>Ga0129302_1001345_pt1 | contig 18269 bp, 33 predicted proteins | sample BlaSprsedimmetaG_FD_94476 | JGI IMG/M metagenome (GOLD analysis project Ga0129302, IMG submission 94476) | Hot spring sediment bacterial and archeal communities from California, USA to study Microbial Dark Matter (Phase II) - Blank Spring... | ecosystem: Environmental > Aquatic > Thermal springs...
AACGACAATAGAACCAACCATACAAAGTTAAGGAGGTAAAGAGAGATGGCGAAGAAAAAATTTGAAAGGACCAAGCCGCATTTGAATATCGGGACAATCGGTCATGTTGATCACGGTAAAACGACATTGACCGCTGCGATTACCAAGCATCTGTCAAAGAAAGGCTTTGCCGAGTTCCGCGCGTTTGATTCTATCGATAACGCTCCTGAAGAGAAGGAAAGAGGTGTTACGATCAATATTTCGCATGTGGAATATGAAACAGAAAAAAGGCATTATGCGCATGTCGACTGCCCCGGCCACGCTGACTATGTTAAGAATATGATTTCAGGCGCCGCGCACATGGATGGGACCATCCTCGTTGTTGCCGCCTCCGACGGGCCGATGCCGCAGACCCGTGAACACATTCTCCTGGCTAGACAGGTTCAGGTTCCTTACATTGTCGTTTTCCTAAATAAAGTCGATTTGGTTGATGATCCTGAACTTCTTGATTTGGTGGAACTGGAATTAAGAGAACTTCTGAATCAGTACGAATTTCCGGGTGACAAAATACCCATTATCAGGGGATCTGCCCTGAAGGCTTTGGAAACGGATGATCCTGAGTCTCCGGACTCCAAGCCCGTTTGGGATTTAATGAAAGCTGTTGATGAATACGTTCCGGAACCAAAACGTGATGTGGATAAGCCCTTCCTTATGCCTGTCGGTGATGTCTTCACTATTTCCGGTCGTGGAACAGTTGTGACGGGAAGAGTTGACAGAGGTATTGTTAAAATTGGTGAAGAAGTTGAAATTATCGGTATTCGTCCCACTATTAAAACGGTTGTAACCGGCGTGGAGATGTTTCGCAAGACTTTGGATGAAGGACAGGCGGGAGACGATGTTGGTTTGCTCATCAGAGGCATCAAGCGAGAAGAAGTCGAAAGAGGACAGGTTGTAGCCAAACCGGGATCCATTACACCACATACGAAGTTTGAAGCAGCAGTTTACGTACTTACCAAAGAAGAAGGCGGACGCCATACGCCGTTTTTCTCCGGTTACCGGCCGCAGTTTTATTTCCGGACGACGGACGTCACTGGTGTGGCCACACTGCCGGAAGGTGTGGAAATGGTTATGCCCGGCGATAATGTCAAAATGACGGTGGAGTTGATTACCCCTATTGCGATGGAAGAGCAGCTCAGATTTGCTATCCGCGAAGGCGGCAGAACAGTAGGCGCCGGAGTCGTAAGTAAAATAATAGAGTAAACACGGAATTAGGTTATCAGTTAGATGAAAGACCAGAAAATTAGAATTCGCCTCAAAGCTTACGATTACAAATTATTGGATCGTTCTGTTGAAGAAATAGTAGAAACCGCAAAAAGGACCGGCGCGCGCGTTGCCGGTCCTATACCTATTCCCACGGAAATAAACAAATATTGCGTAAATCGCTCACCGCACGTGGATAAAAAATCCCGTGAGCAGTTTGAAATTCGCACCCATAAAAGATTAATTGATATTGTCGAACCTACGCAAGCGACAGTGGATGCGCTGATGAAATTGGATCTTTCCGCCGGAGTGGATGTAGAAATTAAAGCGTAGGGATTTTTTTATTAATATTGGAAAATGGCGGAAGGTAAAACCATTTTTCTTGCCGATAGTATTGGCTTTATTTTTTAAAAAGTTGGAAGATGATGAGTAAGGGAATAATCGGGAAAAAATTGGGAATGACGCAAGTATTTGGCGAAGATGGGTCCGCTGTCGGCGTTACGGCTTTTGAAGTTGAACCGTCAATAGTTGTGCAGGTAAAAACAAAGGATAAAGATGGTTATGACGCCATCCAATTAGGTTACGGGCGTAAAAAACAAAAGAGGGTAACAAAACCGTTGCAGGGACATTTCAAAAAAGCGGATAAAGGCAACTTCCGCATACTTAAAGAAATTCCCGCCGAAGCCGGAAACTATGAGGTAGGGCAGGAAATCAGCACAGAGATTTTTCAGGTCGGTGATTTTGTGGACGTTATGGGGACTTCCAAGGGCAAGGGGTTTGCTGGGGTTGTTAAAAGACACGGTTTCCACGGTGGCCGCGCTTCACATGGTTCAATGTTCCACCGGGCGCCCGGTTCCATCGGAGCAAGCGCCGATCCCTCGCGTGTTTTTAAAGGGACGAGAATGGGCGGCCAAATGGGAAATGTGAAAAAGACGATACAAAATTTACAGGTATGGCAAATTCGCCCCGATATGAATCTCTTGTTATTAAAAGGTTCTGTTCCGGGTAGCAGAAATGGCTTCGTTTTGATTAAACAAGCAAAGAAAAAAGTGCTTAAGTCACTGGAGTTATAAAGATGGCAGTAGCGGATGTTTTTAATATTGAAAAGAAAAAAGTTTCTCAGCTGGAGCTCAACGATGCGGTCTTTGGCGTACACCCGAACGAAGCAGTCATTTATGATGTTGTAAAAATGCAGCTGGCGTCGCGCCGTTCGGGAACAGCTTCAACAAAAACCAGAAACGCTATTAGCGGCGGCGGAAGAAAACCCTGGCGTCAAAAGGGAGCAGGAAGAGCGAGAGTAGGGACGACGAGGTCTCCGCTCTGGAGGGGCGGTGGTATTGTTTTTGGTCCCCATCCGCGCGATTATTCATTTAATGTGCCCAAAAAAGTCCGCAAGAAAGCTTTAATTGGCGCGCTTAGCATGAAGATGAAGCAGGAAAAAATTTTGATTATTAATGAATTTCCGATGGAAAAAATAAGCACACGAGCGTTTAAGGATGTTGTTGATCTTTTCGATCTGAAAAAAGCGCTTTTTGTTCTGGATGGTAATAATGATAATCTGCAAAAATCGTCACGCAATATAAAAAATATCAAAATGATAAAATCGGAAGGGATTAATGTTTACGACATTTTGAATCATGAACATCTGGTGCTTTTGGAGCCTTCCGTAAAGAAGCTTGAAGGAGCATTGCTGGGATAATGGAAGCACATCAGGTTATTAAAAGAATCTTGCTTACGGAAAAAAGTACGGCTGCCCGCGATCAATCCAACAAGTATTTTTTTGAAGTAGACCGCCGCGCCAACAAAATGGAGATAGAAAAGGCAGTGGAAAAAATATTCAATGTAAAAGTTGTCAACGTCCGCGTTATGCAGGTTTTAGGTAAGAAGAAGAGGATGGGGCGTGTTATGGGACAGAAGAGGTCGTGGAAAAAAGCAATTGTTACTTTAGTCGCGGGCAACCGCATAGAAGTTACCGAAGGCGCGTAAGCTTATTTGAGGGATTTAGATAATGGCTATTATTAAATATAAACCGACATCACCGGGCAGAAGATTTCAGAGTGTTTCGGACTTTGCAGAAATTACTTCTTCGGATCCGGAAAAAAATCTGCTTAGGCCTTTGAAGAAAAGCGGCGGCCGCAATGCGTATGGACGTATTACCGCCAGGCATATCGGTGGTGGTCATAAAAGAAAATACCGTGTCGTTGATTTTCGCAGGAATAAGCAAGATATTCCTGCCAAGGTTGCCGCTGTTCAGTATGATCCCAACAGATCGGCAAGAATAGCATTGCTCAATTATCGTGACGGCGAAAAAAGGTACATTATTGCGCCTGCGCAAATCAAAGTTGGCGACACGATAATAAGCGGGGAGAAAGCGGATATCAGGCCCGGTAATGCGATACCGCTGAAACATATTCCTCTGGGATCTTTAATCCACAATGTGGAATTAAAGGTTGGCCGGGGCGGGCAACTGATACGCTCAGCCGGCGCATACGGGCAATTAATGGCGAAAGAAGGAAGCTATGCGCAGGTCAGGCTTCCGTCCGGCGAAGTCCGTAAAGTATTTATTGAGTGTATGGCAACTATCGGACAGATAGGCAATATCGAGCATGAAAATATAAGTCTGGGAAAAGCCGGCCGCACTCGTTGGCTGGGCAAGCGCCCGCATGTGCGCGGAGTCGTTATGAATCCTGTAGACCATCCCATGGGGGGTGGTGAAGGAAGATCTTCAGGAGGTAGGCATCCCTGCACTCCTTGGGGTGTTCCGACAAAAGGGCATAAAACCAGGAAAACAAAGAAAACAGACAAATATATCATTAAAAGAAGAGGTAAATAAATCGTGGCGCGTTCGATAAAAAAGGGCCCGTATATAGAAGAAAAACTGCTGGCCAGAGTAAGGAAAATGGAAGCAGAGAGCAGTAAAAATGTGATTAAGACATGGTCACGTCGTTCTACAATAACGCCGGAGTTGATAGGTTACACATTTGCGGTACATAACGGGAAGAAATTCATTCCTGTTTATGTTACGGAAAACATGGTTGGTCATAAACTGGGGGAATTCGCTCCGACCAGAACTTTTTATTCTCATTCCGGTGACCGCAAGACAAAAGTCCGCACTTAGCGGGACGGCATAAGCCGGATATTTTTGGAGTTGAAAGAATATGGAAGCAAAAGCAGTCGCAAAATATATAAGAATGTCGCCGCAGAAAGTCCGGCTTGTGGCTGATTTGGTTAGAGGGAAGAAAGTGCAGGAAGCCAACAATATCCTGCTTTATACAAGGAAGTACGCTGCGGGTGTCGTGGCTAAAGCTCTGAAATCAGCAATGGCAAATGCCGCGCAGAACCCGAATATTGACGAAAACATTCTGTATGTGAAAGAAATATTTATTGATCAGGGTCCGGTCTTGAAAAGATGGAGGGCTAGAGCGCAGGGTAGAGCGGCCGGCATTAAGAAGAGGACTTCCCATATAACGATAGTTTTGGACGAAAGGTAAGGAGGGTGCAATATTGGGGCAGAAAGTAAACCCGATAGGATTGAGACTGGGTTATATTAAAAAGTGGCAGTCAATTTGGTATTCCGATAAGAACTACGGCGAGATGATTCATGAAGACGTGAAGATAAGGAAATACCTTAAGAAGAAGCTGTACAATGCCGGAATTTCCAAGATTGAAATAGAAAGGGCAGCCAATAAAGCAAAAGTAAATATTTATTCGGCACGGCCCGGAGTGATTATTGGGAAGAAAGGTTCGGAAATAGAAAAGCTGAAGGCTGATGTGGAAAAGTTTTCCAAATCTGAAATTATTATAAATATTCTTGAAGTACGCAAGCCGGAGATTGACGCGCAATTAGTGGCGGAAAATGTCGCCATGCAGTTGGAAAGAAGAGTCGCTTTTCGCCGGGCAATGAAAAAATGCGTTGGTTATGCCCTGAAATTCGGCGCGAAAGGAATTAAGATCACCTGCTCCGGCAGGTTGGGAGGGGCGGAGATGTCACGATCCGAATGGTATCGCGAAGGCCGTGTTCCGCTGCACACGTTGCGCGCTGATATTGATTATGGTTTCACGGAAGCTCATACAGCATACGGGCTTATTGGAGTTAAAGTTTTGATTTTCCATGGCGAGGTATTGCCGGAAAAAAACGACAAGAACAAGATGGCGGCTTAAATTAAAAAATTCGTCATGAATAAGATTAAGTTGTAATTGCTGATAAGGATTGATGGCTTATGTTAATGCCGAAAAGAGTAAAATACAGAAAAGTACAAAAAGGACGAATGGGGGGAAAGGCCACCAGGGGTGGCCAGGTAAGCTTTGGTGATTATGGACTTCAAGCCGCTGAATGCGGGTGGATTACTTCCAGGCAAATAGAGGCGGCACGTGTGGCAATGACGCGTCACGTGAAACGTGGCGGTAAAATATGGATTAGAGTGTTTCCCCATAAACCGGTCACAAAGAAACCCGCGGAGACGCGTATGGGAAAAGGGAAGGGGTCTCCCGAAGGATGGGTTGCCGTGGTCAAACCCGGGGCGGTTCTCTACGAGATGGAAGGAGTAACAAAAGAGGTTGCAAGGGAAGCTTTCCGTCTTGCCGCGCATAAATTACCGATTGCGACAAAGTTTTTAGCAAGGGAGACATCTGGTGAAAATTAAGGAAATCAGAGCTTTCGAGATTGACGAGCTTAAAAAAAGAAAGTCCGAACTGGCTGAAGAGCTTTTCCGGCTGAAAATCCGGCACGCTACGGAAAAAATTGATTCGACCGCCATGCTCAGCAAGTTGCGAAAGGATATTGCGCGCGTCAAAACGGTGCTGAAGGAAAAGGAGGTTGCGACGTAAATGGCGGAAATAGGCATTAAACGCATTATTAAAGGTATCGTTGTCAGCGATAAGATGGACAAGACAATAATTGTTAAATCAGAGCGTATGATAAAGCACCCTGTTTTTCAAAAGTATGTACGTAGACATAAAAAGTATAAAGCCCACGACGAAGATAATCAATGCAGAGTTGGGGATAAAGTCGTGATTATTGAATCGCGTCCCCTGAGCAAAGATAAGCGCTGGCGTATGTTGGAAATTACGCAGAAGGCGAAATAAAGCCGAGAAATACCGGGCAGGCAAGACAGTTTTATTGGAGTTGGTTATTTATGATTCAGATGCAATCAATATTGAATGTTGCGGATAATTCCGGCGCAAAAAAGGTGGCCTGTATTAAGGTACTAGGTGGCTCAAAACGCCGTTACGCTAGCTTGGGAGACGTTATTGTTGTTTCAGTGAAAGAGTCAATACCCAATTCCAAGGTGAAAAAAGGCGACGTGATGAAGGCGGTCATTGTGCGAACGGCAAAAGAAGTAAAAAGGGCCGACGGTTCCTATCTTAAATTTGATGATAACTCGGCTGTGTTGATTACGAACCAGATGGAACCTGTTGGCACTAGAATTTTCGGTCCCGTTGCCCGTGAATTGAGAGCAAAACAATTTATGAAAATTGTATCTCTGGCACCCGAGGTTTTATAAAGTTATTTAAACGGTGAAAAAATGAGTCTGAATAAATTTAAAAAAGGAGATATGGTTAAAGTGCTTTCCGGTAAAGATAAAGGAAAAACCGGTAAGGTGCTTAAAACCATTCCTGATAGAGAAAGGATAGTAATAGAAAAAATTAATATTGTTAAGAGACACAGAAGGCCCGATCAAAAATCCAAAGGTGGCGTTCTGGAAAAGGAGAGTTCAATTCATGTTTCTCAGGTAGGCCTTATGTGCTCTAAATGCAACACCCCGGTCAGGATAAGAAGCAAAAAACTAGAAGACGGGAAAAAAGTGCGCATTTGCGTAAAATGCGGCGATGTTATCAACGTAGGTTAAAAAATGGCCAGATTAAAAGAGTATTATTCAAAAACGGTGATTCCGGCTCTGACAAAGGAATTTAATTATAAAAATCCGATGCAGGTGCCCAAAATCGTGAAAATAGTTGTCAATATGGGTTTGGGAGAAGCTATTCAAAATGCTAAAATTTTGGAAAGCGCAGTACAGGATTTGGCGATGATTACAGGCCAGAAGCCTATAGTGACTAAAGCGAAGAAGTCGATCGCGACGTTTAAGTTAAGACAGGGTATGTCGGTGGGATGCAGTGTCACTTTGAGGAAGGAAGTCATGTACGAATTTTTTGACCGCCTCGTGAATGTTGCGCTGCCTAAAGTAAGGGATTTTCGGGGCATATCAGCTAATGCTTTTGACGGCAGGGGAAATTTCTCTGTCGGATTGCAGGAACAGATCATTTTTCCTGAAATAGATTATGACAAGGTGGAAAAAATTAAAGGCATGAATGTCACGATTGTGACTACGGCAAAAACAGACGCAGAAGCGCGGGCATTATTAAAAAATATGGGAGTGCCTTTCAAAAATTAAGAGAAAATCCGGAGGGGTTTGGAGTGGCAAAAAAGTCGCTGGTTGCAAAAGCCAAAAGAAAAATGAAGTTCGCGGTAAGAGAATATAACCGCTGTGCCATTTGCGGCAGGCCGAGAGCTTATTATAGAAAATTTGACATGTGCAGAATTTGTTTGCGGAAGCTTTCTTCGCATGGAGAGCTTCCTGGTGTTATAAAATCAAGCTGGTAATTCTGGTTTAAGGAGTAAAGCATGGGGATGACTGATCCTGTAGCTGATATGTTAACAAGAATAAGAAACGCGAATAAGGCAAGGTTTGCCAATGTAAATGTTTTTGCATCTGGGATGAATACTAATATCGCCAAGGTATTGAAAAAGTCCGGATATATATACGGATACGAAAACGTAAAAGATGAAAAAGGAAGGCCGGCATTAAAGGTAGTGCTGAAATATCCTGACGCCAAAAGCAGGGTGATTACAGATATAAAGAGAGTCAGCAAACCCGGACGCAGGGTTTATGTATCCTCGGATAGAATACCCAAGACATTGAACGGCCACGGCATTTCGATTCTTTCCACTCCGCGCGGCGTGATTACGGATGAAGAAGCGAGACAGTTGAATGTGGGAGGCGAGGTTCTTTGTCAGGTATGGTAGTTTTTGAAGTTGTATATAAATATTTAATGGAGTGCTCGTAAATGTCGAGAATAGGTAGAAAACCCATAACATTTTCAAAGAATGTGAAAATTAGCCAAAGCGGCGATATGGTGAAAGTCGAAGGACCGAAAGGCACATTATCTGCGCCGATGCCGCAAGGCATCGCGATGGCTGTGGGCGAAGGCAGTTTGGTGATTGAAAGAAAATCTAACGATAGAATTGCCAGGTCTTATCACGGTTTAGCAAGAAGCATAATCGGGAACATGGTGGAAGGCGTAAGTAGCGGTTTTGAGAAACGCCTGGAAATAACAGGTGTCGGATACCGCGCCGAAATAAGCGGAAATGAATTGAAATTGCTTTTGGGTTACTCCAGTCCGGTACAATACAATATTCCCAAAGGTGTAGACGTAAAAGTAGATAAACAAACTAATATAGTTGTTTCCGGAATCGACAAGCAATTGGTCGGCCGCGTGGCTGCGGAAATCAGAGCATTTAAAAAGCCGGAGCCTTATAAGGGCAAGGGCATTAAATATGCAGGGGAGCATATCAGGCGAAAAGCTGGAAAATCAGCCAGCGCGTAATTTTAAATTTTGATAATTTGCATAGTTGGTAAGAGGGTACGAATTGGCTACTAAAAAGACATTGAAAATAAGGTCAAGACGGCAGAAGAGAGTTAGGGGGAAAATCAGAGGAACTGAGGAGAAACCCCGTCTTTCCGTTTTTAGAACTGATAGGCATATTTACGTTCAGGCCATAAACGACAGGGATGCGACAACGCTGGCGACAGCCTCAACTTTATGTAAAGAGGCAGTTGGTCAGATTAAGGGTAAGAAAAAGGTCGATGCGGCGCAGGAAGTGGGAAAATTGATTGCGCAGCGTTTGCTTGCCAAGGGTGTGGATGAAGTAGTTTTTGACAGAGGTAGATTTCTCTATCACGGACGTGTCAAGGCATTAGCGGAGGCGGCGCGAGATAAAGGGTTAAAATTTTAAGAAAGATTTTAATACGGAATATTTATGGTAAGAGAAGAATCGTTGGGCAAAAAAGAAATGAGAGATTTGGAGCTTCTGGACCGAGTTGTTACAATTAACCGCACGGCGAAGGTGGTGAAAGGTGGCAGGCGTTTCAGGTTTAGTGCTATAGTGGTCGTTGGAGATGGCAAGGGAATGGTAGGTACCGGGTTGGGCAAAGCTCACGAAGTGCCGGAAGCTATTCGGAAAGGTATGGAAATGGCGAAGAAAAGCATGACTAAGGTTGCCATTTCCAACAAGACAATTCCTTACGAAGTAATCGGCAGTTATGGCGCGGGGAAAGTATTGCTGAAGCCGGCATCGGAAGGGACCGGTTTGATCGCGGGAGGAGCGGTGAGAGCTGTTTTGGAAGTGGCGGGTGTAAGTAATATTCTGACCAAATGTATTGGCTCGCATAATCCGCATAACCTTGTTAAAGCCACGCTAGACGGTCTTTGCCAGTTAAAGGATCCTCAAGAAATTGCCATGCAGAGGGGAAAATAATTCAATGGATAATGTGGTGAGGTTGGTCAAAGTGGCAAAAAAGCTGAAAGTAAAAATGGTTAGAAGCGATATTGGGCGTCCGGAAAAACAAAGGAAAGTTTTACGCGGAATGGGTCTAAAGAAGTTGAACAGCTGTGTAATGCTGACCGATACTCCTCAGATTCGCGGCATGATAAATAAAGTCAGCCATTTAGTTTCTGTTGAGGAGGCTAAGGAGTAAAAGATGGATTTGAGTTCTCTGAAATTGCCGGAAGGCGCGAGAAAGAAGAGAAAGCGCGTGGGTAGAGGCGAAGCTTCCGGTCAGGGTAAAACATCCGGTCGCGGCCATAAGGGGCAGAAAGCGCGATCGGGAGCAAAGATACGTGCCGGCTTTGAAGGCGGCCAGATGCCGCTTTCCCGGAGATTGCCCAAAAGGGGTTTTCGCAACCCTTTCAAGGAAGAGTATATTGCCGTCAATTTAACGGATATATGTCGTAAATTTCAAAAAGGGGCACAAATAGACGAGGGCTCACTTTTGGCCGCTGGCATTGTAAGAAAAAAGAACGCCAGAATTAAAATTTTGGCAAAAGGCGAGATTGATTTTCCGGTTACGGTTAAGCTTGAAAAAATCAGCCAGAAGGCGAAAGAAAAAATAACCGCAGCGGGCGGCTCGGTACAAGAGGTAATTTAAATTGTTAGAAGGACTGGGTGGCGTTTCTAAAATACCGGAACTGCAAAGAAGGATTTTGTTTACCGTCCTTCTTTTGGCCGTTTATAGGATAGGTGTTTATATTCCGACACCGGGTATAGATAATGTTGCGCTGATGGCTCAGTTTGAATACGCCAGGGGTTCTTTATTCGGGTTGTATGACATGTTTGCCGGAGGGGCTTTTAGCAACTTCTCGATATTTGCGCTTGGTATCATGCCTTATATCAGCGCTTCGATTATTCTTAACCTGCTGACTGTGGCCATACCTCATTTGGAAAAGCTTTCTAAAGAGGGAGAATCTGGACGGCGAAAAATTACTCAGTACACCCGCTATGGCACGATTATACTGAGCACCATCCAGGGTTTTGGTATTGCTTGGGGTCTCCAGCATATGGCAAGTCCTTCAGGCGCGCCGATTGTTTTACAGGCGGGGTGGTCTTTTATATTTATGACTGTTATTACCCTCACTTCGGGTACGGCTTTTTTGATGTGGTTGGGAGAAACGATTACAGAAAAGGGAATCGGCAACGGAATATCGCTGATTATTTTTTCCGGTATTGTCTGCCGAATGCCTGCGGCTATCGGACAGACCTATCAGCTGCTGACGGCCGGTGAATTGGGAGTTTTGATCATATTGCTTCTTGGGCTAATGATGGTTGCCGTCCTTGGAGCCATTGTATACGTGGAAGGCGCGCAGCGTCGTATTCCTGTGCAGTATGCCAAACGGATAGTGGGAAGGAAAATGTACGGGGGGCAAACAACTCATCTACCGCTGAAAATTAATTCCGCCGGGGTTATTCCGCCCATTTTTGCCTCTTCGGTGATTATGTTTCCGGCAACCATCGCCAATTTTGCGCAGGAAGGATGGATGCAACAGATTTCCGGCTATTTAATTCCGGGCAAAATAGGATATGAAGTTCTTTATGTGGCACTTATCTTTTTCTTCTGCTTTTTTTATACGGCGGTAACCATAAAGCCTGATGACATGGCGGATAACATGAAGAAGTTCGGTGGATTTGTTCCGGGCATAAGGCCTGGTAAAAGAACGGCTGAATATATTGAAGAAATATTGGAGCGGCTGACTTTCAGCGGAGCCATATATGTTTCGATTGTTTGCGTATTGCCGAGTATTCTCATCACCCAATTTAATGTGCCTTTTTATTTTGGTGGGACAGCGCTGCTGATTGTTGTTGGTGTTGCGATGGACACGGCGAGTCAAATAGAATCGCATCTGTTGACCAGGCAGTATGAGGGATTCATGAAAAAGGGTCATATTGCCCGTAGGAGATAAAGGCTGGTTTCCTGAGAAAGCTGTATTTTTTTGTGATGGTAATTTTAAAGCTTCCCGATGAAGTAGAGAGGGCAAGGGCAAGCAACAGAATTGTTGCGGAGGTTTTGAGCAGAATCAGAGAAAGAGTAAAGCCAGGTGTAAGGACGAAAGACTTGGATAAATTGGCGGGAGAAATTGTTGAAAAAAAAGGCGCAAAAGCGGCTTTTAAGGGGTATAGAGGATTTCCCTACGCGCTTTGCGTATCGGTAAACGAAGAAGTAGTGCACGGAATGCCTTCGGACAGAGTGTTAGAGGAAGGGGATATAATAAGTCTGGATTTTGGCGTTTTATACCAGGGGCTTTTTGGGGACGCGGCGATAACGCTGCCTGTGGGCAGAGTGGCGAAAAACGCGGCAAAACTAATCGAGGTAGCCGAAAAGAGTTTAAATAACGCTATTGAACAGGCAAAAAGTGGCAACAGGTTGGGGGCGATTTCTGCGGCTGTGCAATCTACTGTAGAATCTGCCGGGTTTTCCGTTGTGCGGGATTATGTCGGGCACGGTATTGGAAAGAATCTTCACGAAGATCCGCAGATTCCGAACTTCGGCAGAAAAGACCGTGGTATCGAATTAAAAAGCGGTATGATTTTGGCTATTGAGCCAATGGTTAATGAAAAAGACTATAAAGTAAAAGTTTTACCGGACGGCTGGACGGTTGTAACTGAGGATGGAGGATTATCGGCGCATTTCGAGCATTCGGTTGCTATAACGGCTAATGAGCCGGATATACTCAGCGAAATGAATTAAATCTTTTTGAAAAACAATTAATCAGCCGTGTGTAAGAGGAAAAGAAAAAGCAAGTATGGCCAAAGAGGAAGCAATAGAAGTAGAGGGCAGGGTGATTGAACCGCTGCCTAACGCGGTGTTCAGGGTCGAGCTGGAAAACGGTCACAAAGTATTAGCCCATATTTCCGGTAAGATGAGGATGCATTTTATTAAGATACTGCCTGGCGACAAGGTTACCGTCGAACTTTCTCCTTATGATTTAACCAGGGGCAGGATCACTTACAGAACGAAGTAAATTATTTTTATCAAATAAGAGGTCAAGGATTGAAAGTAAGATCATCTGTAAAAAAAATGTGTGATAAGTGCAAAATAATCAAACGCAAGGGAGTTTTGCGTGTGATTTGTGAAAACCCCAAGCATAAACAGCGTCAGGGCTAGTTTGGCAAATTATCAGGAGGTTATATTTAAGTGGCACGTATTTCTGGTGTTGATTTACCGAAAAACAAAAGAATGGAAGTCGCATTGACATATATTTATGGCATCGGCCATAGCCGGGCGAATAAGATATTAAAGGACGCTAATGTGAGCCCGGATACCAAAACTGATGACCTGGCGGATGCTGAAATATCGGCGATTAGAAATATCATTGACAGAGACCATAAGGTCGAAGGCGATTTAAGACGTGATGTATCAATGTCCATCAAACGCCTGATGGACATTGGAGCGTATCGCGGATTAAGGCACCGTAAAGGGCTTCCGGTGAGGGGACAAAGAACAAACACTAATGCCCGGACCAGGAAAGGTCCCAGGCGAACGATTGCAGGGAAAAAGAAATAATATTTGTTTTATTATAGATTTCCGGAGGGAAAATGGCAAAAACGGTAAGAAGAACCGGCAAAAAGAAGGAAAAGAAAAATATTACCGACGGGATTGCGCACATTCAATCCACGTTTAATAATACAATTATTACGATAACTGATTTGACCGGCAATGTTATTTCGTGGTCATCTGCCGGATTACAGGGTTTCAAGGGTTCCCGTAAGAGTACACCATTTGCCGCGCAAATGGCGGCGGAAGATGCCGTGCGCAAGGCTAAGGAGCATGGGATGCGCAAGGTACAGGTTTTTATAAAGGGACCTGGGGCTGGCAGAGAATCGGCGTTGCGTTCACTGCAGCTTGCCGGGCTGATGATTACTATGATTCGCGATGTGACGCCGGTTCCACATAACGGTTGCCGGCCGCCGAAGCGCCGCCGTGTTTAATTTAAAAATATTGTGAAAATAATTATCAGAGATAAGGGAGGCTTTTTTGGCAAGATATATTGATTCATCGTGCAGGTTGTGTCGCCGCGAAGGTGTAAAACTTTTTATAAAAGGTGACAGATGTTATTCGGAGAAATGCGCATTTGAAAGAAGGGGTTATGCTCCCGGAGAGCATGGTCAGTCGCGCAGAAAGCAGCGCTCTGATTACGGCGTGCAGTTGCGGGAAAAGCAAAAGCTCAAAAGAATGTATGGGCTTTTGGAAAAGCAATTTAGGGGATATTTTGAAAAGGCTGATCGGCAAAAAGGCGTTACCGGCACAAATTTGCTTATTTTTCTCGAACGAAGATTCGACAATATGATATTTCGCATGGGATTTGCCAGTTCCCGGGTGGAGGCTAGGCAACTGATTACACATGGGCATTTCCTAGTTAATGATAAACCTGTCAATATTCCTTCATATTTGCTCAGAGCCGGTGATGAAATTAGCGTCAAGGAAGGTAGCCGTAAGATAACAAGAATACAATCCGCATTGGAAACAGTTGCCCGCAGGGGTGTGCCTCAGTGGTTGGAACTGGATAAGGATAATTTTAAAGCATCCATCAAATTGTTGCCGGTACGCGAAGATTTAACCATGCCGGTGCAAGAACAACTTATCGTGGAACTTTGTTCTAAGTAACAAATAAACAACTTTACAAACCAGCTAAAAAGGTGGGTTTAATTATGCAGAGGAACTGGTCAAGTTTAATTCGTCCCAAGCGTATCGATGTTGACTACGAAACGCACACGAATTATTACGGAAAATTTACCATTCAACCTTTAGAAAGAGGATTCGGCATCACTTTGGGCAACTCCCTGAGGCGTGTGCTGCTTTCTTCTCTGCAAGGTGCCGCTATTGTATCGGTCAAAATCGATGGCGTATTACATGAATTTGCTACTCTTCCGGGAGTTATAGAGGATGTAACGGATATTATCCTGAATCTGAAGGGAGTCAGATTTCAATTGGGACAGGCGAATGTGAAGACAGCCAGAATAGATGTAGAGCGTTCGGGACAAATTACCGCGGCGGATATAATCACCGACGGTACTGTTGAAGTTTTAAATCCAGAACATCACATAGCGACAATATCGGGTAAGGGAACTTTTAAGGCGGAACTTGTTATTAAAAAAGGAAAGGGATATGTTCCGGCAAAAAAGGAACTGGAGCCGGAACAACCTGAAGGAACAATTAATGTTGATGCTGTTTTTTCACCGATTAAAAAAGTTAATTACGTTGTTACGCATGCCCGTGTAGGTCAGATAACAGATTATGACAAACTGGTGCTCGAAGTATGGACAGACGGCAGCGTAAATCCTGAAGATGCAATTGCATATTGTGCGAAGATATTGAAAAACCAGTTGGATGTGTTTATAAATTTTGAGGAAGTAGAAGAAGAGATTGAACCGGTAGCGGAAGACGAGAAAGGCGATGTGAACAAGATATTACTGCGTTCGGTAGAAGATTTAGAGCTTTCGGTCCGTTCGGCTAATTGCCTGAAAAACGCGGGCATCAATACAATTGGAGAACTGGTACAAAAGACAGAGGCGGAAATGCTCAAAACCAAGAATTTTGGGAGAAAATCACTAAGTGAAATAAAAGATATTCTTGGGGAGTATAACCTGAGTTTCGGAATGAACGTTGATTCATCTGAGCAGGCAGAAAAGGAAAGTTAAACATAATTATATATGTTTGAGATTGTTACGGAAAGGAATGTTTAGCAAATGTATCATGGTAAGGGTGGCAGAAAACTGGGAAGAACTTCAAGCCATAGAATGGCCATGTTTCGTAATATGGTTACGTCCGTCATCAGATATGAGCGTATTCGAACAACCGATGCCAAGGCTAAAGAAGTAAGGAGGCTGACGGAAAAGATGATTACGCTGGGCAAGAGAGGTAATCTTCACGCCAGGCGCCAGGCTCTGTCTTTTGTCCGCGATAAAGAAATGGTCGGAAAATTGTTTGGAGAGTTAACCGAGCGTTACCGTGACCGAAGCGGCGGATATACGCGGATAATTAAGGAGGGTTTCCGCGTTGGGGATAGTGCCCCGGTTTCTATCCTGGAACTGATACCCGACGAAAAAAAGAAAGAAAAAGCTTCAGGCAAAGGCAAAGCAAAACCAAGGAAGAAAGAAGAGGATGCAAAAGCAGCGCCTAAGGCTAAAGGCAAATCAAAACCGAAAGTTATAAAAGAGGACGAATCACAAGCGGCGCAATAGAGTCTAGTCAAATAGAAAAATAAAAGGGCAGGGTCAAGAGACTCTGCCCTTTTTTATTATTGTTTTTTTATAAAAAAATGATACGATTATAAGCATTAAGGATGAGGACATTTCTTATTTTCAGGTAAAAAGGATATGGAGGTTTAAATATGGCAGAAAGAAAACTTGGTGAAGTAGTTAAATATTTTGCTAAACCTTCCGTAGCTGCGGTAAAAATTGAGGAAGGGGAATTGGCAGTAGGCGAAAGCGTTAAATTTTCCGGCCATACAACTGATTTTGTCGATGTTATTCAATCGATGGAGGTAGACAATAAATCAGTGCAAAAAGCGGTTGCCGGAGATTTTATCGGCATTAAGGTTTCCGGCCGTGTGCGTCCCGGTGACGAGGTGTTTAAAGTTATACCTGATTGAAGATGACGCAAAAAAATCAGACATTATATACCACCCAATTGTAATGTCGACAATAAGTGTGCTTAATTTAAACCACACGAACAGCAGGTATATCTGATATGGTAAAAATTATCGTAGTGGATGACGAGAAAGATATTGTCGACCTTGTTGCTTATAATCTTGAGAAGGAAGGTTTTTTAGTAATAAAAGTATATGATGGCGCGCGCGCTCTTAAGGTTATAAGGTCAAAAAAACCTGCCTTGATAATTCTTGACTTGATGCTCCCGGGGATGAGCGGCATCGAAGTCTGCCGGCACATCAGAGCTAACCAGGATACAGCAAATATTCCTATTATCATGTTGACCGCGAAGGCCGACGAGACAGACAAAATTGTCGGACTGGAAATGGGGGCGGATGACTATATTACGAAACCATTTAGCGTCAAAGAGCTTGTTGCCCGCGTGCGAACGATTCTGCGCCGCGCGCAAGACTCTCAAAAATCTATTACCAGGGAAAAGTTTCAATATGCAGGACTGTCCATTAATTATGCATCCTGCACTGTTAAAGTCAATGATAAACAGATTAGCCTGAGTCCTACTGAATTGAAGCTGCTCATCTTTTTTTCTCAAAATCCGGGACGTGTTTACACAAGAGATCAGATTCTTGATAACGTATGGGGCGATGATACATTCATAACTCAGCGGGCCGTCGATGTTCACGTCAGACGGCTGCGTTCGCAAATTGAAAAAGATATGAATAGACCCAAGTATATCATAACAGTTAGAGGGTTTGGATACAAATTTGCGGACAAAATACGATAATCTGTTCCAAGTCTGTACCGCAGAATCCACAAGAATGTTTCCACACTTTTATTGATTTGTCATCGAATTGTAACATTAACCCTATATTATCCTTTCAAATTTATCGAGAAGGAGGGTGTTATGTTAAAAATGTTTAAAACAGCGGTAATGACTTTAGCCGCGTGTGCGTTACTCGGGACAGTTTCTTTTGCTTCAGAATCTATCGTTATCAAAGGGTCGACAACTGTGTTGCCGATAACCCAGGCGGCAGTTGAAGCGTACATGAAGGCGAATCCCGGCGTGCAGATTTCCCTATCGGGCGGAGGTTCCGGTGAAGGAATTAAGGCGATTATTGACAAAACAACGGACATTGCCATGTCCTCGCGGGCAATAAGAAAAGAGGAAATTGAACTGGCAAAAAAAAGAGGTTCCAACCCGTTGGAACATGTTGTTGGTTTAGACGCTTTGATTCCGGTAGTGCATCCGAGAAACAAAGTGAGCAATCTGTCTGTTGACCAGCTGAGCCAGATTTATCAGGGGAAAATTACTAACTGGAAGGAAGTTGGTGGTGATGATTTGAAAATTGTGGTAATTTCGCGCGACACGTCTTCCGGAACTTTCGAATCCTGGGATCACTTCATCATGAAAAAAACCAAGGTAACGCCGCGCGCGCAGATGCTGGCCTCTAGTGGAGCAGTGGCTACTGCGGTAGGAAAAAACCGTTACGCGATAGCCTACGTGGGCATTGGTTATCTTAATAAGAGCATCAAGCCTGTTTCGGTAAATGGTGTTACCGGGTCAATCGGCACAGCCCTTGATAAGAGCTATTCCCTTTCTCGTGAGCTTTATATGTACACAGATGGAGAGCCGAAGGGACAAGCTGCTAAATTCATGAATTTTATCAAATCGCGGGCCGGTCAGGAAATTGTGGCAAAAGTAGGTTTTATTCCCACAATGTTTTTAAAATAGCTTAGGTTCAAGAATCTAGCGCAACACTTTGGTATTCTATGGTGGATATTGAAGGGAGGCGTTAGAGATGGAAGGTGT
>Ga0129302_1001348_pt1 | contig 18253 bp, 19 predicted proteins | sample BlaSprsedimmetaG_FD_94476 | JGI IMG/M metagenome (GOLD analysis project Ga0129302, IMG submission 94476) | Hot spring sediment bacterial and archeal communities from California, USA to study Microbial Dark Matter (Phase II) - Blank Spring... | ecosystem: Environmental > Aquatic > Thermal springs...
AATTAACACGAAAAACCCAAAATTAGTGACAATTCGTGTAATTCGTGGCGAAAAGTTGACCACTTGCTAAGCCAACCAGGCGAACTAGCAGAGAGCCAAAACCCAAAGATTAGTGACAATTCGTATCATTCGTGGCGAAAAATTGACCGCTCCCCAAGCCAACCATGCGAACTAGCAGAGAGCCACATTCGTGAAATTCGACCATTCGTGTGATTCGTGATAGAAAATCAGGCTCTTGGCCACGAACGTCGGGTAGTGAACCGAGGAGTAAAACTTATGACAGTAAAACGCACGCTGATCATCGACGCCGACGACACGCTCTGGGAAAACAACATCTATTACGAACAGAGTATCGAGGAGTTTGCGGAGCTGATGGCCGAAAAGGGCTTCGACCGGGACGAGGCCGTCCAGATGATGCACGCGGTAGAACGGGAGCGGGTGCCCGTCGTCGGCTACGCGCCGGAGGAGTTCGCCCGCAGCATGGTCATCGCCTACGAACGCCTGTGCCAGCGCGACGAGCGCCCGGTCGAGGCGGACGTCTCGGCCCGGGTGCTGGCGATCGGGCGACAGGTGATCGGCTACCCGATGGTCCTCCTGGAGGGCGTGGAGGAGACGCTGGATTGGCTACGCGGCTATTGCCGGCTGATGTTGTTGACCAAGGGGGATCAAGCGATCCAGGCGGATAAGCTGGATCGGTCGGGGCTGGCCCACTTTTTCGACCAGGTGCACATCGTGCCGGAAAAGGACGTGGCGGTGTTCCAGGACTTGATCGCCGAACACGACCTGGACCCAGCCCAGACCTGGATGGTGGGCAACAGCCCCCGCTCCGACGTCAACCCGGCGCTGGGAGCGGGCCTGGGCGCGATTTATGTCCCCCATCCCGATACGTGGGTGATGGAACTGGAGGAGATCGCGGAGCCAGATGGGGCCATCGTCCTCAAAAGCTTCGCAGACCTGGTGACCTGGTTGTCGGCGCTTACAGATTAAGTGTCTTCTACGGAGCTATTCAGATTTACAACCCGATATCTTTGGATCACGAATGGCACGAATGGACAAATGACACGAATTTGAGCTTCGAATTGTGAAAAACGTTCGTGAAATTCGACCATTCGTGTGATTCGTGATAGAAAGTCGGGCAGCAAACTGTTTAGGTTTTCACGGATTTGACATACAGCCCAGCTTGCAGGACGATTCAGTTTACTTCATCATCGTCTGTTGAGGCCGCCGTCTTACGCTCCAGCCGCTCCAACCGATGGACCAGTTCCGCCTCGGTCGTGTCCCGGCGGAGGCCGGGGGGCCAGGTCGAAACCTGAGCCAGCGCGGCCCGGGTCCAGCCGGCCGCCAACGCGAGGTTTTCCACGTGCCACTCGAAGTGCTTGGCCAGTTCGACGTGGGCGCCTACGTCGTCCCTCGACTCGAGGGCCAGTTGCTGCCAGTAGCCGAAGGCCTCGTCCCGGCGCCCGGCCCGTTTGAGGAGCAGGCCCAGGTCGCGCAACGCCCGCGCCCGCACGTCGGGTGGGAGGGAGTCCTCTTTGGAAGGGGCGAGCGGGGCTGCGATGGCGACACGGTAGGCGCGTTCCGCCTCTTCATCCCGCCCGTCGCGGGCGTACCAGCGGGCCAGGCCGTAGAACTCGGCCCCGCCGAGTTCTGGTTCGCTCCTGACCGTCTCGCCCCACGGATCGGCGAAGGCCCGGTGGAGCCGCACGGCCAGGGTCGCCAGGCTGAGGACGTCGATCTCGTTGTGGTAGAGCACGCGCTTCATCTCGCGGGCGTCGCCGGTGCGCAGGTAGTCGCGGTAGAGATAGGGAATGACGCCGCCGGGCACGTCGGCCTGCTCGCGCTGCACGCCCAGGACCTCGACTTCCAACGACCCGAGCGCGCAAGAGGGCAGGGCATAGCGCCACAGGCGGCGCGCCGGGTGGAGCAGGTCCAGGTGCGGCAGATTGCCGGTGGGCGGCGGGATGCGGGCCAGGATGAAGCGATTCTCCAGGATGGGCACGTCAAAGGTGATGCCGTTGAAAGAGACCAGGTACTCGAAGCGGAAGAGCTGCTTGGCCAGGGTCTCGACCATGGCCGGTTCGTCGCCGGGATCGCGCAGGAAGTACTGGTGGACGTGAAACGCGCCTGCTTCGAAAAAGCCCAGGCCCACCATGAAGGCCATCGTGCCGGCGCCGCCGGAGAGGCCGGTGGTCTCCGTGTCGATGAAACAGGCCTTCGCAGGGTCGACCAGGTTCAGCGTCTGATCTTGCCCGAGTTGGGCCAGGTCACCGGGTTTGAGGTCCAGGAACTGAGATAAGGACCGGTCGCCGTGCCGGTGCTCGAGCGGGTAGGTCGATTCGACGACGAAGCACCGCCCGTGGGAAGTAGTATGGAAGCGACCGGGCACCAGGTCCTCAATGGCGATCTGCGGGCGTGTGGGCAGAGTCGCCAGTTCACGCACGCCCTTGACGACGCCCAGTTCACGCAACCGCCGCTGCAAGTCGTCACGCATCGCTCAGGTCACGATGACGGACGTGCCGCCAACCTCGCCATTCATCCCGTTCCATCCAACCTCCAACCCCTAACCATCAGTAGCCGTAACTGCTGCTCAGCCTACCGTCCGTTTGTAGCGGATGGGCGGGGGCCCCCACTCTCCATCGCAGCAAGGGGCTGGCCCGAGCAGTGACCAGTAGCCAACGATTATACCAAGTCGATTTGAGAGGTCAAGTGGGCTTTTTGATCTTCAGGGCATAGTGTGCTACAATTTATATGTTTTGGGATACAACTTTAGGCGATTTATGGCGTATAGTGTAGCGAGGGAGGGCAAAATGACACATCCGGTGATTGGATGGGAGCGCGAGACGCCGGTCCCAAATCACACATTCAACACATATCTAAGCGCCCGCGAGGGCCGTCTCTACTTCGACGGCCTGGACCTGGCCCAGTTGTTCATCGGCGGCCGGCAGGATCAGGGCTTTGGGCGGATCCTGCCCAGCCCCCTGGAGATCGTCTACCTGCCCAAGATTCGCCGAAAAATCGCCCAGATGCGGGAAATTTTCGCCGAGGTGAGCGCCGAGATCGGCTACGCCGGTCGCTTCCTCTACGCCTACGCCTCCAAGGCCAACGCCGCCGAAGAGGTCGTGCGCACGGCGCTGGGCACAGGTGCCCATTACGAGATGTCGTCCGCCGTGGACGTGGAAATCGCGCGCCTGATGCGGGCGGCCGGCCATCTATCGCCGGACCGGCTGGTGATCTGCAACGGCTTCAAATCAGCTGGGACCGACTACACCGACGAAATCGTCCACTTCCGACGCGAGCACGAGGGCGTGGTCCCCGTGATCGAGGATGTGAGCGAAATACCGCCGCTCGTCGATTCCGGCCTCCCCTTCCAGGTGGGCCTGCGCCAGAAAAGCTACGGCCCTCACCATGGCCGGGATGAGATGGACGCCGTTCACTCCCGCTTTGGGATGGACGCCGCCTCCATCTGCAAGGCCGCCGAAATGGTCGAGACGGCGCCGAACCTAACACTGAAGCTCTACCACGCTATGGTCGGCAGCCAGATCGTGAACGCCGATGATTTCTTGACCTGGCTCACGCCGCCCATCGAGATCTACGCTCAGTTGCGACAGCGTCACCCATCCCTGCACGTCTTCGATTTCGGCGGCGGCGTGCCGGTGGCGATGACGCTCGATTTCTCCTTCGATTACCGGGGTTTCGTGCGCCGCCTGTTGAGTACTTTGCAAACCATCTGCGCCCGCTACGACGTGCCGGTCCCCGACGTGATGGGGGAGTTTGGCCGTTACACGGCGTCGGAACACGGCGCTCACCTCTTCCGGGTGATTATGAGCAAGGAAAACAAATCGAAGTTACCCTGGTACATCATCGACGGCTCGATCATGACCTCGTTCCCCGATACCTGGGCGCTGGGGGAGCATTTCATCGTCCTGCCTCTCAACCATCTCGACAAGCCTTTCCGGCAGGTGCAGCTGGGCGGGATGACGTGCGACAGCGACGATGTCTACCCGCCGAAGTCCAGCCGCGCGCCGCTCTACCTGCCGGTGGAGACGGAGGAGCTCTACATCGGCTTCTTCAGCATCGGCGCCTACCAGGAGATGTTGGGCGGCGTCCAGGGGAGTAAGCACTGCGTCCTCCCCGAGGCCAACGAGCTGATCATCGACCGGGACGACGATGGACAGTACCAGTTCCAACTCCTGCCGGGCCAGCGTCCGGAGGACGTGTTGGATAATTTGGGTTACACGGTTTGAAGTGGTATAAGAGTGAGGTGGTTTAAGATGGAGCGAATTGTTGTTGATCCCACGATACATTTTGGAAAACCTTGTGTAGCCGGTACGCGTATCACGGTGCAGAGCATCCTTGAATTGCTCAACGAAGACATCTCTTTTGAGGAGATCATCCAGGACTACTACCCCGATCTTACGTCCGAAGATATTCATGCCTGCATTCAGTATGCTATCGCGCTTGTTGCGGCTGAGGATATTCATCTGAGGGCAGTCCCAATATGAAACTTTTGCTGGACCAAGACGTGTATGCAATCACAAAGCGCCTTCTGAGTAGCCGGGGCCACGACGTGGTTACCGTTGCGCAGATTGGTCTCTCACGAGCAGATGATGAGGAGATCCTTCGTATTGCTCAGGAGCAAGGCCGTATACTTGTGACCCGGGATAGAGATTTTGGCAATTTAGTGTTTGTCAAAGCACTGGGTTCCGGCGTTCTATACCTCCGTGTATTACCGTCAACACAAGGTGCAGTTCACGATGAACTTGAGTTCGTGCTGGAGACCTATACAGAGCAGGAGCTGGCCCGGGCGTTTGTGGTTATCGAAGCAGATGGTCATAGAATTCGTCGGCTGTCTAGGTAGCAAAGGAGTCGTTTATGGAAAGCATGGATAGAACCCGAATTATCTTCATCGCCATTGTGGGCTTGGCTCTGCTCGTGGCCTGCGTGGCCGTGGCCTACAACGTCGTCAACCGGCTGGTGGACGACGCCCGCGCGACGGCGACGCCGGACGGCAGCGGGTTAGGCGTCGTCACCGGACAGCCGACGCCGGCCGTCTGGCTGGATTCGCCGGACCCGATCTTCGGCCCCGATTACGACCCCGACGACGGATTGCCGGTCTACATCTGCGGCGCCGACGCCTTCGGCAGCTACTTCACTTTGCAGCAGATGCAGATGGCGGGGACCGACGTCGAGCACAGGTTCCACCTGGGGATCGTGCCCTTCTTCCTGGATGACGACCCGGCCTACGACATCTCCGAGGAGCAGCGCACGGCCCTGCTGAATAGCGGGCAGTGGGACTGTTTGCTCACGACGCTGGACTCGGTGGCGCTGACCAGCCCTGGCGTTGTCACCGCCATCGTGGACGAGAGTGCGGGGGCCGATCAATTGTGGGTGCGCGACGTGCCCACGATCAACGATCTCAAGGGCAAGCGGATCGCCTTCTCGCGCGGCAGCGTGGGCGAGTACTTCGTCTACTACACACTGTCCATCGCCCGGCTGAACCCCCGCTTCGACGTGGAACTCCTGCCCCAGGATAGCGTGGCCGACGCGATCGAGGTCTTCAACGCCGGCCAGGCCGACGCGGTCTCCGGCTGGGAACCGGACATCTACCTGGCCGAGGAGAGCGGCGGCGTGCCACTCCTGAGTTCCAACCAGATGCGGATCGTCATCGACGTCATCGTCACCTCGCGCCAATCCATCGCCAACGAGGCCGACCTGGTGCAAGCCTTCCACGACGCCTGGTTCCACGCGCTAAAAAATCAGGTGGAGGATTTCGACACCGCCGCATCCCACATCGCGGCCTGGGGACACAACGATTGGAGTTTCGTCTATCCGGAGAGCGCCAGCGAGGATCTGAGACTGTGGCTGGAGAACGTGGCCCAGGCCGACCTGGGCGACAACGCCTACGTGATGCGCGATATCCGGCCGCTGATCGACCGCCTGCAGATCGCCCAACGGGTCTGGGCGGCCTCTGGCGCCGAAACGCCGGAGGGGGACGTGGCCGATCTGGTGGATCCAGGTTTCGTCTCCCGTTCCGCCTCGCAAGCCAGCTTGCAACCCAATGGGAGCCCGGTCAACGACACCTTCTCCCTCTCGACCCAGTTCGACCTTTCCGGTGTCGGCGCTGGGGAGACGGCGACGCTGGTGGTGCTGCCGTGCCGGCGCTTCACCTTCCTGCCCGAGTCGACCGAGTTGACGCTGGAATCCCGCCGCATCCTGGACGATTGTGTGATGCCGACGCTCTCGCAGAGTGTCGGGCTGTTTCTGCGGGTCAAGGGCTCGGCCGCCTGGCCCGGCCCACCCGGCACATACACGAAAGAGGAGATCCTGACGTTTGCCGAGGCCCGCGCCCAATCGGTGGTCGATTACCTGGCCTCCCAGGGCATCGACCCGGCCCGCTTCGTCGTCGAGGCCGAGTTGCCGCCGGAGGAACACTGGGAGACAGAAGACCCGGAGATACAGGCGGAGGACCGGTACGTGGAGATGACGTTGATCACCGTCGGGCGATAGATCGGTCGTTGCAAATCGGAAAGGGGAGCCTATGCGAGGAAGAAAAAGATACGTTATTTGGCCATTGATGGCGATATTGGTCGCGTTGACCGTCGCTTGTGGTTTGACGAGACGAGACGGGCCGCCGCGCAATGCGGTCGTCGTCGAGGTGACGGCCAACACGAGCCTGAGCCATTGGCTGGAACAGGCCATCGCCGATTTCAACGCAGAGAGGCGCGAGACGACTGCTGGAAAGCCAATCTACGTCACGCTCGACGCGGTGGAATCGGGCCAGGCGGCGTCCAGGATGGCGGATGGCGGCTCGCTCCCGGCCCTGTGGATCCCGGACGACGTGGTGTGGGGCAACCAGTTGGCCAACCAAGGGCAGGATAACTTCCAGGGGGACTGTGTCAGCGTGGCCGAAAGCCCACTGGTCATCGCGATGTGGCGGCCGGTGGCCGAGGCGTTGGGCTGGCCCGGGCGCTCGTTGGGCTGGCTCGACGTGGGCAGCCTGGCGGCGGATCCATCCGCCTGGGATTATTACAGCGGCGGTCAGTTTGGGGATCGATTGCGCCTGAGCCACACCCATCCGGGCCTATCCGGCGCCGGCGCCAGCACCCTTCTGGCGATCATCCACGCGGCCAAATCGGCGCAGGAGGCGGTTGGAGTGGACGACATCCAGGAGCCCATCGTGCAGGCCTCGGTCAGCGCCTTCGAGGCGTCCGTCTCCTGGTTCAGCAGCAGCACCGACGACCTGGGCCGGACGATGAAAGAACGCGGCGTCGAATACCTGGGCGCGGCCGTGATGTACGAGAGCACAGTGGTCAGTTACGGCGACGGCGATCCATCCATCGTGCCTATCTATCCCTTCGAGGGAACCTTCGTAGCTACTCATCCGGCTTGTGTAAATGGGAACGCCGAGAGCCAGACTCAGGAGGCCGCGCGCCTGTTTCGCGATTACCTGCTGGAAGAGCCGACCCAACGATTGGCCGTGGCGCACGGCCTGCGGCCGGTCAACGCGGCGGTGACCCCGGAAGCCCCTCTGGACAGAAGCCGCCACGTCGATCTGGCACAGCCAGAGATCGTCTTCGGCGCGCCCAGCGTGGCGACCATCTACGCCGTGCAAGATTTATGGCAATCGGCCCGCAAGGACGTCAATCTGGTGATGCTGCTGGATACATCGGGCAGTATGTCGGGCAGTAAGATGACCAGCGCTCGCGAGGCCGCGATACAGTTCGTGCAACAGATGGGGGATGACGATTTCATCACCATCATCGCTTTCGCCAATGAGCTCACGGTGGTCATTCGTCACGAGCTGGTCGGGCCAGCGCGCGAGCAGATCGTCGAAGCGCTCAGGGGTTTGCAAGCCAACGGTTACACCACGCTCTACGACGCCATCGGCGAGGGGGCCGCCGTCATCGCCGAGACCGACTCGTCCCAGACGAGCAACGCCATGGTCGTGCTCTCCGACGGGATGGACACGAGCAGTTACGTGTATAGCTTCGACCAGTCGTTGATCGAGATGGCGGCCAGTCACGACACCACCGTCTTCACCATCGCCTACGGCTCCGACGCCGACGAGGACGTGCTCTCCGAACTGGCGCTCAAGGCCCACGGCAATTTCTACCAGGGAGACGAGGCCAGCATCGCCGCCATCTACGAGGAAATGTCAGCCGCTTTCGGTGGAAGCGCAGGCATCGGCCGCTAGATATAGGACACAGGACTTAGGACTTAGGACGGACATAGGACTTAGGACAGACACAGGAGGATTAAAATGGCAACACTTTTAGAAAAGGTCTCGACGTTAATCTCGGCAAATTTACACGCTTTGGTGGATCAGGCATTGAAGACCAACAGTATCGCCGTGATCGACCAGTACATCCGGCAGGTCGAAAATCACCTGGCGGAACTGGAGGACGCCGCCGCTACAGTCGGCGGGGAGGTCAAGTCGATCAAGCGTAAGTTGAACGGCCTGGAGCAGAAAGAGGACGAGTTGGACCGGGCCATCAACGCCCTCCTGATGGAGGGGAACGAGGAGACCGCCGCTGCCGCCCAGAGCAAGCTCAACAGCACGCGACGCCTGATAGAGACGTACGACGACCAGGCCGGGCGGTTACAGAAGGAATACCAGCAATTGCTGGACGCCAAGGTCAAGTTGGAAGCGCGTCTGGCGACGATGAAGCAGGAGCGGGAAGAACTCCAGGCGCTGCTGGAACTGGCCCAGAGCAAAGAGGTAGCCGTCAAGGCGATGAAGGGATTAGACGACCTGATGGGCACAGGAGATACCGACATCGGCCGGATGGCCCAGAGCATCTACGCCCGGCTCGACAAAGCGACCACCGCCTCTGAGATGCGGGCCGCCAGCCTCGACGAGCAGATCGACAACGTGCTCGATCGCAGCGAGATCGACGGTCAATTGGCCGAGCGGAGGAGACAGCTCGGATTAGAACAGTAAAGTCGTGTTTACTTGCGGGCAGGAATAACGTCAGAAAAACCACCCAAGGATGTCGAATACCCACGGGTGCTTGAGGTGGCACATTCGCCAACTCAGACTTCCGAAGTCTAGAAAGTGGCTTGGGACTGTACGAAAAGTCGGCTTTCGCACGAATTCAGCCGATCAAAGGGACTGTTAAAGACTTCGGAAGTCTAATGTGATATTGTCGAATTGGGCTGGATGAACCTCACCCGTAGCTGTTAGCCAGGAAAGGAGAGGCGGAGATAGGGGGACAGGAAAGGATGGGTTGATACGCTTCCTTTGTCTATCCCTCTCTCTCCGTCAACGTATGCCAAACGTCCGCTCTGAACTACAACAGAAAGCGCGAAGTGCAATTTTCCAGTACGCCTTCTTCCGCTGGGAGAACGCTGTCATCATCGCCGGCGCGATCCTGCTGACGGTGTTCTGGCCTCGGCCTTTTTCGTGGTGGCCGATCTGGGGCTGGCCTCTCTTGGGCGCGCTGGGGGTGAGCGCCCTGGTCTATTCCAGCGTGACCGACGCCGAGACCAACGCGCGGGTGTTGGAGGCGCTCTTCAAGAAGCGCTTCGATCCCAGGCAAATCAAGGACCCCACGCTGCGCGACGACCTGACGCGGGCGCTGGAGTACCAGCGCAGTATCGAAACCCTGGTCCACCAGGAGTCTGAGGGGGTATTGCGCACCCGTTTGGACGCGACGGCCGATCAACTCGGCGATTGGGTCGGCAACGTCTACCGGTTGACCCGCCGGTTGGACGCCTATCGAGAGGATCGCTTGCTAGAGAAGGAACGAGCGCGGGCGCCGGCGGAACTCGAGACCCTCGTCGCCCGACGCCAGCGGGAGCAAGACCCCACGGTCCACCAGGAGTTGAATGACCTGATTGCCGGCAAGAAGAAGTATCTGGAAACCTTGCAGGCCCTGGACGCCCGGATGAAGCAGGCCGAGTTGCAACTGGAACAGAGCCTGACCGCCCTGGCGACCATCTATAGGCAGATGCAGTTGATCGGCGCGCAGGACCTGGAGAGCGGTCGCTCGGAACGGTTACGGGCCGACGTGCAAGAACAGGTGGAGCGCTTGAACGATCTGATCGCCAGCATCAACGAGGTCTACGATTATCACCGTCACGGTGGGGGATTGTCGTAGCAGGCTGATATCTTGGCGCTGAAGAACACGGATAAACAGGATCAGCGGATCAATCGCGACCAAATCGTATCATCTCAATAAACCGGGGCAAACTCGCTCGGGCCGGTCTCCTGACCGTGCCCGCTGTGACTCGGTCGGGAGACCGGCCACAGCTCCCCAACTTATTGAGAAGATACACCAAATCCGACAATCCTGTTTATCCGTGTTCTTTTTAGATACGCTCCTAGTTCTCGCACCAGGGCGGTGAGATCCAATAATCGTGTTTGACGATCTGACCATCGGCCGATTTGACCGTGATCGTATGCACGATGCCGCTACATCCACGCGCCCGAAAAGTGATCTGGGGATTGGTTTTCCACGTCGTCTTGACGTATTCCACGTCGTGATAGAGGTCATAGGGCGGGGCGCCGCCGATGATTTCCACGGTGAACGTGGCGGTCATTTCGCCGGCGCCAGTAGGCTCCCAGTGATCTAACGTCGTGGGCGGGGTGAAATCCAGGGGGCCAGAACTGACGGGTTTGGTGGAGGTAGGGAGCTCCGTCGGCGTCTCGGTCGGTGTTTCCGTCAGCGTCTCGGTCACCGTTGGTGTGGGGGTTTCTGAGAGCGTTTCTAGCGTGGGCGTATCAATCGGCGGCTGGGTCGCGGAGGGGAGAGGGGTATCCTGAGACTCAACGCCGCCAGGGCTGGGCGACAGCTCTACAGGCGTAGGGGTTGGTGCATTACACGCCAGGATGGCGAGCACGAGGCCGATCCCTGCCAGGATGTTTAAGAAATGTTTTTGTTGCATAGGGTGAATCTCCTGTTTCAGACAAGTAACACATCTTCCAAGCGCAGAAGTTTGGCCTTGATCCAGATACCGGCACCGTAGCCGGTCAGAGAGCCGTCTGCCCCAATCACCCGGTGACAGGGGATAATGATGGACACAGGATTGGCCCCATTGGCGCCTCCTACAGCCCGCGCGGCTTGGGGACGGTTGATGCGGCGGGCGATATCTCCATAGGTCGCCGTCGTGCCGTAGGGGATGCGGGCGATCTCTTCCCAGACATCTCGTTGGAATGGCGTGCCTCGCACGTCCAGGGGCAGGTCGAAGGCGTAACGGTTGCCGCAGAAATACTCACGAAACTGGATCAGGGCTGAAACGAGGGCGGCAGGATCCTCTCTCGGTGGTACCTCGCTGACGTTTTGGGCCAGCCAATTAAGGAAACTCGCGCGTTGTTCGACGCCGAGTTTCACGGCGCAGACGCCCCTGGGTGTCGCCGCCACCCAGACCGGTCCAACCGGCGAGCCGATCCAGGCGTACGCTATACCTGCTTCTACGCCAAGTTCCATTTTCGCCTATCTGGTTCAAACGTTAAGAGCTTCGTATTTTTTGCTGAAGTTCCTGGTAATCCTGTGTCAATTTCGTGTTCTTCTGACGCAAATACGCGATCAGGCTCTGATCGATCTCGCGCAACCTGGGGGAGATGGTGAGCATGACGCGCACTGCCATTGGGGCGCTCTGGTGCAACATCTCCACGAAATCCTCGCGGTTGATCTCCAACACCGTCGTGGGGGCTACTGTGCGAACGGTGGCCGTCCGGGTTGTTTCTTGCACCAGGGCGATTTCTCCAACGAAATCTCCAGGGCCAGGACGATTGAGCACCGTGGATTCCTCGTCGTCAAGTTGCTTGGTGACCTCGGCCTGTCCACTGACGATGACGTAGAGGGTATCCCCTATGTCTCCTTCGCAACACAAGACCTCATCGGACGAGTAGTTGCGCTGGTTGGCGACGTTAGCCAGGGCCTTCAGGTCATCCTGTTCCATATCGGGGAATGCTTGTCGCAATACGTCGATCTTGCTTTGGGGCATCAGAATACCTCCTTTGGGACAATCTATACTTAGCCATTATATCAGCTCGTTTGACGGAGCATCATTACGAGTCTGTTACAGAAGTGACGTAAGATGAGAGGTGTGTTCTAAAATCCAGAGGGCGCCGGCCCGCTCCAATTCCGCCCGCCCGCCGAAACCGCAGAGCACCGCGATGGCCCAGGCGCCCGCCCGCCGGGCCGATTTGACGTCGACGGTGGTATCCCCGACCATCGCACACCGTTCGACCGCTACCCCCATCTGCTGGGCTGCGTGCAGGATGGGCGCGGGGTGCGGCTTGAGCCGCCATGTGCTTTCGCAGGTGACCAACAATTCGAAGAAGTCATGCAAATCGTGCTGGTCTAAGAAGGCCTTGGTCTCTGCTTCCGCTCGCGTACTCACGATAGCCATCCGGTAGCGACTGCTCAGATCGATAAGCATTTCTCGGGCACCGGCCATAAGCCGGAAGTCGTGCATTCTTCGACCGAGTCGGTGACGGAGTCGTCCAGCGAACGCCATGGCAAGTCTATCTAGACCCACGACATCCAGCATAGTGACGAGGAAGTTGCCGGGAGTTTCGACAGCCATCACCAGGCGCCGGGCCGCTCGTTGGGGACGAGGCCAGTGTAAACGCTGCAACCAACGAGCCACGCGCTCGACGGCCTGGTCGTCGGTATCCATGAGCGTGCCGTCCAGGTCGAAAAATATCGCATCGATTTGGTCTTTGATGTCGTTGGCCATTTTCCTCCTTACACACTGCGATTATGGCCAATGGTATCACGATGCTGCCCGGCTGTCAATTGTGGCTCCCTGCTAGTTCGCGTGCTCAGCTTAGCAAGCGGTCAATTTTTCGCCACGAATTACCGGTAAACGCCAACTTACCCACAAGGCTATCAGAAACCAGGTTTTTCCCTAGCGTAGCGGCATAAACCTGGTCTCTTTCCCGTTTTATTTAAACCGTATCGGACCTAGGCGCTTTTACCATACACCCGGTAGCAGGCGATAACGCACCCGCTTGGCATAATCGCGGTAACCCTGCAACTTGTCTCGCAGGGTTTGATCTTCCCGCGCGGTGCGGATCACCAACACCATCGTGAGACATAGCACCGGAAGGAAGGCCCATAGGGTATCCAGGAAAAATGGCGTGGCCAGATACGCCAACAGCGCCCCGGCATATCCGGGATGGCGTACCCAGCGGTAGGGGCCGCTCGACACGACCCGGTGACCGCGATCGGCTTGGATGCGTACCATCCCGGAGAAGTACCGGTTTTCGATCAACGCATAGGACCCCAGCCCATATCCGGCCAGGATGACGCTCAAAGCCGCCAATTTTATGGGCAAACTGAACGTGGGGGACCAGTCGAAGCGCGCATCCAATCCGGCCACCAGGGGGATCAACCCGCCGCCCAGCCCGACCAGGGGGGCCAACAACCTATCCCAGGGCTCGGCGTTTTCGTGTCGCGTGAAGCGGGCCCGTTCCGCGAGCAGGTCAGGAGAACGGCGGGCGGCCAGCGCCCGGCTTATCACAAAGCCCAGGATACAGACCAGGGCATAGGTCCAAGCCTCCCACCAGCGCCAGCGCCAGGCGATCAACAGCGGCAGAAAGGGTATAATCACGACAAAAAACACCATTTGAACGATGACGCGGCGTGAGAATGTCTTGCGTTTATTGTTTTTCATCTTTTTTCCCCGCCAACACCCACAACTGTCCCTGGACCCCGGCCGCGCACAACCCCGCCATCTCGCAACTGGCACAGGCCCCGCCGCACGCGCCGCCGACCTGTTTGAGATAGCCCATATGGGTCAGATCCTCCAGCATAATCTCCACCAGCCCCGGCGTCGTATTCAATTCGCGGGCCAGGTCGCCGACCCGGCGCGTGCCGCCAGTTTTCAATAATTCGAGTAATTGATTTAACATGTTTACCCTCTTCTTACTCTCGTTCGTCCTTACGCACGGCCCAGCGGGCCAGTAAACTCGCCACCAGCCCGGTGATGGGCACCGCCAGCACCAATCCCACGCTGCCCACCAACGTCCGCACGATCTCCTCGGCGATGGGCTCCCGGTTGATGCGTTGCCATATCGGCTCCTGGTAGATCGTGAAGACCAACAATAAGGGCATCGAGGCCCCGGCATAGGCCAGGAGCAGCGTGTTGACCATCGCGGCGATGTGATCGCGCCCGATGTTGAGGCTCCGGCGAAACAGCTCCCGCCAGCTCAAGTCGCGGTTGGCGTTGACCAGTTCGAAAACCGCTGACGCCTGCCCCACGCATACGTCGTCCAACACGCCCAACGAGCCGATGATGATCCCGCCCAGCACCAGCCCCCGGAAATTGAGATCCGCCCCGAGCTCCATCACCAGGTAGGCGCTCTCCTCCATCCCCATACCGGTCAGTCGGGTCCAGCCCACGAACAGCCACGCCAACGCGCCCGTGAGGGACAAACTCAGCATCATCCCGATCACGGCGGCGTGGGCCTTGAGATTCCACCCGTAAATCAGGTGAGTGGAAACAGCCAGCAGACCGATCGAACCAACGACGCTGACCCACACCGGATCTCCACCAGCCTTGATCTGGGGCAGGATAAAGGCGAAAACGACCGCCAGACTGACCACCGTGCCCGCCAGCGCCCGTGCGCCGCGCCCTCTCCCGACCAGCACGACCAACATCACGAACAACCCGCCGATCCAGATGAGGGGCGCGGTGCGGATGAAATCGGAGACGTAGACCCGGTCGCTGTTCGGCCCTATGGCCCGCTGCACGTAGATCCGGTCGCCCGGATGGAACAGCCGATCCTGGGTGATCAAATTGATCGTCCCTTCCTCGACCTCGATCTCCTGTCCCTTGAGCGAGCCGCCCTCAATGTGCAACAACAATCGCTGGTAAGGTTGGCTGATCCCCTCGCCCAATTCGACGACGCCTTCTTCCAACACCTCAAGCACGCGCGCTGGCATCGTCTCCGTCTCTCCCATTGCCATGGGTTGATCCGGCGCCAGGGCGCCTGAATCCAGTCTCGGCATCACGACGATGACGAACACCGCCAGGCCGACCATCACCAGCAAGCCGATCAAGAGATACTGCTCTAATCTGCCCATATATGACTCCAAAAACCTCCCTACTCGACGAAGGTCTCCCGACTTAAAATCGCGCCGGGAGACCTTCGTCCGAAAGGAGAGAGTGCGTCAAACTACAAGCCCAACAAATTTCCCAACCAGAATGCGATAACGCCAACGAGTAGGGAGACCACCAAGAGAAACCCCACGCTAAAGGCGGTCCAGCCCCAGGAATCGGTCTCCTGCTTAACGACAGCCACCGTCCCAGCGCAGGGAATAAAGAGCATCTGCACCACCAGGAAAGCCAGGGCCGTGGGTATGGAGAACGTGCTTGCTAGCGTCTCCGCCAGCCCAGCGCCTTCTGCCACGTCGAAGATGACGCCCAACGTAGCAATGACGTTTTCTTTGGCGATAAAACTGGTCAGTAACGCGACCATCAATCGCCAATCAAAACCCATCAATTGACCAACGGGCATCAAAAAGCGGCCGATGGCAGCCAGGTAACTGGTCTCCACGTCGCCGGTCGGCAACATCGATAGCGCCCATACAATGATAGAAATCACCAGGATGATCGTACCGGCTTTCTTGAGGAAGGATAGACTACGCTGCCAGACCAACAGACCGATGGTACGCCAGTTGGGCACGTGGTAAAGGGGCAGCTCCATAATAAAGGCCGCCCGCTGCCCCCGGAAGATGGTCTTGCTGATCAGCACGCCGGAGAGCGCCAACACCATCAAGGCCACCAGTACCAGCCCCCAGGATACCAGGGGAGCCGCCGCGCCAAAGAAGGCCGGCGCCAGGAAAGCGATGACCGTCATTCGAGCGGTACAGGGAACCAGCGGCGCCAAAAGAATGGTCAGCAGTCGAGCGCGCCGAGATTCGATCACGCGGGCGCCCAACACCGCCGGGACATTGCACCCAAAGCCCAGGAAAAGTGGGAGGAAGGATTTACCGTGCAAGCCCATCAGGTGCATGAAGCTGTCCATCACGTAAGCGGCCCGCGCCATATAACCCACGTCCTCCAGTATGCCCATGACGGCGAAGAAAATGAGCAGGATGGGCAGAAACGTGATCATCGCCCCGGCCCCCCCGATGACGCCGTCGGCGATCAGACCGACGAGCCAGGCTGGCGCGCCGGACAAACCGGTCTGCACCAGGTCGGCTGATCCACCCACGACGTAGGTATCGAGAAAATCTTGCAGAGGTGTACCAATGGCGAAGGTCAGCCAGAAGGTCAATCCCATAATGCCTGCCAGGATCAGGAGGCCCCAGAAGGGATGGGTGGCCCAACGGTCAAGGCGTTCCGTCAACCCGATAGGGCCGGTCTTGGGGCGGGTGACGGCGGCGCGCACCATCCGGCCAATCCATTCATAGCGCCCGCCGGCGACAGCTACCAGCGCGTCGTCGTGCTCGCGCAGCACCTCGTGCACCTGTTCCCACTGTTCGTCCTCCAGGCAATCCCGCATCATGCGCGTGATTTCCCGGTCGCCTTCCAAAAGTTTCAAGGCCACCCAATCCTGTGGATATGGTTCCGGCACGCAACCTGCAATCAAGCACTCAATTTCCGCCATCACCTCCTGGTGATCGGCCCGAATTTGCGGCGGTTTGGGTGCGTAGGTTTTCTTACCCTTGACGATTTGATCGACGACTTCCAGGAGGTCCTGCACGCCGACGTTCTTGGTGGCCGTCATCGGCACGACCGGGGCTCCCAACGCTGCCTCCAGCACCTCCGGCTCGATCTTCATCCCCTCCTGCTCAGCCACGTCGATCATATTCAAGCCCACGACCACCGGCGCTGGCAGGGTAATGAGTTCCGCCACCAGGTACAGGCTTCGCTCCAGGATCGCGGCATCGGCCAGGGCCACCACCACGTCGGGTTGCTCCCGGATGATGAACTCCCGCGTGATGACTTCCTCAGCAGAATTGGCGGTCAGGCTATATGTGCCGGGCAGATCGACCAGCCGGTAATCGGTGCCATTGTAAGAAAAGGCCCCATCCTTCCGCTCCACTGTTTTGCCCGGCCAGTTGCCAACGTGCTGGTTGAGACCGGTGAGCAAATTGAAGAGCGTCGACTTGCCCACGTTCGGCTGCCCGGTCAGCGCCACGAGCACCGGGCGAACTTCGGTTGGCCCTTCGGTGCTTGCCTGAGGCGGTGCCAAGAATTCTTGATGTGTAGTCATAACGCTTTACCTACGCACACGAATCTTTCCCGCCTCGCCGCGCCCCAGGGCGACTCGCGCATCTCTCACCCGGGCGATCAAGGGGCCCCGGCCGAAATTCTGTAGCACCGTGACCTCCGCTCCCGGCGTAAAACCCAAGGACGCCATTCGAGATAATATCCCTCGCCCGCCGTTCAATCCTACCACAATCCCTCGCTCGCCGGTCCGCAGCCCGCTCAAGGGGATAACTCCATTATCTGACTCAGACACCGCCTCTTGGTGCGTCTCCGATTTACTTCTCATCGTCGTTTTTTTCCTCCAGATTCCTATTTTTTTCTTGTCTATGACGCCAGCAGCGAGCACAATAGCCACTCATATACAGGTGGGTATTGATAATCCGCCCGCCTTCCCGCCGAATAAATTCTCGCTTGATCTGTTCTACCAAGGGCGCGTCGAACTCCACGACCTTAGCGCAATCCATACACGTGAAATGATAGTGCGGTCCATCACCGACCGATTCGTAATGACAGTGCTCCTCTCCCAGGCGATGCTCCTCGACCAGCCCCATCTCTTTCAAGACCCCTAGGGTACGATAAACGGTTGCCAGGCTGATGTCGGGATCGTGCATTTTCGCCCGTGTGTAGAGCGTCTCGGCGTCCAGGTGTTCGCTGGTGCTTTCCAGCACCTCCAGAACGACCTGACGCTGAGACGTCCATCGTCGGCCGGTGGCCCTGAAAACTTCTTTCAAATCCTCAACCATCTTGTCTTTCCTCATCGTTGCTATTAAGAATGATTCTCATTTTCAAGATCGTATCACACTTTGCCCGTTTTGGCAAGTGATGATCGACACAGAGAAAACGAAACAAATCCAAGGGGGTTTAAACGCACGAGGTTGCCCGCTGCACGGTTTGTTGCACACATCAACCCCAAGCTTCGTTTTCCTTGAGTGCATATTCCACCCCATGCCGACCATCAATTCCGATGGATGGCGACCACTCGTTCCGAGCCATGCCGACCACCCGTTCCAACGGCATGTCGACCACTTTTCCGAGCTCGTCGGAATCGGTGGACGGCATCATTCGGATTCAGCGGACGGCA
>Ga0129302_1001349_pt1 | contig 18247 bp, 16 predicted proteins | sample BlaSprsedimmetaG_FD_94476 | JGI IMG/M metagenome (GOLD analysis project Ga0129302, IMG submission 94476) | Hot spring sediment bacterial and archeal communities from California, USA to study Microbial Dark Matter (Phase II) - Blank Spring... | ecosystem: Environmental > Aquatic > Thermal springs...
ATATTATATAAACCAGAAATCACGAAAAAAGTCCACCCCTTTTTTCTCTATTTTCTTCAATAATTCAGCATGATAGATCCCGCTGGATGGACACCAGTTAGATGGAGGGCCGTAGCCGCTGTCTGCCTTGGTATATGCGGCAGGGTTATCGTATTCGTAAACAAGATTGGTAACATTGAGAATTTCCCAGAGTGAAGCCATATGATAGCCGGCTCCGCACGCAGTCAATGCCTCATTGGTATGATAATTAGCAGCCGTTAAATAAAATATTTTACGGCCGCCGATTGAAGAGACAGTCAACGAAGAAATACTTGAAGACAATTGTTGCGATACAACAGCATCCTCAGGTATCCATTCGCCATTAATAGTTGACAGGTATCCGGGACCGGGAGACTCAGGCAGGTCGGCAATGGTGACAATTTTCTGAGGGGGACGTTTTACCGAAGAATCTTCTGCTGTACTGTTGAGGTTCTTTTGAGCAAATACTGGTGAGGTGATGACTGTGATTATAAGGCCAGCATTGCAAGGTATCATTATACACAACGACATAAATAATTGCGTAGGCGATAGATGGTGCTATAATATGTTTCATGAAAGCACTAACTATCTCCGATGCCGAAACCATGGTTCTTGCGCTCCAGGATGAAATTCGCCGCTCCCAGGAAGCGCGTTACGATCACCGCCTTCATGCCGTCCTGTTGGTGGCACAGGGCGTAAGCTGTCCCGAGGCTGCCGCTCTGCTTGGCGACGCCACGCGTACCCTTCAGTACTGGGTGCGTCGCTTTGAAGAAGAAGGTTTTGCGGGACTGGCAGATGCCGATAGGCCGGGACGACCGAAAAAATTAAGCGAAGAACAGCTTTCCATAATCGGCAAAGCTCTCCGCGGTTCACCACGGGACTTCGGCATACGCGCCAATAACTGGGATGGCAAGACATTATCAGCATTCATCAAGCAGCGGTTTGGCGTTACCCTTGGCGTTCGTCAGTGTCAGCGTCTTTTCCGTCAACTCGGATTTCGGCTGAGAAAGCCTCGTCCGGTTATGGCCAAGGCTGATCCTGTTCAACAACTGGAACATAAAAAAAACTCCGAGCAATGATGGCAGATCCGGCAATCGATTTGTGGGCATCGGACGAAGTCCATTTTCAGCAGCACGGTTCGCGTTGTCGAATGTGGATCGCCCCGGAGGACTCTGATCCCATTGTCCTGCACGAGCCGACCCGCAAAAGCGTCGGCTATTTCGGTGCTGTCCGCCTGCGCGACGGCAAGTTCGTTCACCGGCGGGAAGAGGACAAGTTCAATGCTGATTCCTTCTGGTGTTTCCTCAAGCAGTTGAGAAGAGCCAGTTCCCATTCCGGCAAAAAGGTTTATGTGATTACCGACAACGCTCGATACCATCATGCCACGCTGCACAAGCAGTACCGGGAAAAGTGTGCTGACCGCTTTACCCTGGATTTTCTGCCACCATACAGTCCTGATCTCAATCCTATTGAGCGGGTCTGGAAATTGACCCGCAAATGTTGCACCCATAACCAGTATTTCCCGACACTGGCAAGTGTCTGCCACGCAGTGGAGCAAAAGTTCAACGAATGGGCTCCCGGGAGCGATGTATTACGGAAATTATGCGCAATTAATTAAGTCGCTGTGTATAGCAGGGTGAAACCGGATTTGCCTGTTCTTGTTGATGTTCTCTCTGTATTCATAGTTTTCTCCTTGGAAATTTTTTTGGTAATGAAATGATGATAAACGCTTTGATTATTTTATTTCATAATAATTTCAAACTTAAGGCTGCCATGAAAAAGATCCTTGGCTTTCCGTCTCTGCCTCACGACAGGTGTAGCTTAACATTTGTTATTTTATCATCCCGGGATGTTGGAAGTCAAAAGTAGAAATATTTTCCGGCAATCTCAACCTGCCTGAAAGGATTGGGGCTTGAGGTTGATCGTATTAGGCTTATCCCAGGCTGAAAATAGCCCTGGCATCCAACTGGCCGGTCTGGTGAGGGTGGACCGGCCCCGGAGGAGCTCCCTTGGCGGTCGCCGGCGACTTCACCGTAGCTGAAAAGGTCCTCACACTTTTTCATGCCCCGAGATTCCGGCTCTTGGCCTTGCCTTCGACTTGGCTTGTACCAGGGCATGAATCATATCTCGCCTGGAAACGGGAGAAGGTCTTCTCAGAGGAATGCTGCTTTTGTGCAAAAATGCGGGACGCCGTTGTTGGCGCCTATTGGAAACAAAAAACCCGCAAACCTTGTCTGGTTGCGGGTTTCTTAGAGCGTATCAGACACTCTTAAATCAAAACTTGGTGCCGGAGGTCGGAGTCGAACCGACACGGGCGCGAGGCCCGCTGGATTTTGAGTCCAGTGCGTCTACCAGTTTCACCACTCCGGCGCATTTTCTAGGAGCTACTTTACCCTGTTTTTTCCTGTTTCTTCAAGAGGTTTGGGCGGGAAAAAACTTACGCCCCCATTCCGGCGCTGCGTTTCCGCAGCTCAGCAGCCGTACTTGATCAGGAAATCGTGGACCACCTCCCGCATGATGTCGCGCCGGTCGCGGCCGGTCTCGTTGATGCGGATCCAGACGCAGCGCTGAAAGGCGCGGTACAGGTGCTCGGGGACATAGAGCCTGAGTTCGGTCAGGTCTTCATACTTCCCGTCCGGCCGGTGCTCCTCGCCGTTCATGATCCGCCGCCCTCATCCTTCTGCTGCCGGCGGTGGAAGTCCACCACCTCCTGGTAGGTGATGCCGGAGCCGCCGAAAATATCAAGGGCGCTGCCGACGGTGACGTCGAGCCGGCCCCGGCCGGCAGTGCGGATCAGTTCCAGGTCGTCCATGGTCGTTACGCCGCCGGCATAGGTGGTGGGGATCGACACATGGGCGGCCAACAGGCCGATCAGCTCCGCGTCCACTCCCATGCATTTCCCCTCCACATCGACGGCATGAACCAGAAACTCGTCGCAGGATGCGGCCAGCTTTTCCAGGGTTGCGGCGGAAACCCGGAGCTCGGTGAAATTCTGCCAGCGGTCGGTCACCACGTAATAGCCGTCCCCGCGCCGGCGGCAGCTCAGGTCCAGGACCAGCCTCCGCCTTCCGACCAGATCGCGCAGCCTGCGCAGTCGGTCCTCGTCAAGGTGGCCGTGGTGAAAGACATGGGAGGTGACGATCACATGAGAGGCGCCCCGGTCGAGCCACTGGGCCGCGTTGTCGGCGGTGATGCCGCCGCCGACCTGCATCCCGCCCGGCCATGCCTTGAGCGCGTCAGCCGCGGCCTCTTCATTACCCGGGCCAAGCATGATGACATGGCCCCCGGGCAGGTTGTCCCGCCGGTACAGCGACGCGTAGTATGAGGGAGGAAAATCGGAGGCGAAGTTGATCCGCAGGGCATCGGCACGGTCATCGCGCAGGGTCGAGCCGACTATCTGCTTGACCCGGCCGCCGTGCAGGTCGATACAGGGGCGGAATCGCATAAAACCGTTCCGGTGGAGGTCCATGTCCGCGGGGGCAGCCCCGCGAGAGCGGGCCGCACCGGCGGACGGTTGACGACGCAGCCGCTCTCAGCTTTTCTTGATCATCATGGTCGTCGGGTCAAGATCGAGCCCGGCATCGGCGGACATCACCTCGCCCCTGTTCTTGATGACGTTGAGTCGAATCTTGCTTTCCTCGGGCTTGATGACGATGACCGTATCGAACAGGTCGTCGACCTCGTGGCACGGCGCCGGCACCCCGGCGGGCGAAACCCGCTTGTCCCCCCGGTGGCAGACGGCGGACAGCCAGATCTGCAGACTCATTGTTTCGGCAAGATCCTTGAGATCCTCGATGTTGGCACGGTCGCAGGAAACCATGTCAAGACCGTCGATGACCACGCAATTGGGCTTGAAGATGTCCTGCATGATCAGGTCGTTGAGCCGCTCCTCGAGCCGCGACCGGGAAAAGGAGGCCTCCTTGAAGGTCATGATCATCCGGTGGTGCTGCACCATGTCGATCAGTTCATGCGGCCTGGTGATGCTGTGTTCCTGCAGGATATGCCGCAGGATATCGTCGTACCAGACCCTGGTCTTGTCAATGGACTCGCCGATGCTGACATGAACGACCCTGTTGCCGAGCAGAATCGAATCGAGGGCTATCTGGACCAGCAGGGCGGTCTTGCCCAGGCCCGGTCGGGCCATGACCAGCCCCAGCTTATTGCCGTTTTCCTTGCCGATCTTCAGAACCCGCAGCGGGTTCTTGTTCACCAGTGGTTCATACCCCATAGCACAACCCCATATATTTATCCGTTTGTTATCTTATATCGCGCCAGCAAGGCACCGTCTATTTGTTTTTCTTTTCCTGCTCGTAGGCCTTCATCAGTTCTTCCGCCACACTTTTGGGCACCTGCTTGTAGGTGGCGAATTCCATGGTAAACTCCGCCTTGCCCTGGGTCAGGGAGCGCAGCACCGTCGAATAGCCGAACATTTCGGACAACGGCACCTCGGCCTCGACCACCGTGTAATTGCCCTCCTCAAAGGTACCGACGATGACGCCGCGCCGCTGATTGATGCTGCCCATGACCGCGCCCTGAAACTCTGACGGTCCCTCGACCGCCACCTTCATGATCGGCTCCATGATGACCGGGGCCGCCTTGGCGTAGCCTTCCTTGAAGCCGCCGATGGCGGCAAGCTGGAAGGCGATGTCCGAGGAGTCGACCGGATGGTAGCTGCCGTCGTTGATGACCGCCCGGACCCCGGTGATCGGCGAACCGGTCAGCCTGCCCTTTTCCAGGGACTTCTGGAAGCCCTTGTCGCAGGAGGGGATGTATTCGCGGGGGATGGCGCCGCCGACGATGGAATCGACGAACTCGTACTCCCCTTCCTCCAAAGGCTCCAGGTAGCCGGCGACCCGGCCGAACTGACCGGAACCGCCGGTCTGCTTCTTGTGGGTGTAGTTGAAGTCGGCCCGCTGGGTGATGGTCTCCCGGTAGGCAACCCGCGGGGCGCCGACCTCCACCTCGGCCTTGTACTCGCGCTTCATGCGTTCGATGTACACGTCGAGGTGCAGCTCGCCCATGCCGGAGATGATGGTTTCGTTGGTCTCGTGGTCGACAAAGGTCTTGAAGGTCGGGTCCTCCTTGCTGAACCGGTTCAGCGCCTTGGACATGTTGACCTGGGCCTTGTTGTCCACCGGCTTGATGGCCAGGGAGATTACCGGGGCCGGCACGTGCATCGAGCTCATGGACATGTTGATGTTTTCCGCGCAGAACGTATCGCCGGAGGCGCAGTCGATGCCGAACAGGGCGATGATGTCGCCGGAGCCGGCCTCCTCGATTTCCTCCATCTGGTCGGCGTGCATGCGGACCAGGCGGCCGACCTTGACTTTCTTGCCGGTGCGGGAGTTGACGATGGTGTCCCCCTTGCGGATCATGCCCTGATAGGTGCGCAGGTAGGTCAACTGGCCGTAGCGGCCCTCCTCCAGCTTGAAAGCCAGGGCGATCAGCGGGTCGTCCGGGTTGTTGGTGACCCGCACCTCGGCTTCGTTGTTGTCCAGGTCGAGGGCGGTGTTTTCGACCTCGGTGGGGCTGGGCAGGTAGGCATTGATCGCGTCGAGCAGGCACTGCACCCCCTTGTTCTTGTAGGCCGAGCCGATCATCACCGGGGTGAACTCCAGGGCCAGGGTGCCGCGGCGGATGGCGGTAATGATCATCTCCTCGCTGGGCGTGCCCTCTTCGAGCATCACCTCCATCAACTCGTCGGAAAACATGGAAACGGCGTCAAGCATTTCCTCCCTTTTGGCTTCGGCTTCGGCCCGCAGGGATTCGGGAATCTCCTCAATGCGGATTTTCTCGCCCTGATCGCCGTCAAAATAGACCGCCTTCATGGTCACCAGATCGACAATACCCTCCAGGTCGGCCTCCAGGCCGATGGGGAGCTGCACCATGACGGCGTTGAGATCGAGCTTGTCGCGCAACTGCTGGGTGACCCGGGCGGGATTGGCGCCGGTGCGGTCGCACTTGTTGACAAAGGCGATGCGGGGCACCCGGTAGCGGGTCATCTGCCGGTTGACCGTGATGGACTGGGACTGCACCCCACCCACTGAACAGAGAATGAGCACCGCCCCATCGAGCACCCGCAGGGCCCGCTCGACCTCGATGGTAAAATCGACGTGGCCGGGGGTATCGATGATGTTGATATCGTGCCCTTTCCAGCTGCAGAAGGTGGCGGCGGACTGGATGGTGATGCCGCGCTCCCTTTCCAGTTCCATGGAATCCATGGTCGCGCCGACCCCGTCCTTGCCCCGGACTTCATGGATGGCGTGGATGCGCTGGGTGTAAAACAGGATCCGCTCGGTGAGCGTTGTCTTGCCGGAATCGATATGGGCGCTGATGCCGATGTTGCGTACTTTCTGTAAATCCCTTTTCATGAACGCGTTCCTCAGTATGTTCCCGCCGGACAGTGTGCGTTGTTCTTGCCCCGTCAACTCTATGTTGCAAATAATATAAATAAAAAAGGAGTTACAGTGAGCTCTGCAACTCCTCTCATGCCTGATGAATGGTGCCGAGACCAGGATTCGAACCAGGGACACACGGATTTTCAGTCCGTTGCTCTACCGACTGAGCTATCTCGGCACCTGAGCCTGAAGCTGTTTAATAGCCTAATACAGAGCAGCGCGTCAAGGAAAAACAACCCTGAATTATCCCTGCCCGCACGGCCCGAAAAGCGGATGCCCTCCACCGTGCGCGGGGGAAACGTCGCTCTGGCAGATCATACGCAAAACAAAAGATGAACATTTAACAGGAAGCCGTACAATTGTCAAGCAGAAGAAAACCGGCGGGATCAGCGGGCGGCCGAAAAAAACAACCGCCGTCACGGGCCGGTGGCGGCGGGTTACAGGCGATCAGGGAGGAGAACAGACTATTTTTTCCCGAACACCTCCTGCAGGTCAACATCAAAATTATCGAGGGCGGTGCCGGTCTTGACCGGGGGTGTCATTTCATCGCTTCCCGCCCCCGTCGCCGGTGAGGCGTCCAGGTCGATGCCTTCCACCTTGAGGTCCTCCAGCCCCTGGCCGGGCGATGCGGCAGTGAAGGGCTTTTCATCGCCGACGGCAAAGGCGAGTTCTTCAAGGCCGACCTCCCTGTCTTCCGTTTCGGCCTGCGTTTCGGCCTGCGCCCCGGTCTCCGCTGCTTCAGCGGGAGCCAGGTCGGCAAGTTCTATCACCGCTTCCTCCAGCCCCGGCTCCTCGATCGTGGGTTCCTCTTCCACAGCGGGTTCTTCCCCGGCGGTAAAATCGACAAAAACTTCTTCTCCACCGCCCAGGTCAAACGCCTGTTCCCCCGCGTCTTCGACCTGTGGCTCTTCCCGTCCCGGCTCCCGTCCCGAATAGTCGGGACTCAGAAAAGCCGGCGGCGGCACGTTCCCCACGGTCCCCCGCAGCTGCTTTGCCGAACCATTGATATTTTTGCCGCATTTGACGCACTTTTCGATGAGATCGAAGGAGATATAGCCGCATTTAGGACAACGCATGACATCCGCCTTTGCTGAGAGTCATCACAACAGGCCTCCGCCCTTCAATCGAGCGGTTCGCCCTGTTTCAGGAATTTCCGTATTATCGCACACGACTTGACAAAAAATCAAGGTTCAATTTTACGGAACCGCATGATTATCTTAAAAAATTCCGCCGGCCGGCAGCCGGCACCCCTTCCGGTCCTCGCCGTGCGGGTCGGGTTTCTGCGCTGACAGCCGGGCAGGCGGCAAAGAGCAGCCGTCAGCCCAAAACCCGGTCCGGCGTCCGGAAGAGCCGGCGAACATCCTCGACGATGAGATAGACCGAGGGGACGATCACGAGGGTGATGACCGCGGCGAAAACCACCCCGTAGCCCAGACTGATGGCCATGGGGATGAGGAATCTCGCCTGCCTGGAGGTTTCAAAGATCATGGGAGACAGGCCGCCGAAGGTGGTCAGGGTCGTCAGCATGATGGGCCGGAAGCGCTGTACCGCCGCATTGAGGACGGCGTCGACGGCCGGCCGGCCACGGCGTCGCTGCCGGTTGGCGAAATCGATCAGGACCAGCGAACTGTTGACCACCACTCCGGAAAGGGCGACAATGCCGAACAGGCTGAGCACGCTCAGGCTGTAGCCCATGATCAGGTGGCCGGCCACGGCGCCCACCAAACCGAAGGGGATGGCGAGCATAATGATCAGGGGCTGGACATAGCTGTTCAGCGGCACCGAAAGCATGGCATAGATGATGACCAGGGCGATCAGCAGGCCGGTCAGCAGGCTCTGCACGCTCTCCCGCCGGTCGGCGATGCGCCCCTCATAACTGAAATTGAGCCCCGGCAAGCTGGCCTGCAGCTCCGGAAAAATTTCCCGGTTGAGGCTGGCCATGATCAGGTCGGCCTTGCTGCGGGGCTGGACATCGGCGTACACGGTGATGATCCGGCGGCCGTCCCGGCGGTCGATGCTGGTATGGGCCCTGCCCCGCTCGACGGCCACTGCTTCCAGCAGGGGTATTTCGCCGCCGTCCGCGGTCCGCAGAACCATTTCCTCCAGATGGTACTCGGAAACCCGCTCCTCCCGTGGCAGGCGGACCATGACCTTGACTTCGTTGCGTCCCCGCTGCAGGCGCAGGGCTTCGGCGCCGTAATAGGACTGGCGCACCTGGCGGGCGACATCGGCGGCATGGAGGTTGAGGCTCTGGGCCTCGGGCAGGATCTTGAAATCGATCTGCTGCTTGCCAAGGGAAAAGCCGTCATCGACATCATAGACGCCGGGATAATTCTCCAGGGCCGCGGCCAATTCGCTGCCGGCCTGCTCCAGCACCCGGATATCCCGGTGGCTCATTTCAACAGCAATGGCCGCCCCCCTGCCCGGACCGCCGGCATCGGATTCAAACCGGATGGTTTCCAGCCCCGCCAGCTCGCCGACCTCCTGGCGCCACAATTCCGTCAGCCGCACCGTCGAAATCGGCCGGACATCGGGCGGAGTCAGGTACATCAGGACAACGCTCTTATTGCCGTCAATCTGGGCGTACACGCCTTCCACCAGCTGTTCTCCGCCGTTCTCGCCGGCCACCTTGCGGCCCGCCTCAATCAGCCGGGCCGTTACCTCCCTGGTGCGGGAGACCGACGTGCCGAACGGCAGGACAGCGGTCACCGAGGCGTAGTCGGACTCGATCTTGGGGAACAGCTCGAATCCCAGGCGGCCGCTCTTGATATAGCCGTAACTGACCAGCAGGATGGCGAGGCCGGTGGCAAAGGTGACATAGCGCCAGCGCAGGGCGAACTGGAGAAAAGGGCCGTAGCGGATCTCGGTAAAGCGCGTGAACCCCCGGCTGAATTTCTGCTGCCAGCCGGTCAGGACCGCGAAGACTCCTGTTTTCTTTCTTTCCGCTGTCCTGGTGTGGCCGAGATGGGCCGGCAGAATGAACAGACTCTCGATTAGGGAAATGCAGAAAACGCTGATCACCACCAGCGGTATCTCCCTGAACACCTTGCCCATGAACCCGGGAACAAAGAGAATCGGCAGAAAGGTCACCATGTTGGTCAGGACGCTGAATACCACCGGGGTGGCGATATTCCGGGCCCCGGTGACGGACGCTTCCCGCCAGGAATATCCTTTCTGGCGGAAATAATAGATGTTTTCCCCGACCACGATGGCATCGTCCACCACGATTCCCAGGGTGACGATGAAGGCGAACATGGAGATCATGTTGAAGGTGGCCCCGATGCCCGGCAGGATCAGCATTGACCCCAGAAATGAAATGGGAATGCCGAGGCTGACCCAGAATGCCAGCCGCGTTTCCAGGAACAGGGCCAGCAGAATAAAGACCAGTCCCAGTCCCAGGTAGCCGTTTTTCAGCATGAGGTTGAGACGCTGATTATAGATATCGGAGCGGTCGTTGCGGCTGACCAGGCTCAGCCCTTCGGGGAGGATGGTGTTGATCTCCGCCACCTGCCGGTGCACGGCCTCGGAGACCGAAACCGGCGTCTGTCTGCCGACCCGGTATACTTCCAGCATGACGGCAGGCAGGCCGTTGAAGGTGGCAAAATGGTCGGTTTCCTCGAAACCGTCGCGGATGACGGCGATGTCTTCCAGGAAAATCTCGGAGCCGTCCACCGACGAGATGACCGGAATCCGGCCGAATTCCTTGCCCAGTTCACGCCGTTCGGTCACCCGGACCAGCACGTCGCCCGCTTCCGTCCGTATGGCGCCGCCCGGCACCTCGATGGCGGCCCGGGACACGGTCTGGGCTATGTCGTTGAGGGTCAACCCCAGGGTACGCAGAACATGCTGCGGCACCTCGATGCTGATCTCGTAATTCCTGATGCCGGTGAGCTCGACATGGGAAATATCCTTGTTCTGCAGCAGGCGGTCGCGGACGGTTTCCGCCATCTCCCGGAGGACCGTCTCGGGCTGATCGCCGTACAGGGCGAGGGAAACGACATACCGCTTGCGGGTGGGGATCGTCACCGTCAGGTCCTCGACATCATCCGGAAAGGATGATATCCGATCCACGGCGTTCTTAATTTCCTGGGCGATGCGCGCGACGTCCTCACCCTGGATGATTTCCGCGGTGACCGTGCCCATTCCTTCCGCGGCGGTGGCGGTGACGGTCTTGATCCCTTCCAGGTCGGAGATCACCTCCTCGATCGCCAGGATTGCGCCCCGCTCAACCTCTTCCGGGCTTGCCCCGGGATAGGGCACGGTAATGGTGACCAGGTCCAGCTCAAAATCCGGGAATACGTCCTTGCGGATCGTCTGGCCCATGATCAGGCCGCCGATCAGCAGGACCAGCATCAGGAGGTTGGCCGTAACCGAATGGCCGGCCATCCAGGCTATGGGCCCCCGCTGTCCGCCTTGCTGTTCCCGGCCGCCGGTCATTGTTCCCGTCCTGCCTCCGCCGGGGGCGGAACCGTCCCGGCCCCGTCCGATCCGTCACTCCGGTCCAGGCGGATGCTCATCCCGTCCACGGGCGCCGGCAGATCGGAAACGACCAGGAGATCCCCGGGCTTCAGCCCGTCCCTGATCAGCACATTCTCCTCGTCCCGCCATATCGACTGCACCGGACGAACGGCCAGCCTGCCGTCCCGCCCGGCAATCCAGATCTCCCGGTCGTTGCGCAGGGCCGAGCGCGGGATCCGGTAAACATCATGGACAACTTCCCCCTCGATTTCGACCCTGACGTACTCCCCGAGAATCAGCGGCGGTTTCCCGTCGTTTGTCAGCAGCCCCAGCGGATCGGCAACGGCAACGAGGAGGCGGGCCATGCGCCCCTCCCGGGAAAGGTCCCCCAGCAGGCGTATGACCCGGCCGTCGCGAACCTGGTTGTGGCGGTAGTAAATTCTGGCCGGCGACCCCGGCTCCCCGTCGTCGCCGGGCATTTTCAGCCAGCGCAGCCGATCCAGCGGCAGGGAGACCTGGACCCAGTACTCATCGGTGCCGGCGAGATCGGCCAACTCCTCCTGGACGGTCACATAGGAGCCCCGGTCAACCCGTTTATTGAGGACCACGGCATTGAACGGCGCCTTGATCACGGTTCTGGCCAGGTTGATTTCCGCCTGCTCCAGCTCCGCCCGCGCCGCCCTGATATCGGCCTCAACTTTTTCCAGGTGCGGTTTCCTCAGGGCCAGGGTGTTCTCCAGGTCTTCACCGCCGTTTTCTCCATACAGGAGGCTCCATTCCCGCATGGCGACATCCTGGTGCCCCTGTTCCAGCCTGTAGGCGAACTCGGCCTCGGACAGAGCCCGCTGCCGCTGCTCCACGGCCAGTTCATAATCGGTCGGATCAATCCGCAGAATCACGTCCCCTTCTTCCAGCAGACCCCCGACGGTGAAGGCATCGTTGAGGGTGATGATTTCTCCGGCCACCGGCGTCTTGAGGACGATCTCCCGGGTAGGAATCACGCTGCCCATTCCCGTGATCGTGATGATTTCCGAGCGGGAAACCAGCGGCACGGCGCTGACCAGCGGGGCGGTTTTCCCGGCCGGCGGCTGTCTGGTCACCGTGGGTCTGGTATGGAGCAGGTACCAGAACAGGGCGGCGCTGGCGAGCAGGATAAGGGTGCAAAAGGTTATCCGCTGTATCAGGCGCGGGGATTTCCCGGCGCTGTTGCTCCCTGCATCCTGCCGCGGCTGTTGATCGGTCATCATGATTGTTTCTCACATTGCTTCTATGGTCTCTCGTCCGTTGCCAGGGAAAGCAGTTCCTCGGGCCAGGAGCCGCCTACGGCCCTGTAGAGGTCGATCCTGGCGGCCAGCAGGTCTTCCCGGCGGGCTATCAAGTCGATTTCAAGGTTCTGGACGCTCAGCAGCTGAGTCAGGACCGGCAGATAATCGTTCAGACCGTTGACATAACGGAAACGGGCCTCTGCCAGGGCGCTGTTGGCCGCCTGCAGCTGCCGCTCCGTCCACCGGATATGCTCCCGGATTTTTGCCTCCCGGGCCAGCGAGTCCTCCACTTCCCGCACGGCCGTCAGGACGGTGCGGCGGTACAGGGCCAGCTGCTCCCTGACATCGGCGGCGGCGAAATCCTCCGCCGCCGCCAGGCCGCCCCCGTCAAACAGGGGAGCAGTCAGGCCGGCTGCCAGATTGGCCAGCCAGTTGTCAAACAGCCGCTCCAGCTCACTGCTGCCGAAAGCCGCGGCGCCGGTGAGCCTGAGCGCCGGCAGGCGGTCGGCCCTGGCGACGACGAGGTTCTGGTCGGCCTCTTCCAGCCGGTGCAGGCCGGCCCGGATGTCCGGCCTGTTTTCCAGCAGGTCGGCGGGCAGGCCGGCCTCCGGCTGATTGTCGATCACCGGCAGCTCCCGGGCTTCGAAAACCGGCAATTCATGCGGCAGCCTGCCGGTCAGCACGGCCAGTTCGCCGCGGAAGAGCTGCACCTGCAATTCGGCCAGCGGTATCAGGGCCTGCACCCTTTCCACCAGCTGCCTCTGCTGCATCACGTCCAGGGCGGAGGCCAACGATTTCTGAAACCGCAGTTCGACCAGTTCGAGATAGATCCGGTTTGTCTCCAGCTGCTGCCGCAGAAGGAGAATCTCGCGCTGCCTGGCGATGATGCCGATCCAGCGCCTGGCAGCTTCCGCCGCCACGGTCACGGCCGCGGCATGGAGGTCTTCGCGGCTTGCCGCCGCCGCGCGGTCCGCCCCCTGTATCGACGCTTTGACCCGACCCCAGAGGTCCACCTCATAGCCGGCGAAAACGCCAAGGGAATAGTCTTCCCCCGTCACCGTATCGCTGCCGGAGCCCCTCTCCGAGCGAACTCTGGAATGGGCTGCCGCCGCCTCGCCGTCGACCGCCGGAAACCGTTCGCTGCCGGCCCTTCTTGCCAGGGCCCGCGCCTTTTCCAGCCTCGCCCGGAATGTTTCCAGGTCGGAATTGTCCCGCAGGGCATCCTCGACCAGAGCGTCCAGGACGGGATCATTGAAAGACCGCCACCACTGCTGCGGCGGCTCCGACATCGCCTCCAGCAGGGAATAGCTGCCGGGCATGGGTATCGGATCGCCGGGGCGATCCGGGGCGGCGAAAGGCGTGCAGGCCGCAACCTGTCCGCCCAGGAGGCAGAGAAGGAACAGCAGGCCCAAACGCCTGGCGAAAACATTTTTTCGCCCCGCCTTGTCGCAGACAGCCGGCCGCACTGCATCCGCCGATGAAAAAAAACTCCCCCGACCCATTCCTGTCACATTCAGAAACTCCCCGATCCGATGTTTTTCATTGTCCATGCCGGCTGATAATTGTTCCTGCAAGTACAGGCATTGTCAACAGAATACGAATCCCCTGCCAACATTCCGTCCCGGAAGCCCGGCAGGAAACGCTGCCCCGCAAACCATTTTATCGGTCAACTGCAAATATTCCCTTGAAAAATTTCCCGGACACCTGAAAATAGAAACAGTGCTCTTTTCCTCCGGGCCTCCGGCGCCGCCGCGGACAACTTCCCTGCTCCCGCCGCGTGCGGTCGGCCGGTCCGGCTTCCCCTGCACTTCCCGTTGAGGCGGGACGCGGCCATGACGACCCAACTGATGCTTGATATGCTTCCCCAGCCGGACGACACCACCTGCGGTCCGACATGCCTGCACGCCATTTACCGGTACTTCGGCGACCCCATCCCGCTGCACCAGGTCATCGAGGAAAACGCCCGGGCCGAAACCCGCGGCACTCTGGCCGTGTTCCTGGCAAACCACGCCCTGCAGAGGGGATATGCGGCGCGGATATACACGTACAACCTCCATGTCTTCGACCCGACCTGGTTTGCCCTTGATCCCGCCGGGATCATCGAAAAACTGCGGGCGCTAATGCATATCAGGAAAGGAGGGAACCTGCGCCGGGCGTCAAGGGCGTACATCAGGTTTCTTGAACTGGGAGGCGAACTGCGTTTCGACGATCTGACCATCAGCCTGATCCGCAACCATCTCAAACGTTCGCTGCCGATTCTCACCGGCCTCAGCGCCACCTACCTGTACAGGATGGCGCGCGAGATCCCGGAAAACGAACAGGCCGATGACGTGCGGGGGGAACCGGTCGGCCATTTCGTCGTCCTGTCCGGCTACGACAAGGAAACCAGGTCGGTCCAGGTCGCCGATCCCTACGGGCAGAACCCGGTGGCCGAAAGCCACTATTACTGGATCAACATCGGCCGGGTGCTCGGCGCCATTCTTCTCGGAGTGCTGACCCACGACGCCAACCTGCTCATCATCAAACCCCGCAAATGAGGAAGAGAAAGCGACGTGTCGATCCTGATCGTGGTCAATGACCCCGCCGACTGGCCCCTGGCCATCAAGGGGGTGGAACTGGTTGCGGCCAGAGAGTACCTGACCGGTCCTGAATTCGCCGCCCTGCGCTCGGCCAAGGTGTTCAACCTCTGCCGCTCCTACCGCTACCAGAGCACGGGCTACTACGTTTCCCTGCTGGCCTCGGCCCGCGGTCACAAACCGCTGCCGGACATCACCACCATCCAGGATTTCAAGTCCCAGACCATTCTCAAAATTGCCTCGGACAACCTGGACCATATCATCCAGCGGAGCCTGGCCAAAATCAAGTCCCGGGAATTCGTCCTCAGCATCTATTTCGGCCACAACGTCGCCAAGCGTTACGAAGCGCTTTGCCAGGAACTGTTCCGGCTGTTCCAGGCCCCTTTCCTGCGCGCCGTGTTCGCCTACCACGAAAAAGGCGGCCGCTGGATACTGCACTCCCTCCGGCCGATTCCCACCGGGGAGATCCCCCCGGAGCACCTTGATTTCGTCCTGGAGACGGCCCGCCAGTTTTTCCGGAGCCGCAGAAAAAAGGTCCGGCCGGCCGGCTTCCGCTATGATATCGCCCTGCTGCACAATCCGGAAGAAAAAGAGCCCCCTTCCAACAAGCGGGCAATGCGGAAATTCATGCGGGCCGCCGAAGCCGTCAAGCTGGAGCCGGAACTGATCACCAAGGACGACTACGGCAGGCTGGCCGAGTTCGACGCCCTCTTCATCCGCGAGACCACCGGGGTCAACCACCATACCTACCGCTTCGCCCGGCGGGCCGTGGCCAGAAACCTGGTGAGCGTCGATGATCCCGAATCGATCCTCAAATGCACCAACAAGGTTTTCCTGGCGGAACTGCTGCACCACCACCGGGTGCTGACCCCGCGGACGGTCATCGTCCACAAGACCAACGCCGACCTGCTGCCGGACAACCTCGGCTTTCCCTGCATTGTCAAGCAGCCGGACAGTTCCTTTTCCCAGGGTGTGTACAAGGTTGAAAACAGGCGGGAACTGCGGGACCGGATCGAGAAAATGCTGGAACGGTCCGACCTGATCATCGCCCAGGAATTTCTGCCCACTTCCTTTGACTGGCGGGTCGGCATCTTCGACCGGCAGCCCCTGTTTGTCAGCCGCTACTACATGGCCGGCGAGCACTGGCAGATCATCAAGCGCTCCGCCTCCGGCGTCAATATAAAGTACGGCCGGGTCGAGACCCTGGCCGTGGATGAAGTGCCCCCCCGGCTGATCGACACCGCCCTCAAGGCGGCCAACCTTATCGGCGACGGACTGTACGGCGTCGATATAAAACAGGCCAGAGGCAGATTTTATATCATCGAAATCAACGACAACCCGAATATCGACGCCGGCTATGAGGACCGCGTCCTCAAAGATGACCTGTACCTGACGATCATGCGGGTTTTTCTGCAGCGCATTGAAATGCGCGCCGCCGGAAGGAAGGGGCAATGACCTCCTCTCCGCCCCATCTCTTCGAGGGCTACGGGATCGAACTCGAGTACATGGTCGTCCGGAGGGACAGCCTCGACATCCTGCCGATAACCGACAAGGTACTCTTCCATGCCGCCGGGGCGCCGACCGCCGATATCGATCGCGGCCCGCTGGGCTGGTCCAATGAACTGGTCCTCCATGTCATCGAGATCAAGAACAGCGGCCCGGTCGATTCCCTCGACGGCCTGGCCGGGAAGTTTGCCGGGGAAGTCAGAGAAATCAACGCCGTTCTCGATCCCATGGGCGGCTGCCTCCTGCCCGGGGGCATGCACCCGTGGATGGATCCGCACCGGGAAACCCGCCTCTGGCCCCATGGCAGCCGGCAGATTTACCAGGCCTATGACCGCATTTTCGACTGCCGCGGCCACGGCTGGTCCAACCTCCAGTCCGTCCACCTGAACCTGGGCTTCAACGGCGACGAGGAATTCGCCCGCCTCCACGCGGCCGTCCGGCTGATTCTGCCCCTGCTCCCGGCCATCGCCGCCAGCTCCCCGTTTGTCGAGGGGCGGCCCTCCGGCTTGCTGGACACCCGTCTGTACTATTACCGCCGGAACCAGAGCCGCATTCCCTCCATCACCGGCCTGACCATTCCCGAGCGGATCTCCACCCGGGCGGAATATGTCGAGCGCATCCACAACCCCATTTTCAGGGATATAGCCCCGCTTGACCCGGACAATATTCTGCGCCGCGAATGGCTGAACTCCCGGGGCGCCATTGCCCGCTTTGAGCGCAGCGCCATTGAAATACGGCTCATCGATATCCAGGAATGCCCGAGCGCGGATCTGGCCGTGGCCTCGGCGGTCATCGGCGCCCTCAGATGCCTGACCGGGGAGGAATGGTCCAGCCGGGCGCGCCAGCAGGAGCCCGGCGAGGAACTGCTCCTGGATGTCCTCCTGCGCTGCATCGAATCCGGGGAAAAGGCGGTCATCGATCAGCCGTCCTATCTGGCTCTGTTCTCCTTTCCCGGCCCCAGGGCCACCGGCTCGGAACTGTGGACCCATATGGCCGAATCCGCCGGCCGCCTGCTCGGGGAAACCATGCCCTACCAGGTTGAACTGCGGCGCCTGCTCAGGCACGGGACCCTTGCCGGCCGCCTGCTGCGGGCAGCCGGCCCGGATCCCGGCCGCGGACGGCTGCGGGAAGTGTACCGGGAACTGGCCCGCTGTCTTGCCCATGACGAACTCTTCCTGCCCTGAACCCTGCCGGCTGCTCGTCACCTGCGAGCATGCCCGCAACAGGGTGCCGGCTGCCTGGCGGCCCTTTTTCGCCGGCAGCGAGGCGATACTTTCGACCCACCGGGCCTATGATCCCGGCGCCCTTGCCATGGCACGGGCCCTGGCCGCCACCTTCGGGGCGGACCTCCTTTCCGCCTCCGTCAGCAGGCTGCTGGTGGACAGCAACCGCTCGGAAACCAATCCCCGCGTCTTTTCCTCCTTTACCCGGAAACTGGACCGGGAGGGCAGGGAGCGCCTGCTGGCCCGCTATTACCGCCCCCATCTCAGGGAAGTGACCGATAATGTCGCGGCCGCGGTCAGCCGGAACCTGGTCCTGGTGCACATCGGCGTCCACACCTTCACCCCGGAGCTGCGCGGCAGGGTACGGAGGGCCGATGTCGGTTTGTTGTACGATCCGGCCCGGGAGAAGGAAAAAACATTGTGCGGCCTGTGGCAAAAGGAGCTGCGCCAAAGGGAGCCGGACCTGCTGATACGCAGGAATTATCCCTACCTGGGCAGGACCGACGGGCTGCCGACCATGCTGCGGAGACAATTCCCCGCTTCAGTCTACCTCGGCATTGAACTGGAAGTCAACCAGCGGCTGTTCGCGGGAAAAAAGGGGGTTGCCCTGGGGAAAAAGATCGCCTCCTCCCTGCACGCCGCCTTGCTGATATTCTGCCGGGCCCTGAAGGTTGAGCGGGCAGGGCCGCGTCACTTATGAGCTAATCTTATCGAGTTTACAACTTTTTCTGAAAAAGCTGGTTTTTCTTCGTGCGATTTTATATAAAGTGGCTCTTAACCAAACTCAGCTATTTTTACAGGTG
>Ga0129302_1001352_pt1 | contig 18232 bp, 15 predicted proteins | sample BlaSprsedimmetaG_FD_94476 | JGI IMG/M metagenome (GOLD analysis project Ga0129302, IMG submission 94476) | Hot spring sediment bacterial and archeal communities from California, USA to study Microbial Dark Matter (Phase II) - Blank Spring... | ecosystem: Environmental > Aquatic > Thermal springs...
TACCTCCAAAAGAAAATTTTCTTCTGGAGGCCCATTGATAAATGGGCCGCGCGAATGCGCGGCAAAGTCAAGTATTTTTTATAAATTTTAACCATTATTTTACGGGGAGACTCTAAACTCTAGCATTCAGATTAAACCTTGAATCAAAGAACTACCAACATTCATTACGTATTGCACTTCTTTTTCCTCTCTGTTACATATTTTTCTAAATTCGAATCATCAATAAGTGCCAAAAGATGACTTTTTCTTGCTTTGTAGAAGAATTTTATCATGAAAAAGTATTCTTCATAATGAATTCAGATTGGTATAAAAAACGGGAGAATCCTCCTCATTACAGGGCAGAACCGGTAAAGTTCTCATAGCCTCTCCCAATATGGGTGTGACGACATCTAACAACATGTCTCCTGTCTCCGACACGTTCGGCCATTTCGTAAAGAACAGAGTTCCTCAAACCGCGCGGATTGCTTGCCTCATCATCCTGTCCGCGTCAAGAAGGTAGGAAGGGATTACAGGTTTAAAATAAATGAACAGAGCCGGTTTATTTGAGGATGAAAGGTTCCTTGGAAAAATGAAGGCGAAAATACTGATTTTTCTTTTTTCGTTTTTGTCATTTTTCTTTGTTGTTTGTATCAATAATTGCAAAGCTGGAATTACGAAATATGTCGCAATAGGAGACTCTCTTACCGCAGGGTTTCAAAATGGTGCGCTTTTCGAAGCTTATCAGAAACTTTCATTTCCGAATCTAATCGCAAAACAATTAGGTATAGAAGATTTTCAACAACCTTTGATTTCTTACCCAGGAATACCACCTGTTATGACAGTTATCAGCCATCACCCCTTAAGGCTTAAAAGGGAACAAGGATTCGGACACGTTATTAAGGCAAGACCTCCCAGACCCTACGATAATTTAGGAATCCCTGCCGCGACACTTTGTTCGGCCCTCAATCCCGATGATCCCGAGTGTGCAATAATAAATCCTTTTACTGGTATTGTTTTAGGACAATCAGGCGATATTATCGAACAAGCCCTTTCTCTTAACCCTGATCTTATAACCTTCTGGTTAGGCAATAACGGAATATTCAGGCCGGTTATGAACGGAAAAGTTAATGTTGATACCGTATTTCCACCTGAAAAGTTTGCCCTGCTTTTAGATTATGTTCTTTCGAAGCTATCGGGTTCAGGGGCAAAAATAGCCATAGCAAATATCTACGATGTAACGCTTAGCCCTTATGTTAAGGCAATTCCCATGTTTATTGCAAATCCACATACCGGCAAATCAATTAAAGATGCAAAGGGAAATTCCGTTGCCTACCTGGGGCCTGAAGGTCCCCTGACCGGAGATTGGAAAATAACGCAAGGAGCTATGGGTTTTATCGATCGAGGATATGGTATCCCTGTTGTTCATGGAGGTAACGGCATTCCGCTTTCAGATGAACTGACATTGAGTCCTGATGAAATTTCTTTTGTTAAGAAAACGGTTGTAGAATATAACAAAATAATATCAAAGGCAGCAAAAAAGCATGGCGCCGTTCTTGTAGACATGTACAGCTTGTTTAATAAGATTGCAGCCAATGGTTATACAGTATGTGGCATCAAATATACGATTGAATTTCCCTATGGTGGTCTCATCTCCCTGGATGGAATTCACCCTTCAGCACTAGGCTACACCATCATAGCTAACGAATTTATCCAAAAGATTAATGAAGCATTTGACTATAATATTCCTCGAATTCAATATAAGGCATTGATCGAAGAAAAGAAACACGCTTCAGGCCAGATATTGGGAAAATGAATCGTGCTCAATCCAAATGAAAGGTTATTTCCATTACATTAGGTCCTTCTGCGTTCTTTCTTCATATAAGTGCTTGACACTTTAGGGCCGCACCTGTTATTTTTAATAAAATCTTTAGATTACCTTGAAAGGAGGGTTTAACTATGAAGAAATATATGATTCCTTCGCTTTTAATTATCTTTTGCGTCGGACTGGCACTCATTTACATGGCCTGCTCAGCAAGCGGCAAAGCAAGCGCAAACTGTAAAATTGTAAATGGTAAAAAGGAGTGCGGCATGTATGTTGAGTTGGTTGTTAATTTTAGCCCAAAGCCAACGACATTTGATGAAGTTTTCGTGATTGATCTGAATAGCAAGTATAAACTTCTTGATCAAAGCATCCCAATAAACGTCACTTTGAAGACGGATAAGGGATATACCGGAAAAGCAACATTCACACTTGCAAAGAATAAATCGAAATCTGTAAGCCCGATAAAAACAGGCTTTACAGCTCATGTATTCACGCCAGCAGATAAAGCGGCTACAGACAAATTCATCAAAAATGCCCTGGCTAATACAATACATACGTTAAACGGCACCATGACCTTTAAATTTACTACCGATGGCGTTACTTCAAAAGCAACAGGACAGCGAACTTACTACGGTAAAGGAGATATCGGCATCAGGACAAAGTTTCAGCCCGAGGAAAAACTATATTCAGTGCCTCTCACATTAAAATAAGATTCATAAGCAATTCAGTGTAAAGCCCCCGGCATAGCCGCCGGGGGCTTTACACTGAAACTCCACGAGAAAAACAAACTCCCTCTTTTCCCGCCATTAATATACTGCCGATCAAAGGACCGTCTTTTACGCGGACCAATAAAATCACCGCACACCCTGAGACCGGGCACCGGATACCTGAAACCTGTTTTTTATCCCTCGCTTCTTCCCTTTCGCCTTGATCCTTGTACCTTGCGCCTTTTAACAACAACGGACCAATGACATTACCGCGCCCCCTGAAACCTGATGCTGGATACCTGAAACCTGTTTTTCATCCCCTGCCCTGTTGAAATCGGCAGAGCCGACCTGCAAATGCAGGTTCAACAGGGTGATTCCTGGCCCCTGAAGCCTGGCCCCAATCCACTTTGTGGATATTCCTTGAAATTCTCCCCCCATCAGCGTATAAAAGTTGTCGAGTATCTCATAGAAAACAATCAATATTTATCAAAGGAGGTCACGCGACTCCTAACAAAAGAATTACAATAGCTAACACATAAAACGATCCGGGGAGGAAACCTTGGAAAGCTGCACATAGCCCCGTTGTCACAATATGAAGCGGGGCTTTTTTTGTTTAAACTCAACGGAAAATATTAACGTGATAAAGGCTGAAAGTTATGCACGCAAAGGGATACAAAATTTTTATCAGCAGTGTTCAAAGGGAACTCGAGGCTGAACGACGCGCGATTAAGGATTACATCACCCATGATCCGCTCATGAGCCGGTTCATCTCAGAGGTGTTTCTTTTTGAAGATATCCCTGCCGCAGATCGAAGACCTGATGACATTTATCTGGAAAAGGTTGAACAGTGCGACATCTACATTGCTATCTTTGGTAATGAGTACGGATGGAAAAATGAAGATGGGAAGTCGCCCACTGAAATGGAATTCGATCACGCAACAAAAACCCATCGAGAACGGCTGGTATTTGTAAAGGGCAATGACGATAAGGCCTGGGACCGGGATATGGCAAAATTGATCAACAGGGCGGGACGCCAAATCACCCGACGCCGTTTTTCAGATACGCCCGGCCTGATTCGAGAAGTCTACGCCAGTCTCGTCAACTGCCTGGAAAACCGTGGTGAACTAAGATCCACGCCCTTTGATGACAGTATTTGCGATGGGGCAACACTCCGGGATGTAGATAATGGAGAAGTAAAAGCATTTGTTGAAACGGCCGAAGATGCGGGCCGCTTGAAACTCAAAGGTTCCCGCACGCCGAAGTCGGTTCTACAGAATTTTAATCTGCTGCGTGATGGTCAGCCTACAAATGCCGCCATGCTACTGTTTGGGAAAAATCCACGGAAGTTCTTCAATAATGCACAGGTTCACTGCTTTCATTTCCTGGGAACGGAAAAGCGAAAACCCATCGCATCACAGCAACCCTATGAGGGAAGACTTCTCGAAGTGATTGATCAGGCGGTTGAGTTTGTCCTGGGCAAAATCGACCGAAGCGTAGGTACTCGGGCAGCAGACATACAAGCTCCCATTGCGTTTGAGATACCTCGGTCTGCTATCACCGAGGCCATCGTCAATGCAGTTACACACAGAAATTATCGTCACAACGGATTTGTCCAGGTGATTGTTTTTGCCGATCGTGTCGAGGTGTGGAATCCCGGTGAACTGCCACCCGGACTCACCCCTGATATGTTGCGAAAACCCCATGGCCCGATACCGCGAAATCCATTGATCGCCGAACCGCTGTTCCGGGTTAAATATGTGGAAAAAGCAGGAACCGGAACCACGGATATGATTGCAGACTGCCGGAAAGCAGGACTCCCCGAACCTGACTTCGAGCAACGAGGTCCCCATTTTGTGGTGACATTATGGAGAGACTGGCTGACGGATGCAGTTATGGCAAAACTTGACCTTAACGACAGGCAGGTGCAAGCGATTGCTCATACAAAACGTAAAGGCCGAATCAGCACCGGCGAATATCGAGATATGGCCAACGTTTCCGAGAGCACCGCACTGAGAGAACTGAGGCACCTGACAAAACTCGGTATTTTAAAGAAAGTTGGAGACACAGGGCGGGCAGCCCACTATACTGTTGTGAAAGCTAAACCCGTCATAAACCCGTCAAACCCGTCATTAAAAAAATGATCGAGAAACCCGTTAGAAACCCGTTAAAGCCGTCATCCGGGAATCAACGACGGCTTTATAAGGGATCTTATAAAGAATCGGATAGAGAAACTGATGCCTTTCTGGAATAGAACGTCTATGTAACCTTTCTCAACATGAAATTGGACAAACAGGACATCTCTTTACAAGTTTGAAATCGGAAACGCGCCATAAACATGCCAATCGTTCCATGTGCCACACGTTATGGTATCAGTGAGAAACTGGACATAAACTGGGCAAACAGGACATTAAAAGAGAAATTAAAAATTGTGAAAGAGGAAACCGGAATCCGGGTACCTGAAACCTGAAACCTGTTTTTTATCCCCTCTTCTTCCCTTTCGCCTTGCTCCTTGTACCTTGCTCCTATTAATAACAACGGTCCAATGACATTACCGCGCCCCCCTGAGACCGGGTACCGGGTACCGGATACCTGAAACCTGAAGCCTGTTTTTCCCTGAAACCTGGCCCCAATCCACTATGTGGATATTCCTTGAATTTCTCTCCCCATCAGAGTATAAAAAACGTCGAACATTTCAGAGGGAATCAGTCAATCAATATTACCGACATGGAGGTTTCGCGACTCCTCAAAAAAGAAAAGACATAGGACACAAAACACGGTCAAGGGAGGGAGCCGTGGAAAATCGATGATACAACCCCGTTATCATAAGAGGAGACGGGGTTTTTTGTTTTTTAATGTACTAGACCTATGGTGGAGGTCGCAGCGTATTGATGATGAAGACACTTGAATATTATGTCAAATCATTCTCTCGCCTACACGTTAACCGTGCCCATGGTCGAGTAAGCCCACATAAACCGATAATGTTATTAGCGGTAATCGAGCTTGTTGAAAGCGGACTGCTTCCTGAAAATAGAATCTATTACACTCAGCAACTTCTAGAACGCTTCCGCGCCTACTTTGAAGTAGTCCAAGAACCTGGCGATTCCTACAGCCCGTACCTTCCTTTTTTTCATTTAAAGCGTGAGCAATTCTGGCATCTGAAACCAACTCCCAATCGTCAAGACGTGTTAAAAACTTTGCGAACAGTTCACGGACCTTCGGATATAAACGACAACATTCTCTATGCCACTCTTGATGATGACCTATTTATCTTACTACAAAGCAAGAATAATCGGGCAATATTGCGGCAAGGCCTGATTAACACGTGGTTTCTCCGAAGTCGGGAGGTCATGAAGACAGTCGCTATAGAACAGAGGAAAATCAATAATTACCAGTCCTTCCTCCAGAAGAAAGCCGAGCACAAAGAAGTCCATGAACAGGTTAGATACAACAAGAAAATCCGTGATACTGCCTTTTCACGCATCGTGCGCGAGGCATATGATTACCGATGCGCCGCGTCGGGTTTGCGGGTTATTCTGCCGGATGGCGCGGTACTTGTGGAAGCGGCACACCTTATACCCTATGCGGATTCGCAAGACGATGATCCGCGAAACGGCATAGCTCTGGCGCCTAATTATCACTGGGCACTTGATCGCCATATCATCGCACCAGGCCCGGATCTGAAATGGCACATCTCACCAATTCTTGATCGCCGCAACCGTGACTATCAAGAATTGATTGACATCGATAACCAGTCGATTATGCTCCCACACAACCGTAAATACTACCCAAGAATGGATGCTTTGAAATGGCGGATGAAACGATTGGTTAAGTGAATAGCTTATTCAAAATTATGTATTTGATAATAGTGATTTCTGTCAGGCGGGCAGACGCATTGTTGGACAGATTGAAAATGATATGGATCTTGCAAAAACAGTGAAAAAGATTGAAGATAATCTGTCAAGAATGAAGGTCTGACCCCGTTATTACTCGACCCCGTTATTACTCTCAATTGGGCCATATTTTATGAGAAACCCATAGCAATTTACTTTTTGTAAATGCCCGTAATGATATTTTTATTTGACTATTATACAAATATATGCGTTATAACGTACATATTTTGCAATACGTGTTTTAGTTAAGTAATTGTGAGAGATTAGAGATGTTTGATAAGAATCTAACGAACCTATTGTCGATCTATAATCCATGGTGGGATGATGCCAGTGGTCATTGGCGAGATGACATCCCGAGTTATCACCGACCGATTGTTGGTGAAATATTTGCGGATCTTAAAGAATTACCTCAGATGATTTCTATAACCGGACCGAGGCGCGTTGGTAAAACAACTGTGGCAAAGCAAATCATTTGTCATTTGCTGGATAATGAAAATATCGCACCCAAAAATATTCTCTACTTTTCTTTTGATGATCCAGAGGTCTATGGTTCAACTGATCTCCAACGTATCATCTTCGATAAATTAATTGATCAGACGACGACCAAACAAGGAGATAAAAATTTATGCTATTACTTCCTCGACGAGATTCAGCGATTGCCGAAGTGGGAGCTTTATCTAAAGAAATACTATGACTTAAAATTTCCTGTTCGATTCATCGTGTCTGGGTCTGCATCCTCTCCAATTTTCAGAAGCAGTCAGGAAAGTCTACTGGGCCGCATCAAGGATCGTCATCTTCTGCCATTCAGTTTCCGGGAATATTGTCTTTTCAAAATGAGAAATAAAACTGGATTCTCGGAAACAATTACACGTTATGGTGGCCTGAGAGAGTTACTTTTGGAAGGTAAATGTGATGAAATAGTAACTTATCTTTCCGATCTTGATAATGAACTTGTCTCTTTTGAATCTGATATTGACAGGGCTGTAATTTCTTATTGTAGAGAAGGGGGATTTCCTGAGGTTTGGGAATTAACCGATCCTGTTCGAAAGATGGAATATTTAATGGAGCAACAGGTTCGAAAAGTACTATATGAAGATTTGATGTCTGTTACGCAATACCGGAAACCAGAAAATGTTTTGCGATTTTTTGTATATCTTCTTGCTCACCCGGGCATGGAAATTAATACCACGAAAATAGCTAAATCCATAGGAGTTGAACGTCGGATAATCGAGGACAATTTCCCCTTGTTTATTATGACTGATATGATTCTTAGAATACAAAAATTCAGTCATCAGCCGCTCAGAGTCAGAAAAGGTAATTTTAAATGTTATCCGGTAGACCTGGCTTTAAGAAATGCAGTTTTAAAGACATGGGACGATTATACTGCCGACTCGGAAATGATGGGATTATATGCAGAAAATCTCGTAGCCCACGAACTCTGTAAATGGTCTGAAGCAATAGAAATAGCTTACTATCGTGAGAGAGATAAAGAGGTTGATTTTATCGTTACTCATGGAGGCGGCAAGTACCTTCCCATTGAGGTCAAACATAGAAAATATATGCGCAAAATAGACGGACTAGATCATTTTATGAAGAAATATGATCTTGCTTTTGGCGTCATAATTACACGAGACAGAACTATCCATATTGAGAATAATAGATTGTATCTTCCGTTGCGGTACTTCTTGCTCACGAATTGAGATTGCTCGGAGTCTCTTAAATTCATTAGTGATTTACTATGAAAAAAATGAAAAACATACCCAAGATGGACCGTCCCCTCGAAAAGATTCAGGACAAGGGTCCAGAGTCATTATCCGATCTGGAACTCATGGCAATACTCTTAGGCAGAGGCATTGAAGGAAATGATGTCTTTTCTTTGGCAAATCACGACTTACGAAACAAATGGGAACAAATGGGGTCAGGCATTGACCATTGAAAACAGAGCTTCCAGAAAATGTCATGCGTCTTGGGGATGTTAATAAATACATTCGGAATTTGGAGACAGAAGTTTTTGATTCCGAAAAAGTCGATCAATTGCTGTCCATCATAAGAAATTCAAATATCAGTGACCGACAGATTCGAAAAAATCACGTAAGAGGGTTAAGGCAGTCAAGGCAGCATTGAGGGATCATTGACAGGCTGTTGCCCAAACGAAAATTCATTTGAGCAACAGCCTCATCTTAAGACTTTCCCCCAAATAATAGGGGTTAAGTTCAGGAAATTATTACTCGCCCATCGGCGCTGAAGCGGTTTCCGTTTTAAGAGACTTGGCTACCTTTTCTTCGTAAGCCAACATCAGAAAGACCGTGGCAAAAGGCTGGGTAAACAGCCAGCCGATGAACACGGACCCGCCCACAACTGAGAGGCCCAAATAGATGACCACGATAACGATCTGGTCCACAATGTTCCCGCTCGTGGACATGCGGAAGCTTTCCTTCACGGCCTCCATCACTCCCATGCCTTTGTCCGTCATCAGCGGCAGCACGTAGAGCATGCAGAAGGCCACTGCCAGGACGGCAAGTATTCCCGGAAGCACCAGCAGCATGAACCCGATCATGATCACAAACGCAATCACCAGGCCGAGGAGGAATAGAGGCAGGAACAGGCGCATCTGAGAAAATACGTCCTGGACCCGCGGTTCCCGACCTTCCCTGATCATGCGGAGGATGGCGTGCATATAACCCGCCATGGTTACCGGAGCCAGAATCCCAAAGGTAATAAAGCTTACGATGAACATGACGAGCGTCATCAGGATGAGTGGTACAATGTAACTGATCGTCAACTTCCAGGCCTTCTCGATAAGCAACTTGAAATCCATGTGGAACCTCCTTTTGTGCAGTAAAATGATTACGATAAAAATGCCGGCATTCGACCGTCTGCCTGGTTAAAATGAGTGGAATATGCCGCTTTCTGCTCGTATTTTAATGTAATTTGTTTTCTCAGCTTTCCACCCGATTCCCTCGGTGACGCAGCAGTACCTCAATGATTACGAGTCGTACTTTCTCATGCTTCTCAAAATCAGTCAATCATTGAGTTCAGGAAAAAATCAATATTTCATTCCCTGATCGACCGCCCGAAAGATCACGGCAACTGTCACCCGCACCCATGCAAGGACAGGCCACAAATTTTACATACAGAAAATGAACTACCCCCGCAGCAAGCTACAGGGTATCATACCATGTCATTGTACAACTTGACCGGCCAATCCATAGATTCTCTACGCGGGAATGACTCGAACCAAGCTTCGGGTAATCAACCCACGAAGTGATGAAAGAGCGTCGCAAACTCTCATGATTCTCGAAGGAATAAAAACACCACAACACGTAAATATAACAAACAGGGCCGTTTCCGGCCCTGCCCTTTAATGTAAATGTGCCCATGATCGTTGTCTTCGCGGCAAAGCAGATAGAGGAATAATTGTTAAGGGAAGCTGTCGTCAGCCTGCGTTTTATGGTCCTGCTGAGGCAAAAAAACACATATCGGCATTCTGCATATGTTTATTTTGAGACGAACGCACCACATTCTCACTGCCGCCTATAGGTTCCTGTAGATCGACGCTGCCGGGCATTCTTTTCTCGAGGTCTGCCACCGTTTCATCAGATGGCAGGATTTCCTCTTTAATAACGAATTCCACACTGTTCCGACCTGAATATTTTGCCTTATAGAGGGAAACATCGGCTCTTCGAATGCATTCGTCGATAGAGGCATTCTTTTCAAAGGCCGCTCCACCGATACTCGCCGTCAGTGAAAGGGCCTTCCCGTCCCCTGGAAACGGCTCAGCGGCTATGCGTTGCCGGATTCTTTCCGCCACGACTTTACCACCGTCGGCGGCCGTCTCGGACAAGAGGATGAGGAACTCCTCGCCCCCCCAGCGGGAAACGATATCCTGGCTTCTGATGCTGGAAGCAAGGCGCATGGCTGTTTTCCTGAGAACCAGGTCTCCCGTTTCATGGCCGTAGGTGTCGTTTACAGCTTTGAAGTGGTCCAGGTCCACCATGAGAATGGTGAACGGCACACCGTTTCTCTGATTCCGTGCTACATGATGCTGAAGATGTGTCATCATGCCCCGCCGGTTCAGCACTCCCGTGAGGGGATCGATCATGGCCGCTTCTTCAAGTGCTGCCTGAGCCCTGATACGTTCTTTGATTGCGATTCTCAACCGTTTATTAATCTCCTTGAGATCCTGTGTTCTCTGCTCCACCCGGATATCCAGTTCGTCCCGGGATTTCCGGAGAGCTTCGAAGGCTTCCTTTTTCTTTTTTTCCGATGCTGAAATATGGGTGCACATTGTATTAAAAGCAGTGATGAGATCGTTGAATTCGTCGTTCGTCGCAAAATCAAGTCTTTCCGCGAGGCGATCCTCGGCAATAGCCCGGCACCGTGAAATAAGTGGAGCGAGGGGGGATGTGAATCTGTGGGAAAGGTACTTGCTGAAAAGAAAAGCGAGAACGATTGATGCGATGAGTGAAACGACAGCTGAAATCCGGAGAAGATGAAATTTCCGTCCCACCTCGTCTGCCCGCATGTCGATCCCGACTAAATATTGCCCCTGGCCATTCATGAGGGGGGCATAGCCGGAGAGAAAGGCTCCCCACTTATCTTCGTAGATCTTAGCATCGACGGCCATCCGGTCAAATCCTTCATAGAGGTTCGGGGGCACATCGGTGTACACCATCCCCGGCAGAGCCTGCTTATCCGTCTCATCGGAGTCGATGACAAACCGGACTTCATCGCCCACCTTCCGCATGATATACAGAAAGGCGATGTCACTGTTCGTCCGGCGGAAGTCCCGAAGCTGTCGCAGGGTCTCCCGGTAGGCGGCCGTGCCGGTATCGGAAGAGCCTTCGATACCTTCCAAAGAACCTGCATCAATGGTCCGGCTCATGAGAGCCGCACTGTATTGAAGCCTGTCCTGAATCTGCCGCATCAGGCTTTGGGAAGCATTCAAGTAGAAATAAGTGCCGATGCTTCCGGAAATGAGAAGGATGGCCACACAGTGACTGATAATGAGTTTTGTCCTGATGGTGATGCGGTATTTCTTCACTGCTGCACTTCTTGCCCATGGAATATGAAACGGCCCTTGTTTTACGTAACCTTCATTTTACCTGATCGAGGTATGCCGCTGAGTTGTTTATCGGAATTGCTGAACCTTATATTAAGGAGAATTTTGCAGCTATCAAAAGAAAATTTATCAACAGCGTGCCGGAAGCATGATGTTTTCCGGGGTCACATTGTACTCTATGTTGCTCCCATATCGTTCAATACGACAATAAAATTTTGACTTAAGTCAATTACAACCGTACTATATTGCATTATAAGAATATCGAACAAAGAAAATGAGTAATTGCGACACATACATAGTGTAACGTAAGGAGAAAATGATGGAAGAAACGCTTACCCGGACAGACAACCCGACTGATGTCATAAAACTTAAAGATTTGGCTGCCTATCAGGAACATTCAGTAGTGAGTCGGGAGATCATCAGGAAACCGTCAGGCACGATGACCGTCTTTGCTTTCGACCAGGGAGAAGGTTTAAGCGAGCACATTGCCCCTTTCGATGCTGCGGTATATATTCTGGAAGGTGAAGCCGAAATCTCCATCGATAAAAAGCCCTATTTGGTGAAGGAAGGAGAAATGATCATCATGCCGGCAAATAAGCCCCACGCGCTTAAAGCGACAACGAAATACAAAATGCTGCTGGTAATGATCAAGTAAGAATAACAATAGAAGGAGGATGCATTATGAAATTTGAAATAGCTCCAAACGTTTATTGGGTCGGCAAGATTGATTGGGAACTCCGCAAATTTCACGGCGAGGAATATTCAACGCATCGCGGGTCGTCGTATAATTCCTACCTTGTCAAAGATGAAAAGATCGCACTCATCGACACCGTCTGGATGCCCTTTGCCAAAGAGTTTGTCGGCAATCTGGCCAAGGAGGTTGACCTCGATGCAATTGATTACGTCATCGCCAATCACGCCGAAATGGATCATTCGGGAGCGTTGCCGGAACTGATGCGCCATATTCCCGATACGCCTGTTTACTGCACCGCAAACGGTGTCAAGTCACTCAAAGGCCACTATCACCAGAACTGGAATTTTCAGGTTGTTAAAACAGGCGATACGCTGTCACTGGGCAATAAAGAACTGGTTTTCATCGAAGCAATGATGCTCCATTGGCCGGATTCAATGATGTCATATCTCACCGGTGACGCGATCTTATTTTCCAATGATGCATTTGGCCAGCATATTGCCAGCGAAAGCATGTTCAATGATCTCGTGGTGCAATCGGAACTTTTTGAGGAAGCCACAAAATATTACGCCAACATCCTTACGCCGTTCTCACCTCTGGTAGCCAAAAAGATCAATGAAGTGATGGCGCTGAATCTGCCGGTCAATGCCATCTGCCCGAGCCACGGTGTGATCTGGCGGGATAATCCCCTGCAGATCGCACAAAAATATTTGCAATGGGCGGCGGATTATCAGGAGAATCAGATTACGATTATCTATGACACCATGTGGGACGGTACGAGAATGCTGGCCGAACATATCGCCAAAGGCATCAAGCAGAAAGACGATACGGTGACCGTCAAGCTTTGCAACATCGCTCGCAGCGACATAAATGATGTTGTGACCGAGGTCTTCAAGTCCAAGGCCATTCTGGTGGGTTCGCCCACGATAAACAGAGGAATTCTTAATGCCATGGCGGCGTTTCTGGAAATGATCACCGGCCTCAGGTTCAAAAACAAAAAAGCCGCAGCATTCGGCTGCTATGGCTGGAGTGGCGAAAGCATCAAGATTTTAACCGATCACCTGACTAATGCCGGTTTCGCAGTCATGAACGACGGTCTGAAAGCAATGTGGCAACCCAGCGATGAAGCATTGACGCAGGCGCTTGAGTTCGGGGAAGAATTCGCGGGGAAGGTGTAGAAATCATCATGGAGGTTCTCAAGTAAATGCCGCGTAACAGAACCGGTTCCCGCAGGAATCGGCCTTCGCGGAACAGCGGAATGACGGTGCCGCAAAGATGACCGGCAGGGAGGTTGGAACAGATGCCCGCCCACGAATTAAAGTCCTCGATAGAAATCGACGCCACACCTCGGCACGTGTGGACCATTCTAACGGATTTCGCGCGCTATCCTGAGTGGAATCCCTTTATTCCCTTCATACGCGGTCGCCCGGAGCCCGGCAATCGACTGCAGGTGCGCATCCAGCCGAGCGGAACCAAAGGTATGAACTTTCGCCCCGTCGTTGTGGCGGCTGATAAAGAAAGGGAGCTGCGTTGGCTTGGTCGGTTGATTGTGCCGGGCATATTTGACGGCGAGCATCGCTTCACCATTCGCGCCTTATCTGATCGGACAGTTCTGTTTGAGCAGAGTGAAACGTTCACCGGCTTACTGGTGCCGATCTTTCTCAGGAACCTTGATCGAGATACGAAGCGAGGATTTGAAGAGATGAACCGGGCGCTGAAAAATCGAGCCGAAGCCGCATCCCTGGCGGACAACATGATGAAGGCAACGGGATAAAAGATTATTGCCACGGCATGTCATCGAAACACGGCGAACCTTAGATAGGCGAAAATCTTCCAATGTAAGAACCATTATTCCCGCCATCAGGAGATTTAGCAGACGGCTCATCACCGGTCGGATATACATTATTTCAGATCGGTGATAAGAAGATAATGCTCTCTCTCCGAATTAACACAGTGGATATCTGCAGTCTCGTTTTTTCTTGACAAACATACCGTTTCCACCATAGTGTTCTTTCACAAAATTGGGGGGTTACCGATTTGTTGCTCACATTCATTTTCAGATGGTCATTCAGCTTTTTGATAAATCTACGAAGTGCTCCCGGCAATTTCAAAACTCGCCTTTCGTGTTCATACAGTTGGAATTGCCGGCCTTTCGCTTCTCTTCGATTTAATCGCACAAAGCTCCATGAGGACCCATTCAAGTGAATGTTCGTTTGGGCAACAGGCCGTTCTCCCCTGCTGAAAACTGTATTTCTAGAATCCATCAAGGTTTACCATGGAAAACTTTCGTAGATTGTCGATTGCTGAAACGTGCCGAACCAGGCTTGGGCCGGCCTGCCTGATCACCTCGTTTTTTTTGTTTCTGGCCGGCGGGATAGCCCACGCCACGGGGCTGGAGGAAACCTGCCGGCTCATATCCAACAAACTGGCGAGTGTTTCTCTTGAAGATTGCCTCGACGGCGGCTTACTGCTTTCGGGTGGTTATTCGGTTCAAGGTACGCCTCTGCTCATGAAAGAATATCCTCCCCTTGAGCGCCGTCTTCCCCAGGCCAGGGTTCTGGTCATCGGCGGGGTGCATGGAGATGAATATTCGTCCATCAGCATCGTTTTCAAGTGGATGCGGATTCTTGACATACACCATTCCGGCCTTTTTCACTGGGTTTTTGTTCCCCTCTTAAATCCCGACGGATTGCTGCGTGACGCATCAACACGGACAAACTCCCGCGGCGTCGATCTTAACCGGAACATGCCGTCCTCCTCATGGCGCGAGGTCGGCTATCAGCGTTGGCTGGATGCGGCTAAGAGCAACCCGCGCTATTACCCTGGACCCCACCCCATGAGCGAACCGGAGACGGAATTTCTTGTAAATATAATAAATTCTTTCAAACCGCATGCTATCGTGTCGGTGCACGCACCGCTATGCCTGGTCGACCATGACGGTCCGGGAACACCCGCCAAAGCACTTGGGAATCTGAGCCTGCGAAGATTGGGAAATTTCCCCGGCACACTGGGAAACTATGCCGGAGTGGATAAAGGAATTCCGGTGGTGACATTGGAACTGCCGTCCTCGGCACGGCTCCCTTCAAGCGGGGAGATCTCGGCTCTATGGCAGGGCATTGTGCGATGGCTTATCGATAATATACCGGTTGAATCCGAACCGGAAGGAATGTGGGTTGAAACGGAGAGGAAGGAACTGGAAAGGGAATTTTTCGGAAAGTAACGTCACGTCGTTTCTGCAAACATCATCGACCGGGAGTGCCTTTTTAAATGAAAAATGCCTTGTGCCGATTATTTCATGGCATGGGTAATTGTGTCTGATGCATGCTCGGCGACATGCCGGTAGGACCGGAGAATCAGATGAGCCCCGGCCTTTTCGTAGGCTTCGGCATCTCCCTCGTTCCTCGCTGAAAGAACCACGTGCCCCTCATACCCGATTTCTTTCAGGTGGTTAATGATCATGAGATTGAGCTTTCTATCTCTGATCATACTGATAAACCACCGCGAGCAGCCCAGGGGAAGCTGATCAATGAATTCAGGATCTCCCGCATCGCCGAACATGACAGACATGCCGCGCGACTCCCATATACCCAATACCTGGGGATCAAAGTCCACACCAAGTATTTTCTTTCCCCGCTTGATGAGATTGTGAGCCACACCGCTTCCGTATGTTCCGAGCCCTACAAGAATCAGATCAATGTCCGTCAGATCACACTCACCAGCTGTTTCGGTCTCTCGGTAGGGACTCTTCCTCTCAAAAATTCTGAGTGCGGGGGCCAGTACCCTGTACAGAACATCCGAGTAAAGGATCATGTACGTAGAAACAAAAATCGTAATAACCACGACAAGGGTGATAAGGCCCATGGTATTTCCCGTGATATGACCCAGACCGACTCCGAGCGCCGCGACGTGGAGGGAAAATTCGCTGATCTGCGCAACGGCAAGCCCGGCAAGGAGCCCCGTGCGGCGGCGATACCCCATGAACCCCATGATGGTCATGACGATGATCGGGTTTCCAATAAGCACAAAGAGTGAGAGGATGACCGCTTTTCCAAGCTGCGGTCCGACGGCGGTGAATTCCAAACGGGATCCCATATCTATAAAGAAGAAGAGGAGGAGAAAGTCTCGCAGAGTGACCAGCCGTGAGCCGATGGCGTCACGGTACGGTGTAGATGCCAGCGATACGCCACCGAGGAACGCGCCGACCTCCTTGCTGAAACCGAGATAATCTCCGATCGCACCGAGAAAGACGGCCCAGGCCACGGCAAAAAGGACAAGCACTTCCTGATTGCGGCCAAGTATGCCGGTCAGACCCGGCAGTACATATTTCATAAACAGACCGATACAGCCGAGAAATGTAACGCCCTTTCCTACGATCCACACTATGTCCAACACCGCTTTCTCACCGGCAACAGCACTTTCACCCAATGCTATCAGAAATATGATGGCGAGGATCGCTGCAATATCCTGCACGATGAGAAATCCAATGGCAATCCTGCCGTGGAGTGAGCCGATCTCTTTCTTATCCGAAAGAAGCTTGACGATGATGATCGTGCTGGAGAAAGCCAATGCCACGGATACATATATCGCGTCGATAGGCGACATGTTCATGGCCGTCGTGATGATGAATCCGAACAGGACGGTAAAAAATATCTGTCCCATGCCGGTCGCCAGAGCCACCGGTCCGGTTGTTCTGATCAAGTGCAGGTCGAGTCTCAGCCCGACGATAAACAGCAGCAGGGATATCCCGATGTGCCCGAGCAGTTCCACGTTCTCGTATGACGTGATAATACCAAGGCCGAACGGTCCGGATATAATTCCTGTCAGAAGGAACGCCACGATAAGGGGTTGGCGTAAAAGCAGTACCAGCGCTCCAAACAGACTTGCGATCAAAAGTATCGCCGATGTTTCAATGAAGATATGCTCAAACATCATACCGGTAGACACCCCCCCCTTCATCCGCAGGAGATTCTCTTTTCTCCACCGAAATATAGAAAAATAGAGCCATGTGCGTCAATGAAATAATACAAAAGGAAATCAGGGTGGAAAAAACCGGACATTTGCTGTCTGGTGCGAAAATTACCCGGTGGATTTGACGAATGTTTCAGAAGCGATTAACCGTGGGGCCGCAACCCGTTGACAGTTGACCGGACACGGTGGGTATGATATCAGTGCATTGTGGCTGAAGACCGTAAAACACGGTAATGTCGTATGAAGCACAAACAATTAATAATGTCAGGCATTGCCGATGATTCCGGCGCGATCTTCCATAACGACCGCCGCATGTCAGATTCCGCAGGCAAGGAAACGTTGCCATCGTGATCTGTTGAATATTCATGGACCGACGGGGAGCATTGCCACAGATATCCGGGATGACGTCTTTTCCATTCGGCTTCTGCGGGGCAAATTGAAAGAGATAAACAGCGCACGGCCGTACAAGAAACCGGAATATGTTTGAGCGGGTCGGCCGGCAGTTAATGGGCTGATTCCACATTCCCGAGCATACGGGTGATCAACGGAGTTACATTGTGAAATATAGTCCTTCTATTTTGAGTGCCATTTTACTTGGGGAAAATACCAAACGAAACGTTCGTCTGCTTCTCAAATTCATACTTGTCATGACTGTCATGGTCACCGTCTACAGCTTCGCTTTCCATATTTTGATGGCCGTTGAAGGGAGAAGCTATTCCCTGGTCACCGGTTTTTACTGGACGCTTACGGTGATGACCACCCTGGGATTCGGGGACATAACCTTCAACTCGGATGTGGGTCGCGCTTTTTCGGTTCTGGTGCTTCTTTCCGGAGTCGTCTTTTTTCTGACGCTGCTTCCCTTCACATTCATCAAGTTTTTCTACGCTCCCTGGATCGAGGCGGAAGCGAGAAGCCGGGCACCCCGCGAATTGCCCCTGGATACGAAGGGCCATGTCATCATCACCAACTATAATCCCGTAACGGCGGCTCTTATCGAAAAGCTGAAGGATCATCAAGAATCCTACGTTCTCATTGAGGAGGACTTCCGACACGCTCTTGAACTTTATGACACCGGCATATGTGTCGCAGTCGGGAACATCGACGATCCTGAAA
>Ga0129302_1001353_pt1 | contig 18228 bp, 15 predicted proteins | sample BlaSprsedimmetaG_FD_94476 | JGI IMG/M metagenome (GOLD analysis project Ga0129302, IMG submission 94476) | Hot spring sediment bacterial and archeal communities from California, USA to study Microbial Dark Matter (Phase II) - Blank Spring... | ecosystem: Environmental > Aquatic > Thermal springs...
GAGCATGCTCGCACGCAAGGAGGAGCGCCGGCTGAAGACCCTCCTGCAGCAATGCCGTAGCCTGGACGACGCGGGCGCCGCGGAGCTGGAGCGCGCGCTGGAGGCACTGGAGGTCGCCGCGCGCGGGGTCATACTGCCGTCCCCCACCCCCGTGGGCATCGCGCCATCGCCTGACTGCCGGGCACCGGACACGCCAGCCCGCGTATTCCTGCTCGACCCGATCGCGGCGCGCGCCGCGGACATGGCGCAGCGCATCGCGGGCTTCGGCTACCGCGTGGAGACCTTCGACGACGTGGGCGAGATGCGCCGCATCATGGCCACCCGCCCGCCCTGCGTGATCCTCGCGCCGATGGGCCCCGACGGCCAGCTCGACGCGGACCTCGCCCCCCTGTGCCACGAGCAGCGCGACCACGCGTTCGCCCTGGTCTTCATCGCCGACGACGCCCGCATGACCACCCGCCTGGCGGCGGTTCGCGCCGGTGGTGTGGCGTTCTTCACCCGCCCCCTGGCCATGGGGCGCCTGATCGAAGAGCTCGACGCCCTCACCCACCGCGACCAGGCAGCACCCTATCGGGTGCTGATCATCGACGACGACGCCGATCTCGCGGCCCATTACGGCGCCGTACTACAGCAGGCCGGCATGGACGCACGCCACCTGCCGGCGCCAATGGAATTGCTGCCCGCGATGGACGAGTTCCGTCCTGACCTGCTGCTGCTCGACCTCTACATGCCGGAATGCACGGGCGTTGAGCTGGCGCGGCTGATCCGTCAGGACGACGCCTATCTCGGCATCCCGATCATCTTCCTCTCCAGCGAAACCGGAGCGGATGCGCAGTTTCATGCCCTGAGCCAGGGAGCGGATGGGTTCCTCACCAAGCCCATCGACGACGAGGACCTGGTCAAGGCGGTGATTGCGCGGGCCGAACGCACCCGCGCGGTGAGCTCGCAGCTCGCCCGCGATAGCCTTACCGGCCTGCTCAATCACAGCACCAGCAAGGAAACAATCGCGGCGGAGTTCGCGCGGGCCCGACGTCAGGATGCAGCGATGAGCTGCGTGATGATCGACATCGACCACTTCAAGCAGGTCAATGACCGCTACGGGCACATGGCCGGCGACCAGGTGATCGCATCACTGACACGCCTGCTCCAGCAGCGCCTGCGCCACAGCGACATCGTCGGCCGCTACGGCGGCGAGGAGTTCATCGTGCTGATGCCCGGCACGCCGCCGGAGACCGCCAGCCGCATCATCGACGAGTTGCGCGCCCGCTTTGCGCTGTCCCTGCACCATGCGGGCGGCACCGATTTTGACGTCACTTTCAGCGCGGGGCTGAGCGCCGCCGCGCCCTACGACACAGCGGATGCCATGATCGCCGCTGCCGACGATGCGCTTTATCGTGCCAAGCAGCAGGGCCGAAACCGCGTCGCCACGGTCTGAGTCCGGGCAGGACACGGGGCCGATGAGAGGGCGCCTGCCCCGCCCATCAAACGGACGTCAGGCCGTCTGATCGGTCAAACCCGCATCCGGAGCGGCATTCATCACGGCCTGGATGCCCGCATCTCGCGCCGCTTCGCTGTCATACATCTCGCTGGTGCCAACAACCTGGCCATTGGTTGCCTTGAGGTTGAACATGAACTTACCGTTCTTGCTCTCCTTGCGCTCAAAGTGGGCCTCATTGGACGCATTCTTGCGCACGGATTCGATACCGTTCTCGGCACTGGCCCTGGCCTTGTAGCCTTCGCTGACCAGAATGATCTCGCCATTGCCACTCTTCAGCCGAAAACGATACTCGTTCGCCTTGTCCTTGTAGAGTTCGAATCTGGCAGCCATGTGTATCCCCCCCCTATGGTGGCGGATGCTACCCCTGTGGATCGCTTCGCCCTGCCGGCGTCTGCCGCCCGATCGGCAGGCCGAGCGCGATGGAATCGGCGGACGGGAATGTCCGACGAGGAAACAGTGCCCGAACCGGCAAGGGAGCATTCGCCCCCCTGCCGGATTTCACGGACCGCCTGCTACTCGCGGATCTCCAGTTCCACACGCCGGTTCTGTGCGCGGCCCTCGGGCGTGGCATTGCTCGCAATCGGCCGTTCCTCGCCGTAACCGATCGCCGTCAGCCTGCCGCTGTCGATGCCCTTGGTGATAAGGTACATGCGCACGGATTCGGCACGGCGTTGCGAGAGGTCCATGTTGTAGTCATCTGCACCGCTCGAATCCGTGTGCCCCTCGATGGCCACCTGCAGCTCGGGGTAGCGACGCAAGGTCTCCGCTACCTCATTGAGCGTATCCGTCGAGGTCGGGGTCAGTTCGGCGCGGTCATTCCTGAAGTTGACGCCCTCGAGAATGATGCGCTCCTGGAGCGGGCAGCCACGTGCATCCACACGCACGCCAGGCGGTGTACCGGGACAGGAATCCCGCGCATCGATCACGCCATCACCATCCGAATCCTTCGGGGCGGGAGGCGCGGCGGGTTCGGGCTCCGGCGCCGGCTCGCCCTCGCATTCGGGCAGGGCATTCTCCGGCGACCAGAAGATGGTACGCCAGCAATCGCCGGAGGCATTGCGCCACACCTCGCCTTCACTGTTGTACCAGTATCCTTCGGAGGCAGCGAGACCCTGCAGCGGCAGCATCATGGCCGCGACGAGCACCGCACCGAGAGCGGCACGGCTGATCTTGTTCTTGTTCATGGAACTGTCCTCACGTTGACGGGTGGACCCATTTCACCCCCCAAGTGTAGTAGAGGATAAGGAGAGCGCCATGATGCGCCCGTCAAAAGTAGGTCGCGGCGATGCTGTTGTGCACGCGGGCCAGACCGGCCTGCAGGTCGTCGATGAAGTCGTGCAACTGTGCCTGTTCCAGCCCGGCCGGCCTCACGCGCTGGACCTTGCGCCGCAGGGTGCCGACGGTGCGGAGGGGTTTCTCGTTGCGCGGCAGGTGCGCGAGACAGGCCTCCACCTCACCCGTGGCATGGGCCACGGAGCGCGGAAAGACAGATTCCTGGAACAGGAAGCGCAGCACGTCCGGGCGGCGCACCCGGATTCGCGCGGTGCGCCGGTACATCTGGTAGCCGGTGAGCGACTTGAGCACGCCCACCCACTGGATGTTTTCGAAGGGGGTGAGGTCCTCGTGGGTCTCGGAGAGTAGCGTGGCCGAGCGCACGTCGATGATGCGCGTGGTCATGTCGGCACGCTCGAGGTTGCGGCCCATGCGCAGGAAGTCGTATCCCTCGTCGTGGTTCATCGTGCCGGCAAGCAGGCCGGTGATGGTCTGTGCACCGAGGATCACGTGGCGCAGGTACTCGAAGCGCCCGCTGCGCGACAGCACGCGGTTCGCCTCGCCACGCGCGCGCAGGTAGAGCTCGTTGATCTGCTCCCAGGCCTCTCGCGGGATGATGTCACGAATGGTGCGCGCGTTCTCGCGCGCCTGGTTGAGCGAACTCAGGATCGATCCCGGATTGTTCTGATTGCTCACCATGAACCGCACCACGCTGCGCTCGTCCGGCTCGTGGTAGAGCTCGGCGAAGTGCTCGCGACTGCCGGAGATGTCGAGCAGCGGTTCCCAGCCCAGGCGCACGTGGCGCGGCAGATCGAGCAGCAGGTTGCCGTTCACGTTCACCAGGCGCGCGGTATTCTCGGCACGCTCGATGTAGCGGGCCATCCAGTAGATGTTCTCGGCGACTCGGGAGAGCATGGTCATGCACCACCCTCCCCGTCCACGATCCAGGTGTCCTTGCTGCCGCCACCCTGCGAGGAGTTGACCACGGTCGACCCCTTCCTCAGCGCCACGCGCGTGAGCCCGCCGGTGGTCACCGAGATATCGCGGTCACCGCCCAGCCCCTTGCTGAGAATGAAGGGGCGCAGGTCGAGGTGGCGCGGCTCGACGCGATTGCCCACGAGCGTGGGCGACGTGGACAGCGTGAGCATGGGCTGGGCAACGTAGTTGCGCGGGTCACGCCGGATCAGGCGGGCGAAGGTCTCGCGTTCGCTGTTCGTGGCCTGCGGGCCGATGAGCATTCCGTAGCCGCCGGATTCGTTGGCGGGCTTGACCACCAGTTTATCGAGGTTGGCGATCACGTAGTCGCGATCGGCCTTGTCGATGCACTTGTAGGTGGGTACGTTGGGCAACAACGGCTGCTCGTCGAGGTAGTACTCGATGATCCGGGGCACGAAGGCGTAGACGACCTTGTCGTCGGCCACACCCGCACCCGGCGCGTTGGCCAGCGCCACGTTGCCGGCCTTCCAGGCGCGCATCAGGCCCGGCACGCCGAGCAGCGAATCCGGCTCGAAGACCTCCGGGTCCAGGAACAGGTCGTCGATGCGCCGGTAGATCACGTCCACACGCGACAGGCCCTCGATGGTGCGCATGTACACGCAGTCGTCACGGCCCACCACCAGGTCGCTGCCCTCCACCAGCTCCGCGCCCATCTGCTGGGCGAGATAGGCGTGCTCGAAGTAGGCGGAGTTGAAGACACCGGGAGTGAGCACCACGATCTCCGGCTGGGCCACATCGCGCGGGGCGAGCGAGGCGAGCATGTCGTAGAGCTGCGAGGGATAGTCGTCCACCGGGCGAATACTGTACTGGCCGAAGAGTTCGGGGAACACCCGCTTCATCACCTGCCGGTTCTCGAGCATGTAGGAAACACCCGACGGTACCCGCAGGTTGTCTTCCAGCACGTAGAACTGGCCGTCCCGGTCACGCACCAGGTCCGAGCCGCAGATGTGCGCCCAGATGCCATTGGGCGGATCGATACCCATGCACTGCGGACGGAAATTCTTGGAGTCCTTCAGCAGCTCGGCCGGAAACACCCCGTCCTTGACGATGCGCTGCTCGTGGTAGAGATCGTCGATGAACAGATTGAGCGCGCGTACCCGCTGCTTCAGGCCCGCTTCCACCTGGTCCCATTCGGACTTGGCGATAATGCGGGGGATGATGTCGAAGGGCCACGCCCGGTCGATGGCACCGTCCTCCTCCGTGTAGACGGTGAAGGTGATACCCATGACGTGAATGGCCAGCTCCGCGGCGGCCTTGTATTCCTCGATCTCCCTGTCGGAGAGTCCGCGCAGGTAGTCGGCCAGCGACTTCGACTCCGGTCGCGGCCGGCCGGCCGCGCGGATCAGTTCGTCGTAGATGCCCTTGACCTTGTAGCTGCCCCAACGAATCGTCATGGATCGTGCTACCATCCTCCAGCGTATGTGGTCTTAGGCCACCATACGCCGATCAACACGAATTTTCACCCAAGCCCCCCGCCCGGCCTCGTCACACTGGCGACCGGCCCGGCACTGTTTCGGGGCATGTGGACACCCCCAGCCGAGCGGAACGTTCATGACCTACTGTCTCGCCATCAAGGTCAACAAGGGCCTCGTATTCGCCTCCGACTCCCGCACCAACGCCGGAGTCGACTACGTCAGTACGTACAGCAAGATGCATACCTACGCGTGGCCCGGCGAGCGCGTGTGCGTAATCCTCACCGCCGGCAACCTCGCCACCACCCAGGCCGTGATCAATCTCATCAATCACGACCTCGAGCAGGACGAGGCCGACTTCAATCTGTGCACGGCCACCGCCATGCACGAGATCGCGCACTACGTCGGCAAGCTCAGCCAGATGGAACAGCGCCAGCACGCCCCGGCCACCGAAAAGGGCCGCGTCAACCTGGAGGCCAGCTTCATCGTCGGCGGGCAGATCGCGGGGCGCGCGCCGGAGATCTACATGGTCTATCCGCAGGGCAACTACATCAGCGCCTCGCCCGAGACGCCCTACCTGCAGATCGGCGAGAACAAGTATGGCAAGCCAATCCTCGATCGTATCATCACCCCCGACACCAGCCTGGAGGACGCCGCCCGCTGCGCCCTGGTTTCGGAAGATTCCACCATGCGCTCCAACGTCACCGTCGGCCCGCCCTTCGAGCTCGCCATCTACACCGTCGACAGCCTCCAGTCCCCGTACTGCATGAACCTCAAGCTTGCCTCGCCACTCTACAAGTCGCTGCAGAAGAGCTGGAACGACGGCCTGCAGCGCGCCTTCAAACGACTGCCGAAGTTCGAATGGGAGAAAGAACGGTAGGCGCTGCCAGGCGGGGCCGAGGTATCGGCAGGCACCGGCGAGTCCCGGCGTCCGCCGCGCCTGCCCTGCTATCTAGGCCCTCAGCCCCGGGGATGGTCCGCCGGCGGCCCTCACCAGGTCGTGGATGAAGTGGATCTTGTCGGCGGCCAGTCCGGCGACGACGAAGGGATAGGCATCGGGCAGGCCCATGCTACGATTGAGCATGTTGAGGGCGAGACTCAGGCGGCTCCAGTCGTCGAGGAGGCTGTCGAATTCCGGCGCATCGCTGCCCTGGGGTGAGGCGTCGGCGAAACGGAACCCGAGGTCCTCGGCGGTCTCGATGGTGTCGACCATGTGCAGGTAGTGTGCCCAGCTCTCGGCCCAGTCCTCCCAGGGATGGGCGCTGGCATAGGGGCTGACGTGGCGTGCCTCCCAGTCGGGGGCCGGGCCCTCGGCGTAGTAACGCCGCAGGGCCGCGGCATAGTCCGCGCGCTCGTCGCCGAACAGGGCGCGAAAGGCCGCCTTGCGGTCGGCATGCCCGAGCAGCAACCCCCAGTAGTAGTGTCCGCTCTCGTGACGAAAGTGCCCCAGCAGGGTGCGGTATTCCTCGTTCATCTTCTCGCGCATGGCCTCGCGCGCGCTGGGCTCGGCCTCGCGGATGTTGATGGTGATCGTGCCGTTCATGTGGCCGGTGAGCACGCGCTGGTCCTCGGTGACCGCATTGCTGAATTCGTCGTCGCGGGCGGGGTCTTCCATGAAGCGGAAGGCGAGTCCCTGGCGCGGGTCGGCGCGCTTGCCCCGCACGTCCAGTCCCAGGTGAAACAACCCGTACAGCAGGCGACGCTTGGCCTGCTCGATGCGAAACCAGAGGGTGTGGTTACGCGGCTCGGCGAGGTTGGGGATGATGGCATTGAGCCGGCAGGAGCGGCACAGGCGCTCCGGGTCCTCGACCGGCACCATCCAGTTGCAGACATGGTGGTCCAGGTGGTTGCCGCAATGGCGGTAGTCACTGCCACCGAGCAGGGCCCGGTAGCGGCCCTCACCCGCCGGCTCGAGCGCACTGAGGACGAGCGAGTCGGGCAGGAAACCGACCGCCCGCCCACAGGCCAGGCACCGGCTGTTCTCGAAAAACAGCTGGTTGCCGCATTCGCAGGTAAAGGTCTTCAATCGGCCCCCGGTCGCTGTGGTAACAACCCCGCCTGCCATCGGCAGGCGGGAACGCATAGCCTAACACCCTGCGCGCACGATCGCTCCGGCTCGGGCGCCCGTGTGACCAGGGATCGAGCTGCGCGCGCCGGTCAGAAGAACCAGCGCGCGCGCAGCTCCAGCCGCCAGTCGTTCTGGCGCTCGCCAAAGTCGGTGTTCGTGTCCCCGGTAGTGAGGGCCAGCCGGCCGCGCAGTTCCCAGTCCTTGATGCCGGTGTGCACGACCTCGGGAATGATGGACGCGCTACCGTCATCCAGGTTGACGATGGCCGTGCCCCCCGCACTCCAGTACAACGCGCCAAAGGGCTCCTTCTGCGAGACCTTGATGTAGAGGTAATCGCGCATCGGCTGCGGCACCGCGTAACCCGCCGCGCGCACCGACCGTGCCAGCTCGGCCAGTATCGGATCATCCGCGGCCTCGCGTGCCAGGGCGTAGAAGCGCTCCATCTCATCGGCGCTGTAACCCGCGCCGTTGCGGTAATACTCGAGTATCCAGGTGGTCTCGGTGGCGGTGAGGTAGCGCAGCCCGAACAGCAGGTCGAAGGCGTCGGTCTCGCGCGATACCAGCTGGCCCGATTCGTCCAGCACGCGGTGCCGACGGTCATCGAACCAGGCCAGTTCGCCATGGATCACGAGGTTGGTCGCCAGGTTGCGTGCGAAATCCACGCCCAGCGCATCGGGTCGGCTGTCGCCGGCGCGGAACAGGAGGTCGATGTCTGTATCACGGTAGAGCAGTGAGACGCGCCCCGCCAGGTTCACGTCGTCGTCGGCGGCGCCGAAGTCCTCGTTGATCTCGTCGCTCGCCGGCAGGATCACGGTCGTGACGGTGAGCGTCTGCAGGTCGCCGGCGAAGCTCTTCACGTAGCTGCCGACGCCCATCACGAAACCCTCGCGGGCGAGTTCCGGGTCGGTGGGGTCGCGGGGCCGCTCGAGAAAGGCCACGGGGCTAAAGGCATAGCCCTTGCCCCAGCGCAGGCTGCGCTTGCCGGCCTCCAGGCGCCAGGATTCGGCCGGCTGCGCGGCGAGGTAGGCCTCGTAAACGCTGCCGCTGTGCCCCGTGCCGGCGTAATCGTCGACGACCTCGCCATGAAACAGCCCGTGTGCGCTCACCCGCTCCCAGCGATACATCCCGCCGAGCTCGGCCACGGCACGATAGCGCTGCGTGCTGCCGGGCTGCTGATCGGGAAAATTCAGGGCATAGAGGGCGGCGTCGCGATCGAGGACCTGGTGTTCGCCGCTGGCCTGCAGGTAGCCACCGAACTCGTACGGCTTCTTCTCGTACTGGCCGATGTCAAAGCGGAACTCCTCGCCGACGACCAGGGCCGGGAGCAGCACCAGCGCGGCTAGCCACGCACGGTTCATCGACGCAGCTCGCCCACCTTCGGCAGATAATCCAGGGTAAACACCTCGTCGGCAAACTCGCGCGGCCGGATGCCGTCGAACAGCATCACCGACTTGTAGCCCTTGTAGAGCGGACTGTCGGTCTGCAGCATCGCCGGGCGCACGATGCCGTCGCCGAAATCCCTGATGCTGGAGTAATGCAGGGTCTTGATCAGCATCCCGCTGGCCGCGTAGGCCTCGATGGTGACCGGCGTGTGCGTGTCCCTGTCGACCCACATCTTCAGGCGGTCATAGGCCACGGCCGGTCCGCGCGCCTTGAGGTCCAGGACGTACTGGTCATCCGCCTCCACCGCCGCGCTGGCCGTGTACTCGGTGGCAAAGTCCAGGCGCAGGATGTCGGCGTTGTTGAACACGCCCCCGACCACCGACTGCAGGCTGGTAATGCGGATCGGCTTGCCGACGTCGGGGATGTACAGCCACAGGTTTTCACCGAGGCGCAGGGTGCTGCGCCCGCGCTCGCTGGGCGGGTCGAGAAACAGCGCGACCATGCGGTCCTCGCCCTTCTTCACGGTATAGAGCACGAACTCCTTGCGACTGCCGTCCGGCTCGATGTTGATCAGCTTGCGGTACATCTCGTAGGTGGCCGGGGCCATGCGCCGGTCCACCTCCTCCAGTACAGCCTGGGCGTCGAAGGCCTGGGCGGCCGGTGCGGCGGATCCGAGGCCGACAAGGACCAGGATTGCAGCGAGCGTTCGGAAGCATGTCATGACCGTCTCCTCTACACGTGCCGCAGGGCGGTAATGGGATCCATGCGCGCGGCCTTCCACGCCGGGTACAGGCTCGCGATCACGGCCACCAGCATGACCACCCCCACCACCGGCAGCACATCGCCGCCGCTGATGGATGGCACCAGGGTGATGGTCTGCCTGCCGAAGGCAAAGTTCAGTGGCCACAGGCTCAGCACGTACACGGCCACCAGGCTGATCAGCGCCCCGATGGCGCCGCCGACGATGCCGAGCAGCAGCCCCTCGCTCACGAACAGGGCGAGAATACGCCGCGGCGGCGTGCCGATGGCGGCCATGGTGCCGATTTCCCGAATGCGCTCGTACACCGCCATGATCATCACGTTCATGATGGCGATGAGCACGATACCCACCAGCATGATCCGGATGAAGAGATCCAGCAGATCGATCATGCGCGCGATGTTGGCAAAGGGCGAGAGCTGGTCCCAGCCGTGGATCTCGAGCATGGTCTGGCCCTGCGGGTCGCGCACCCCGGCCAGAACCGCCTGCAGCTTCCCGGTCGCCGTGCCGAGATCCTCGAGGTCCTTCAGCCGCACGGCGATCTCGCTCACCTCGGGCTGCCCCAGGCGCAGCAGCTCACGCGCGTCGTCCATGTGCAGGTAGCCATCGCGGCCGCCCGGCCCCGTCACGGGTTCGAGCACCCCCTGGACGACGAAGGTCCGCCCGTTGACCGAGCCGTCGACGTTGGTCGCGACCAGCACCACGGTATCGCCCACATTCACCTTCATCCCCTTGGCCAGCAGCTCCGGAATCAGCAACTTGCCGCGCGCGACCAGGCCGCCGTCCATGTCGCCCTTGAGCAGCCGCTCGCCGAGCCCCGGCATCGCCAGCATCTCGCGTTCCGGGTAGACGCCGTTCAGACGGATGTTGGTGGTCTCGGTGAAGTTGCTGAACATCGCGCCGAACTTGAGCCGCGGCGTCCAGGCCTCCACCTCGGGTATGTCATCGAGCGCCGCCTCGATTCTCGACAGCGTATCCGTTTTCAGGTTGAGGTTGAGCGGCAGATTATCGATGGAGGCGACGTAGCCCTTGTGGTGCACCTGCAGGTGACCAAGCATCGCGTCGGTGATCTGGCCCACCATCACCGACTTGAAGGAACCCGACACGGCCACGAACAGCAGCACGGCCACCAGCCCCAGCACGATCAGGCCCGCCGTGAGCAGGGTACGTCGCCAGTAACGCGCCAGGTTGCGCGCGGCCATGCGCAGTATCGTCATCATCGCACCGCGCCCTCCTGCTTGATGAGGCGCCCGTCCTCCAGCGAAAAGATCTCCTCGGCCTCACCGACGATCTTCGGGTCGTGCGTGGAGAAGATGAAGGTCGTACCGAACTCGTCACGCATCTTCTTCATCAGGGTGATGATGCGATAGGCACTGTCGTGGTCGAGGTTGGCAGTGGGTTCGTCGGCCAGCACCAGCCGGGGCTGCGTGGCCAGCGCCCTCGCCACGGCCACACGCTGCTTCTGTCCGCCGGAGAGCTGGTCGGGGCGTTTGTCCGCCTGCTCGGCGATACTCACCGCTTCCAGCAGTTCCGCCACCCGCGCCCGGCGCCGCTCCACCGACCAGCGCTGCACCATCAGCAGCGGGTACTCGATGTTCTCGGCGGCCGACAGCACGGGCATGAGGTTGAAATCCTGGAACACGAAGCCGATATGCGCCCCGCGGAACGCCGCCGAGGCGCGCCCGTTCAGCCGGCCGACGTCGGTATCCAGCACGCGCAGGCTCCCCTGCGAGGGACGGTCCAGGCAGCCAATCATGTTGAGTAGCGTGCTCTTGCCACTGCCCGAGGGGCCAATGAAGGCGACCAGCGCACCGGAATCGATGGAAAAATCCACCCCGCGCACGGCCGGCACGTCCACATCACCCGCCCGGTAGGTCTTTGACAACCCCGAGGCCTCGATCAAAGCCATGTCCCGGTCCCCCTGTCTCACATGTCCTGCCTGGAAAGATCTCGACAGTATCGCTCCTGCCCTGGCTGATCAAGGCTGGCAATACTCACGCGAGAAAGGGATGCACTTCGACGCGTGCGCGACCCGTCAGACCGGGATCGCCAGTGCTCGGTGGCCGCCGATGCAGCGACCACACGGACGACCGGGCCCGGCCATTCATCATGGAACATGCCCGCCCAGCAACACCATCAACCCGAGCACGACGAACACCAGGGCGGCAACGGCGTGCACCAGGTGCACGGGAACCTTCCCCGCGACGTGACCACCCAGGAGGACAGCAGGGACGTTGGCGATCATCATGCCGAGCGTCGTGCCCGCCACCACCCAGAGCAGCGTCTGGTACTGGGCCGCGAGCGCGACGGTGGCAACCTGGGTCTTGTCGCCCATCTCGGCGAGAAAAAAGGCGATCAGGGTCGCGCCGAACACGCCGAAACGCAGCAGCCTGTTCTCCTCGTCTTCCAGCTTGTCCGGAATCAGCATCCACACCCCCATCGCGAAGAACGAGGCGCCCAGCACCCAGCGCAGGAGTTCCGGGGTGATCAGCGTGGTGAGCCACATCCCCAGGCCACCGGCCAGCGCATGGTTGGCCAGCGTCGCGACGAGGATGCCGAGGATGATGGGTACCGGCCTGCGGAACTTGGCCGCGAGTACGAACGACAACAACTGCGTCTTGTCGCCGATCTCGGCGAGCGCGACGATCCCGGTGGAGATCAGAAAGGCTTCCATGAAAACATACCCTGGCCGGATGCATACCGATGACCACACCACCCCTCCGGCCAACACGGAAGCGGCATGGTCAAAGGTCTTGCCAGGTCGGAGACTGCCTGCACCATGGCCCGAAGGCCAAGTCTGTTGATACAGGCCCCGCTTTGCGCGGGCGGCTACTCCCCAATGACGGGCGCATTCTAGCGAAACGGCATCGGCACTGTCCAGCGTATGGCTGTGGTGCTCGCAGCGATGCAGAGCGCAATCAGAAGCCCAAACCAATCGTCAGAGATCTCCCGTCGTTTCGGCGCTTATCCCTGGCCAGACGCCAGAATTCAGAACGGGCGAGGCAACCAGGACCAGGTGGGGGACATTTGACGTGGGTGGCATCGAGACTGGAACCCTGCTTTTGCAGGGATGACGGGCAGAGACTCACATCTCTGTCTCTTTCGTCATTCCGGCGAAGGCCGGAATCCAGAACGGCGCACGATCAGGCGGTCACACGTTCGAACCGCACCGGGCGCAAAAAAGCCCTCCACAGGGGGAGGGCTTAGGATATGGCGCGCCCGGCACGATTATTCGCGGTGCTCACCCCTGCGGGGCTGGCGTCGCTGACGCTCCGCCATTCTCACTCGCTTCGCTCGCTCGTCGAACGTCGATTTGTCCAGGTCGCACGTTCGAACCGTGCCGGGCGCAAAAAAGCCCTCCACACGAGGAGGGCTTGGGATATGGCGCGCCCGGCACGATTATTCGCTGCGCTCACCCCTGCGGGGCTGGCGTCGCTTGCGCTCCGCCATTCTCACTCGCGTTGCTCGCTCGTCGAACGTGGCCTTGTTCATGTCGCACGTTCGAACCGCACCGGCCGCAAAAAAGCCCTCCACACGGGGAGGGCTTGGGATATGGCGCGCCCGGCACGATTCGAACGTGCGACCGCCTGGTTCGTAGCCAGGTACTCTATCCAGCTGAGCTACGGGCGCTTTGAAGGTTGCGAATTATGAGGGGATCGGGCGGGGTCGTCAAGGGGGGCCTGGGAATTCATCCGTTCTCCCTTGTCCGGTAATCATCATCCCGGCGCACGCGCCAGGATCCAGGTACAGCGATCTCGATATGGCTTTGGAATACCGACGGCAGAAAGTATCCCCTGGCCAACCCGGTATCGAGGGTTCGAAGCCCTGGCATCCCGGTATCGAGGGTTCGAAGCCCTGGCACCCCGATAAACAGGAAGGGGCTCCCAAAACCGGGAGCCCCTTCCTGTTTATATGGCGGAGACGACTGCAGGGATGCAGGAGTTAGGGCAACGCAGGAGCAGTTGCCGAGAGAGGGATAGGCTCCCGCTGGTCGCCGTCACCTCGCTTCGCTCGGCGGTCGAACCCTCTTGTCCATCTATCGAGGGTTCGAAGCCCTGACTGTCCTGATAAATAGAAAGGGGCCCCAAAAAACCGGGGCCCCTTTCTATTTATATGGCGGAGAGAGAGGGATTCGAACCCTCGATAGAGTTTCCCCTATACACCCTTAGCAGGGGTGCGCCTTCAGCCACTCGGCCATCTCTCCAGGTCTGGGATCTGGCACGGCGGGGCGCCAGATTCAGCGAGGTGCAAGGATACCCGGCCGGGGTGGGAAAATCAAAGGGATCAGGGGGTAATTCGAGGAATTCGGGCATGAAAAAAGGGGTGTTTCCACCCCTTTCTTCTTGCCGCACCCTATTCGTTGCCGACGGCGCCGGGCGCGTCATTCTCGCGCTGGATGCGCTCGTAGATCTCTTCACGGTGCACAGAGACGTCCTTGGGGGCGTTGATGCCGATACGCACCTGGTTGCCCTTGACGCCCAGTACGGTCACAGATACCTCATCTCCAATCATGAGGGTCTCTCCGACACGACGAGTCAGAATAAGCATTGTCCTATCTCCTGCATTGCTTCAATCACCTTGTGCCGGGCAAACGGCCGATCCATGTGCCTCGATCCGTTGCCCAACGCGCTTCCGGAACTGTTCCGTCCCGTCCCCTGTGTAACCCGATACTACGGGGTAACGTCCCTTTGTTCAGCAGTGGCCCTGCTCGTTGGCAGCGCCTTGTTATGCTTGTGCGTATATAGTAAAAAATATCGGACAGGGTGTGATCCGGCATGCCGCAAGTTTTACAAACTTGCCACATTCGACAGCGACACTCGTCGTTTGATCCCTGGCGGGCTGACTATTCCTTCCCAGCGGGCTCTTTTTCCAGCTCGAAGGCGTCGTGCAGGGCACGCACTGCCAGTTCCAGGTACTTTTCGTCGATCACCACGGAGATCTTGATCTCGGAGGTGGAGATCATGCGGATGTTGATGCCTTCCTTGCCGAGCACCTCGAACATCTTGCTGGCGATACCGGCGTGGGAACGCATACCAACGCCCACCAGCGAGACCTTCACGATACGGGTGTCGCCCGACACCTCGCGCGCACCGATCTCGCCGGCGATGGCCCTGAGGGCCTCGAGCGACTTTTCGTAGTCGTTGCGGTGCACGGTGAAGGTGAAGTCGGTCATGTCGTCCGCACCGACGTTCTGCACGATCATGTCGACCTCGACGTTGAGGTCGGAGACCGCGCTGAGGATCTTGTAGGCCACGCCGGGCTGGTCCGGCACGCCGGAGACCGTGAGCTGGGCCTCGTCGCGATTGAATGCGATACCCGAAATCAGCGCCTGTTCCATTGTCTCGTCCTCGAAGGTAATCAGTGTGCCGGGGCCCGACTCTTCGAAGCTGGAGAGCACGCGCAGTGGCACGTTGTACTTGCCCGCGAATTCCACCGAGCGGATCTGCAGCACCTTGGAACCGAGGCTGGCCATTTCCAGCATTTCCTCGAAGGTGATGCGGTCCAGGCGACGGGCCTTGGAGACCACGCGCGGGTCGGTGGTGTAGACGCCGTCGACGTCGGTGTAGATCTGGCACTCGTCGGCCTTGAGGGCGGCGGCCAGGGCGACGGCGGTGGTATCGGAGCCACCCCGACCGAGGGTGGTGATGCTGCCGTGTTCGTCCACCCCCTGGAAGCCGGCGACCACCACGACCCGCCCGGCATCGAGGTCACGCCGCATGCGGCTGTCGTCGATGTCGCGGATGCGCGCCTTGTTGTGGGCGCTGTCGGTGAGGATGTGCACCTGCGCGCCGGTGTAGGAGCGCGCCGGGCAGCCGGCCTTTTCCAGGGCCATGGCGAGCAGCGCGATGGTCACCTGCTCGCCGGTGGACAGCAGCACGTCGAGTTCGCGGCCGGCGGCGCGCGAATCGATACCGTGGGCGAGGTCGATCAGGCGATTGGTCTCGCCCGACATGGCGGAGACGACGACCACGATGTCGTCGCCCGCCTCGCGCGCCCTGACGATGCGCGCGGCGACGTTCTGGATGCGGTCGATGGTACCGACCGAAGTTCCGCCGTATTTGTGAACGATGAGGGCCATAGGGGTCCGTGTCGAAAAGGGATCAATTAAACACTAAACAAACAAAGACTTAAAGGCCGCCGGTCATATCGGCGGCCTCGTGCCTCGGGATCGGCAGGCGGGCAGACGGCATGTGCCGGGGGCTACCCCCCCTGACCCAGCTGGCCCTGCACCCAGGCAGGCACGGCCTTCAGCGCCCCGTCCAGCGCTGACGGGTCCTTGCCACCGGCCTGGGCCATGTCGGGGCGGCCGCCGCCCTTGCCGCCCACCTGCTGGGCGACGACGTTGACGAGGTCGCCCGCCTTGATGCGGCCGGTCTCGTCCCTGGTCACGCCGGCCACCAGGCTCACGCGATCGCCGTCCACGGCGGCGAGCACGATGGCGGCATGCTGGAGCTTGTTCTTCAGCTGGTCGAGGGTGTCGCGCAGGGTCTTCACGTCGGCGCCCTCGAGCCTGGCCGCCAGCACCTTGATGCCGTCGATGTCCACGGCCTGGGCGGCGAGGTCACCGCCGGCCTGCGAGGCGAGCTTGCCCTTGAGGCGTTCGAGCTCCTTTTCCAGGGTGCGGGCCCGCTCGACGAGCTGCTCGACCTTCTCGTCGGCATCGCTGCGGCTGGCCTTCACCAGGGCGGCCACGCGGTCCAGGCGCTCGGCCTGGCCGTCGATCCAGCGCAGGGCGTTCTCGCCGGTCACGGCCTCGATGCGGCGCACGCCGGAGGCGACACCCGACTCGCTCACGATCTTGAACAGCCCGATGTCACCGACGCGGTTCACGTGCGTGCCACCGCAGAGCTCGGTGGAGAAACCGATCTTGAGCACGCGCACCCGGTCGCCGTACTTCTCGCCGAACAGGGCGAGCGCCCCGGCCTCCAGGGCCTCGTCCATGGACATCTCGGCGGCGGTCGCGTCCTGGTTGGCGCGGATCTCGGCGTTGACGATGCGCTCCACCTCGGCCAGCTGTTCACGCGTGACCGGCTCGAAATGCGAAAAGTCGAAACGCAGGCGCTCGGGGGTGACCAGCGAGCCCTTCTGCTGCACGTGCTCGCCGAGCACCTGGCGCAGCGCGGCGTGCATCAGGTGGGTGGCGGAGTGATTGAGCTTGATGGCCTCGCGGCGCGCGCCGTCCACCTGCGCGGTGACGGTCGCGCCCTTCGCCACGCGGCCCTCGGCCACGCGCCCGATATGCAGCCAGGCCTTCCCCTGTTTCTGCGTGTCGGTGACGATGAAGCGCAGGCCGTCGGCCGTCAGTTCGCCGGTATCACCTACCTGGCCACCGGACTCGGCATAGAAGGGGCTGCGGTCGAGCACCACCATGCCCTCCTCCCCCGCGGCCAGGGCCTCGACCGGCTGACCACCCCTGAGCAGGGCCACCACGGAGCCCGCATCCTCCAGGCGATCGTAGCCGGTGAACTGCGTTTCGGCGTCCACCTGCGCGGCCTTGCTGTAGTCCTCGGCGAACTGGCTGGCGGCGCGGGCGCGGCTGCGCTGCGCGTCCATCTCGCGCTCGAAGCCGGCCATGTCGAGCTCGAGGCCGCGCTCGCGCGCGATGTCGTTGGTCAGGTCCACCGGGAAGCCGTAGGTGTCGTAGAGCCTGAACACCGTCTCGCCCGGAATCACCTTGCCGGACATGCCGGCGATGTCGTCCTCGAGGATCTTCAGGCCCTGCTCCAGGGTCTCGTTGAAGCGTTCCTCTTCCTGCTTCAGCACGCGCTCGACCTGGGCCTGCGCCTTCGCCAGTTCCGGATAGGCCTCGCCCATTTGCTCGACCAGCGGCTGCACCAGCCGGTGGAAGAACGGCTGGGTGAGCCCGAGCTGGTGCCCGTGACGCGCCGCGCGGCGGATGATGCGCCGCAGCACGTAGCCGCGGCCCTCGTTGGAGGGCAGCACGCCGTCAGTGATGAGGAAGCTGCAGGAGCGGATATGGTCGGCGATGACCTTGAGCGAGGGCTTTTCCAGGTCCTGCACACCGGCCAGTTCGGCAATGGCCCGGATCAGGTGCTGGAACAGGTCGATCTGGTAGTTGCTGTGCACGCCCTGCATCACGGCGGCCAGGCGCTCCAGGCCCATGCCGGTGTCGACCGAGGGCTTGGGCAGCGGGTTGAGGGTGCCGGCCTTGTCGCGGTCGTACTGCATGAAGACGAGGTTCCAGATCTCGATATAGCGGTCGCCGTCCTCCTCGGGGGTGCCGGGCGGGCCGCCGGCAACCCCGGGGCCGTGGTCGTAGAAGATCTCGGTGCAGGGGCCGCAGGGGCCGGTGTCGCCCATCTGCCAGAAGTTGTCGGAGCTGCCGTCGGCCTTGTCACCGATGCGGGTGATGCGGTCCAGCGGTACGCCGACCTCCTTCACCCAGATGTCAAAGGCCTCGTCGTCGGTCTCATAGACGGTGACCCAGAGCTTGTCGGCCGGGATCCGGTAGACCTCGGTGAGCAGTTCCCAGGCGTAGTGGATGGCGTCGCGCTTGAAGTAATCGCCGAAGCTGAAGTTGCCCAGCATCTCGAAGAAGGTGTGGTGGCGCGCAGTGTAGCCGACGTTCTCCAGGTCGTTGTGCTTGCCGCCCGCGCGCACGCAGCGCTGCGAACTCACCGCGCGGGTATAGTCGCGGCTCTCACGGCCGAGGAACACATCCTTGAACTGGACCATGCCCGCATTGGTGAACAGCAGGGTCGGGTCGTTGGCCGGCACCAACGGGCTGGAGGGCACCACGGCATGGCCCTTGCTCTCGAAGAACTCGAGAAACTGCGAGCGAAGTTCGGCGCTACTGGTCATAAACACTCAGACACTCAGA
>Ga0129302_1001359_pt1 | contig 18192 bp, 15 predicted proteins | sample BlaSprsedimmetaG_FD_94476 | JGI IMG/M metagenome (GOLD analysis project Ga0129302, IMG submission 94476) | Hot spring sediment bacterial and archeal communities from California, USA to study Microbial Dark Matter (Phase II) - Blank Spring... | ecosystem: Environmental > Aquatic > Thermal springs...
ATCCTGACGCGGCCGTTGTCATGCCCCCACGGCAGCGTCCCCGGCCGACCCAAGAGCCTGACACGGGTTCGCGATGTCGGCAGGGCCGGGGGCCGCACGTCCACCGTCAGTCCATCGTCATCGGGCCAGCCGAGGCTGATCACGTAGACCGCGCCACCCGCTGTCGTATAGCACGCGGCGTAGCCGCGGCTGCTGTAGCGGGCGTTGAGCCCGTCGCCCTGGTTGCGCCGCGCATCGGAGAACAGGCACTCGGTCGGGACCACCTGTTTGGCCTGGCTGGGGCTTGACCAGCGCAGATGGATGCGGGCGTTGCGGTCCTCTTCGATGAGCCGCACGCGGATCGGCACTTTCTTACCGGCCTCAAGCCGCACGCTGGCCGTGCCGATACCGCCCCACTGACGATACTCCTGTAGATTGTCGATGATCTGCTTGCCGTCGATCCACAGGCCGCCGCGGGTGTCCGCCTCCAGCTCGAAGGTGTACTCTTCGGAATGCCGCGCCTGTATCCAACCGGTCCATTCCGCGGTGAAGTCATCGCCGCTGATCCGCCCATCGGGCGAGCCGCGGTGCCAGTCGAAGTCCACCGTGCGATCCACCCGCTCGACGACGAAGGTCTTCTCGATGCCCGTCTTCGTCCAGGGCCGCGTGCCGTAGATGGCCTCGCCGTTGACCGCCAGCCAATCGCCGATCTGCATCAGGCGCTGCTGCATGATGACGGGGATCCGACCGTCGCCGGTGGGCCCGATATCCAGCAGCAGGCAGCCGCCCTTGCTGACGATTTCGACCAGCGTGTGGATCAGCGTGCGCGCCGAGCGGTATTCATCGACGGTCTCGTTGCGGTTATAGCCGAACGAGTGCCCCATGCCGCGGCACTCCTCCCACGGATGCCCGCCCTCGACGCCCGCGCCGTATTCGGTCGTGTAGTACCCGCCGTGCGTGTGGCGGCACTCCTTGCCCCAACGGTCGTTCACGGCGACCACGTCCTTGACCGGCGACTCGTTGAACAGCCACGCCAGGAACTCCTGGCTCTTCCACGTGTCGCTGGGGTGATCCCACTCGCCGTCGGTCCAGAACACCCAGGGTTTGTAGGTCTCCACCAGATCGCGCATCTGGGGCAGCATGTGCTCCGTGACGTACCGGTCCACGTCCTGCCGGTAGAGCGGGTTGTACCATTCGTAGAGGGAGTAGTAGAAACCCATCTTCAACTCGGGCCGACGGCTCACCGCCGCGGTCAATTCGCCCAACAGGTCACGGCCCGGACCGGTGTCCTTCGCGTTCCAGGGCCGTCCCCACGTGCGGCTCGCCTCCTCACTGGGCCACAGACAATAGCCATCGTGATGCTTGCTGGTCAGCACGATGTAGCGTGCCCCGCTGCGGGCGAACAGATCCGCCCAGGCCTCGGCGTCGAACAAGTAAGGCTTGAACAGGTCGGCGAACTGGATGTACTCAAAGTCCGGTCCGTATACCCGCCGGTGGAATTGCTCGGTCTCGGAGCCCTTGCGATGGAGATCGTTCCAGTACCACTCGGCGTACTTCGTCTTGGGTCCCCACGCCGGTACCGAATACACGCCCCAGTGGATGAAAATGCCGAATTTGGCGTCCTGGAACCATTGGGGCGTGGGTCTTGCGTCGAGCGAGTCCCACCGCGGTTCATACGGCTCGGCCGCCAGGACACCCAGCCAGAGCAGCCCTATCCCCCCGATCCAGCCGGCCGCAAACAATCCGTGTTTCATGGCGCCTTCCTTTCGGCTGAATACCCATGACGCGAGCCCCGAACCCCAGAGGCCCGACCCGGTACCGAGTATATCCACCGTTCGCCCGAAGGCCAGCGCTTTTCGCCGGGGACCCGCGCATAAAGAGGCCGGCGGTCCTCCCGGAGCCGCCGGCTTCGAGACATTGGCCGTGCGCAATTTACTTGTGAAACTTGGTCCACTTCTGCTTGCTCTTGCCGCTGGCCAGCAGGGTCTCCAGGAACAGCATCCCCCGCAGGCCGTCCTGGGCCGTCGGGAAATCCTTCATTAACGGGTCGACCTTCGTGCGCGACAACTTGCAGCGGACGGTATCCGTGAAGTTGCGGTAGTTGTTCGCGAAGGCCTCGATGAAGGCCTCGGGATGACCCGACGGCAGACGCGTGGCGCGGGCCGCAGCCGGGCTGATCTTGCCGATGTAGTCGTTGCCCCGCTTGTACACGTGCTCCGGCTGGCCCATCTCGCGCACGTACAGGTAGTTCGGGTGCTCCTGGTGCCACTCGATGCTGCCCGTCTCGCAGTGCACGAAGATCGTCAGATTGTTCTCCTCACCCACGCTGATCTGGCTGGCGTGCAGGACGCCCTTGGCGCCGCCGGTGAATTTCAGCAGGCAGTTGATGTCGTCGTCCAGCTTGCGCCCCTTCACGAACGCGGTCAGGTCGGCGCACATCTCACTGATCTTCAGGCCGCTGATGTACTCGGCCAGGTTCTCGGCGTGCGTGCCGATGTCGCCGCCGCAACCCGATCCGCCGCTCTGCTTGGGGTCGGTCCGCCACGAGGCCTGCATGTTTCCGGTCTTCTCCAGGGCCGTGGCCAGCCACCCCTGCGGATACTTGACGACGATCTTGCGGACCTCGCCGAATCGGCCGCCGCGGACCATGTCGCGGGCCAGCTTGACCATCGGGTAGCCGGTGTAATTGTGCATCAGCCCGAACACCCGTCCCGTCTTCTTGACGATCTGCACGAGCTGTCGGGCCTCGGCGACGTTGACCGTCATGGGTTTTTCGCACATGACGTGAAAGCCGGCCTCCAGCAGCGCCTTGGCGATCGGGAAGTGCCAGTTGTTCGGCGTACAGACCGACACGAAGTCCATCCGCTCGCCGTCGGGCAGTTGCATCTCCTTCTCGATCAGTTCCTCATACGTGCCGTAGCAGCGCTTCGGATCGAGGATCAGATCCTTGGCCATCTGCTTGCTCTTGCGGGGGTTGATATCGAACGCTCCACCGACGAGCTCCACGCCGCCATCCAGTCGGGCCGCCTTGCGGTGCACCTCGCCGATGAACGCGCCGGGGCCGCCGCCCACCATTCCCATCTTGAGTGTTCGGTTCAGCATGAGTCCTTCCCTTTCATTCCGTTCGAACGTATTGGCTTTGCGTATCCCTGCCGAAGACCGCTGCCGATCTTCGTTTCCCGTCGTGGACTCCGTGGCCGCGGATCGGACCTCCCATCGTCGCGCACCGGATGAACCGCGGTGGAATATAGCCCGTCCGCACGGCCCTGTCAACCGCTGGACTGAATGCCGTCGGTGCTGCGTTCCGCGCGGCGTCGCCACAGCTCGACCAGCAGCGAGGCCGTCAGGATACAGACGAACACGAACATCGCCGTCGGCAGCGCGCTGCGCGGGCCGAAATGCTTCAGCGCCAGCACCGTGCCCAGACCGGCGTTCTGCATGCCGATCTCGATGCACAGGGTCCGCCGTCGCGCGGACTCCAGACCCAGCAGCGCACCCACGCCGTAGCCCGCGGCCATGCCGTAGATGTTCAGCACGGCGACCGCCGCCAGCACGGTCAGCAGCAAGGCCCACTGCCCTTCTTGCAGAATGCGATCGCGGTTACCCGCGACGACAAGGGCGCAGATGAAGACAATGAACGTCACGCTGATCGCGGGAAACACCTCCTGGATCCGCGCGATTCGGGCCCGGCCAAAATGCCGGACGGCGAACCCCGCCCAGAGCGGCACGATCACCGTCCAGAGAATCGTGAAGAACTGGCCCCAAAACGGCACCGGCAGCAGTTGACCCGCCAGCAGCTTGACCAGAGCGGGCGTCAGAATCGGGCACAGCAGCGTGGACACCGTCGTGAGTGACACCGAATACGCCGTATCCGCGCGGGCAATGTAGCACATCACGTTGCTGGCCATCGCCCCCGGGGCGCTGCCGGCGACGATCAGCCCGACCGCCAACTCCGGCGGCAGGCCGAACACCCTGGCCCACAGGAAGGCCCCCAACGGCATGATCGTGAATTGGGCGATTGAACCCACCGCCACGAGCCCCGGCCGCCGTGCGATCCGTCGAAAATCCTCCGGCTGAAGCACCGCCCCGATGCCGAACATCGTCAGGGCGAAGAACACCTGGTTGAACCTTCCCAGCGGCAGGAACACGCCGGGGCGATACAACGCCACGACCCCGGCCAGCACGACCCACAGCACGAAGTACTTGGTGTAGAACGCCAGAATCCGCCGCACCACGCCTCCCATGTCCGTCGGCCGGCCTAAAGGTCAATCCGGATCGTTTTGCGCTCGTCCAGGCCGATGGAATGGACGCCGTACAGGCTCTTCTTGCGATCGCCGTGCCAGACGTGGATCGTGTAGTAACCCTTGTGAAAGACCCGCGGCCGAATCACGCGGCCCTTGATCCGCAGGGTATAGACGATTTCATCGAGGTCCTCATCGACCACCTGCACGACCGGATCGGCAGGACCGTCGATTTGCAGCGTGGGCAGCAGGGCAACGGGCTTGCGGCCATAGTTGTCCGTCTGGTCCAAGGTGAACGGCCAGCCCGGATACTGCTCCGCCGACGGGTCGTCGACATCCACGTTCCGCGGCCAGCATTCCAGCGTGATCTTCCGCGTGGCCACGTTGAACCGCACGATGCCGAAGCCCGCCGCCCGGGTGGTCAGCTTGTCGCCACCGTTGGGCTCCTTCGACGGATTCGCCGCGGCGAGGCAGGTCACCTTGTTGCCGAACCCATCGTAATGCCGCCCTGTGTACTCCGGGGCGCCGGGTCTGCGATTCCGCCCCGGTTCCAGCGGGTCCCACCACCGCAGATACAGGTTGGCGATCGACGGCACACAGAACGAATAGCACGCATCCTCCCAATCGTTGATGCCGTGATGGAAGATCGTCCCCAAGTGCTGGTCGCCGGCGATGTGAATCGCGAAGCAACGACGGATCTCCGCCAGGGCCCGGTTGCGGCCCGACTGCGGCCAGCCGTTGGAGTCCATGTCCGCCAGCAGCCGCCCCCCTACCTTGCCGTGGACGTGCGCGCCGCCGCAGAAAATCGTCTGGCTCAGGACCGCCTTCATGTCGCAGCCCTCCCAATCCACGCCCCACGCCCGCAGGAAGGCGAGTTGCCGCGGTCCCAGCAAGCGAGCCTCGGGCACGTCGATCGCACGCCGGTCGTAGCTCGGGTCGTTGATGTGGTCGGGCCGCGGACCCATTTGCGGGATGAGCCCTTCGGGGCCGGTCTTGAACTTGCGGTCTTCAATGATGGCAAAGCTCACGCGTCCCACCCGCAAGGCCGTATAGTACACGCTGATGCCCCGCTCGATCGGCGTCGGGTCGTAGGGGTCGGGCAGGTGGCTCGTCTGGGCCCGGTGCACCTCCTCGACGTACTCGACCGGCATGAAATAGCCGCCATCGTGGCCGGCGGCGGTGTAGCTCTTGCGACCGCCCTCTCCCCAGAGGTTCGCCTGTCCCACGTCGTGGTCATCCGGAATGGTCACCGTCGGCGTATTGCGGATGATGTCGCCGAAATCCCGCCCGAACTTGAGCCAGTAGGCGTAGTGGTGGCGATGGTCGTAGACCTGATCGCCGCTGAAGAACAGCAGGTCGGGCTTGATCTTCTTGATGTTCTCCACGATGTCCGTGCGGGGGATGTCGCCGCCGTGCCCGGGGTAGATGCTGTTGCCCGTAAACGCGGCCACGACGATTTCCTCCTTGTCCACGGGATCACGCTTGACCGTCCCGCGGTAATACGCGCCGGCGCCGTGGGCCACGCGGTACTCGGCGTCCCGGGTCATGTCCCACGGCTCGACGCGGAACGTGGCGACCCACCCCTGTTCGATGATTGGCGCCCGCGCGACCTCTTGCCACCGACCCTCCCGTCGGATCTCCAGCCGGGCGACTCGCGGATCGTCCTTCTCCAGCGGATAGAACTGCGCCGTGAGCTTCAGCACGTGGTTATGCGTCGTGTACAGGGCAAAACAGATCACCTGGTCCTTGGACACCTTGGGAATCGCCAGCAGATCCGGTGTCTGCTGGGCCGCCCAGGCGCTGCAGAGCGACGCCGTCAGGGCGCCAAACAGTACCCGGTTCTTGATCGTTCGCATGGCTCACGCCTCCACATATCTCGTTGCGGCTCACACACGAGGGCTGCCCTACCATGGCGGACACTGTGACCTGGAACCGCGAAGGTCACTTCATGCGGTACACCAGGCCCTGGAAGACCGCAACCGCCTGGCCCTCCTCGTCGGTCACATCCACGCGATAGCTGCCGATCCGCTTGTCGGGGTTCACCTCCGTCGCCCGGGCCGTCAGGACGCCTTCTTTGACGCCGCGAAGATAGGAGATGTTGATGTTGATCGCCACGGCCACGCGCCCCTCGGAGTTGCTCGCCGCCGCGAACGCCGCGTCGGCCAGAGCGAAGACCGCCCCACCGTGGACGACGCCCACCCCGTTGAGATGCTCGGGTTGAATCGTCATCCGCGTGACCGCACACCCGGCCCCGGCCTCGATGAGCTCCACCCCGCAGTGGTGCGAAAACGCGTCCTTCGAGAAAAACTCGTTCATCGAATCCATGCATCAATCCTCCCGTGACGGTCTGATCGCGGACCCCACTATAGCGCCTCGCACGGCTCGCGTAAACGAAAAACCCATGCCGGCAATGGAGGGACTGTGCGAGAATGGGAAGACGTGTATCGAGCTTTCGCGGCGGCAAAAAAAGCCCGCGCTTTCGCTAGAGCTTTGTGCGTTTTGCTGATCATCGCTACGCGTGGGTAGTCGTGACCACCTTTATGCCAGCACGAAAGACGCGGGCGGCACCTCGTTTTCAAACCGTTTGCCCATATCGGTTCGCGTGCGCGAATTTCTTTAGCGAAAATCGACGGCCCGTCGGGTCCGGTAAGCGCTCCACGCCCCATGGCACCGACCGCGTCTTATCGGTCACCACGGCCATCCGTGATCCCTGTCCTGATACCGCCCCGTGGGGTGGTGGCGCGTTTCGTATGCTTTAATCAGCATACAAAGGGAGGCACGGCATGGCCGGCGGCGAGAAAACCATGATCCTGATCCGCCTGTACGAGGGCGCGATCCGCTTTCTGTGCGAAGGCGTCGAGGCGCTGGAGGCCGGGGCCCCCGCCGTCTTCGCCGAGAAGCTCGGCCGCGCCCAAAGCGTACTTGATGAACTCGATGCGCTGGTGGACCCTTCGGGGTCGGTGCTGGCGGCCGACCTGCATGACCTATACGCGTTCATGGCCCGTCACCTGCACCAGGCCGGCGAGCAACAGGATGCCGCGGCGGCCCGCGAGGTGGCCGGGCTGCTGGAGGAACTCAATCACGGGTTTCGCTTCGTCGCCGGCGGCCAAGCCGATTCCGGCGCGACATAAGCACCCATCGCCGCAGCGGGTGCCTCCGTGAGCGTCAACCCCCTCGCTCGGCCTGAAGCCGATTCACCACCGCCGCCCCGCAGGCATCGCCCCAGACGTTGACCGCGGTGCGGAACATATCCAGGATGCGGTCCACGGCCAGGATCAGCCCCACCGCCTCGACGGGCAGCCCCACCGCCTGCAGGACGATCATCATGGTGAACAGGCCCGCGCTGGGAATCGCCGCGGCGCCGATGCTGGCCAGCGTGGCCGTGAGCATGATGAGCACCTGCTGGGAGATACCCATGTCCACGCCGTAGACCTGCGCGATGAACATGGCCGCGACCGCCTCGTACAGGGCCGTGCCGTCCATGTTGACCGTCGCGCCGATGGGGACAACGAAGCCCACGACCTTGTCGGACAGGCCGGCGTTCTTTTCCAGGCACGTCATCGTCACCGGCAGCGTCGCGGCGCTGCTGGACGTGCTGAAGGCCGTCGCAACGGCGGTGAACACGTCGCGGATAAAGCGCCAGGGCCGGGTTCGGCCCACGAGCCCCACGATGAGCGGCAACGTGATGAATGCGTGGATCGCCAGCCCCAACAGAACGGTGAGCATATATGCGGCCAGTCCGCGAATCGCATCCAGGCCCATCGTGCCGATCGTATGGGCCATGAGTGCGGCCACGCCGATGGGCGCCAGGAGCATGATCCAGCCGGTGATCCGCAGCATGACGGCGTTGAGCGCCTCGAAGAACGCCGCCAGCGGACGGGCCTTGTCCCCGACGGTGCAGATCGCCACGCCCAACAGCAGGGCCAGAAAGATCACCGAAAGCACCTGGTCGGTGGCCATCGCGGCAAGGGGGTTCTCGGGCACGATATCCGTGACGACCGACAGCCATGAGGGCGGCCGGACGTCGGGAGCGGTTTGCTGCGCTGCCTCAGGCAACGCGACGCCCGCGCCCGGACGGATGATGTTCACCAGAATCAGGCCCACCAGCACCGCCAGGATCGTCGTGGCCGCGTAGTACGCCAGCGTCTGCAAGCCGAGCCGCCCCAGCCGCCGGCCCGATGCCCCCAGGCTCACCACACCCGACACCATCGACGCCAGGATCAGGGGGATCACCACCATCCGCAGCAGGCGGATAAACAGGTCGCCCACGATGCGGATGGCCTCGACGCGGGGCCCCAGCGCCGCGCCGATGACGGCGCCGGCGACCATGGCTAACAGGATCTGCGTGTGCAGTTTCGGCTTCACGAAGGTCCCCTGTCGCAATCGCAGGCTCGGTTGCGTGCCCAAAGCCTATGATTCGCGACCGTCCGCGTCAAGGGCAGAGCTTACGCCGCGGCATCGGCCCTTGTGGAGCGGCCCGTCGCCGCTATAATCGTTGACGGCATCGAACAGGCCGTGGGAGACAACGCGTGAATCAGGAACGACAACTGCACGAGATGGTCGAGGTGTTTCTGGATCGGCTCAAGGCCGGGCGGACGAACGTCGTCCTCACCGGTGCGGGCGTGTCCACCGCCTCGGGCATTCCGGACTTCCGTGGGCCGGGGGGCCTGTATTCGGTGCTCTCACCGCGCACGTTTGAGCGGGACTTCTTCTTCGCCGACCCGGCGGCCTATTACCGCGTGGCCATCGAGCATATCCACACCTTGGCCGACCGCCAGCCCAATGTGACGCATCACATGCTCGCGAGGCTGGAGGCCGCCGGCCTGATCGATGCCGTCGTCACGCAGAATATCGACGGCCTGCACCAAAAGGCCGGCGCTCGCCGTGTCATCGAGTTTCACGGCGACGTGCTGCGCTACACCTGTGTCACGTGCGAGCAGGTCCACGACCGCGCCTATGTCGATCAGGGCATCCGTCGCGAGGGCGTGCCCCGGTGTGGGTGTGGCGGGCTGATCCGCCCGGGCATCGTGTTCTTCGGCGACGTGATCCCGCTGGAGGCCTTGGCTGCGGCGCAGGACTTGGCCAATCGGGCGGATGTGTTCATCGCGATGGGCTCCTCGCTGGAGGTCAACCCGGCCGCGGCGCTGGCGTTTGTGGCCCACCAAGCCGGCGCGACGCTGATGATCGTCAATCGCGGTCCGACCCGGTACGATGCTGTGGCCGATGTTCGTTTCGAAGCCGATCTGTCGGCCTTCTCACAAGCGGTGCTTGACCGCCTCGACCAGGCCGAGGGAAAGAAACCATAACCACCGAATGCAGGACATGAAGGATAGTAGAATGGCCGGATTCTATGAATCTGTCATCGAGCAGGCCGCAAAGATTCGAAAGAAGGTCGTGTTGCCGGAAGGAGAGGACCCACGGGTCATCGAGGCGGTGCGGATGATCCGCGAGCGGGATTTTGCCGACCTCGTCGTGCTGGGTGACCACGGTACCGTCGGCAGCGCCCTGGAACGGGCGGGTGTTCGCGTGACGGACGGCCTGGTCGTCGATCCGAGGCACAGCGAGTACGGCCCACGGTTCGCTCAGCGCCTTTATGAGCTGCGTCAGGCCAAGGGCATGACCCTCGACAAGGCCGAGCATCTCATCCGGGACCCGATGGTGTTCGGTACAATGATGGTCAAGGAAGGCCTGGCCGACGGGCAGGTGGGCGGCGCGGCTCACTCGTCGGCCGACACGATCCGCCCGGCCCTGCAGATCATCGGCCCCAGCCGGGGGACCCGGACGGTATCGAGCATGTTCTTCATGTGCTGGCCCGAGCGGATTCTCTTGTTTGCCGACTGCGGCCTGAACGTCGATCCGGACGCCTCGCAACTGGTGGATATCGCCGTCGCCACGACGCGGACGGCCTTCCTGTTCGGCATCAAGCCCCGGCTGGCCCTGCTGTCCTATTCGACCAAGGGCTCGGCCGGCGGACCGGGCGCGACGAAGATGGCCCGTGCGGCCGACCGCGCCGCCGAGCGGATCTTCGCCCTGTTCGGCGCCGGCGTGATCGTCGACGGGGAGCTGCAATTCGACGCGGCGTTTGTGCCGGATGTGGCGGCCAAGAAATGCCCGCGCAGCCCGCTGAAGGGCCGGGCCAACACCTTTATCTTCCCCGATCTGGGCGCGGGCAACATCACCTACAAAGCCGTTCAGCGGCTGGCCGGCGCCGATGCGTTCGGACCGGTCTTGCAGGGGCTGGATAAACCCATCAACGACCTGTCGCGGGGTTGTACGGCACAGGATATCGTGGCCACCGTCGCGATCACCGCGATCCAGGCCAGCGAAGGACCCTTGCCGACGTGAGCGAGTCACCCGGTCAGCCTCGTCGTTTCGTCGTGCTGCGGCACCAGCGCGGGCCGGACGTGCACTGGGACGTGATGATCGAAGACGGCGACCACCTGGCGACGTGGCGGATGGACCGCCCGCCGCACGAGGTCGCCGCCGAGCCGGTCCCGTTGGTGCGGATTCAGGACCACCCCTTGCGGTTTTTGACCTATACGGGCCCGGTGCAGAAAGACACTGGTCACGTGGAGCGGGCGGATGCAGGCACGTGCGTGTTCGAAGGCCCCCTGCCCGGCGGCCTGGCGCGACTGTCGGGACGGCACCTGAGGGGAACCTTTCGCCTGGAACCGATGGGCGATTCCGGCTGGGTTCTCCAGAGGGCGGGTGACGCCGAAGCACCACCGAACAAGTGAGACTGTCATGGCGACCAAAGGCACATACACCTACGACTGGCCACGGCCCATGCTGACGGTGGATGCGGTGGTCTACGCCTTGGTGGACGGCCGCATCAAGTTGCTACTCATCCAGCGAGGCAAGAAACCTTTCAAGGGCCGGTGGGCCTTTCCCGGCGGCTACCTGGAGCTGGATGAGGAGCTGAAGGACGCCGCCACCCGTGAGTTGCAGGAGGAGACCGGACTGGCCGGGGTAACGCTGGAGCAGATGCACGCGTTCGGCACACTCGGGCGGGATCCACGGGGCCGAACGATCTCCGTGGTCTACCTGGGCCGGGTCCCGCCCGACCGCATGGACGTCCGGGCCGGGGATGATGCCGCCGCGGCGCAGTGGTTTGACGCGGAGGATCTGCCGCCGATGGCCTTCGATCACGATCGGATCGCGGCGATGGCGCTGGAGCGAATACGCGAGCGGCACGATGAATCCAACCCGTCGCGGGATCGGGCGCGTTAAGTGGTGCCGAGGATCTGTCTGGCCCTTTGGCAGTCGCGGCCGATCTGCTCGGCCAAGACCTCCGCACTGGCAAACCGTTGCTGACTGCGAATCCGGTCGATGAAGTCCATCGCCAGCCATCGGTCGTACAGCGGGCCCCCCTCACCTTCTTCATAATCGAGGAGGTGTGCCTCGAGCAGGAGCGGGTGATCCCTGACGAACGTCTTGGCCCGACCGACGCTGAACACCGCCGGATGGAGCGCTCCGGCCGCCGCCACGTCGTCCAGCGAGTCGCCGATCTGCACACGACCGGCGTAGACCCCCTCGGCCGGCAGAATCTGCTCGACGGGCGTGATATTCGCCGTCGGAAATCCCAGGGCCCGGCCGATGCCGCGGCCGGCGTGCACGGTGCCCATCAGCCGATAGGGTCGCCCCAGGGCCGCCGCCGCGGTCTCCACCCGGCCGTCCACGAGCCACTGACGGATACGGCTGCTGCTGCACACGACCCCCTGCCCCCGGTCGTCCTGCACCTCCATCGGCTCCACGACGACGACCTCAAAGCCCCGTGTCGCGCCCAGGGATCGCAGCGTCTCCACGTCCCCGCTGCGCCCATAGCCGAAACGAAAATCCGGCCCCTCCACCAGAACACGCGGGCGCAGGCGCTCCATGAGAAACCGGTCGACGAACTCCTCGGGCGAGAGATTGAGCAGCGAGAAATCATCACGGATCACGATCAGGACGTTGAGGCCGGTTTCCGCCAACAGGCGTTTTTTCAGCGGCAAGGGGGTGAGCACCCCCGGCGCCCGTTCGGGCCGCAACACGGCCAACGGATGCGGATCGAACGTCATCGCGGCCGTCCCGGAGGCCCCCAACCGCTCGGCGGCTCGACGCGTGGCCTCGATGATGCGGCCATGCCCCCGGTGCACGCCGTCAAAGTTGCCGATGGTCAAGGCCATCGACGGTGGCACCTCCTCCAGCTCTTGCACGGATTCATAGACTCTCATGACTCGCCCCGCACGTCGGTTGATGCCGGTACACCGGGAAAACATCCCATCACCGATGATTCTAGCCCGTCGGGGCAACAGCGCCAACGGCTATTTGACCGGCAGGGCAAACGAAAAGGTGCTGCCGCGGCCGGGGCGGCTGTGGACCCAGAAACGCCCGGCGTGTTGTTCGATCACCCGTCGCGCGACCGCCAGCCCCAGCCCCCGCGAACCCTCGGACGATGGCCCGACGCGATAGAACACCTCGAAGATTCTGTCGATCTCGTCCTCGGCGATCCCGATGCCGTTATCCTGCACGCAGTAGACCACACGACCGCCTTCGGTCCAGCCCCAGATGCGGACCTCCGGCGGGCGATTCGGGGCGAAGTACTCCAGGGCATTGCGCAGTAACGCCTCGAAGAGCTGCCGCAACAGGTCGGCGTCGGCCAGACATGCCGGCAGGTCCTGCATGTGAACGGTCGCGCCCGATTGCTGGATGAGCGGATCGAGGCCGTGAACCACGTCCACCACCAGCGCATTGACGTTCACCCACGTGCGGCGAAGGTCGGCCCGGCGGGCCCGCGCCAGCCGCAGCATGCCCGCCGCGAGGGCGTCGATGTGATCGAGTCCTCGCCGCAGATCATCGAGCGGATCGTCGCGCGGGCAGGTGGTCTCCGAAAGCGTCCGGCCCATATAGGATGGGGCGCCGGAGGTCGTCGGCTCACGCGCCGCTGCAAGGTGAGGCTCACCCAACCGCTCGGCGGCGGCGCGGACGGTGCGAAGCGGCAGCCGCAGCCCTCGAAGCAGCACGATCAGGAAACGCTCCAGCTCCTTCTCGACCCGGTGCACCCGATGTTGCGCCCGCGCGGCGTGAAAACCGCGAAACCGGCCTTGTTGCACCAACACCACCCCACCGGCCGCCATCGCGCCGCCCAGGGCTCCACAAACGATGGCCGCCCCGCCGCTGCCGGCGGCCGCCAGTTGCCAGAAGCCCAAGCTGGCCAACACGAACGCGCACAAGCCCGCCATGACCCAGAACCAGGCTCGCTGCTCATACCAGAGCAGCACGGGACGCCGCCGAGCGCGGCTATCGGCGAGCAGGACGGCTTGGCCTTTTTCGGGACGTTTCACGGCTTTGTATCGAACCGGGACACCCTCGCAGATTTCCACACGAATCTTGCGTTCATTATCGGCCAGTTGGGGCGTTGAACGTGAAAATCATGCCGTGGGGCTGTCCGTAAGAGATTACGGTACAGCCCTTTACATAATCATCCGATAAGAAACATAAGCCAGGGACGCGAGGGCGACCGCCATTGTGGTCCGTGGAACGTGAACGCATTGACAGGCCTGATGAGGCGGCCTAGAATGCCGCCTCGCAAATACGACTGTGGAGGTCTTGTGTATGGCGGGGCTGGAAAAAAAGATCGCGGATCGAACCGTCAAGGTGGGCATTCTGGGGCTCGGCTACGTGGGGCTGCCCCTGGCCCGCGAGTTTGCCTCGGCGGGCATTTCCGTGCTGGGCTTCGACGTGGATGCGCCCAAGGTCGACCGGATCAACGCCGGCCGCAGCATCCTCAAGCACGTGCCCGACGAGCAGGTCCGCCGCATCGTGCGCGATGGAACGCTCGAGGCGACCACGGATATGTCCCGCATCCGCCAAGTCGACGCGGTGCTGATCTGCGTACCGACCCCGCTGACCGCGAACCGCGAACCCGATATGCAGTACGTCGTCGGCAGTTGCGAGACGATCGCCCGCTACCTGCGCAAGGGTCAACTGATCTCGCTGGAAAGCACGACCTACCCGGGCACGACCCGCGAGCTGATGAAGCCGATTCTGGAGGCATCGGGGCTCAAGGCGGGCAAGGATTTCCACCTGGCCTATTCGCCCGAGCGTGAGGATCCGGGCAACAAGCAGTTTACCACGCGGACGATTCCCAAGGTGGTCGGCGGCCTGACCCCCACGTGTCGGCGGCTCGCCACGGCCCTGTACGATCTGGCCATCGAGACGATGGTGCCCGTGGCGACGCTGGAGGTCGCCGAATCGGCCAAGATCATGGAAAACGTCTATCGCTGCATCAACATCGCCATGGTCAACGAGCTCAAGCAGGTGTTCGACCGGATGGGCGTGGACATCTGGGAGGTGATCCGCGCCGCCAGCACCAAGCCGTTCGGCTTCAACCCCTTCTACCCCGGTCCGGGCCTGGGTGGGCACTGCATCCCCATCGACCCGTTCTACCTGACCTGGAAGGCGAGGCAGTACGGGATGCCCACGCGCTTCATCGAGCTGGCCGGCGAGATCAACACCGCCATGCCGCACTACGTCGTCGGCAAGGTCATGGACGCCCTGAACGAACAGCACAAGAGCCTCAAGGGCTCGCGGGTGCTTGTTCTGGGCCTGGCATACAAGAAGGACATCGACGATGTTCGCGAATCGCCTTCGATTGAGCTGATCGAGCTGCTGCGGGCCAAGGGCGCCAAGGTCGATTACAACGACCCCTATATCCCGCGGACGCACAAGCAGCGCGAGCACGATCTGCGGATGCGCAGCCGACCCCTTTCGGCCCAGGCCCTGGCGCGTTATGATGTGGTGGTGGTCTCGACGGATCATTCGTGTTACGATTACGATTGGATCGTCGAGCACGCCCCGCTCGTGGTGGACACGCGCAACGCCACGGCGGGTGTGCGCAAGGGCCGCGGCAAGATCGTCAAGGCCTGACCGACCGCGCATCAGATGAACGAGGGAGCAGGGACCGTGCTCAAGGCCAGTGACAATCCGCCCATCATTTACCCGGAGGGCGCGAGCATCGCGGACTTCACGGGCACGTGGTGGGTCGCCCACACCCGCAGCCGTAACGAGAAGGCCCTGGCGTGGCAGTTGCTCAAGCAGGATGTGTCCTATTTCCTGCCGATGAGCCCGCGGGCCCACCGCTGGCGCCAGCGTACGATCCGCTCGATGATGCCGCTGTTCACCGGTTACATCTTCTTCTGCGGCGACGAAGACGCACGCCTGGAGGCGCTCAAGACCAATCGCGTCGCGGGCCTGATCCCGGTCAAGGACCCGGATGGGCTCGTTCGCGATCTGCTGCCCATTGAGCAGGTCCTGCGAGAGGGCCAGCCCCTCCAGCCCCACCCCTACCTGACAAAGGGCCGCCGCTGCCGGGTCGTCGCCGGGCCGTTGATGGGCCTGGAGGGCATCATCGTGCGCGAGCCGCAACGGACGCGTCTGGTGCTGCAGGTGGAGATGCTCGGCCAGGCCACCAGCGTCGAGGTGGATGTGGACCTCGTCGAACCCCTCGATACGTAGAGCCCTCTTGCATGCGTCCGTGGCGAGGTATGGTCACGCGCCCCGCGAGACACTCCAAAACGCGCTTGCAGCGCGGGCCAAGGCCCGGTAGCATGGATTCCTGCAAGAAGACGGCATGGGCAAACGTTTTTCCTGCAAACGGCACTGATGGCCCGGCTTTTCGGAAGAACCGGGTCCAACGAGCCTGGATATCGGAGGAGCACCTCGCCGCCGAGAAACGAACAGGGGCGTGAAAGGCCAAGTCATACCGTGCGCTATCGCACCCCCTGACGACAATCGACCGATCGAGTGTTTTTTCAGGAGAGTGTCATGAAGAAGAGCAGCAGTCCCACGCGGCGCACCTTCCTCAAGGCGACGGCCGCGGCGCTGGCGGCGCCCAGCATCGTCCCGGCGTCGGTGTTCGGACGGGATGGCCGCGTGCCGCCCAGCGAACGCATCATCATGGCCGGCATCGGCATTGGCAGCCGCGGCACACACGATCTGCGGTGGATGATCCGTGAATCCGATGTGCAGTTTGTCGCGGTCTGCGACGCCCGCCAGCAGCGCCGCCAGGCCGTCAAGCAGATCATCGACCAATGGTACGGCAACAATGACTGCGCGACCTACCGCGACATTCGCGGCTTTCTGGCGGCCCGGACCGACATCGACGGCGTCCTGATCGCCACGGGCGACCGCTGGCACGCGCTGGCCTCGATTCTGGCCATGCGGGCGGGCAAGGATGTCTACTCGGAGAAGCCCTCTTGCATGACCATCGCGGAGGGCCAGGGCGTCGTCGATACCGCCCGCCGACACCGCCGCGTCTACCAGACGGGCCTCCAACGGCTCAGCGAGGGCAACTTCATCTTCGCCAATGAGCTGGTCCGGCTGGGCCGACTGGGCAAGGTCCATACGGTGCGGGCCCATATCGCCCCGTGGGACTCGGCCGAGCTGAGCCACGCGTGGCTGCCCGCTCAGCCGCTGCCGCCGGCCGACGAGGTGGACTGGGACGAGTGGCTCGGACCCTGTCCCTGGCGGCCCTACAACGAGGCCTATACCCGCGGCGCCTGGCGCGGCTACTACGATTTCCACACCAGTTGCATCGGCGAGTGGGGTGCGCACACGTTCGGACAATGCCAGGTGGCCATCGACGCCGCCGACACCTCGGCCGTCGAGTATGGATACGTCAAGAACGACAGCGGTGACGGCATGGTCACGCGGTTCGCCAACGGCATCCGCATGATTCTCAACCGGGGCGGCTGGGAGGGCTCCTGCGGCGGCTGGCGCGGCTCCTGCGGCGTGTGCTACGAGGGGGATGAAGGCTGGGTCGCCACGGCCGACGGGTACTCCCAGCCCGATGTCTCCAACCCGGCCCTGTTGGGGGATTTCAAGAAGATCGTGCAGGACTATCTCGACCGCACACAGCGGGCGCCGAGCCACGTGCGCAACTTCTTCGATTGCGTCAAATCGCGCCGCCAGCCGGTCGCCAATCCGGTGGTGATGCACCGGTCGATGACGACGGTGCACGCCGCGAACATCTGCATGTGGCTCCGGCGGGATATGCGGTATGACCCGGTCAAGGAGGCGTTTATCAACGACGATGAGGCGAACCGGCTCCGGGCGCGGGCGATGCGCGAGCCGTGGATTATCTGACCGTATCACGTCAAGGCGAAAGGAGCCTGGCCATGTTGAATTGGCGAAACTGTTGTCTGGTGTTGTGCGTGCTGGTCCTCGGCTATCCGGCGAGGCCCGCGGAACCGACGATTCCTCCCGCCTCGCAAGTGCAGGAGGACCAACTGATCGCGACCCTGCAATCGGATGCGTCGCATCAGGCCAAGGCTGAGGCCTGTCGACATCTGCAGGTCTACGGCACGAAGAAGTCCATTCCCGCGCTGGAAGCGATGCTGGCCGATGAGAAGCTCTCGCACATGGCGCGGGTGGCGCTGGAGCCGATGCCCGATCCGGCCGTTGACGAAGCCCTGCGCCGGGCCCTGGATCGCCTGGAGGGCAGGCCGCTGGTGGGCGTGATCGGCAGCATCGGTGTCCGCGGGGACGCCCAGGCCGTCGACGCCCTGGCCAAGCGGCTGCTCGACAAGGATATCATGGTGGCCCAGGCGGCCGCACGGGCGCTGGGTTCGATTGGGACCGAGCAGGCCGCCGCCGCGATCGAGGGGAATCTCGACAAGATGCCGAAGGAGCAGCTCCTCCACGCGTATGAAGGGCTCTTGCGTTGTGCGGAGGCGTTGTCGGCGGCCGACCAACGGGATGCCGCGGTTCGCATCTACGACAGCCTGCGAAGCCTCCCCGAGCCGCATCAGGTCGTTGGCGGGGCCGTCCGTGGGGCGATCCTGGCCCGGGGTCGCGGCGCCTTGCGTCTGCTGCGCGAGGCCCTGGCCGATGAGAACTACATCGTCTTCTCCGCCGCCGTTCAGGCCAGCCAGGAGATGCGTGGGCCGCGTGTGACGTCGGTGCTGTGCTCGGTGCTCCCCGACCTGGACGC
>Ga0129302_1001362_pt1 | contig 18167 bp, 17 predicted proteins | sample BlaSprsedimmetaG_FD_94476 | JGI IMG/M metagenome (GOLD analysis project Ga0129302, IMG submission 94476) | Hot spring sediment bacterial and archeal communities from California, USA to study Microbial Dark Matter (Phase II) - Blank Spring... | ecosystem: Environmental > Aquatic > Thermal springs...
ATTCGTCGCCTCCTTAAATGCAACTTGGATAACGGGCGGCTGGCTAGGCTTTGCCCGTGGGGGATTTTAACCCCCTGAATCGCGCCAGCTTGCTTGGCGCACTCAAGAACCGTCCCCATTCCCTCACTATATGTACACCGACCCCTACCAGGCCGCCACCGCGCAATCCATGTCACCCGGACAGCGGGTGCGGATCTACGTAACGGCTTCCGATCCCGGCACGGCTGAAAAAGTCAAACTGGAGGAAACCCAAATCTGCGGCACTGTACTCTCCCTGGACACGGCCATGAATCGCCTCACCCTGCAGGTGGCCCGTTCAAGCAAACTGGACGTGTCCGTGATTCCGGGCTTTACCAATCCCGTAACCGCCGAATTTCCCGACGGCCTCCCCATGGAAGCGGCGGTGGACATCGGAACGGAATTGGAGGGCCACTACAACCGCCTCAATCCCGGTATTTTCGCCGTCAACAAGGCTGATTTCTTCATCGAGAACGAGGATGACCTGGAAGAGGACGGAGAACCAACCTGGGTGGGGCTGACCTATTCCCTGATTTCCCGCTCTCCACTGAAGTTCCACCTGACCCGGGGCGCGGCGGAAGACCCGACCGGGCACCGCACCGTGACCGTAACTGCTGACACGGGGACGACCATCCTGAGCAAACATCGCAACGTCACCGAGCAGATTACGGCCAGCGCCCTGGCCGACGGCATTCAGGCGGGTGAATACCACATGATAAAAGCCCGTGGAACGTACAATGCCTCGGCCCGCACACTGCAGGCAACGCTGATCCCGGCCATGATCAGGCCCTGAACCGGACGGGAGGGGTCAGAGGCCGGCGCTGCGCTTCAGGCCGGCCAGGATACCGCGCCAGAGCCAGTTGAAAAAGGATCGCCTCGGATCGCGGGGCAGATCGACCCGGGCGGCATGCAGGGCTTTGTTCTTTTTCGGATTGCTGCTGAACAGTACAGCGTTGGCCAGGAAGGACGCCAGCCCCCTGCGTTCACCGGGATCGCTGCGCTTAACCATGCTGATCTTGAGGTCCTTGTAGCGGACGCGCACATCGCCCGTCAGGCGGAGGTGGTTCCCGTCCAGGCGAAAACGCAGTTCCTCCATCCTGCCCCGGTCGATGCGCAGGAAGGCCAACGGCACGATAGTGGGATTCAAAGAGGGCAAGTTCACGCTCCCCATCCGACCTTCCAGCCGGAAGCGGGGGTTACCCGGTTCCATGGTGAAGTTGATGGTGGTGGGAATCCGGTCCCGCAAGCGGCAGTTGATTTCCATGCGGATGGCCGGACAGTTCGCAATATTCGCCGGGCCCATATGAAAATCGTGCACCCATCCATTGATAGTGTCGAAGCTCAACTTGCCGGGAACGCGGCTGCCCCGATTGTGTTCGCCGAAGACGACCCGCCCGTTCTGGATCTTGATCTCCCCGATCTGGAACGGCATCTGGATGCGCTTCAGCACCTGGTATGGCAGGGGTTTGCGTTTGCGGGGGCCCTTCCTGCGAAGAACCCGGCGGTCGCGGAACACCTCCAGCTGAGGCGACTTCAAGACTACCGAAACGGGATGCTTCCCATCCGGAGGCGTGGAAGACGGGTATCCCCCGTGAGGCCATTGCAGGAGCACCTGGTCGACCCGCAGTTCGATGCGATCCGTCTGGAATCCCCGTTTCCGGGAGTATTTGTATACCGGCCAACGGGGCTGGAGATGGACGCCGCCGATTTCCACAAGGCGGTTCGTGGGATTCAGCCGAATCGTGCGCATAGACAGAACAGACTGCGTCCGGGGAAGATGGATACGGACCGGGCCCGCCATGGCCTGCAAACCCAAACCCCGATGGCGGGCCGGTGACCATTCCAATTTCTCCAGTTGGATCGCCACTGCGGGCTCTTGATCCGCTGCTTTGGGCGCCCATTCCAATTGCCCGTCTTCCAGCAGCATGCGCCCCAGGATGACCGCGGAAGTTATCTTTTCATCGACGTGGGGGGTGACGTCTTTCTTCAAGTCCGGCTGAAATGATGCGGCTGAAATAGAGCCGGACAAACGACCGCTCCAGCGGCGCAACCGAACCAGGTCCGCCCGGATTTTTCCGTGCCGCAACAGGTGAACGAGATGCAGGCCCCGCAGTTCGGCCTCCGCGGCGTGGGCACGGGCGACCGTATTCGCGTCGCCGCCCTTCCGGCTCCGAATTTCGATAGAAAGGTTGCGCAGCCGGATACCCGGCGACAAGGGCAGAATATCCATGGATTCCCAACGCACCGTTACACCCTTGGCGGAAGCGGACAGGGCATTCTCTATGCGATTGCTCAAGACACCCTTACCCGCCATGTAGAAACCGGCGCACCCCACGGCCGTGGCAGCCAGGAATATGATTATTCTCTTCAGACAGTCACTCCGTTTTCTCTGTTTTTGTCGTGCGCGGATCCCGGGCATGAATAAGCACCATCCACGAGTATCTCCTGATAAAGGGGATCCGGCATATCGCTTTGTCCGCCCAGGCAAGTATTCTCCACATCCCTTCAAAGAAAAACATCTTACGAAAAGGAATCGCCGACAGGGTCAGCAAAGAAAAAAATTCGGTTTTGACTTCGTGAAAAAAACCATCCAACAACCTGATTTCGCGAACCGTCAACGGATGCTCATCCCGGGTACGGATATTCGGAGTAAGCTTTCTGTACAACTTGATGAAAGGATTGTGGCCCAGGGGTTCGCAGAATACCAGGTGGCCGTGGGGGGCGCAAACCCGGGACAATTCCGGGTAGGCCCGCTCGATATTGAGGTGATGGAGGACACCGGAGCCCACCACGAGATCAAAGCGGTCGTCCGCAAACGCCAGCTCCTCGGCGTTCATGACCATGAATTCCACACGATTCCCTTTGTGCCCCGTCTTTTCTCTGGCGACTCGAATCTTACCGTGACCCTGCGGGTCGAGACGAATCAACGATGAGCCTGCGGCCCTTGACGAAACCGGTGCCGTTGATCTTTGTCACAAGGCGTCCGGCTTTAATGACAGTGCTGGTACTCCAGGAGAAAGTCATTTCAACACTATCATAGGTGCCGCTGATTTTACTTTGGGTGCTCTGAGACCCCTCTGCGCCGAAATTCTTTTCATGCTCGGTAAGACCGAAAACCTCGCCTCCCGAGGCCTTTCCGGTACCTCCATGGTTGAGCCCGTCAGGATGGGAGGAACCTTCCACGCCCGCAAACGCCAGGCTGTACTCAAGTTCGCCGGGAGGATTGACACGGATCCAGTTGGCGCCGCTGTCAAGTTCGGCGGGGAAAGACCAGGTTCTCTCGCGGTAGGGACTGGTTTCGGTAATGGTGATCTCCCCCGTGGATTCCACTATCTCCCAGGTACTGGGCTGAAGGAGCGCCCCATTCTCCGGGTTCAGGTGGAACGGTGCCATGATCCACAGCACCATGACCGCAACATAAAATGATTTTGCGTGCAAAACGGCGTTTTTCATTCAAAACCTCCCGAGTCACAATTCATTAATGTTCAAAGTCAAAGAAACTCCTCATGACGCTTGTCGCCTTACTTTTCCGGCTGTTTCACATCAACCCGGCCAGTTTTTCGACAAAGGCGGCCACCTTTTCGCCGTTACCGAACTTGGAAGCATGAAAGTACGCGATCGTCTTTTTTCCTGAAGCGGATTCCATGACCAGAACCTCCTCGGATTCTACCGGAAACTTCCATTGATTATGCCTCATCCCGCGACAAATTACCAGTGAATCCCGCCGACGATCCCACTTTCCACCATTGCCTCTCGCCCCTTGCCAGTTTTCACTTTTCACTTGTATAATGAAAGTCTTGAACTGATCTCGAAGCCCTGAGGAGAGAAACCATGAAAAAAAGCACCTGGTTTCTGATGCCATTGCCGTTTTTGCTCTGCTGCCTGCTCACACCAGCGCCCCTCTGCGCCGGCGGTGACAACCCGACCAAGAGCCCGCGGCAGGAAACGCTGACTTTGGAGCGCATCTTCGCTTCTCCCGATTTCGGCGTCAAACGATTCGGCCCGGCCCACTGGCAGGATGACGGCAACAGCTATACCCGGCTGGAAAAGACAAAAGCAAAAGGCCTCGAGGGTATGGATATAGTGCAATACGTACCTGGTCAAAAAAAGGGCAAAATCCTGGTGTCTGCCCGGCAACTGATCAATCCCGAGACCGCAAAACCGCTTGAAATCGAGGAATACAGCTGGTCCAATGACGGCCGCAAGCTCATAATCTTTACCAACAGCAAACCGGTCTGGCGCCAGAACACCCGCGGTGATTACTGGATCCTCAACCTGGAAAGCAATTGCTTGTGGCAAGTCGGCGGCAAGGCTGAAGACTCATCGCTGATGTTTGCCAAGATCTCGCCGAACGGAAGCCGGGTTGCTTACGTGCTCCACAATGACATTTACGTACAAACCCTTTCAGACGATCCGCAAAAGCGCTGCATCATCCGCCTGACCATGAACGGCAGTAAAACCCTGATCAACGGCACCTTTGACTGGGTATACGAAGAGGAGTTCCACCTGCGTGACGGCTTCCGCTGGTCCCCGGACAGCCGCCACATCGCCTACTGGCAACTGGACAGCAGCGGCGTCGGCATCTACACCCTGGTCAACACCACCGACAGCCTCTACCCGGTGTTGAAAACCATCCCCTACCCCAAAGCCGGCACCACCAACTCCGCCTGCCGCATCGGCGTCGTACCCGCCGGCGGTGGAGAGACTTCCTGGGTAGAGCTTGCAGGAGACCCGCGCAACCACTACATCCCGCGCATGGACTGGGCCGCATCTTCCAATGAGATCATCTTCCAGCGCATGAACCGCCTGCAGAACGAAAACCACCTCATGCTTTTCAATGTCAACAACAAACAATGCACCACGGTTCTGACCGAAAGAGACGACGCCTGGCTCGATGCCGTAGACGACCTCAAGTGGCTGAACAACGGCACACACTTCACCTGGGTCAGCGAACGCGACGGCTGGCGGCATGTTTACGTCGTCTCCCGTAACGGATCGGACCAGCAATGCGTCACCCCCGGCAGCTACGACGTCATGCGGGTGCTGCACATCGACGATAAATACGGCTGGATCTACTTTTCCGCTTCTCCGGAAAACCCCGCCCGGCAGTACCTGTACCGGGCCTCCCTGGAGAAACCGGGAAAACCGCAGCGCCTGACCCCCGCAAACCAACCCGGAACCCACGGCTACCGCATTTCACCCAACGCCAAGTGGGCATTCCACACCCATTCCACCTTTTCAACCCCGCCCATCACCGCCATGATCTCTCTCCCCGATCACCGCGAGGTCACGGTTTTCGAAGACAACAAAAACCTGCAACAAATCCTGTCCGGGATCAAACGCTCCCCCCAGGAATTCTTTTCCATCGACATCGGCAACGGCGTCAAACTGAGCGCCTGGTGCATCAAGCCCCCCGATTTCGACCCGGACAAACGCTATCCAGTCCTGTTCTACGTGTACGGCGAACCCTGGAACCAGACGGTCATCGACCGCTACGGCCGCAACTACCCCTGGTACCTGTTGCTGGCCCAACAGGGCTATATCATCATGAGCGTCGACAACCGCGGCACCCCCCAGCCCCGGGGCCGGGATTGGCGCAAATGCGTTTACCGCCGAATCGGCATCCTGGCCTCGGCCGACCAGGGCGCCGCCGTTCGCGCCCTGATCGCCCAACGGCCCTACATCGATCCCGAACGCGTCGGCGTATGGGGCTGGAGCGGCGGCGGCACCATGACCCTCAACCTCTTGTTCCGCCACCCCGAACTCTACAGGACCGGCATGGCCGTGGCCCCGGTCCCCGACATGCGCCTGTACGACACCATCTACCAGGAACGCTACATGGGATTGCCCGCGGACAACCAGGAAGGCTACACCAACGGATCCCCCATCACCTTCGCCCATCATTTAAAAGGAAACCTGCTCATCGTTCACGGCACCGGAGACGACAATGTCCACTACCAGGGCACCGAAAGGCTGATCAACAAGCTGGTCGAACACGACAAGGCATTCACCATGATGGCTTACCCCAACCGCTCCCACGGCATCCGCGAAGGCAAGAACACCACCCTGCACCTCTACCGCCTGCTGACCCGCTTCCTGAACGAAAACCTCCCCCCTGGAGCACAATAAGGAAAGTTGGAGAGTTTCAGAGGATGTCCCGGCCCCTCCCGGCCGGCGTACCGGGCCCTGACGCACCGGCCTCAAGCCGCCTGCCGTTCCCCTTACCCGGAGGATTCCATTTTAACGTTGAACCATTTGTAGATGGCCGGAATCACCAGCAGCGTTAACATGGTCGATGTCACCAGACCGCCGATCACCACGGTGGCCAGGGGTCGCTGCACTTCACTCCCGGTGCCGTTCGATAATAAGAGAGGAAGCAGACCGAACGCCGTGGTCAACGCGGTCATTAAAACAGGACGAAGTCGCCTCTTTGTACCCTCCAGGGACGCCTCGTCCACATCAATACCTTCTCGCAGCAACTGGTTCAGGTACGTCACCAGTACCATGCCGTTTTCGAGCGCGATACCAAACAGCGCGATAAAGCCCACGGAAGCGGGCACGGATAAATTCTGACCGGACAGCCAAAGCGCCGCCACACCGCCGACCAGGGCCAACGGTATATTGAACAAAATAAGCAAGGTGTTTTTCACTGAACCAAAACTGATATAAAGCATCAGGCTGATCAACAACAGCGTCACCGGAACGACTACCGCCAGGCGCCGACCGGCCTGTTGCTGCAGTTCGAACTGCCCGCCCCATTGGATAAAGTAACCGACGGGTAAATCAACATTGGCATGAATCAACTCCCGGGATGCTCGCACGAACGATCCGATATCCCTGCCGACGACATTGCATTGAACAACCGCGTAGCGCTGGTTGTTTTCCCGCATAATCTGTCTCGGCCCGACAATTTCTCGGATGACGGCCAACTGGGAAAGCGGAATTCGTTCACCGCCGGGAGCGGGAATCAAAATGTTCCCGATTGCTTCCCGGGTCCGGCGGAATTGCGGTTGATAACGCACATAAATATCAAATCGCCGTATGCCTTCAAAAACCTGTCCGGCGCCGGCACCGCCCACGGCCGTTCGAATCACCGATTGCACCGTTTCGATGTTTATGCCGTAACGGGCAATCTCTTGCCGGTTGGGACGGATCAGCAACTGCGGTGTGCCGGTCATCTGCTGAACCTGTACATCGGCGGCGCCTGGAACCGTACGGATCTGCGCGGCAATTTCTTCGGCTTTGTCTTTCAGGACGGGAATATCGGAACCGTACAGTTTAATCGCCAAATCCGCCTGAACACCGCTGATCAGTTCATCCACCGACAACTGGATGGGCTGTGTAATATTGGTCAGGACTCCGGGGAAATCGGCCAGTTTCTCACGCACGGCCGCTTCGATATGCGCCTGGGTCGGATGAACTTCCCATGCGGATTTTGGTTTCAAAATCACGTTTATATGGCTGACGTTGACAGGCGCGGAATGCGCGCCCACTTCCCCACGGCCGATGCGACTGACCACCTCGCTGACCTCGGGGATTTGTAAAAACCGTTTTTCGATCAGCATGATGTTGCGCTTGGTTTCATTGATTGAAATAGACGGCGAGAAGGTCAGATTCACCATCAATTCGCCTTCGTTCAAGCGCGGTGTAAATTCCGATCCCAAACGGGGAAACAGGATTGAACCGGTAATAACCAGCAAAGCCGCCAGGAATACCGCCCGATAGCGTTTCTTGATAAAAAAGCGCAGTAAGGGGCTGTATCCGCGGGTAATGACGCGAAGTAAAAAGTTTTCGTTTTGGCCGTTGTTATCCGGGCTTTTTTTTGATCGCTTCATCAGGAGTGACGCCAACACCGGCGCCACTACCAGGGCATAGATCAACGAACCAGACATGGCGATGGCGATCGTGTAAGCCAGGGGCCGGAATGTTTTGCCCTCCACGCCCTGAAGGGTAAACAACGGCAAAAAAACGACAACAATTATCGAAACAGCGAACAAGATCGGACGGCTCACTTCAAAAAACGCCCGCAGAACAATATGAATTCGTGATTCATCTTTATCCGCCTCATGCAGCTTGCGATCGATGTTTTCCACCAGCACAATCGTACCGTCCACCATCATGCCGATAGCGATAGCCAGACCGCCAAAAGTCATTAAATTGGCTGATATGCCAAGATATTTCATCACAACAAACGAAAACAGAACGGAAAACAGAATGGAGCCGGACACCACGATACTCGGGCGGATACTCCCCATGAATAAAAGCAGAACCAGAATCACCAAACAGATCCCCTGCAAAAGGGCGGAACTCACGGTATTCACCGCGGACTCCACAAGAGACTTCTGCTCATAGAACGGCACAATTTCCACGCCATCGGGAAGCATGCCCTGAATTTCCTCTAAACGTTTTTCCACCCGGCTTATGACAGTTGACGAATTGGTGCCGACGAGTTTTATCACCATTCCCGCGACAACTTCCTCTTCACCGTTCCGGGTCTGCAATCCACGCCTGATGGCGCCGCCGATTTTCACATCCGCGAGTTGGTACAGGTAAACCGGATTGCCGTTGACTGTTTTGATCACGATGGCTTTCAAATCCTCGATACCGGCCGCCAGGCCCTCGGAGCGAACGATAAACTGCTCGCCGTTTTTTTCCAGGTATTGGGCGCCGACGTTTACATTATTCGCGCGGACGCGTTCAAAGACGTGATCAAGCGTGACATGATAGGTGAGCAACGCGTTTGGATCTATATTGACCTGGAACTGTTTCTCCCAGCCGCCGATCCCCAACACCTCCGTAACGCCCGGAACGGTCTGCAGGTTGTATTTAACGATCCAATCCTGCATGGTCCGCAGATCTGTGAGTGAATACCGGCCGGTATTGTCTTTGAGATAGTAATAGAAAATCTGTCCCTGGCCGGTTGCAATGGGCCCCAATCGCGGATCTCCGAATCCTTCGGGAATCCGCTCCCGCGCCTCCTGCAGCCGCTCGTTGACCAATTGCCTGTTGAAATAGATATCCGTATCGTCCCGGAAATATATGTTGACAACCGAAAGGCCGAAATTGGATACCGAGCGGATTTTTTTCAGATTCGGTAAACCGTTCACCGCCACTTCCACCGGGTAGGTGACATATTTTTCAACCTCTTCCGGCGCCAGGCCTTCCGTTACGGTAAACACCTGGACCAGCGCGGGCGAAACATCCGGAAAGGCATCAACAGGGAGCTTGAAATAATTATAGATTCCCGCGGCAAACACAAATACCATCACCAGAACCGTAATCAATCGATTCTTCATTATGTGCTTTATCATCTGTTCCTCACCATGTTTCAGTGATGATGTCCGCCAAAAGATTTTTTCCGGAGCTCAGATTTCAATGTAAAGGCGCCTTCGGCGACATAAACCTGCCCGGCTTTCAAGCCGGCGGTGATCGCTGCTTTCTCTGCGTTGACGCGACCGATTTTTACCGGCAGGGGTTTAAAGCCGTCTTCATGCTTCACAAAAACCACATCCTGATCCTCAAACGTTGTCACGGCGCTTTGGGGAACGAGCAGAGGCACCATATTTTCACCCGCGATAACCCTGCCGTTGACGAATAATCCCGGGCGCCAGATATGAGCATGCTTTTCGTTTTCCAGAACGACGCGTGCCGTCGCGGTCCTGGTTTCTTTACTCACCACGGGTGAGATGTAGGAAATCAGACCGGTTGCGGTACGGGCGTCGGGCGGCGCGTTAATGATGACTTTTTGTCCCACCTCGATGTCGGGCAGGTCTTTCTGATAAATGTTCAGGTTTACCCAGACTTTGCTTAAATCGGCGATGGTAAATGCATGACCGCCGCCGGAAACCACCTCGCCCGGGGTCAGATGCATGTCGATGACTTCGCCGTTGATCAAGGATTTCATTGCATAAGGCGAAAGGCTCTCATTGCTTTCAATAATCGCCAGCACCTCGCCTCTTTTCACGGGATCGCCGATTTTCTTGCGCACTTCTTTGACAATGCCGGGAAATCTGGGAAAAATGTGCGCCAATCGATCAGGATCGATGACAATCTCTCCCGTCAAATCCACATACTGTTCAAGTTGCCCCGGACCGGCCACGGCCAGTTCAATCCCGAATTCGTTGATTTCCTCATCGGAAAGCCGGACCACTTCTTCTGCGTGTTCTGTTTCCTCATGTTCATTCTCATCCGTTTCAGTGTGTGCTCGAGGCGGTTCATTGGAACACTGCATGAAAACAGCGGCCGAAGTGACAACCAGAAACAATATCAACAGCATGCGAACGGTGTTTTGCGATTTCATTTTCACTTTCATTTTATTGTCCTTTCCCTTTAATTATTTTCGTACTTGATCCAGGCGTTGACCGATCAGACGTTCCATCCGGGCCACATTCCGGTGATAGTCTTTTGCGGCGTTCAAACGTTGTGCACGGACCTGGAACAACGTGCGCCGGGCGTCCAGCACTTCCAGGAAACCAAATTTGCCCATCCGATTGCCCTGATTGATCATTTCAAAAGCATTCCGCGCTTCGGGGATGACGGTTGTTGTTAACGTGTTTATTTCCTGGTATGAAGCGGAAAGCCGGTTGTAAATTTCCGCCAGCCGTGTGTTCAGGGCAATTTCCACGGCGCGTTTTTGCTGTTGCGCCTGACGCTTCCGGTACTGCGCGGCCTGAATGTTTCCCTTGTTGCGATTAAAAAGCGCCAGCGGCAAAGACAAGCCCACAACCACGGCATTGCCGCCGCTTTCGTTCAGGCGTCGGTAGCCGCCGCTGATCACGGGATCCGGAACACGTTGTGCTTTTTCCAGCTCGACCTCGGCATCCCGCCGTTGCATCTCCACCGCCCAACGGGCAATGTCGGGATTTTGTGAAATCAACAAAGACAATTGTTCCATCGCGGGCAATTCCACCAGATTTTCCAGATTCCCCGCGACGCAATCAAACCGCGGCTGTTTGGCGCCCCAGGTTGCGGCCAGGCGTTTGCGGGCCGACAGCAACTCTTTCCGCAGGCGTTCCGACTCGATCCGTGTGATTGACAATTCCACCCGGGCGCGCGCCGCTTCCGCCGGAGAAGCCCGCCCTGCCTTAACCCGCCGGTTTATGCTTTCCAGAAATTCTTCGGCAATGCGGACAAGTTCATTTTGCAACTCGATGCGGCGCTGCAGGGCCAGGGTTTCAGTAAACTCAGTCACCACTTTCACAAACACATTCAATTTCGCCGCTTCATAATCCCAAGCGGCCAAATCGGCCCTCAAAGTGGCTGCCTGCACGCGTTTGGCTCTTTTACCCCCCAACTCGACCAGTTGACCAATGGAAAGGGTCCATTCCGCTCCCAAAGATCCATTGAGCGAGCCACTGCCCGGAAAACTTTCTATTTCGGCCCCCAGCTCCGGATTTGGCGGCAAGCCGGCCTGCAGGGCGTGGGCTTCCTGAATGCGCGTCTCATAAGAAAACGCCGCCAATTCAGGATTGTGCGCCAGGGCCAGCGTCAGCGCATCGGCAAGTGACAGGCTTGCCTGGCTCAGGAGTTGTTCCGTCTGTATTGAATCGGGCCGCGGTTGCGAAATTTCCCTGACCAACGGCGCCGCCTGCGGGACCACCGTTGTCGTACGATATGAGGCGCATCCGCTTAACCCCCATATCAGGAAAAGTATCAGGAATAATCTATGCATGCCAAGCCTCCGGGATGTTTTTGTTGAATTCGTGATCGATCCTTTATTCAGACCGGAAAAAGGATCATCGCACCTGAAAAAGAAATTTTTTCAGGTGAGAAAGGATTGGAAGAGAATGGTGCGGGATATTTCCGGTATGGTGGAGAACAACGGATAACTCAGGGGTTGTGCCTTTTTTTGGCAATTCGCATTCTCTGATAATGAAAACAATGCCGCCTGAAAAGCAAAACCCAATAGCCGGGACGCATTTGGCTGCGGTTTGGTGGTATCCGAGATCAGATTGCAGAAGTCGACCTGCTCGGGATGATGTTCAGCCGAAGCATGGCCGATCAATTCGGAATAGAGAAATATTGTGATAAAGGCAATTAAAACAATGGTTCCGGTATATTTAATAAATTTTGTGTTCACATATCCTTTTTCAATTTGCCTTTTTTGTTTTTGTCTGCGAAGGACATTCATGATCATTCCAGAATATGGTTCATGGCTTCATTCACGAGATTCTCGATGTGGTTGTCCTCCAGAGAATAATAGACCTTTTTCCCGGATTTTCGAAACGCCACAATTTTCAACCCTTTTAAGATTCTCAATTGATGTGAAATGGCGGAAACCGATATGTTGGCAACGGTCGCCAGATCACACACGCACAATTCTTCCTGCGCCAACGCCAGCACTATTTTTAAACGCGTCGCATCGCCGAGCGCTTTAAATGTTTCCGATAAATCATGAACATCCTTTAGATCGGGCAGTTTTCCCTTGACCCGATTCACTTTTTCAGGATCAACAACACTTGCCTCGCAGATCTCTATTTTATTGTTCATTCAAAAATCGTAACACTTGATCATTTGCTCAAGCGTAATATACATCAGTTTGCTTTCATTTTCAAGAGTTCCATAGACTGGGGATCAAGTGATGCATGGTTGCTTTTTCCGGTTCTCCATCAACTTGACCGCCCACATGACGGCCACAACACGCAAAGACATGCAATCGGCAATTGCGGTAATGGCTCACCGGGATAATCGTCCGCCCACTGTCTTACCGTACAGCGTCCCCTTGCATTTCCAACTTACCAAATTCGGAGAAGTTTACCTGATTTGTACGCCGAAATCCGGCTCCCTGAAATTCCGCCACGTAAAGGGCCGGCGCCACGTGACTTCACCGTTGCGCATGGCCAGGCGTTCCCGGCGGCCCAAATACAACCAGGCGATTACACCCCGCTCGCGACTGAAGCAACGGGCGAAAGTGATCACATCTTCGTCTGTTTGCAGATGATCGGGGATGTCCTGACGCAGATACAAGCAGGGAATGGCGCGGTAGTAGAATTGATTCTTCGCCGGCCGTGCCCGCCAGGCTTCGAACGCCCGCTTGAGGGCGTCTTCCTCCCGAAGGCGGATCCGTTCCATTACCTCCGCGTCGATCCCCAGGAGCGCGGCCAGGCGCTCCCGGGTGGCCTCATCCAGTTCGCTCTCGCCGCGCTCGAACTCGATGATGCGGCGGCAGCCCTTGTTTCGGTTTTCACACCCCAGGCGGCGTGCCGTTTCCGGCAGAGTCCAGCCTTTTTCCCGGCGCCGGCGCGCGAATTCCTTTTCCAAAGTTTTTGACATGACAATCCTCCAACGCGGAGAGAAGAAGAACCGCCGCGGGAACCCGCGGCACCAGGTGACCTTCCCCACGCTTTAGCTGAATTTTTCAGACGCCCGCAAGCTGTAGCATCAAATCGGCGTCATTTATAGTATACCCCATGGCTCCCGGGGAATCAATTGTCAAAAAAGGTGACAGATATTTGGAGACAGGTGGCAGGTGTAGCGGGGTTACACCCGCCCGGAAAAAACAGTTGGGAAGGAATCCGAGTACAAAGTCGACGAGAAACTTAGGCGTGGTTCGTGAACCGCCCCGTAGAGCATTGAAGGCAGAAAGTAAAATGAAGCACAAGACTTAACCCCGGTCTTCATCCCCTGCCGTCGGCCTATTTGTCCGCCGGGTATCCGACCGTCTGGGCCAGGACGACTTTCTTGTGTTCGGGCAAGCCCATTTTCTGTTCCAGAAGCGGTTTGTCCATCCACGCGCGCGCCACGGTGACCAGGCCTTCGGAAGCGCAGAACAGGTAGACATTCTGGCTGATATACCCGGTATCGATTGCCGAATAAAATATCTTCCGTTCGGGTGAAGTGTCTTTCAACCTTGAATAGTCCGCAACAAAGACCAGGTTGACCGGCGCGTCCTTGACGAAGTCCTGGCCTCCGGTAAAGGCCCGCAGGTCCTGACTTGAAACCAGTTCCAGGGTGTGTGCCTGGGCATTGTACAGAAAAAGGCCGTCCGCCCTGGAGACGTATACCTCGATTTCCTGCTTGTTCCGGGCCGATGGCGCCGTGCGTTTGCCCGATTGCGCACGGTTCACCCCCCAGGCGGCCCAGAGCAGGTTGGACATGGTCTGCGGGGACAATTCCTTTGAGCTGAACTGGCGCGAAGAGCTCCGATCCTTGAGAACCTCCATCAACGGCCGGCCGCCATCAATTTGTGGTTCGGGCAGTTGAATGGTTTTCTTTTCCTGGGCAGCCAAGGTAGAAGTAAAAACCAACAGAACGGTTACCAGTAATGAAACGGGTTGAATGAGGTTTGGGCGCATCTGTTTCCTCCTTTTTATTGTTAGTGTACCATTCTTTCTGTAAATTGTATTTGGATCGTTAAGGGCTCTTGCCCTTAAGGTGAAGGCCGGCCCCCTTCTATTTTCTCATGGTGAACCCGGCTGCTTTTTCAGGCTCACAACCAGCGGCGGCGGCGGAACACCAGCACCATGACCAAAGCCACCAGGGCCATTACTCCCAGAACGGTGATGTATCCATAGGCCCAATTCAACTCCGGCATGTTCCAGGGGGATGCGGCGGGGTTGAAATTCATGCCGTAAATCCCGGCGATAAAAGTCAGGGGGATGAAAATGGTCGCAGTCAGGGTCAAAATCTTCGTGACGCGGTTGGTTGACTGACTAAGGCTGCTGAGGTAAAGCTCCTGCAGGCCCATCACTGCCTCGCGAAAACCCTCCAGGGTTTCTTGCAGGTTGATGACATGGTCATGGACGTCCCGGAAAAAGGGCCGGGTTGTTTCGCCCGGAATGTCGATATCCAGGGTCTGCTGATGCAATCGGGGAAGCAGGTAGCGCAGGGGGGACAGGCACTTGTGCCATAACTGCATGCGCCCCCTGATGCGGTGCAGGCGGTTCTGCACTTCCCCATCGGGTTTTTCAATAATGTCCACTTCCAGTTCGTTCAGGTCGTCTTCCAGCTCTTCAAGAAAGGGGAAGGCCTCATCCACCAGCACATCCAGAAGCGCGTACAGCAGGTAATCCACCCCGCCAAGTCGCAGGCGTGATCCGTCCTGCTGCAAACGCCGGAGCACCGGATCGAATAAGGGCGCCGAGGTTTCGCTGAAGGAAACCAGCAGTCCCCGGCGCAGGATAAAAGAAATCTGCTCCGTTTGCGGAAGTGTTTCCTCTTCCCGGCCGGGAGGCGAGGGCAGGCGAACCACCATGAACATGGTGTCCGCATACTCTTCCAGCTTGGGCCGTTGCGTGGTGTTGGCCAGATCCTCCAGGATGAGTGGATGGATCTTCAGCTCCTCGCCCAGGCGCTTGATCAGGTCGACATCATGTACGCCGTTTATCTGCAACCATGTAACATCTGTGCCGTCCGCCGGACCGTGAAACGGCCCCGCGGATTCCAGAAAACGATCTTCAATGCTTTCCGGACCATAAGTAATGGCACGGATACGCACCTCGTGGCTGCGCGGCGCGCCCACATGCGTCACCGTTCCCGGTTTTTGCCCGCGTTTTCTGGACCATCTCAGTTGTTTTCCCCACATGGTTCACCTCCCGATTTGTTCCCACCGGTTTTTGCCGCTGTCGCCCGGATTGGCTGTTCCCGTGCCGGTTGTTTCCGGAAAACTTTCGTCAAACCCCATTCAGCCGCCGGCAGGGTAATCCTTCCCGCATGAATAGTCAAGGACCATCCCCCTTTCTGTTCACTCCCAGTTCCCCCCTTCTTTAACTTTTTTATTGACAATAATTCTTTTCTGCGCAAATATTGAATCAGAGCTCCCAATCTTAGACTCATTCTGGTAGTTTCGCTTCCAATGCGGGCAGTTTCGGCGTAAGGATGTTGTGAGAAATGAGAAAAAGATTTAATGTTCCGGTTTTGGCGTGCCTGGCGGCGTTTGCGATCGCGGCCGGTGTTATCAACGGAGAGGGACTGGAGAAGCCGGATGATGATCTTTGTGCAAAGATCAAGAGCAGGCTTTTTGACAGTTCGAGTGCCGAAAGGCCCATCGTCCTGGAGTGGAAGCTGCCCGAGCTTCGTGATGCCACCCAACGGATCGACTGGAACCTCTTCAAGATCCGGACGCTGTTTGAAGATCCTCTGACCGCCAGGGAGGTCATCGTGAAACTCGTCGATCCGAGCGGAAAGACGTGGTGGAGCCTTGACAACAATTCGGCCCGGCCCTCGGGAAATTGGACTTCGTTGAAGACATTGGTGGTCGAGGATTTTCCGGCCATGTTGAAAAACGCCACGGGATTTCAACTGATTTTTTCTGATACCAGGGAACGGATAATCTTCAGCCACCCCGTCGAAATGAAGTCGGCGACGTAAGGCCGAAGTGCCGTTATCGATGAAGGAGGAAATCATGACATGTTTGAAATTCAGAGTCATTGTGGTCTGTTTGGCGGCTGTGTTGGCACTTGGGATCACGTTGCCCCTGATGGCGATCCAACCACCTCCGATCGTTTTGGTTATGCCTGCCGATGGGGCCGAAGTTTCCGGAAACTCGGTCACCTTCAGTTGGAACCCATCGACTTGGGCAGATACGATCACAAACCGCTGGTATACACTCCAAATTAGTTCGCAAAGCGATTTCAGCACAATTGTCAACACATATTCAGGCATCAAAGCCACATCAAAAACCGTCAACAACATTCCTCAAGACGGTTCTCTATATTACTGGCGCGTTAGAGTTTCCATGATCATGACAATTGGAGGCTCTCCTTCTACTAAACAGAGCGACTGGTCTGCTCCCCGCATGTTCCTGGCCAAATTGGCTCCCCCTCCTCCTCCGGCTTCTCTCATATCCCCGGCTCAAGGAGCTCAGGTGACAACAATACCGATCGCCTTCAATTGGAGTCCTTCGAGCGGCGCCGTCAAATACCATTTTCAGATCAGTACCCAGGACAACTTCGTCAGCACCTTTTACAACATGGAAGATATCAACAACACCATCGTTTCCGTGACGCCTTTTCCTCAAAACGGATCCACGTATTACTGGCGTGTCAAGGCCATAGACGCTTTGGGTCAGGGCGATTGGTCGCAAGTGCGCAGTTTCGTCAGCGCGCCGCCGCCGCAACCGCCGCCTCCTGCCTCTTATGCCGAACCGGCCAACGGGGCGACGGTGTCCGGAAGCGCTGTTGCCTTGATATGGAATGCTTCGGCCGGCGCGACACGCTACCATCTCCAGGTTGCCAAACTGCCTGTGTTTCCAAAGGTGAATCTTCATTACTCTAACGACAACATCGCCGCAACTCAATTCGCCGTTCCGGGCATGCCGAATGATGGAACCAAGTTTTACTGGCGTGTTCGGGCCTTTAAGGAAGAGGGGGGCTGGAGTGCATGGAACAATGTTGTCTTCAAAACGCGCCATTTCTTCAGCGGTCAGAGTCAGACGCCGCCGCAGGGGCCGCTGTTGGTGGCCCCTAACCACGGCGCCGACATATCCGAAAACTCGATCACTTTTAACTGGAAAGCGGCCGGAGGCGCCGCCAAATACCAGCTCCAGATCGGAACGACTAATAGTTTTAGCGCCGTCTTCTTCAATAATGTCAATATCTCCGGGACGTCCTTCACGGTGCCGAACTTCCCGGATCAAACAGTTCGGTACTACTGGCGCGTCCGGGCCTGCAGTGCCGCCGGGATATGGGGGAACTGGTCGGAAACGCGGATGTTCAATACAAACTGACGGCGGCGCCCCGCTCCCGTTCCGGAGTCTGGAGAAAGGGGCACGGCTTTTCTTCCGACGCATATTCGCTTTGAGAAAAAAACCGCATATTGACGCTCTTCTCATGTGATTTCGGAAGAAACCCCGGCCCAGTGCCGCCAGCTTCTTGCGCCGTTCGCCGGTCTCTCCTTCCAGTCACCTTTCAATCTCAAATCATGTTATTGCAAGGCCTGACGCCTGTGTTTGCAAACAGGTTCACCGTTAACCACCCGCTCGCTTACTCCTCAACTTCGATATCGTTTTCCGCGCACCATTCCAGCAGGGCCTCGCGGGTGCGGCGCGCTTCATAAGCGTACCAGTCATCCAGGCGTTCATGATCGAGCAGAAAATTCTTGAAGCGCCGGTAAGCCCCCCGGCGCGAAAAGATATCCCTTATCTCCTCAAAGTGCTCGGGCATTTCCCCCCGGGCGAAATCCATGACCAGTTGATTGCCCAGGTCCAGGTC
>Ga0129302_1001363_pt1 | contig 18163 bp, 16 predicted proteins | sample BlaSprsedimmetaG_FD_94476 | JGI IMG/M metagenome (GOLD analysis project Ga0129302, IMG submission 94476) | Hot spring sediment bacterial and archeal communities from California, USA to study Microbial Dark Matter (Phase II) - Blank Spring... | ecosystem: Environmental > Aquatic > Thermal springs...
ACAGACCCACAATGATCCTCTTAAGGGTCATCGCCCGTCCTATATCATGGACCACTCCTCGCGTCGGCACAACCGCCCCATTCTCTTTCATGTATTCATTCACCTGTTTGCTCACTGTTCCGGTAGATACATGCAAGAGGAATGCCACATCTCTGTGGGTGAGCAATGCTTCCTGCTCATACGCTTCGGTGAACAATCTCACGATCTTCTTCTCCCTGATCTCCTTGCTCGAGTATCCCGCTCTACTCAGCTCTAAGTCCTCCCGTGAGACCAACGTCAAGACCACGGGTGTTAACGGCGTGTTTTTACTGTTCCGACCATAGCTGGGTTTAGCCACCAAAGTAGAGGTCCAGGTACGCTACGAGCCGTTCGGAGAGCGACCCGCATACGGCAGGAGGAAGGCATAGTCCCGTCGGAGTTCGTTATAGAAACTGAGTTTCTAGCCCCGGTAAGTTGCGAGCACTCTTTCGATACGTCACCCACCATGGTCATCACCACCGATACTTTGTGGGCGCGACGGCGCTGCTGCGCAGAGGGGCGATTCTCGTGCCGTAACGTTTTTTGATACCGTACACGCGAACAAACAAAGAGCTTACTTAACTAACCGGTCACTCGTGATTGAGCGCTCGTCCGTTTCTTGTAATATGCGGTTCTACTCGGCCTCTGTCTCTCTCCGTGTCTCCCGGGTCTCGAACGCCCTTTAGCCTTCCAGCTTATTTGCACGCGCTTCACCGCTGGTAGCTGCTTCTCGGTTATCCTGATATCCTTGAGATGCATTACTCTTCTGAAGTTATCGTAATCGCTGGGCGTGAGGATGCTGATCGCGCACCCCTCCTCACCTGCTCGTGCCGTGCGGCCGATACGATGAATGTAATCAGTGCTGTCGCCAGGGATATCATAATTGTAGACGTGCGAGATTCCGGGGATATCAAGCCCACGTGCCGCGACATCGGTGCAGACCAGCACGCAGACGCTCTGTGTATGGAATTGCTTCATAACGGTGTTCCGTTTCTCTTGCGTCAGTCCGCCGTGGATCGCGAGCGCGTCGACACCCACCGCCATGAGGTTGTTCGCCACGAAGTCGGTATTATGCCGCGTATTGCAGAAGACCATAACCAATCCCGCCTTCTCATGCTGCAATAAATGGACCAGCACCGAGAACTTCATACGCTCATCGAGCACGTCATAGTAAAACTGGGTCAACTTCCGCGGATCGACGTATTGCTCTGCCGAGATCTCAACTTGCTCGTTCATGTAGCGCCGCGCGAGTCGCGCGACCTCGCCGGTAATGGTTGCCGAGAACAGAAGTGTCTGCCGCTTACGCGGGCACTTCCGGATAATCTGCTCCACATCGTCGATGAAGCCCATATCCAGCATCCGGTCTGCTTCATCCAGAACGAGCGTCGTTACACCGCGCAGATCAAGCGTTCCCCGTCCTAGATGGTCCAGTATCCTGCCCGGAGTCCCAACGACGACGTCTGCAGTCCTTAATTGCGCCATCTGCGGGTTGATCGAGACGCCGCCGAAGACCGCAACGATCCGCAGCGGCTTGTACCGCGAGAAATCGCCGAGTGCCGCGGCTACCTGCTGTGCCAGCTCCCGCGTTGGTGTCAAGACCAGCGCCTGGATTCCTGCGCCCTTCTCTGATTTCTCGATTATAGCGGCCGCAAAGGCAAGTGTCTTGCCTGATCCGGTCGATGCACCAGCGATAACGTCCCGGCCCTCAAGGATTGAGGGGATTGCTTTCGCCTGGATCTCTGTTGGTCTTTCAAACTTCGCTTCTTCTACTGACTTTAAAATAGGCTCAATAATACCTAGCTTTCCAAAATACTCCATTCTTTCTACTCAAGAAAAAAGTCAAAAACTTTCTCTTCTTTACCTCTCTGGTTCATCCCATAAACCCACGAGTATATAAAGGTTTCATGCACAGCGGCTCTCGCTGTACAGCACCTATTATAACCGAGGTATATGAAAAAACTGACCATCTTCCGCAGTGCAAGGTACCAAAAACGAACAGAAAGGAGAAGCAAGCAGTGCTGAACGCGCCCAGCGCACGGTGCGCACGTTGTTATCGATCGAGCTAGCCCCAATGGCGGGTCATATGGTACTGCCATAGCCTCTAACGGTTATGTATCCGTCATGAGGGGCAGGTGTGCGCCGTGATTGCCCACGAGCTGGAGGATGCGGGTCGGGTGTCCTTATCGCCACACCTGTCCCTGGAGCAAGACCATTGCGCAGCTGCGATATGCTTAAAGCTATGGGGGTGGTACTTCTACGGCATCGCTTCTCACCTTTTTTAAAAGCACAGCCGTTATGGGGCATACCATAGGTTTTAAGACGTCGCCGATACTTTTAATTTCAGAACGAAACAATACTATTACAGATGTGAGCGGGGCAAAATGGGATTAAAAGAAGGATTTGAGAAGCTGTTCGCGAAACGCGAGGGCATTGGTGACGAGGAGGACTATTGGGACCTGGACTTGGAAGCGTACGAGGCGGAGCTCAGAGAAGAAGAAGGCGTGCGGATGTACGTGAAGACCGCGGAGCTAACCGGGCTTTACGATCTCCCCGATTTGAAGAAGGAGATCTATTCAGGTAATATCCTGCTCCTGGATATCTCTCTGGCGAAGCAGGATAAGGTGCTTGTCGAGAAGACCATTAAGGACTTGAAGATGGTGGCCTCGGATATCAGTGGCGATATCGCCGGTATTGCTGATGATCTGGTGATTGTGACCCCAACGGGAATTAAGATCGAACGGCAGAAACTCTCCGGGAAATAGCCTGGCCGACCGAACATCGGAGCCAGTGTAAGAAACGCAGCTTGAATTAACGTAACGTGCAGTGAGTGGTGGCGCGCGGTGAAAGAGACCTGTCCAGTCTGTGGTGCGGAGAGCGAATTAAGCTGCCTCCCGTATGAAATCCCGCACTTCGGTGAGTTCATGATCTTCACCGCGGTCTGCGACTCCTGCGGCTATCACGCGACGGACGTCATGATGCTCGCTGATCAGAAGCAGAATCGGTGTGAGAAGGTGATAGCAGCACCCAAGGACATCGACGCAGTTGTTGTTCGCTCCTCGTTCGGAACTATCGAGATACCTGAGCTGGGGCTCATTGTCGAGCCGAAGCGGGGCGAGGCCTTCATCACGACGGTCGAGGGCGTGCTGAGGCGTGTCGAGCGGGTCGTGCAGATACTGAGCAAGGACGCGGAGAGCAAGAAACGAGCAGATGAGGTCCTGAAGCAGATCGAGGAAATCAAGCTGGGTAACGCACAGATGACCCTGATCATCACTGACCCGACGGGGAACAGTGCCATCATTCCGACCGAGCTTTTCTTTAAGAAAGACCTCAATAGTACAGACCTTTGAACCAGTCAGTCACGCGTTTCTTGGGTACGTACAGGAAAGACATTGAGAGTAAGAGGGCGAAAAAATGGGTATGAGCGGCTCGATGGAGCGAAAGATAAAGGTTGAGTTCGTGAATCGGGAGCCCGTGGAAGAGCAGGAGATCGAGATCGTTGAGCGGAAAGGGCTGGGGCATCCTGATAGTTTGTGTGACGGAATTGCAGAGGCGGTAAGCGTGGCATTGTGTCAGGAGTACCTGCGAACCTGTGGCGTAATCCTGCACCACAACACCGATAAGGTCCAGCTCGTTGCCGGGCGGTCAAATCCCTGTTATGGCGGTGGCGAGGTCATTTCGCCGATCTACATACTGCTCGGTGGCCGTGCAACGCGCATTTTCGGGACTGATGAAATCCCCGTTGATACCGTGGCAATTCAGGCGGCGAAGCGATATCTGAAGAACGTCCGGAATCTGGACGTGGAACGGCACGTGATCGTAGACAGTAAGTTGGGACACGGCTCATCTGATCTCATCGGGGTCTTCGAGGGGAACAGAAAAGAGAACGCAGAACTGACCGTGCCGATGGCAAATGATACCTCATTCGGCGTGGCTCATGCACCACTTTCCGAGACGGAATCGATCGTGCTCAACGTCGAGGAGAAAGTGATGGCGGTGTTCCGGGACGAGGAGAAAGCGGTCGGCGAGGATATGAAGGTGATGGCGCTCCGTGAGCAGGACACGATCACCTTGACAGTCGGTGACGCCTTCGTCTCCAGATACGTGGAGGATTACGATCATTACATAACTATCAAGCAACGGTTACGGGAGTATATCACGAGCGTCGCGAAGGATTATACCGGGCGGGACGTCAACGTGCTGGTGAACATGGCCGACATGCCCGGCTCGGTATACCTTACCGTTACGGGTACCTCAGCGGAGATGGGTGACGACGGTGCGACGGGGCGCGGTAACCGCTCCAATGGACTTATTACGCCGAACCGCAACATGAGCCTTGAGGCAACCTGTGGGAAGAATCCGGTGAACCACACGGGCAAGATCTACAACTTGCTCGCCAACCGCATAGCCCGGGAGATCGTTGAGAACGTCGATGGCATTCGCGAGGTGCAGCTCAAGATCCTCTCTGAGATCGGCCGGCGGATCGACGATCCGAAGGTCGCGACCGCGCAAATCATCCCGCTCACTGGCGTGAACCGGGAATGGATGGAGAAGAAGGTGAAACGCATCATTGACGAAGGGCTCTCGAGCGTAACAGAGATCACGAAGAAGGCCATGCGCGGGGAATTGAGGACCTTTTAGCTCCCCGTTCAGCTCCCCTTCACTAACTGTATCAGTCCCGCTAAATCCCTGGTATTCACGACATCCTTCGGCTCGAGCCAGCCGCGACGCGCGGTTGCGATGCCGTATCTGCGCACGTCGTGCATCTGTAGGGTGTCGTGTGCGTCAGTGGAGATGGCCACGAGCACGCCATAATCCTTCGCCATCCTGCAGTGGAGATCATTGAGATCGAGTCGCTCAGGGTAGGAATTGAGCTCCAGAATCGTTCTCGTTTCCCTAGCCGCAGCCATGAGCTGGGCCATATCCACCGCGTACGGATCCCGTTTGCCCAATAAGCGACCGGTAGGGTGCGCGATAATATCCACGTGCGGGCTCTCCATCGCGCTTATGATGCGGTTCGTCATCGTGGCCCGATCCTGGGAGAACTTCGAGTGCACCGCGCCGACAACAAGGTCAAACGTCTCCAGAATGGTATCTGTGAAATCGAGCGAAGAATCAGACTTTATGTCGACTTCAACAGCGTTCAACACCCTGAACTGAATGCCTTCGTCCTCGAATCGGTTGTTAACTCGCTCGATCTCTGCCGAGCGTTTGGGGATCTTCTCCTCATTCAGGCCACCAGCGATACCGACCGCGGGTGAGTGGTCTACGATCGCCATATACTCGTAGCCCAGGTCGAGCGCAGCATCCGCTATCTCCTCGATGCTGTTCTTCCCGTCGCTCCAGATACTGTGCACGTGCAAATCGCCCTTGAGATCCCCGAGTTCGACCAGATTCGGTATGCTCCCCGCCCGCCCTGCTTCTATCTCACCGCGATCCTCGCGGAGTTCCGGCGGTATGTACGGGAGCTCGACGCTTGCAAAGATCTCCGACTCCTGTTCGCCCCCGATGCGCTCAGTACCGCGAAAGACGCCGTACTCATTGATCTTTAGCCCCCGCTTCAGCCCGAGCTCCCGGATTCGCACATTGTGGTGCTTCGAGCCGGTGAAATAGTGCGCAGCCGCGCCGAAAGAGACCGCTTCGACCACTCGTAAATCCACATTGATGCCCCGGATGATGATGGACGATTTCGTCTCGCCCTTTGCGATCACGTCCTCCACACCATCCATGCGCGTAAATGCGTCCATCACCTCGTTCGGCCGCGTCGAGACGACCAAAATATCGATATCGCCTATCGTCTCCCGCATGCGTCGCAAACTGCCTGCGATCAATATCCGCTCCACAGCATCCAGTCGTTGCAACTCGCTCACGATTGCCTCAGCATACGGTAGCGCTTTAGAGAGCAAGACGCGGCCCTGGTGGCTTCGATACTGCTCAATACCTTTCAGTATGTTCTCCTCGGCCTTTGTGCCCAACCCGGAAAGTCCAGCCAGCTTGTGTGCTTTCGCAGCTTCTTCTAAGCCCGCGAGATTTGCGATCCCCAACTCTGCATGCAGCTTCGCAATCGTCTTCGGACCGACATGCGGGATCGCGAGAAGCTCGATCAGTTCTGCCGGCATTTCCTGCAGCAACTCCCGATGCTTCTTGCAATCGCCGGTTTCCGCGATCTCCACGATCTTCTTGGCGATACCCTCGCCGATGCCCGGAATCTTCTTCAGCTCTTTCACACCGCCGCGTTCCGCGATCACCGTCAAATCCTGTGTCAGCGTTTCTATCGTGAGCGCGGCCTTGCGGTAAGCGCGGATCTTGAACGCGTTCTCGCCCTGCACCTCGAGAATATCAGCAATCTCGTTAAAAATCCGGGCAATATCGAGATTATGCATCGTTCCGTATAGCTTACGATTGTTCATGCGCATAGTTAAAACGGCACGTGACGTCGTCCGTTTCTCGCGCTGCTGCGCGGATGAGCACACGTCTTTGCCGCACGCACGCTCGTTCATCCTCGAGCGATCCTCCCGCGAGATAGACGCAAACGTTGAGCCGATAAAGTACATATCCTCTACTGCTCTACTTCCTACTGGACGTGGCCCGGAGCGGCATGCCCGGAGCAAAGAGAGAGGCGATAAGAGCAAATCGAACATATATGATCGAATTCATCATTCTGTGGATTATCGTGACACTTGCAGGCGCGAGCATTATCGCGGCACTCGGCGAGAAATACGGGACCGGTCTGACCATTGGAATCTTCGTCGGGCTCGTGGTCATGGCGCAGATCCTGGCCAATAAGATCGTGCTCTTCGGCTCATTCACCCTGCCGGCCGGAGTGATCGTGTATGCAACGAGCTTTCTTATTACTGATATCCTCTGTGAGTTCTACGGCAAGCGAAAAGCGTTAGAGGCGGTCTGGGGCGGTTTCCTCGCCTCGATCCTCCTTGTCATCGCGGTCGAGATCGCCATTGCATGGCCAGCTCCGGCGTGGTGGCAGGGCCAGGCAGCCTTTGAAGCCACGCTTACGCTCACCGGACGGATCGTGCTCGGCAGTCTGGCCGCGTACCTCATCTCCCAGAACTGGGACGTGCTCGTCTTCCACAGGATAAAGGAAAAGACGGCGGGTAAGCACCTCTGGCTGCGGAACAATGCCTCGACGATGACCTCCCAGGCGCTGGATACCGTTATTTTTATCTCACTCGCCTTTTACGGCGTGCTGCCCGTCGTGCCCTTGATCATCGGTCAGTATCTTGTGAAGCTGATCATCGCGGCGATTGACACGCCCTTCCTCTATGCCGTGAAATGGGTACGTGAGCGGCGGCTGGAATCAGAGGGTGGGCTTTCACGAAAGAGCACGGGAGGTGCGGAAGAATGGTTATCTGGATAGATGAGAAACTCGCCGTAACACCAATGCCCTCGGACGCCGAACTCGAAGATCTCGCTGGGTGCTTCAAGGCCGTTGCCGTGCTCGTGGAAACCGGTGAGCTCGAGTATGATCTACAAGCATGGGCACGCTTCGGCGTGAAGGTCAAGCACCTCCCCATACCTGATTTTGGCACCCCGAGCCTGGCTGAGTTGCGTGAACTTGCAGATTGGATAACTACAGAAACAGTGAACGGGTCTGCGGTATTGGTGCATTGCTACGCGGGCATTGGTAGAAGCGGGATGGTCGCCGCGGCCTATCTCGTTGCAAAGGGCTGCGCGGTAAACGCGGCAATCGAGCACGTGAAAGGGCGGGTGCACTACGCGCTCGAGCATCCCGAGCAGGTGGAACTGGTGCGGCAGTTGGCACGGATTTAGGACCGCTTTGGTTACAACAACCTCGTGCGCTAATGGCCACACTGAACGTGGATAGGGGATCGAGCGGCATGAACAGCAGGAGGGACTGCGATGAACGAGCAACCGAAAACGGGTGAGCTGCACATCACGAAGCGGAATCTAGCTGCCGGGTTAGCCGCGGGATTGGTACTCGCAGTCATACTCACCTTCGTCACCGACAGCATCGGGCTGGGACTGGCGCTTGGCATGGGCATGGGTGTGCTGCTCGGCGTATCGCTGGGCAAGTTGCGGGCAGAATCGCCGGCCACGCGAGCGGTGATGGTCATCTACTGGATTATCTTTGTCATCCTGCTGCTCGTCGGCGTCTCCATCCTGCTTGCGCTGAAATAGTGGATTAGGCCACGCGATTACGGTCTAGACTGAGCAGGCTCTTTCTCGTTACCCCTCGGGCATCCCGATTAATTCAAGATGAGAATGGCAGCGTTTAAGAGCGCAGCGAGGCTCACCCAGAGGAGGTAGGGGATAAGCAAGATCGCTGCAGGCTTTGAGATTGGTGAGAACGACAGAATGGTCAGCAGGATCGCCAGCCAAAGCAGAACGATAACCACAAGACCCGCGAGCGGCGATTGCAGGCCAAAGAACGCGATCGACCAGAGCGTATTGAGGATGAGCTGTATCCCAAAGATCACTAATCCACGACGTACGCGCGGCTGTTCGAAGCCCTGCTGCCAGACGAGAAATGCGGCAATGCCCATCAGCAGATACAGAGTTATCCAGACCGGGGCGAACACCCAGTTGGGCGGCGTGAAGAACGGTTTGTTGAGTGTTGCGTACCACGTCGGTATCGATGCGCTGGTAGCAAGGGCACCGATCTGGCCTGCGAGTAGGCAAACGAGTATGCTTACTATCAGTTTGATGAGTTCCTTGACCGTGATCATAGTCACTCTTGTCGCGCGGTTACGCGTCTTCGCTATACCGTTACTCTGCGAACACAGATAAACCCTTTGCAGGGTCGTGCACTAAAGTGCTAGCTAGATTCGTTCTAACCGCTTTTGGACGGCGCGCTGAATGCTACTCTGCTATGGGCGCGGTCTCTCTCTGTCTGAGTGGCGATACTCTTTTATGCCTCACGCATTCTGAGTAACATATACGCGATAGATGTTTGGCCAGTACACCATTCCTGTGGAGATCGCAGCTGAGGGCGTCTCGCTCGCGATCGAGCGCGATGACAAGGGGTTCAGGTACCGGAGCACGTGTAACGGCGTGACCGTGGAGAAGGAGATTCTCACGCGCACGGGTACGGTGCTCATCAACCCGGTAGAACCGCTTCACCTACCCAAGGAACTCGCCAAGGCGCTGCTCATCGAGCTGGATAAGACGCTCGTGGTTGAGCCCGCAACGACAAAGACCGTATTTCTCACCTTCCCCATCGAGATCGGGGTCTTTATCACGGCGAACGAAACCGTTGAGGTGCTGGACATCTTCTCGCTCCGGCCGCAGAAGTTTACGCTCTACGGCGACCCCCGGACCGGCGTGATCTGCAAATACTGGCGGAGCACCGTTTCTGCTACTGTCCCCGCGGTTAATCCACGCCGTGAGGGCGTCGTGCAGCTCCGCATCAACAATAGTACGTCCGACTGGGTGACCGTCACCCGCGCGGTCTTCAACGCGTACACCATGAAGATCTACTATAATGAACGGCTGGTCTCGATGCGTGCGACGATGAAGATCCTGCTCCGGAACCTAGCGGAGACCACGTTCACGGACGAGCCGCTCGAGCGCGGCATGACAAAGTCGCTGGAGCTCTACACCGTGCGGAAACTCCAGGTGCCCCTGACGAAATTTATAATGGAGGCCGGATTGTGAGTGAGGTGATAGACGGTGATATGATTCCAGATATTGCCATCTACGGCGAGTTCGGCGTTCTGGATCTACTGCGGGTGCTCCTGATCCTTGTCGTTGCGATCATCATCGCCAAAGGAATAAGCGTTAATCTCAGACGCGTTCTCAAAGATCGAATGAGCAAGGACCATGTAGAGATCATCAACAAAGTGATCTACTGGGGTATTTTAACGATCGCCTTTCTCTTGGTGCTCCCGGTATTCGGGGTCAATCCGTCCGGGCTGCTGGTCGCAGGCGGGGTCGCGGGTATCGTGCTCGGTATCGCGAGCCAGAGCGTGGTTAGCAACCTCATGGCTGGCTTGTTCCTGGTGATTGAACGGCCCATGAAGATCGGACAGACGGTCAACATCGCCGGTACTGCGGGCGTCGTCGAGGACATTCGCATCCTCTCCACCACGATCAGGACCTTTGAGGGGCTCTACGTGCGGATACCGAACGAGAAGGTCTTTACGACCGATATCACTAACTACGTGGAGCACGTGGCCCGGCGGCTCGAGTATCGCGTCGGGATACGGTACAGTGACGATGCTGATAAGGCAATCGCGATCATTCACCGACTCTGTGAGGAGCATCCGCTAACACTGAAAAATCCAACACCTGACATCTTCGTCGATAACCTCGGCGACAACGCGGTTGAAATCATGGTCCGGATCTGGTCGCCGTCGAAAGAGTGGTACGGGGTGAAGAAGGAATTGTTATGGAAGATCAAAACAGCGCTGGAGGGGCAGGGCATCGAGATCGCGTTCCCGCAGCGGACGGTCTGGTTCGCCAACGAGCTGCAGAAGCGGGAGATGCGCGACGGTGCGGACGACCCCGGCATGCACTGAGTTAACCGGCCCGTTCGCGCGGTAAAAGGTAAAAGCAAAACTTTATATATTATACGCTCCACTCTTCTTAGTGGTGACGGAAAGGAATGAGACTTGATAAACTCACGGTAAAGGCGCAGGAGGCCTTACAAGAGGCTAAGAACCGCGCGGATACGTACAATCAGCAGCAGATCGAGGTCGAGCACCTCCTGCTGGCACTGGTGGAGCAGCCAGAAGGTATTGTCATCCCGATCCTGCAGAAGATCGGGGTTGATAGTGATCAACTCAAAACACGGCTTGCTGAATACTTACGATCACAACCACAGGTCTATGGCGCCGGCGGCGTCGACCAGCTCTTCATCTCGCCGCGGTTGAACAACATTCTGGAAGCGGCGTGGAAGGCAGCACAGGCGATGAAGGACGAGTACCTGAGCACGGAGCACATGCTACTCGCGATCGCCGACGAGACGGATCCCGCATCGCCGCAGATCCTGAAAGACGTGGGCGCGACGAAGGACCGCATCTTTGGTGCGCTCACCTCAATTCGCGGCGGGCAGCGGATCACGGATCAGAGCCCGGAGGACAAGTATCAGGCGTTGGAGCGCTACACGCGCGATCTCACGGAACTGGCGCGGCAGGGTAAGCTCGATCCAGTTATCGGCCGGAACGATGAGATCCGGCGGGTCGTGCAGGTACTTTCACGGCGTACGAAGAACAATCCCGTACTCATCGGCGACGCGGGTGTAGGCAAGACCGCGATCGCCGAGGGTTTAGCGCAGCGCATTGTCAACGGTGACGTGCCGGAGACGCTCAAGGATAAGCGGGTGCTCGCGCTCGACATGGGCGCGTTGATCGCGGGTGCAAAGTTCCGGGGCGAGTTTGAGGACCGGCTCAAGGCGGTCTTGAAGGAGATTGACCAAGCTGCGGGTCAGATCGTCCTCTTCATCGACGAATTGCACACGGTCGTCGGTGCGGGCGCAGCGGAAGGCGCCGTTGACGCCTCGAATCTGCTCAAACCCGCCCTGGCGCGTGGCGAGCTGCGCTGTGTCGGTGCGACCACGACCGATGAATATCGCAAGTATATCGAGAAGGACGCGGCACTGGAACGTCGGTTCCAGCCGATCACCGTTCGTGAGCCCTCGGTCGAGGACACGATCTCGATTCTCCGTGGCTTGAAGGAGCGGTACGAGCTGCATCACGGCGTTCGTATTAAGGACTCGGCGTTGGTTGCGGCTGCGACGCTCTCGAGCCGCTATATTACCGATCGATTTCTCCCTGACAAAGCGATTGACGTGATCGATGAGGCCGCTTCGAAGTTGCGAACCGAGATAGACAGCATGCCGGTCGAGATTGACGAGGTCGAGCGGAAGATCAGGCAGCTGGAGATCGAGGAGCAGGCTTTGAAGCGTGAAAAGGACCAGCAGTCGAAGGAGCGGCTGGAGAAGCTTCGTAAGGAGCTGGCGGAATTGAAGGAGCGGAGTACTGAGCTGAAAGCACGCTGGCAGAACGAGAAGGAAGTCATTCAGAAGACACGCGCGCTCAAGGAGCAGGTCGATCAGGCGAAGCTTGAGGAGCAGCAGGCGGAACGCAGCGGCGATCTGGAACGCGTGGCTCAGATCCGCTACGGCACGCTTGTTGAGCTGCAGAACGAGTTGAACACGCAGAACGAGAAGCTGAAGGAACTGCAGAAGGAACAGATGATGCTCAAGGAGGAGGTGGATGAAGACGACGTTGCAGAGGTCGTCGGGAAATGGTCGGGCGTGCCCGTCTCGAGGATGCTGGAAGGCGAGACCGAGAAGCTGCTGCAGATGGAAGAGCGCTTGAAGCAGCGTGTGGTGGGGCAGGACCGGGCGATCTCGCTGGTCTCGAATGCGATTCGCCGCGCTCGGGCAGGGCTCAGCGATCCGAACAGGCCAATCGGCTCGTTCATCTTCCTCGGCCCCACGGGCGTCGGGAAGACGGAACTCGCCAAGGCGCTGGCTGAATTCCTCTTCGATGATGAGCGTGCGATGGTGCGTATGGACATGTCAGAGTTCATGGAGCGCCACTCGATCGCGCGGCTTATCGGCGCACCACCCGGCTATGTGGGCTACGAGGAAGGCGGATTCCTGACCGAAGCGGTGCGCCGCAAACAGTACACGGTCGTCCTCTTCGACGAGATCGAGAAGGCGCACAACGACGTCTTCAACCTGCTCTTGCAGATCCTGGACGACGGCCGGCTCACCGACGGCCACGGCCGGACCGTGAACTTCAAGAACACGGTGATCATCATGACCTCCAATATAGCCACACCCTTCATCCAGGAATACCAGGGCGAGGAGCTGGAAAAGCGATTACGGGAGGCGCTGAAAGCGCACTTCAGGCCAGAATTCCTGAATCGCATCGACGAGATTGTTACCTTCAATCCGCTGGGCATGGACGAGCTCAAGAAGATCGTCGAGATCCAGATGCGGTACCTCCAGGAGCGGCTGGCCTCGAAGAAGCTCTCGATCTCCGTGAACGAGGACGTGAAGGAGCTGCTCGCGAATCAGGGCTTCGATCCCGTCTTCGGCGCACGACCGGTCAAACGCACGATCCAGCGCCTGATCGAAGACCCGCTCTCGAAGCGACTCCTGGAAGGCGAGTTCAGTGAAGGGGATACGATCAGAGCAGAGGTCTCCGGCGGTAACATAGTGTTCTCGCGCGCGTAGACTTGTAGCTGTGTGGAATCAGAAAGAAAAGCGAGCGCACCGTCACTTTCACTTGATCGTGCCGGCACCGATCAGATGCCAGCGGCCGCGTATCTTCCGCCCGATTGCTACCCGCGAGCCAGTCTCTGCGCAGACCGGCCTGCTCAAGATCAGATCCAGCGTCTTCTTCGTCACCTTCTTCACCTCGCCGATCGTGATCGACGTGCCCGCGCTGAGCATGATGTTCTCGCCCACTTTGATCGCCGGCACTTTCTCCTCCTCCTTCTTCACACCGACTGCGCGTTTGAAGAGCTGGAAATCGACGCTTAACTTCTCCCAGGTCGGTGGTAACGTCCCGGGTTTGCCCGCACACTGACCTACTAACGCGTCTTCCTTTGTCATACTGGGATCTAAGGTCGTGCCAATCCCCAGGAGGCCGCCCGGGGCCACCTTCGACACCTGCGTGCCTCCGACCACGATCGACGTGATCTCCGTCTCCAGGGGCTCCCACGTCGACTTGCCGCCCACGGTCACCATCCGCCCCGGTCGTATCTCCAGGCGATCGCCCGTTCGCAGCTGACCTTTGAGCAGCGACCCGCCAACCACACCGCCCTTCAAATCGCGAATCGGTGTTCCGGGTCTGTTGATATCGAATGAGCGTGCAATATGCATGCGGGCGATCTCCTTCTCGGGACGCTCGGGTGTCGGAATGATCTCTTCAATGCAGTTGATCAACACGTCAATATTAGCAGCCTGCTGCGCCGAGATGGGCACAATCGGCGAATTTTCCGCAATCGTGCCCTTCACAAACTCCCTGATCTGTTTGTGGTGCTCGATCGCCTCCTCGCGCGAGACGAGATCTATCTTATTCTGAGCGATCACGATCCTGTCAATCCCCACGATGTTCAGTGCCATCAGGTGCTCCTCCGTCTGCGGCTGCGGACACGGCTCGGAGGCCGCAATAAGCAGCACAGCTCCGTCCATTATCGCAGCACCGCTGAGCATCGTCGCCATCAGCGCTTCGTGCCCGGGTGAGTCCACAAAGGAGACCGTACGCACCTCCTCCGTCTTCGTGCCGCACAGTTTGCAGACCTCAGCCACCGTGTAACAAGTGGGCTCCGAGCAAACCGGGCATTTCCTGAAGGTCGCATCGGCATAGCCAAGCCGTATCGATATCCCGCGCTTGACCTCCTCACTGTGTCGGTCGGTCCACTCACCCGACAACGCGTTGACTAACGTCGTCTTCCCGTGATCCACATGCCCGATCATGCCGATGTTCACCATCGGCTTCCGCTCAGTCTTGCTGCTTCCCATAGATCAGGTGGGTGGCGCAAATAAGCGTCTCTCAGACCTATTCGCTCCACTATCACTCTTTACAATAAACAGGCTTAATAAAAAGTTTCTTGGAACGAGCGTGACCAATGCGCACGCGAGCTTCAGCTACCCGCGTCACCTTTCTGAGTATCCAGCGTTTAGAATCGCCAAGCGTCTCGTCTCCCTTTACAACTGACGCGTTTGCTAAACGGGCTTTAAGTACTGCGCTACCTATATGCTACCCATCTAGATAGATTCTTCGTAACATGTCCGGCAATTCGTTTGGAACTGCATTCCGCATAACGACCTGGGGAGAATCCCACGGCGCGGCTCTTGGTGTGGTCATTGACGGCTGCCCTGCGGGACTTGTGCTCAGTGCTGCGGAGATACAGCGTGAGCTAAACAGGCGAAAGCCGGGTGTAAGCGACGTCACCACAGCACGGAAGGAGGCGGACGAGGTGCAGCTCTTATCCGGAATCTTTGAGGGCAAAACGCTGGGCACACCCATTTCCCTGCTCGTGTGGAATAAAGACGTCAATTCGAGTACCTATGAGTCATTCAAGCACATCCCGCGGCCCGGCCAGGCGGATTATACCTATCAGCTGAAGTACGGGAGACGGGACCATCGGGGCGGTGGCCGAGCCTCTGGTCGCGAGACCCTAGCGCGCGTTGCCGCAGGGGCGATCGCGAAGAAGATCCTGGCGCAACATTCCGTTGAGATACTCGGCCACGTTGTTGAGATCGCGGGTATACGAGCGCGTGAGGTGAGTGCAGCGGAACTACGAGACCATGCGGAACGCACGACTGTCCGGTGTGCAGATCCTGAAGCCGCGAAGCGGATGGAAGCGGCGATCAAAGCGGCGAAGGAAGAAGGAGAGAGCGTCGGTGGCATCGTGGAGGTGCGTGCGCTCGGTGTTCCCCCCGGTCTGGGCGACCCCGTCTTCGATAAACTGGATGCCGAACTTGCCAAGGCCTTGATGAGTATCGGAGCAGTAAAAGGTGTAGAACTGGGCGCCGGGTTCGAAGCTGCGCGATTGCGCGGCAGCGAGATGAACGACGAGCTCTTCGTGCATGCGGGAAGGATAATGACCAGAACGAACACGGCAGGTGGCGTGTTAGGTGGCATTTCTACCGGCGCACCGCTCATCTGCAGAATCGCGGTAAAGCCCACGCCCTCCATCGCGAAGCCGCAGCGCAGTGTCAACATGACGACGATGCAGGATGTGGAGATCCAGATAACGGGGCGCCACGACCCCTGTATCTGCCCGCGTATCGTCCCGGTGGCAGAAGCAATGGTTGCTCTGGTGCTGGTCAATTTTCTGTTGAGAAATCCCCCGCGCATATAGCACGGCCAGGAGCGGAGTTCGCTCTTCTCTTCGTGCGCCCGGCGGCTTCATCAGCGGTCGTCCCAGTGTGATTCGCGACCATGAGTTATGAGTCTGGATGCACAGCAAGTTATTTGAAACCTATGCTAATTATGATAAGTATGAGAGCGCCGGAAACTGCGGGCTCCTCGCCTATTCAGTATACGCGCCCCGTCGAGGCCGTCATCAGGCGTGTGATCGCGATCCTGACGAATTGGGATGTGCGTGAGGGGTGTAGCTCCATCTATGCCGTACTGCTCGCATCTCCTGACCCGTTAACCGCAGACGAGATCGGCGAACGTGCGCATTACGCCTCTTCCTCGACTATGAACCACCTGAATACGCTGATTCGTATGGGGTTGGTAACCCGGGTTCGGCGAATAGGGAAGAACCTGTATATGGCGAATATGAGCTTCGTTGAGCTGATCAAGGCAGAACGAGCGAAGCTCACGCGATATCTTAGCCAGCTGCGGGATGAACTCGACGGCATTAAAGACCTGGACCATCTCAGAGCGAAGGTTGACCACGCATTGCTTTACCTCGGTGGACTGGAAAAAGCTTCGAACGAGGTCCTGGCGGCTTGAGACCAGCGATGAGAACCGATCTGTCGTTCTCTCGGACCTCAGGGAAGACACCCACAATCGTGTTGACTGCAGACGAGACAATGATGAGCAGGTACCGTTGGGGGATCTTCATGGGGTTCTCCACCTGCCTGCCGCAGGGGATTCTCCCTGATTGGTTCTATTTCAGCATCTTCGCGCCGCCGGTGCCGCGAATCAATGGGCGAGCGGTCTATGCCGACTATGGACTCAGGATTATCGAAGCCGCGCTCGCCGACCGCTTTGGCGCGGACGAAGTGGCCGTCGTCCACCCGAAAGATCTGGAGCAGGTAGTGGGCCCGCGAACGGAGATCATAGGCGTCAGTGGCCACGATTTCCTCGGTATCAATCCGCCGACCTCGGAGTTCGTTGATCTCGTTGATATCGGACCGCCGCTCAACCGTGTCAAGTTCTTCGAGCTGATGCGGAAGTTGGTGATGAAGGAGAAGACCGTGGTCGCGGGCGGGAAAGCGGCGTGGCAGCTGGCGGACGAGGCGGTCATGGACAAGCTCAATATCGATTACGTGCTCCTCGGCGAGGGTGAACTGACCGCGCCCGAGCTCTTCAAAGCGATCCTTGCGGATGAGCAGATGCCGCGGATCATCGAAGGCGAAGAGCCGAGCACCGATGAGATACCGAACATCAGGGGCGCAACCATTCACGGGCTCGTGGAGCTGAGTCGGGGCTGTGGACGCGGCTGCTCTTTCTGCACACCGAATATGCAGCGCCTTCGCTTTAAATCAGTCGAGCATATTGTACGAGACGTCCAGCGGAATCGTGAAGCGGGCCAGTGCTCGATCTCACTTCATTCTGAGGATATCCTCCGGTACGGTGCAAAGGGTATCACCCCGGACTATCAGCGCGTGCTCACCCTCATCGATCGCGTCACCGCGGTGGAAGGCATCACCAGTATCGGCGCGAGCCATATCTCGCTTGCCTCGGTCTACCATAATCCTCAGCTGCTTACCGCCATCACGGAACGATGCTATGCTGCACTCGACCAGGACTGGACAGGTGCACAGACCGGGGTGGAGACCGGAAGCGCACGCCTGATCGAGCGGCATATGCGCGGTAAAGTCCTGCCCTCATCGCCGCACCACTGGCCGGAGATCGTCAAACAGGCGTTCGGGCTCCTTGAAGATCAGCACTGGTTCAATGCATCGACGATTATCAACGGCCTGCCCGGTGAGACTACGGACGATGTCATCGCGAGCATCGAGCTCGTTGAGGATTTGAAGGGCTCTTCGTCACTAATCGTGCCCATGAACTTCGTCTCCATGCGTGGCCCGGTGCTCGGTAATGTGGAGACCTTCACCATCGCGAAGATGCGGCCGGTTCACTGGCAGCTTATCGGGATCTGCCTGGAGCACAATCTGGACGTTATCCCCAAACTTCTGCGGATCTATCGGACCGGAAGCGACCCTATCAGGAGCTGGCTGCTCTGCGTCGCGGCACGATGGATGACGCGATCTGCGCGGCGGTATGTGACCCCGATGAAGCACGGGGAGCCACCAACCGCACGCAGGGAAGCAAGCAGGTGGCTCTATCCAGACATACCAGCGTTTTAGATTTCTCGGGTGCCCTCAACAAGCCATTATTATTTAGTATTTGTTTAGCTCTGTAGACAGAGCTCCTGTGTGAGTAACGTTTGCAGCTCGTTGTAGATGTCCTTTCCTTGCAATCGCCATGTTGCGACGAGGGAAGCGATGTACTGGTAATACTCCGCA
>Ga0129302_1001366_pt1 | contig 18148 bp, 11 predicted proteins | sample BlaSprsedimmetaG_FD_94476 | JGI IMG/M metagenome (GOLD analysis project Ga0129302, IMG submission 94476) | Hot spring sediment bacterial and archeal communities from California, USA to study Microbial Dark Matter (Phase II) - Blank Spring... | ecosystem: Environmental > Aquatic > Thermal springs...
GGGGCTGTCTGGTTCGGCGAGGGTGGCGACGGCATGGGGCACGGATAGTGCCAGGGCCAGTTCAGTGCACAGCACACGCAGGATTTCGAGCGGATCGAGGGTGGCGTCGGCGGCGCTGATGATGTGATTTAGCGCCGTCAACTCACGATTTTGCACGCGTAAATCCTCGGTTTGACGGGCGACCGTGAAGCCTAACTCACGATTGAGATTTTCCATCTCTTGTTGATACCGGTCGCGCTCGGCGATCAAGCGCGCGCGCTCCAACACGCGCTCGATGATGACGGTGATCTCATCCATATCGCGCACGGGCTTGGTGACGTAGTCCCATGCCCCACGGCGGACCGCCTCGATGACGTCTTGCAGCACACCGGTGCCGGAGACAACGACGACCGGAAGTTCGGGCTGTTCGGCCTTGAGCGTGGCGACGACTTCTAGTCCGTCGACGCGGGGCATACGCAGATCGACCAGGACTACATCGAAGTGTTCAGCGCGCGCAGCACTGAGTCCCTCGGCGCCATCGGCGGCAGTAACGGTGTGATACCCACATTCACCCAAATAATCGGCGAGCGCGCGCCGGAGCAACAGTTCATCGTCAATAACCAAGATTTTTTTCTGGCCCATCGATCCATCCTACCAATAAGATAAACAATATTATAAACCGAACACAGATAAACCAAAATCAAGCGCCAATCGTAAGGGTTAGCTCTCAAGACTATCGCCAGTCCTGGAGCCTTTGGGTATAGGACAAATTATAGGGAACCGTAGCCGCGAAATCCATTTCGCGCCCGGACTACGGAATTTGCCCCATATTCTGCACTATACCCGGAGCCTTTGGAATCGTGGTGTTTTACTATATAATAGTTGACATTTATAAAATCGGCAAGCGACGAAATCTTGAGGAAAACGCGCGACATTCCTTTGATAAAACAAGGAGTGCAGATATGCACATATTGTTGGTTGAAGATGAAGTTCCCCACGTTGAATTGATCCGGCGCGCGTTCCGGCAGCGAATGCCAGAAGCCGACTTGCTCATTGCGCACAGCCTGCAAGAAGCGCACAATCTCCTGGCAACGCAAACCTTCGATCTGGTGATCACGGATTGGTTGCTGCCTGATGGTCAGGGCGTGGACGTCTTAGTCAAACCTGAGCAAGAACCGGCTTTCCCCGTCATCTTAATGACCAGTCACGGCAATGAGCAGGTGGCTGTGGAAGCGATGAAGGCCGGTGCGCTGGATTACGTGGTCAAAACGGCGGAGACGCTGACCGATATGCCGCACCTTGCCGAGCGTGTGTTGCGCGAGTGGCATTATCTCGCCGAGCGCCGGCGGACTGAGCAGGAGATTATACGCCTGCAGCATCTCCTGCAAAACATCACCGATTCCATGCCCTCCGCGTTGATCACCCTGGACGCCGAAGGGCGCGTGCTGACCTGGAACCCCGCCGCCGAGCAGTTCACGCATTGCACGGCGGAACAACTCCTGGGCAATTTGCTATGGGAACTTTGCCCGGCGTTGGAACATTATCGCCCCCTGATCGACGAGGTCTTGGCGACGCAGCGCGTGGCACACCGCCACCGCGAGGAGGTGCATACCCTAGAGCGCGTGCGCTACTACGACGTTCACGTGTTTCCTCTCCTTTCCAATGCCATTGCCGGGGTGGTGTTGAGCATTGACGATGCAACCCAACGCGTTCATCTCGAGGAGACGATGCTGCAAGCGACCAAGTTAGCGAGCGTCGGTGGGCTGGCGGCAGGCATGGCCCACGAAATCAACAACCCCCTCGGCGCGATGATGCAGTCGGCGCAGTTTTTGGAACTGGCCCTCAATCCCCGCCATCCGCGCACGCGAGCGCGGATGGAAGCCGCCGGCATCGACCCGGAAAGCCTGGATGCCTACATGCAGGAACGCGGATTGCTTGACTATGTGCAGGGCATTCGCGAGATGGGCACACGCGCGGCCAAGATCGTCTCGGATTTGCTCAGTTTCGCGCGCAAAGGGACGTCCAACCGCGCCCCGTGTAATCTGAACAAGCTCATCCAGCAAACGGTTGAACTGGCCGCCACGGATTACGATCTGAGACGCCAGTATGACTTCCGCGATATTGAAATCGTGTACGAGCTGGCGGCCCGACTGCCCGAGGTATCGTGTGATCACCAGCAAATTCAGCAAGTCCTCCTCAATCTGATACGCAATGCAGCCCAAGCCACAGCCGATAAACGCGCCGAAGTGGGGACAGGCTTTACCCCGCAGTTGATCCTACGCACGACGGTCGTCGAATCCTATGTGCGCGTAGAAGTAGAGGATAACGGCCCCGGCATTCCCGAAGCCGTACAACGACGGCTCTTCGAGCCATTTTTCACCACCAAGGAGGTGGGCGAGGGAACCGGCCTGGGGCTGTGGCTGTGCTGGTCCATCATTCACGAACGGCACGACGGGCGCATCTGGGTCGAGCCACGGCAGCCATGGGGAACCCGCTTTGTGTTCGAGTTGCCCATTGCGGATTAACAGCGAGGCAAAAGATATGCCCAACACAGATCAGACGCCCCCACGCCCAGCACGCCTGACCATCGGGATATTCTTTGAAAATATGCCCAATGAGCAGCAAGAGTATCTGTCCCAGGTCCTGGCGGGCGTCACAGCGGTGGCGCAAAATCAAGATGTGAACCTGCTGTGCTTTACCGGCGGACACCTGTATCACACCTTCTACAACCAATTCGACACGCAACGCAATATTCTCTACGAATTGGTCACGGAGGACATCGTTGATGGCCTGCTTATCGTGGGTACCATCATCACGTATGCCCCCGTACCCAAGACCATTGAGTTCTACCAACGCTACAGCCACCTGCCGCTCGTCCACATTGGACTGCCCATAGAGGGTTTCCCCACGGTGGTGGCGACCGAAACAGCCGGTCTCTACGAAACTGTAGCGCATCTCATTCGAGATCATCACTATCGCCGGATTGCTTTCATCAACAGTCCCGAAAATCGCCCCACGGCCAGACCGCGCTACCAGGCCTACGTGCAGGCGTTGACGGACCACGGGATCGCTGTCGATCCCACGCTTGTCATTCCCGGAGATTGGACCGTTCGCGCAGGTAGGGAAGCCGTTGAGATGCTGCTCGATGAACGCAAAACAGACGTGCAGGCCATCGTCGCTTCCAACGACAATATGGCGTTGGGCGCATTGGAGGCGCTGCAGGCGCGCGGCATTCACGTGCCTTACGATATAGCCCTGACCGGTTTCGACGATACCCGCATGTCCGAGCTGGCGACGCCATCGTTGACGACGGTGCGCCAATCGATGTTTGAATTGGGTGCGCAGGGGCTGACGGTGCTGCTGGCGAAAATTGCCGGAGAGGAGATCCCACTCGAAGTGCAGCTCCCCACCGAACTGATCATTCGCCAGTCGTGCGGCTGTCCCGATCCGGCGGTTGCCAGGGCGATGGCGGAGGCGTCCTCTGAAGCGACCCAACCGGCGGAGCGCCATTTCGTCACCGGACGTGAGCGGATCATCGCCGAGGTGGCATCTCTCCTCGGCGCAACGGCAGAGGCCGCCGGCTGGATTGGAGACTTGCTGACTGCTTTCACGTCAGACATAGAAGACGAATCCGCCGGTGTCTTTATGCCCACACTGGACAGGGTCCTGCGCCAGGTGATCCACAGCGGCGGCGACATCAGACAGTGGCAGGATGTCGTCTCTGCATTGCGCCGTCGCCTGCACTCCTATACCGGCGATCCCGCGCTATGCGTGCGCGTGGAGAATCTCTGGCATCAAGCGCGCGTGTTCATCGGGGAAGCGATGCGGAAGGCGCTGGCGCAGCGCCAGTTACAGGCGGATCAACAGAACATCATAGTGCGGATATTCGGTCAGGTTTTGATGACCACGTTCGATTTCGACACTTTGCTGAACATCATCGCCGAGCGCATGCCGGATTTGGGCATCCCGGCCTGCTATCTCGCCCTGTACGAAGATCCACGGCCTTACGCATACCCGCAACCCGCGCCGGAATGGTCGCGCCTGGTGCTGGCCTATCACGAAACCGAATCCCCACTCTCTGCCCACCACGTCGAAGTCAACACCGCCGAGCGGCGTTTTCGCTCACACAGGCTGCTCCCACCGGAGCTATGGCCCCGCGACAGGCGCTACACGTGGATTGTCGAACCGTTGTACTTCCAAAATGACCAACTCGGCTTTGCGGTCCTGGAGATGGGGACAGCGGAAGGGCCGGTTTTTGAGACTGTGCGCGAGCAGATCAGCAGCGCGCTCAAAAGCGTACTCCTTTTCCAGGAACAAAAACGGGCCGAAGCCGCGTTAGTACAGGCATACGCGCACGTCGAGCAGCAAGTCCACGCACGTACCCGCGAACTGGAACAAGAAATCGGCGAACGCAAACAGGCCGAAGCGATGCAGCAAACGTTGATCGCCGAACTCGAAGCCAAGAACACCGAACTGGAACGCTTTACGTATACCGTCTCCCACGACTTGAAAAGTCCGTTGATCACCATCAGTGGTTTCACGGGCTTTTTGGAACAGGACATGCTGGCCGGCGACCTGGAGCGCGCCAGAGAAGACATGACCCACATCAACACTGCCGTTGCCAGGATGCAACGTCTGTTGGGCGAGTTGTTGGAACTGTCGCGCATCGGGCGCATCATGAATCCGCCGGAGGAAGTCGCTTTTGCGGACATTGCCCGCGAGGCGATCGAGATGGTGCGCGGGCATATCGAGGCGCGCGGGGCCGTGGTAGAGATTGCGCCCGATCTGCCCTCCGTCTTCGGCGACCGGGTGCGACTGGTGGAAGTCGTGCAAAACCTGGTGGACAATGCCTGCAAATTTATGGGCGACCAACCCCATCCACAGATCGAAATCGGCGCGCAGCAGGTCGATGACGAGACGGTCTTCTACGTGCGCGACAACGGCATTGGTATTGAACCCCAGTATCACGACAGCATCTTCGGCCTGTTCAACAAGCTCGACCCGCAGAGCGAAGGGACCGGCGTAGGCCTGGCGCTGGTCAAGCGCATCGTCGAGACGCATAATGGCAAAATCTGGATTGAATCGGAAGTGGGTGCCGGATCGACGTTTTGTTTTACGCTGCCACTGGTAGCTGACAGAGGCTAGTGCAGAAGCATCATCGAAAGAGCTATCATACAATGTAGCTTCCCTGACCGAACATGCCTACGACAGGGAATCTTGCCGGGAAGGATGAACCATGAAAATCGAGCAGAAAAAATGGACAGAGGCTAAAGGGTGGGTAGTAGAATACCCAGAGGCCCTAGGAGCTTCTGCCCAATTGGTTTTGGTGTTTGGCGCCAGAGCTATTCTAGGAGAGCAGAATTTGGTCGCGCAAATTAAGACCACATACCCCAATGCGCACATCCTCGGTTGCTCAACCGCCGGCGAGATATGTGGCACCCAGGTATCGGATCACACACTCGTCTTGACTGCCGTAAGCTTCGAACACACCTGGCTCAAGGGCACCCAGGTTGAAATGCAGCGGATGGAAGACAGCTTTCAAGCTGGCAAATGCCTGGCGCAATCATTCGACCCCGAAGGATTGGTCCACGTCCTGGTGCTTTCAGACGGGTTGGTCGTTAACGGTAGCGATTTGGTCAGGGGATTGACAAGTCAGTTGCCAGACCGGGTCACCGTGACCGGCGGGCTGGCCGGGGACGGCACACAGTTTCAAGAGACGCTCGTGTTTTGGGATGGCGTTCCCAAAAAGAACACCATCGCGGCGCTCGGTTTATACGGCAGTCGCTTGAGGATTGGCTATGGTTCTCTGGGAGGCTGGGATCCATTTGGACCAGAACGCCTCATCACACGATCCAGGGGAAACATACTCTATGAACTTGATGGGCGCTCTGCACTAGAGTTGTACAAAAAGTATCTGGGCGAGCACGCCAGTGGTCTGCCGGCCACCGGGTTGCTCTTCCCGCTGAGTCTGCGCGGCGAGGCCGGCGAAACCGGTGTGGTGCGCACAATTTTGTCGGTGAATGAGCAGGAACAGAGTATGACGTTTGCGGGCGACGTTCCTGAAGGCGCTTATGCGCGGATGATGAAGGCCAATTTTGGCCGGTTGATCGATGGTGCTGTCGGCGCTGCCCAAACCACTTGCGAGGCCAGCGGTTCGCATTCTCCTGCGTTAGCCATCCTCATCAGTTGCGTCGGCAGAAAGCTCGTGCTCAAACAACGAATCGAGGAAGAGGTAGAGGGCGTGCGCGACGTCCTGGGTGAGCACACAATCTTAAGCGGTTTTTACTCCTACGGTGAAATCTCGCCATTTATGCCCGGTGCAAAATGCGAATTGCATAACCAGACGATGACGATCACCACCTTTGCAGAGGTATGACCCGTGGAACCTATGCACAACCTTTTGAAACGCCAACTTAGACGATGTTTTGGGGACCACTTCCAGCTCCCTGAAGAATGGGCGGAATTCATTGGCATAGTCAATGCCGCCTATCGAGAGTCTGATGCCGATCGCGCGATGCTGGAACGGGCCTTAGAGCTGAGTTCGCAGGAATTGCTCCAGGCCAATTCCGAGATGCGGGCGATCTTTCAGGCCATCCCTGACCTGTTGTTCCGGCTGGATGGCAATGGCGTCATTCTCGGCTATGAAGCCGGTCGCACGACGCACTTTTTCCTCCACCCTCAGGAATTGCTAGGCAAGCGCATCCAGGATATCCCCCTGAAAAACGTTGGCGAGAAATTCGGTGAAGCCATTCAGGCTTGTAAAACCGGGACGGCTGCCAACATCGAGTATTCCCTGTTTATGCAGGGGCAGCGGCACTTTTACGAAGCCAGACTGCTGCCGCTCCCCGAAGATCAAATCATCGTCATCATCAGAAACATCACCGCGCGGGCGCTGGCTGAGATCGAGCGCGAGTCGATGATCAAAGAACTGGAAGCCAAGAACACCGAGCTGGAACGCTTCACCTACACCGTCTCGCACGATCTAAAAAGCCCGCTGATCACCATCGCCGGCTTTGTCGGTTTTTTGGAGAAGGATGCGCTGGCCGGCAATCTGGAGCGAGTCAGGGAGGATGTGAGCTATATCAACGACGCTGTCACCAAGATGCAGCGCCTGTTGAGTGAACTGTTGGAGCTATCGCGCATCGGACGGATGATGAACCCGTCCGAGGAGGTGTCGTTTGCCGATATCGTCCACGAGGCCGTCGAATTGGTGCGCGGGCGCATCGAGGCGCGCGGCGTGGCGGTGGAGATTACGCCCGACCTGCCGACCGTCTACGGCGACCGGGCGCGACTGGTCGAAGTGGTACAAAACCTGGTCGACAACGCCTGCAAGTTTATGGGGGAGCAGTCCTACCCGCGGATTGAGATCGGTGCGCGGCAGGACAAAGCCGGACCGATTTTTTACGTGCGCGACAACGGCGTTGGCATCGCACCGCTGTATCAAGACAAAGTCTTTGGCCTGTTCGAAAAGCTCGACCCGACCAGCGACGGCACCGGGATTGGCCTGACCCTGGTCAAGCGCATCGTGGAGACGCACGGGGGGGAAACCTGGATCGAGTCGGCGAGTCAAGGCGGGGGTACAACGTTCTACTTCACGCTGCCGGTAGAAACGCCGGCCGCACCTGGTAAATCCTGATGACGTTGCTAAAAGCTAACAGCTATTGTATGCGTGGCAGCATTCCTAAATAACCCCTGGCGCGCAGGAGAGAAAATATGCCACACCAGTTTAATACAAAGTATGCGGGCACTCAACCTCGCCGACCTACAATTGCCGTCGTGAGTGACTTGTTCACCTTTTCGTACCCTAACCCGGATAAACCGGAACTAAAAAAGGCCTGCGACGCCCGTTTCTTGCTCATTGTGCAAGAATTTGCGTGGTTAGGCTCTATTGATGTCTTCCAGGGCGTGACGGATGCCGCCAAAGCGCATGGAACCAATGTCCTATATGCCGCTGGCGGCCCTTTGCATACGGTGGCCGGCCAACCGATGGCGAGAAGTCTCCTACTTAGCCTGGTTGGCCCGGATAATGCAGATGGCATCATTATCGTGTCGAGCTTACTGGCAACAGCAAGTAGCCGGGAGGAGTTCATCACGTTCTGCAAACAGTATGAACCCTTACCGATGGTCAGCGTGGGACTGACGCTGCCCGACATGCCAAGTATCACCATTGCGAATTATGCCGGCATCTACGATGAGGTGGGCCATCTCATCGACGTGCATGGCTACCGGCGGATTGCTTTTATTCGCGGCCCGGAAGGCCATCAGGAGGCGGAAGAACGCTTGCGGGGCTATACGGACGCCCTGACCGCTCATGGCATCCCCATTGACCCGGCCTTGATCGTGCCCGGCCAATTCAGCATTGGGTCAGGCGCCCAGGCCATCATCACACTCCTCGACCAACGCGGCGTCGAATTCGAAGCAGTCGTGGCCGCAAGTGATCAAATGGCATTGGGCGCGTTGGAAGCCTTGGAGTCGCGCGGCATACACGTGCCGGGTCAGGTCGCCCTCGCCGGATTCGACGATATAGACCAGGCGCGCTACGCCAATCCTGCGCTGACGACCGTGCGCCAGCCCCTTTATGCGATGGGCGCGCGCGCCCTTGAAACCCTCCTGGCGCGGATGGCCGGAGAGGATGTCGCTGAAGAGGTTCAGGTGCCCACGGTATGTATTATCCGCGAGTCCTGCGGATGTCTGCGCCAGGAAGTTACGCATGCGCAGGATGCCCGCCTCATCCGGACGAAACAAATTATCAGGAGGATGAGCGATCTCGGAGGTGAATTGCTGACCACCTTTCACGTGGCCGGAATCCTGGACGTGCTGGCCCGGGAGTTGCCGCGCTTAGGTATTCCACGCTGCTATCTTGCCCTATACGAGGAGACAGACACATATCGCTATCCCGATCCCCCGCCAGAATGGGCGCGCTTGGTGTTGGCCTATACCGAGCAGGGACGGCTGGAGCTTCCGCCCAACGGACAACGATTTCCCTCCCGCTGGCTGCTACCGCCCAACAGTCTTCCTACAGAGCAACCGTCGGTCATGGTCGTCACCTCCCTCGATACTCAAAACCAGCTCTTAGGTTTTGTCGTCTTCGAGGACCGGCTGGAGGAGAAACTGTTTTACAGAGACTTACGCCTCCAGATCAGCAGCGCCCTGCACAGCGCCTTGCTCGTGCAACGACTGCAAGCACGCTCCGCAGAACTGGCCCGGCAGCAGTATGTTCTCAATACGTTTATGGAAAACGTTCCCGATCGCATCTACTTCAAGGACCTCCAAAGCCGTTTCACGCGGGCCAACCACGCACTTGCCTATCACCTGGGATTGAGCGATCCGGCCCAACAGATCGGCAAGAGCGACTGGGATTTCTTTCCTGAAGAGTTAGCAAGGGCCAAACACGAACAAGAAAAACTGATTATTAGCACAGGCCAGCCAATCCTGGGGTTACAAGAACCCGATGGCATGGGACGTTGGGCGCTGACCACCAAGATGCCGTTGCGCGACGAACACGGCGCCATCATCGGCACTTTTGGCATCTCGCACGACATCACCGAGCTAAAGCAGGCCCAGGCTGAATTGCAGCGCGCGTATGCCGATATAGAACAACGGGTTGCGGAACGAACCGCCGAATTGCAACGTGAAATCGCCGAACGCAAACAAGCCCAAGCCGAACGCGAGGTCCTGATCGCCGAACTGGAGACCAAGAACGCCGAACTGGAACGCTTCACCTACACCGTCTCCCACGATCTGAAAAGCCCCTTGATCACCATCGGTGGCTTTGTCGGCTTTTTGGAGAAGGATGCCCTGGCCGGCAATCTGGCTAAGGTCAAAAAGGATGCAGCTTTTATCAACGATGCTGTCAGCAAGATGCAACGGCTGCTCGATGAACTGCTGGAACTCTCACGCATTGGGCGGATGATGAATCTACCGGAGGAGACCTCTTTTGCCAATATCGTTCACGAAGCCGTCGAGCTGGTGCGCGGGCGGATCGAGGCGCGCGGGGTACAGGTGGAAATTGCGCCCGACTTGCCGGCCGTCTACGGCGACCGGGCGCGGCTGGTCGAAGTGGTACAAAACCTGGTCGATAACGCCTGCAAGTTCATGGGCGAGCAACCCCACCCGCGGATTGAGATCGGTGCGCGACGGGACGAGGCCGGGCCGGTTTTCTACGTGCGCGACAACGGCATCGGCATCGAACCGCCGTTTCATGACAAGGTCTTTGGCCTGTTTGAAAAGCTCGACCCGACCAGCGATGGCACCGGCATCGGCCTGGCCCTGGTCAGGCGCATCGTGGAGACGCACGGCGGCACAACCTGGGTCGAATCGCCAGGGCGAGACGGTGGCGCAACGTTCTACTTCACGCTGCCGGCAAAAAAGCCGGACGTACAAGGAGAAATGCCTGTATGACAAACCACCGGCAAACAGGTCAGGCGACCCAGGGCCGGCTACAGAAAGCCCGGCCCACGATTGGTTTCCTGAACAGTGACATCGAAGCAGAGTGGGCCTCTTTGCCCTGGCTGGGATGGTGGATGCCGCTCGCCAACATGATGTCACCCTCGTCACTTGCGTCGGCAAAATCATAAACTGGGCCTACAACTTCGAAAAGCAGGCCAATGTGCTCTACACCTTGATCAACGGCGAGCGTCTGGATGGCCTCATTATCTGGAAAGCCGGGGTGGTGATGAAATTGACCGAGCCGGAAATTGAGGCTTTCTGCCAACAGTACAATGTGCCGGTAGTGACGGTGGAAGGTATGGTCAGGGGATACCCCAGCGTAGTCTATGGCAATTACCAGGGCATGCGGGCGGCCATCGATCACCTGATCGAAGTACACGGGTACCGGCGCATCGGTTTCATGGGGCTGCACGAGCATCACGTCGGGTTCAGAGAACGATACCGGGCTTATACGGATGCGTTGGCAGCACATGGGCTGCCGGTTGAGCCGGCATGGGTCAAGCCCGCATGGTCCGACCGGGATATTTTGGCGGGAGGACGGGAAAACGAGCAGGCATTGACCACCTGGTTACGCGGGGCGCTGTCCGCCGGAATGGAAGCGCTTGCCGGAGTATGCGACACGGTGACCATCAGAGTGTTGAACACCTTGCAGATGATGGGGATCAGAGTGCCGGACGAGGTTGCCTTGGTCAGTTTTGATGACTTCGCCGAAGGCCGGGTGATCACCCCACCTTTGACCACAGTGAAGCCATCGTGGTATGCGTTAGGACAGGTGGCCGTAGAGACACTACTCGGAATCCTGGCCGGCCGTTCGGTCCCCGAACAAATCGTCGTGCCGTCTCAATTGGTAATACGCCAATCATGTGGTTGCCTGGACATAGCAGTGGAGGCGGCAGGCGCAGAACCGCTAGAACAACCAGCCCTGCTGCCGTCATGGAAGATGGCGCTCGACCAGGTAATCCCGGAGATGCTAAAAGCGGCGCGCGCCAACGCTGTGGAGGGGGTTCAGCAGGAGGTCGGGAAACTGGCGGCAAGTTTCACAGCGCAGATTACCAACCAGGGGACGGGAACCTTTTTACGCACCCTGGATCGATTGCTAAACCGGGTAAAGGCCGTTGAGGGTGACATACCGGCATGGCAAAACGCGCTGTCAGTTATGCGCCGGTCTATGCTACCCTATCTGGATGATGGAAAAATCGCTGCACGCGCCGATAGTCTGTGGCAGCAAGCGCGGGTGATGATCGGTGAGACGGCAGAGCGCGCACAGGCATACCGGCGCTTTCAGGCAGAACAACGCACCGAGCAACTACGTGCTGTAGGTCAAGCGTTGATCACGACCTTTGATGTGAACGAGCTAATGAACGTACTGTACGAGGAGCTACCGGCCCTGGGCATACCGGGCTGCTCTCTCTCGCTGTACGAGAATCCACAACCTTACGCCTATCCGGACCCCGCGCCAGAATGGTCGCGCCTGATCCTGGCTTATAATGCACAGGGACGCATCGAGCTAGAGGAAGAGGGGCGGCGATTCCTGTCCCAACAACTCATTCCAGAGGGCGTATGGCCTCACGATAGAGCCTGTAGCCTGGTCATCATACCACTCTACTTTCAGGACGATCAAATCGGGTTTGTCCTATTCGAGGCTGGCTCGCGCGAGGGGGCCATCTACGCGACGTTGCGTGGGGAGATCAGCAGCGCCTTGCAAGGCGCTTTGCTCGTTCGGCGACTACAAGAACGTTCTGCAGAACTGGCCCGGCAGCAGTATGTCCTCAATACGTTTATGGAGAACGTCCCGGACTACATCTACTTCAAAGACCTTGAGAGCCGCTTCACACGCGCCAATAGGGCGCATGCGCGCAAGTTTGGGTTGAACGATCCAAGCGAAGAGATCGGCAAAACTGATTTCGACTTTTTTATCGAGGAGCAGGCACGCATCAGATATGAGCAGGAGCAGGAGATCATTCGCACCGGACAGCCACTTCTCAACCTGGAAGAACACGATGGTTATGGTCAATGGGCGCTTACCACCAAGATGCCGCTGCGTGACGAGAAAGGCCATATCATCGGCACCTTTGGTATCTCGCGCAATATCACCCAACTCAAGCAGGCGCAGACAGCGTTGGAAAGAGCATACGCCGGTGTCGAACAACAGATTGCGGAACGCACCGCTGAATTAAAACTCGAGATCGCCGAGCGTGAGCAAGCTCAAGCCGAACGCGAAGCTTTGATTGCCGAACTGGAGACCAAGAACGCTGAATTGGAACGCTTCACCTACACCGTCTCCCACGACCTGAAAAGCCCCTTGATCACCATCGGTGGCTTCGTGGGTTTTCTGGAAAAAGATGCCCTGGCCGGCGATCAGGAGCAGATCAACGTTGATATAGCACATATCAACGACGCTGTCGCCAGGATGCAGCGGCTGCTCGATGAACTGCTGGAACTCTCACGCATTGGACGGCAGATGAACCCACCGGGGGCGATCTCCTTTGCCGATATCGTCCACGAAGCCATAGCACTGGCACGAGGGCGTATCGCGGCGCACGGCGTAGCAGTGGAAATCGCCCCAGATTTTCCCGTCGTCTATGGCGACCGGGCGCGTTTGGTAGAAGTGGTGCAAAACCTGGTCGACAATGCTTGCAAATTCATGGGCGAACAGCCTCAGCCACGGATCGAAATCGGTGTGCGGAACGGTGAAGCGGAACCGGTGTTCTATGTACGTGACAATGGCATCGGCATCGAACCGCAGTATCACAACAAGGTCTTTGGCCTGTTTGAAAAGCTCAATCCACAGAGCGAGGGGACTGGCATCGGCTTGGCTTTGGTCAAGCGTATCATTGAAACGCACGGCGGGAAAATTTGGATCGAGTCGACCGGTAAAGACGATGGCACAACGTTCTACTTCACGCTGCCAGAGCACAAAACGGATGATGGAGCCTGACTATGAACGTATGTGTTGCCCATCGGGCGAGAAAGCAAGCAACGCAGCCTATTTTTGGCGCCTCTGTATCCGGGTTAGGGCCTAACCATTCAAATTCTTGCTGAACGGACAAGAAAACGGGCTACAAAAACCTTTTTGGTTCCGGTTTATCCGGGTTAGGGTATAAACATGTCACATAACCAGAAACTGCGCAAACGTATGATACGCTATCGAAAAGCGAATGGGCAACCGGCTGCTACGTGCGCTGCGTGGCTCGCCGTCCGGCGCACGAAAAGAAAAAAGACCCCACACGACTACACACAGCTTGAGGAAATTGTGACGCAACGTACTGCCGCATTATCAACAGCCAACCGGCAACTTCAGGCCGCTTCCAAAGTCTCTACTATCGCCATCACCATACTCGAACCGGAGAATCTGGTCCGGCAAGTTGTTAATCTGATCCAAGAGCAATTTAACTTTTACTACGTCGGGCTATTCCTGGCAGACCGGAACAGACAGTATGCAGTTTTGCACGCCGGAACCGGGCCGGCAGGCGCGGCGATGCTCCGCGCGCAGCACAAACTACCCATTGCCGATAATTCGATGATTGGCTGGTGCATCAATCATGCCCAGGCACGCATTGCCCTGGACGTTGAACTAGAATCGACACGCTTCGCCAATCCCTATCTGCCCGAAACACGCTCCGAGATGGCGCTCCCCTTGATTACGAGAGGGCAAACCATCGGGGCGCTCACCGTGCAAAGCACGCAGAACGCGGCCTTCTCCGAACAAGACATCGCCGTGCTCCAATCCATGAGCGACCACGTCGCCACGGCGATCACCAACGCGCGCTTGTACGAAGCCACCAACACAGAACTTGCAGAGCGGAAGCGCATCGAGCAAGAGCGCGAGGCGTTGATCCGGGAACTGGAAACTAAAAACGCGGAACTGGAACGCTTTACGTACACGGTCTCTCACGATCTCAAAAGCCCGCTGATTACGATCAAGGGATTTCTGGGCTTTTTGGAACGGGATGCCGTCAAAAACGATCAGGAACGTCTCAAGAGTGACATCAACCACATCACGTACGCGGTCGACACGATGCAGAAACATCTGAAAGACCTGCTCGACCTCTCGCAGATCGGACAACGACGCAATCGACCGGAACCCGTTCCCTTGGTCGACGTGATCGACGACGCGGTTTCCCTGGTTTCTGCCCGCCTCACTGCGCGCCACGTGCACCTGGAGGTCGCGCCGGACCTACCCATCGTAGTGGCCGACCGCTCTCGCCTGCGCGAGGTCTTCGAAAACCTGCTCAGCAATGCGGCCAAGTTTATGGGCGACCAACCCTATCCCCACATCGAAATAGGCGCGCGACAAGATGACCAAGAAACGATTTTTTACGTGCGCGACAACGGCATCGGCATCGAAGCACAGTATCAGGAGCTAGTGTTTGGATTGTTTGAAAAACTTGATCCCACCGTCGAGGGAAGCGGCATTGGCCTGGCCCTGGTCAAGCGCATCATTGAGACGCACGGTGGACGCATTTGGGTCGATTCGGAAGGACACGGACGCGGTAGCACATTCTATTTCACGCTGCCCGCCGCGAAATGAAAACACAGGAGATCAGCTATGCCAACAGAGCCAAACACGATCCTACTCGTTGAAGACAACCCGGCGCATGCCGAAATCGTCATCCGTAGTTTCCAGGATCACCACGTTGCCAACAACATTATCCACGTCCTGGATGGCGAGGCTGCGCTGGATTATCTGCTCCATCGCGGCCAGTTCACCGGAGTAGAAAACAGCCCTCGCCCGCGTGTGATCCTGCTCGACCTGCGCTTGCCCAAGGTCAGTGGCTTGCAGCTTCTCCAAGAAATCAAGACGCACGAGACGCTGTCCAGTATTCCGGTCGTGATTCTTACCACCTCTGAAGCAGAACGAGATTTGGCGTTGGCTTATGCTAACCACGTCAACAGCTACCTGGTCAAACCCGTGGACTTCGCCAAATTCTCGCAGTTGATCGACGATTTGGGCATTTACTGGTTAGACTGGAACCGCCAGCCGTGGAGTTAGTGTTACAGGAATTTTCAACACAGAGACACGGAGGACACCGAGAGAAAAACAAAAAAACGCTGTGACCGCGACCTTCCCGGAAGCTGCCCATAGCCCGATCAGGATGTTTTTCAAGTGCCACCGCACGTCCACAGCCTAGCTTCCGGGAAGGTTGGCACGGGAAGTTATATTTTCAGGAACTCTAAGTTAGACAAAAAGCGTACTGACGATAGCCTGCGCCTCTTCCTGGATGCGCGCCAGATGCTCCGCTCCCCGGAAGCTCTCGGCGTAAATCTTGTATACGTCCTCCGTTCCTGAAGGCCGCGCCGCGAACCACCCATTTTCCGCAATCACCTTCAGCCCGCCGATGGGCGCGTCGTTGCCCGGCGCGCGGGTGAGCTTGGCCAGGATCGGCTCCCCGGCCAACGTCTGCGCCTTCAGCTGCTCCGGGGAAAAATCCTGCAACACCGCCTTCTGTGCAGCGCTCGCGGGCGCGTCGATGCGTTCGTAGACCGGGCTGCCGAACTGCTGCTCCAACGCACGGTAATGCTCGCCGGGATCCTTGCCGGTGACGGCGGTGATCTCGGCAGCCAGCAGGTCGAGAATGAAGCCGTCCTTGTCGGTCGTCCACACCGTGCCGTCGCGGCGCAGGAACGACGCGCCCGCGCTTTCCTCCCCGCCGAAGCCCAACGTTCCTGTAAACAAGCCCTCGACGAACCACTTGAAGCCCACCGGCGTCTCCACCAACTGCCGGCCAACACTCGCCGCCACCCGGTCGATCATCGTACTGGAGACCAGCGTTTTGCCCACCGCCACATCGGCGCGCCAGCCGGGGCGGTGCTGGAAGAGGTAGTGAATCGCCACAGCCAAATAGTGATTGGGGTTGAGTAACCCGGCGCTGCGGGTGACGATGCCGTGGCGGTCGTAGTCCGTGTCGTTGCCGAAGGCGATGTCGAACCGCTCCTTGAGCTGGATCAGCCCGGCCATCGCGTAGGGCGACGAGCAGTCCATGCGGATTTTACCGTCCCAGTCCAACGTCATAAATGCGAACGTCGGATCGACGGCGGGATTGACGATCTCCAAATCCAGCCCGTACCGCTCCGCAATCGGCTCCCAAAAAGCGACGCCCGCCCCGCCCATCGGATCGACGCCGATCTTCAGCCCGGCCTGGGCGATAACGTCCATATCCACCACGGACTGCAAATCGGTCACGTAAGGCGTGATGTAATCGTAGGCGTGGGTGGTCGCAGCGTTGAGCGCCCGCGTGAAGGGCATCCGTTGCACATCGCGCAGTCCCTCCGCCAGAATTGCGTTGGCGCGCTCCTCGATCTGCTTGGTGAGCGCAGTATCGGCGGGGCCGCCGGAAGGCGGGTTGTACTTGAAGCCGCCATCCTCCGGTGGATTGTGCGACGGTGTGATGACAACGCCGTCTGCGGCGTCTCCATCGGCATCGCCAGCCGTCCGCCCCCGGTTGTGCGTCAGAATCGCGTGGGAGATGACGGGCGTAGGCGTGTACCCCAATCCCTCCTGGTAGAAGACGTCCACGCCGTTGGCGGCGAACACCTCGATGGCCGTCGCCAATGCGGGTTCGGAGAGCGCGTGTGTGTCCATACCGATGTACAGCGGGCCGGTGACGCCCTGCGCCGCCCGCAGCTCGCAAATCGCCTGCGACGTCGCCAGAATGTGCGCCTCGTTGAAGCTGCACGCCAGCGACGACCCGCGATGCCCCGACGTACCGAATGCGACGCGCTGCGCGGCCACGCTCACATCCGGCTGATACACGTAATACGCCGTCACCAAACGCGGGACGTTGACCAACATCTCACGCGGCGCCGGCTTCCCGGCCAAAGGATGAGTAGCAGTAGACATAAGCACCTCCTATGAATTATGCCCTGTCTTTGCCATAACCACGTCCATAGCCTTCTTCAATGTTGGCAGAGATAGAACCTGCGCTGCGAATGAGCTGTTGTGCGATAGGTTTTCCCAGTGGATGGTTGAGCAGATGTGCACAATCTGCCCAACACAGGTCAAACAGGAATAATGCTTTCCGATACCCAAAAAATCTCCACAGATCTTCACTTGTGATAGCCTGCGGCACATTCTTCATCCACGTTTCATAATTCTGCGCATCATCCATCCGAAATCACCTGCCATTTGCCATTTGCTATTTGCTATTTGCCATTTTACAGGTACATCGCATCCATATACGCTGTCGTAAAGCCAGGGTGGACGGTCAACTCGACGTAGCGGACGCGCGCGACGATTTGGGCGGCCAGGCGGCGCTGTGCGGCGGAGATGAGCATCTGCCGCGCGCCGGTCCCGGCGGCGTTCCCCACTTGCTTGAAGCGTTCCAGCGGCAGTGCTGGGAACATCCCGATGTGCATGGCGCTCTCCAGGTCGAGGTACGTGCCGAACGCTCCGGCGACGATGAACGTATCGATGTCCTGCGCCGTCAATCCGGCCTCCAGCAGCAGCACCTCCACCCCTGCGCGGATCGCGCCCTTCGCCAACTGTATCTCGTTGACGTCCCGGCGGGTGACAAGCAAGTCGTGCCCGTTGCCGGTGTCCGCCGCAGGCGCGAGCAGGAACGCGCCGCCGCCGTCCCACGGGACGATGCGCGGATGGTTCGATGGGAAGCGCCCGGTGCGCTGAACGATCCCGGCAGCGCGCAGTTCCGCCACCACGTCGAGAATGCCGGAGCCGCACAGGCCCACCGGCGGTTTTCCGCCGATGGTTTGCAGGCGCACA
>Ga0129302_1001378_pt1 | contig 18107 bp, 16 predicted proteins | sample BlaSprsedimmetaG_FD_94476 | JGI IMG/M metagenome (GOLD analysis project Ga0129302, IMG submission 94476) | Hot spring sediment bacterial and archeal communities from California, USA to study Microbial Dark Matter (Phase II) - Blank Spring... | ecosystem: Environmental > Aquatic > Thermal springs...
CAATCGGAACAAATTCGGCGCCCAGCTTCATTTGCGTCAACATATTCCGCGCTGAATTGGCGTCAATATGCTCTAACTCAAACACACTGCTGACCACCACATCCCCCGGCTGAATCGGCTCGTTCGGCAGCCGCAGCACCGGATCCACGTTGGCCACGTCCTGCGTGCGGGCAATCGTGACCAGCCGATCCCGCCGGGTCATCACAAATCCGCGAAACCGCAACACCGACTCAAGCAGCGAATATAAATCCTTGATCCGAATCCTCCCGTCATGAACCTTGAGCATCACTTTCTGATTCCGCAGAATCGCCGGGTCATACATATAGTTCAGCCCAAGCTGCTTGCCCACCAGTTCCACCAGCTCTTCGACTTCCACTTCTACGGGCAGAGTAATGGTCAATTCCAGCTCCTGCTCGGCTTTGTCTTCGGGCAGTTGCGTGTCGGTCACGATGCGATGATCGGCAGGCGTCGGCTCGGCAACGCCATCAGGTGCTTGCTCGTCCGCAGGCAATTCCGCCTGGTCCTCCTCCTGCGCCGGCGGCTCAGCGGTTGGCTGTTGGGCCTGTTCGGACGTTTTCATCAGCATTTCCAGCACCGCAAGCAGGCCCTCATCTGACGCCTCGGCCTGGTCGGCTGACATCGCTTCCATCTGCCTGCGAATATCCTCAACCGCCTGCTGCTCCGGATCGACGGCCTTTGCCGGCTTGGGTTGCGGTTCGGATTCCGGCTCCGGCTCGGATTCGACCGGCTCGGCAGGTTCCGTGGTAACGTGATCCGGCGTTGCCGTGTCCGTTTCCGTTGTTTCTTCAGCGACCGAATCAACCGTATTCGACTCGGCGGGGATAGCCGACGGCGGCTTCTGGTCGCCGAAAAGCTGAGCGGCGATCTCAGCCAGCGAGGGCCTCTTTTCCTCAATCGCCGCCTCCATCGCTTCGCTGTCTTTTGGTTCGGGTTCGGGGGGGGCCGTTTTTTCCGTTTTCCACGTGTCGATAAAGGCCTCTATTTGGTCCAGCACATCAGCCGAGGCGATCCCGATCAACGTCCCCTCGAATAGATCGACTATCGCCGGATTGGGCGAACCGGAAGGCGGCGCACTGAGCAGTGTGCCGATGGTCAGGCTGCGCAGACGCACGGCAAGCTCTTCCCGCTTCGGCGCCGGTACCTGCTCGGTCGGAACCAGCAGCGGGCGAATCTCGACCGGCGATTCGCTGTCAGCCAGGGTAATCACCGAGGAAGCCTTGATCAAATCCTGCGTCCGATCGCTGGTTACGATGATCACCTCCGATGAGAGCTGATTATACTCCGTGCCGATATTCAGCCGTTCGAGCATCGTCTGAACCGTGCGGCTGTCGTTGTGCCGAAGACGAAAAGCGCGACTGCGCAGCGGACCTTGGTCGGTTTGCGAATACGCAAAAAGGCACGCCAGCATTAACATCAGCAATCCCGGTCGAGTCATTCTGTTCATAACCTGACACCTGTTATTCTCTGAATTCTGATTTGTCATCGATTAGTCCCGTTCATTGATCGTTTTCGGATGACGGCGTCGCATCGCCTGCCGGCTCCTCGTCGGATGCGTCGGTATCGCTCACCTCAACGCGATCCTCGGCGGTCTGCGCTTCAAGTGTTGTCTTTTCTTTTTGCAGAAGCTGCAAAAGCTGCATCCAGGCCTCCTGCTCCCGCTTTTGCTCTTCAGACGAAACATGCGGGTCGTCGCGGTGCATTATTTCCTGAATGCTGGCGATGCTCTCCTGAAGTGATTCTTTCTTTTCTTCCGGCGACGGCTCGCGGACCGACGCGCGGACGCGATCAATCCGTCCCTGAACATCGACGCGCGCAGAAGGCAGACGCGACGCATCCCGCGCCACGCGAATCGGTCCGGCGGCGCCGGCCTGACGTTCGTCCTGTTCATCGGCGGCCGCTTCGGAGACCTGTGAAACCGCGGTCGTCACCCCGCTCGGCCCGCTCGAACGAGCCGAGGCCGTCGCGTCTTCTTTCAGCAGTGAACGGACGCGCGGCTGGGGCGTCGGCACAAAAATCTCCGAGTGCCGTTGGCCGTCCTGGAACAAGACCACGCTGCCGTCATTGACCTCGTGAAGAACCAGATGCTCGATTTGCTCGCCCTGGCGATACCACTTGGACGGCCCGACCACCGGCTTGATCAGCGCAAACGACCGCTCCGGATCACTGTGCGAGCGGGCGGTGGCCACCAAATCAAACCGCACCGATACCGGACGCGGCGGCACGACGCGCATCGGACGCTCAGGCTCCGGTTCCGGCTTCGGATCCGGACGTTGCCGCTGGGCCGTTTGAGCGGGCGGCGGATCGGGTTTAGGCGGAGGCGGAGGGTCAATCCGCAAGGCAAACTTCTTGGCCTGGGTCACCAAGGGCGAAACGGCGTCTTCTTTGTCGGGGGCGACCTGAACCTCGGTTTTGAGTCTCTCAACGATGCCCGGCTCAGCGAGAAACGCCTCAATTTCCGGATCGCCTTTCAGCCCCCATAAAGCCAATAAAACCACACCGCAGACCGCCGACGCAGCCAGCAAAAAACTTGTTATCCGCAGTGTTCTAACCATTCATACTCCGACACATCCTCATAGGTCGCCAAACATACACGTCAAGCTGAGCTTATACCAAAGCCTTAGACACCTCAGAGGGCATTTTGTTCCGTCGGTGAAGACAAAGAAATGCCCTCAGAACAAGATAAATGGCGTCTAATTCAGCCTAAACCAGGCATTGCAGCGAATCGACAATTCCTGACCGCCGGTCAGCTTGATTTTCAGCTCGTCTGATATATATCGGCGACTTGGGGTCGGAGCATCGGCAGAAGGCGTGATTTTTACCATAATTTGAAGATGATTTCCATCGTGCCTCTGACTGTCGATGGACATCATCCCGTTAGTGGAAGAATACGACTCAATCTCAACTTTCTGGTCATAATTGCTGCGAATCCAGACATCCCGGATGATTTCTTCGCCCGGTGCGATATTTTGCAGAATAATCCGCGGCCGCGACACCTCAAAATAGGGTTTGGCGCTGAAATGCACCGCCAACAACCCCGCTTGCGGATGGTCGGTTCGTACCTGAATCAAACCGGTAGGCGTTGTTCCAAGTTTTTCCATATCCACTTTCGGCTCAAGGATAAACTCGGTCGCCCGCTCCGACCGATCAAACGGAATCGTCATCACCCCGCCGGTCGCCGAGGCGCTGGTAATCGCAAAGGCCTTGCCGTCCGTACTCTTGATGCTCAGCGTCGGCATTCCGGCATTGTCCTGATCCAGCAACAGAGACACTTCTTTCGGACTGATTTCGACATTAACGACCACTTTGGCTTTGATGGTCAATTCATATTGTGGGTTTTTAGGGTCATTTGTATAGATATATATCGGCTTAACATCCGTCACAGCACCGGAGGCGGCATTATACCGAACGTGAAGCACGCCGGATTCACCCGGCTCATATTCACGCTTCTTAAGCTCCGGAATCGTACAGCCGCACGGGGCATGAAATCGCTCAATTTTCAGGACCTCATCCCCCTTGTTTTCAAACTTAAAATCAACCGTATGAGAAGAACTTGGGCCAACTTGACCAAAATCGTGCACCGATTCTTCGAACCACATCACAGGCGCAGCGTCTGCTTCCGGCTCCGGTTCAACGGCGGACTGCGGTTTGATCGACTCGTTTCGAGGCACGGCAGGCTCAGCGGAAGGACGAACTGGGGCGGCGGATCGCGGCTGAGCACTTACAAGGGGTTCCGGCTCCGAAACAACTGCTTGTCCTGAGGCACATCCTGCGATCAACGCGATGAATAAAACAAGTCCCCACGCGAAAAAATGACCCAATCTCATAGTAAAACTCCTCAAAATTGAAAAGATTTTCAAACAGGACTTTAATGTTTACGCCGATAAATGCAATTAAGTTTACCAAAAAGAGGTTGACTGACAACAGTATTTCGGTCGATTCCGGATATGGCTTTACACAAAGAAGAACGGCCGTTACAATTTCCGAAGTCGATAAAGAATCGGCCCTTAATCCGTCAACATGATCCGTGATAGACGGCGTTGCCCTGTATTCCAGATGAGGAGTTCGCCATGAACAACACGCGTCAGCCGGAATTGTCATTGGTCATTCCGGTATTCAATGAAGCGGACAGCCTGCCCGGCTTGCAGCGTGACATCGTCCAGGCTCTGGACGGCCTCGATTATGAAATCCTCTATATCGACGACGGCAGTTCCGATGAGAGCTTTCGGATCCTCAACGACATGCAGCGCGCCTGCCCGCGCGTGCGGCTGATTCGCTTTCGCCGCAATTTCGGCCAGACCGCCGCGCTGAGCGCCGGGTTTCGCTACGCCCGCGGCAAGGTCATCGTTCCGCTGGACGCCGACGGCCAGAACGACCCTGCCGACATCCCCCGATTGGTCAGCAAACTCAACGAAGGCTACGACATCGTCAGCGGCTGGCGCAAAGAACGCAAAGACAACCCCGTCACCCGCACTCTGCCGTCGCGGATCGCCAACTGGATGATCGGCCGCATCACCGGCGTGCGGCTGCACGATTACGGCTGCACACTCAAGGCCTATCGCGCTGAATCGCTCAAACCCATCCGGCTGTATGGCGAGATGCACCGCTTCATCCCCGCGCTGGCCAGTTGGGGCGGTGAAAACGTGACCGAAATGGTTGTCAACCATCGCCCGCGCACCGCCGGCAAGACCAAGTACGGCCTGAATCGCACCTTCAAGGTGATTCTTGATCTGATGACCATCAAATTTCTTGCGTCTTTTTCCACCAAACCGATCTATATCTTCGGCGGACTGGGCGTCTTGTGCTTTTTCGGATCGTTTCTGTCAGGGCTGGTGGTCATTTTGATGAAGCTCATCCAAAACTATTCAATGAACCGCAACCCGCTGCTGATTGTCTCATTGATGCTGATGACTGCGGCAATTCAGTTTGTTCTGATGGGGCTGCTGGCCGAAATCCTCGTTCGCACCTATCACGAATCGCAGGATCGCCCCATCTATGTCATTGATAAAATCATCGAACCGTCGGAAACAACGATAACCTGAAAGGTCCTATGGCGCGTCGCAGAAAACCCGTACAATCCTCGCCTCCGGCTGCGCCGGTTCGCAGCCAGTCCGCTTTCTCATCCGGCCTGTTGGTCGCTCTTACGGCCGTGCTGCTGCTGGGCGGCATCCCGTTTGCGCTGGGCAAGTACATCGAACTGAACACCCCCGACCCCTTTGACGGCGGCGCGTACGCCTACTCGGCTCAGCGGCTGCTGACCGGCGCGCAACTGTGGGTCGATGAGCACACCTCCGCCCAGCCGGGGACGCTGCTGTGCAACGTGCTGGGCATCAAGATGTTCGGATTCGGCGACGTCGGCCCCAACATCATCCAGATGCTGCTGCAAATCGGCGGGCTGGCGATGCTGTTCTACACCGCCCGGCGGCTGTTCGGCAACGCGGCTGCGGTGGTCTCGACGTCGCTGGCGGCGGTGATGCTCTCGGCGCCGGTCATCGCCAAATACGGCAACGTCAAAGAACAGTTTATGATTCCGTTTTCCATCGTCGCGGCCTGCGCCTTTGTCCTGCACGAAACCGGCTCAAAAAAACGCTGGGCCGTCATCGCCGGCGCGGCCGCTATCATTCCTTTTTACTTCAAAGCCACCGGTATCGCGATTGTCGTGGCGACGGGAATCTATCTGATCGTCAAACTGCTTGTCAACCGGCGGCAATGGAAATCCATTTTTCTGACGACTGCCCTCTGGACCGCCGGAGCGGCGCTGGGGTTGGGTTTCCCGGCCATCCTGTATGTCTGGCAAGGCGCAATGAGTCGCTTTTGGCGCACGTTTCCGGTGATTCTTCTGCAAGGAATCATCCTCTTTTCAGCGTTGGCGTTCGGTGTGTTCGCTTTGGCGTATCATATCTCCTGGTCAAAGGCGCTTCGAGCGCTGGGACGGGTACATCGACTGACGTGGATGGTCGGCGGTGCGGTGCTGGTTCTGACCCTGATCGTCGCAGCCGTTCTGATTATCCGAACCGAAGGCGCATTGCCCGAACACGACATCCCGTCGTATATCCGCTCGCTGCCGTTTATCAAATATCCCGTGATGGCCCAAAGCTGGCTGCTTCATCGGGCCTACAGTATCATCGACGCCTCGGGCATTCTGGCCGAGGGCGGTTACGTCGGCCTGAGCCGTCAGGCCCGCCCGCTTTCCGAGCAGGCCCCGCAGGTGCTGCGCTATTATCGCGCCGTCGGGGCGGTGCTGTATCCGGCACTGGCAACAACACTGATTTGGCTGGGCCATTGGCTGCGGCGTCTGAGCAAAACACATCGGCCCGACAGCCCGCTGCACGCCGCGGCGGGTGTATGGGCGCTCTGGTGGCTGATTGATACCGCACTGGTCTGGGTCAGCCCGCATTCGTATGAACAATATTATCTGCCGATGTGCGCATCGGGCGCAATCTTGTTCGGATATGCCGTCTGGCGCTGGAACCGATGGCTTCGACGCCGCGCTGATAAAATGCCTCCGCTGGCCGTCGGGGCGGCGACGGTTGTGCTGCTGATTATTCTGGTCTTTCCCGTCTTTGCCGGATACCCTAAAAGCCCCGACACCGGCATTGAATACAAAAACGTGCAAACCGGCCGACCTGAACGCCGACGCGGATTTGCCCAGAGTCTGGCAACCGTTCAGCAACAATCCGCGGCCTTCTGGCAGCAATTGTCCGATTATATCCGAAACAACAGCACACCGGATGAAACGCTCTATGTCTGGGGCTGGTATCCGGGCGTCTATGTCCGCGCCGAGCGGATGGCGCCGACGCCGCGCGCGTATGAAGCCGAGATGCACATTACCCCGCCGCGCGTCCTGGCTCGACAAATCCGCACCCTCGTCAGCCGTTTCGAGACCGACCCGCCCCGCTTTATCGTCGATAGCCGAAAACAGCATTTTCCTTTTGACGGGCGTCCGCCGCTCGAACTGTGGCCGATTGTGCCGGCCAATATGTTCGGCAACGCCCAGCCGCGACTGCTGGGTAATGATCCGCGCGAAATCGAGGTGTTCGAGCGCACCTGGAGCCAAATGCTCACGCAGCGGTTCGGCCAGGACGAAGCCGAACGCTTCGAAGCGATGAAACCCTTTCGTGATTTTGTGATGACCCGCTATCGTCTCGTCCGACAATTCGGTATCCACATGCTCTATGAATATCGTTCAACGCCGGCAACATCGACCCCATGAAAATTCTGATGCTCAATTATGAATATCCGCCCGTCGGCGGCGGCGCCGCGCCGATTACGGCGCAGCTTTGCGAGCATCTCGTCCAACAGGGACATTCTTTAGACGTCGTGACGATGCGCTACGGCAGCTTGCCGCATACCGAAGTGGTCAACGGCGTGCGCATCTTTCGAACACCGTCCTGGCGCGCCCGCCCGGACATCTGCCGCACCGGCGAGATGGCCACCTATCTGCTCGGCGGACGAAAACCCGCCACAGCGCTGGCGCGGGAACATCGATACGATCTCATTCACGCGCATTTTATTATCCCGACCAGCCCGCTGGCCCGCGCCATTCGCCGCCGCACCGGCATCCCGTATCTGGTTACCTGCCACGGCAGCGATGTGCCCGGCTACAACCCGGATCGCTTCGGCGTGCAGCACAAACTGCTGCTGCCGTATTGGAAACGGCTCGTTCGCAGCGCCGACGCCCTGGTCAGCCCCAGCGAAAATCTGAAACAACTGATGCTCAGTCATTGTCCTGATTTGAACATTCAAATCATCCCCAACGGCTATGAACCGGCCGGATTCAATCCGGCGCGCCCGCGCAAAAACAACATCCTGCTGTGCAGCCGCCTGTTCCCGCGAAAAGGTTTTCAATACGTCATCGAGGCCGTCAAGGATCTGACGCTGGACTGGCAGGTACACATCATCGGCGACGGGACGTATCTGGAACAACTCAAAGCCAAAGCCGACGGCTCCAAAACCCCCGTCATCTTTCACGGCTGGCTGGATCGCGATTCGGCCGAATTCAGGGAATTGTACGAGACCAGCTCGATTTTTATCCTGCCCTCAGAGGCGGAAAATTTCCCCACCGTCCTGCTGGAGGCGATGAGCGCGGGCCTGGCCGTCATTGCCAGTACCGCCGGCGGCTGTCCGGAAGTCGTCGGCGACGCCGGCCTGCTCGTCCGACCGCGCAATACAGACGAAATTCGCCGCCAGTTGCTTCGGCTCATAGCCGATCACGCACTTCGAGCCAATGTGGTAAAAAAAGCCGCTGAACGGGTCAGGCTGTTCTCCTGGCAAACGATCACACAGCAGCACCTGAACCTGTATCAATCCCTCATTGCCCAATAAAGACAATCCCTAAACACAACAAGAACACGTTTACATTTTCCATCTTTTCCTTGAAGCTGTTGCTTGTGCCGTTATAATGAACTGTTCAAATCCGCTTAAGGAAAAACAAAATGGCTTTACTGAATGTCAACATCGATCACGTGGCGACGATTCGTCAGGCCCGCCGGACCGACGAGCCGGATCCGGTCTGGGCGGCGGTGCAGTGTGAGCTGGCCGGGGCCAACGGCATCACCGTGCACCTGCGAAAAGACCGCCGCCACATCAACGACCGCGACGTGCGGCTGCTCAAAGAGACCGTCGCCTGCAAGTTCAACCTCGAAATGGGAATGGACGAAGAAATCATCAAAATAGCCGAAAAAATTCGTCCGGATCAGGTCACGCTCGTGCCCGAAAACCGCGCCGAGCTGACCACCGAAGGCGGTCTGGACTGTGTCGGCCAATTCGATCGCCTGACCGAGGTCGTCAAGCGGATGCACAAAAAGGGCATTCTCGTCAGCACCTTTATCCTGCCGGACGAACGGCAGATTCTGGCCTCGGCCGAGGCCGGCTGCGATGCGGTCGAACTGCATACCGGCCCCTATGCCAACGCCAAAACCGACGCACAGATCGAAAAACATCTCAACGAGCTGCGCGACGGTCGTGATACGGCCCTGGCCGCCGGGCTGGTCGTTCACGCTGGACACGGCCTGACCTATCGCAACATCCGGCCCGTCGCACGCATCGAAAAACTCGGTGAATTCAACATCGGCCACAGCATCGTCGCCCGCGCCGTCCTGGCGGGGCTGACCCGCGCGGTCGAGGAAATGAATAAACTCATCAGACAACCGTTTTAACCCTGCACTTTCAGGAGACCGTATGATGTTTACCGGTTCATTTGTCGCTTTAATTACCCCGTTCAGTGATGGACAAATCGATTTTGAGACGCTCGATGAACTTGTGGAGTTTCACCTCGACAGCGGCACCGACGGCATCGTCCCCTGCGGCACCACCGGCGAATCGCCGACGCTCAGCCATGAAGAGCACAAAGCCGTCATTGAACGCGTCGTCAGCATCGTCGATGGGCGGATTCCCGTCATCGCCGGCACCGGTTCCAACAGCACCGCCGAGGCCATCGAGCTGACCACTCACGCCCGCAAAATCGGCGCCGACGGCTCGCTTCAGGTCTGCCCCTACTATAATAAACCCACCCAGGAAGGCCTCTATCAGCACTTCAAGGCCATCGCCGAAGAGGTCGATATTCCGCTGGTGCTGTACAATATCCCCGGACGCTGCGGCGGCAGCGGCCTTGCGGCCGAGACCATCATCCGACTGGCTGAACTGGAAAACATCGTCGCGGTCAAAGAAGCCTCCGGCGGACTTGACCTGGCCAGTGAAATCGCCCTGTCCACGGATCTGACGCTGCTGTCCGGCGACGATTCGCTCACCCTGCCGATGGCCTCAGTCGGCGGCAAAGGCGTCATCAGCGTCGTCGCCAATATCGTGCCGGCCGATGTCAAGGCGATGACCGATCTGATTCTCGAAGGCGATTTGACCTCGGCGCGCAAATGGCACCAGAAACTCTTTGCGCTGGCCAAGAATATGCTCGGCCTGGCGACCAACCCCATTCCGGTCAAAACCGCCATGGCCATGCTGAATATGGCTTCCGATGAGCTGCGTCTGCCGATGACGCCGCTGACCGCCGACCAGAAGACGCAACTCAGACAATGCCTGAAAGAGTACGGCCTGCTGACCTGACGCAGCCGGCAGCCGTGTTGCCGAAATAACTATCTCCCGCAAACAACGTCGCGGTTTGGTTGTGGATTTATACCGCAAAATCGCGTGTGCACAGCATTATTTTTTTTCCGCTTTCGGCTTGATATAAATATATCCTTTGCCCCTGCCGACGGACTGAAAACAATTATACTGATGCAGATAAAGGGTAACCGTACTGACCGTCAAGCCGGTTTTTTCGGCGATTTCCTGCTGCGACTTGGGACGTGAACTCATCACCTTGCACAGTTTATACGGGCCGGAACCGACTTTTGGATGATCTTGTTTGACCACATCCTTTTTGGTTTGAATGCCCTGGACAATCGCGTTGATCTGCGTATCCAGAGCCTGAACTTTTTCCATCAATTTGGCGCGCCGGGCGGTCAAATGCTTAAGCTGCGTGAGCTGTTTTTTGTTTTCCATCTCAGAATCTCCGCATTAAAAGATTAGATTTTTTTCAAAATTGGCATCGCCCACCATAAGACCCATTCAAGACAATGTCAAAAGAATTCCGCAAGCCCCCCCGATGAAGACAGGAAGTCCGCGATAGCGCCCCCTTAAGATGCTGAATGTGTGCGGTATGTTATCCGCGGATGATGTCGGCAATAATCATCAGACGACTGATGTTGTCGCGCTCGGACTCGCCGAGTTTACTGTAAATGTAGCGAATCGTTTCCTTCAATTCCGGGATGACGACATGCTCAAGCACGTTGACCCGGCGACGTGTGGTTTGCAGTTCCGCCGCCAGCAGTTGGGCCTGCTTTTCCGCCTCGGCCAGCTCGATCAGGTTGTCAAACGCCCGTTCCAGCGCCCGCAGCGCCGCATCCAGTTCCCCGCTGGTGGTCCCGAAGCCGTAGCACATAATATCGCCTTCGATTTCCTTGGCCAAACGAGGCACTTTGACGCTCATAATCGATGCAAAACTCAGCGCCAGCCGGAATGTTTTGGTCGGGATTTCCATCGCCGCCCGGATATTCTCCGGCTCCATCGTCGCGCGGGCCATCATAAACCGCCGCGTGGTTTCGAGCAGCTCCTGTTCGACTTGTTTGCGCAGGTCTTTGAGCGTGCGGGCAATCTGCACCAATTGACGGCTGATCTCATCGCGCTTTTCACTGAGCAAACGATGTCCGCGAGCGGCCAACTCCACTCGCCGCCGCAATTGAAGCAATTCCATTCGTGTCGCATTGACGTTTTGAAGCATATCAATAACTTTCTCTTTAGCTACGAATCACCAAATTAACGCAACACAGGCTTGGCTGCGCTACGTTCATTCGCGGCTAAAATGATTATTTTCTGAATTTCGGCATATACTTGTCAATCAGCGCCTGATCAATACGCTTCAGTTCCGCGTTCTCAAACATACTCAGCAGTTCCCACCCCAGATCCAGCGTCTGCTCGACGGTGCGATTCTCATAATATCCCTGCGAGATATAGCGGCCTTCGAATTCATTGGCAAACCGCATATACTTCTGGTCGTCTTCGGAAAGGGCCGCCTCGCCGAGAATCGTCGCCAGCTCCTGCGCCTCTTTACCGCGGGCATAGGCGGCGTACAACTGGTTGTACAGCGCCGCGTGGTCATCGCGGGTCTTGCCCTCGCCGATGCCCTTGTCCTTCAGACGCGACAGGCTCGGCAGCACATCCACCGGCGGCAGCACGCCCTTGCGGTACAGCGGCCGGCTCATAATAATCTGCCCTTCGGTAATGTAACCGGTCAAATCCGGCACCGGGTGGGTCTTGTCGTCTTCCGGCATCGTCAGCACCGGCACCAGCGTAATCGAACCGGTCTTGCCCTTGACCCGTCCGGCCCGCTCATAAATCGTCGCCAGGTCGGTATAAAGATACCCGGGATAGCCGCGACGACCCGGCACTTCTTTGCGAGCGGCGCTGATCTCGCGCAGCGCCTCGCAATAATTGGTCATATCATTGAGAATCACCAGCACGTGCATATCTTCCGCAAACGCCAGATATTCCGCCGCCGTCAGCGCCACCCGCGGCGTAGCAATCCGCTCAATGGCCGGGTCGTTGGCCAGATTGATAAACAGCGCCGCACGCTCGATCGCGCCGGTCTGCGTCAGGTCGTTGATGAAGAATTGCGCCGCCTCAAACGTAATGCCCATCGCCGCAAACACCACCGCGAACGCCTCGCCCTTGCCGCGCACCGTCGCCTGACGCGCAAGCTGGGCGGTAATATCATCATGCGGCAGACCGGAACCGGAAAAAATCGGCAGCTTCTGCCCGCGGACCAGTGGATTCAAGCCGTCAATCGTGCTGATGCCCGTCTGAATAAACTCGTTCGGATAGTCGCGGGCAAACGGATTGATGGGGTTGCCGTTGATGTTCAGCTTTTGGGTCGGGATGATCCGCGGCCCGTCGTCTTTGGGTATGCCCGTGCCGCTGAAGACGCGACCCAGAATGTCTTTCGATACCGCCAGCTCCATCGGCTTGCCCAGAAACCGCACGGTCGTATCGCGGACATTGATGCTCTCGGTGCCCTCAAAAACCTGCACCAGCACCTTGTCGTTTTCCACCTGAAGAATCTGTCCGTGCCGTATCGAGCCGTCGCCAAGCTCGATATCCACGATATGCCCGTATTTGGCGTTCTGGACGCCTTCAACCAGCATCAGCGGACCGGCAATCTCCGACACCGTCTTATATTCTTTCAGCATTGCATACTCCTGTTCAAATAATGGCATATCAAAAAGCAAAATTTAAATCCCTGCATTGCCTTTTTGCTTTCTGATTTTTAATCTTTGATTTTTGTCAGGCCGCGACCGGACTTAATCCCTTGATCTGCTCGTTAACCTTATCTTGAATCGCCGTTATTTTTCCTACGTCGTCATTCGGCAGATACTTGGCGCGGGCGATCTCCTCGCGCACCGACAGCTTAAACAGATCGGACGTTTCAATGCCGTTCTCAATGGCTGCCAGTCCCTGCTGGTGGAAATGCAGAATCAGCCGAAGCATCTCGTATTGTTTATCCACCGGACTGAAGGTATCCACCTCATGGAATGCGTTCTGATGCAAAAAGTCCTCGCGGATGCTGCGGGCCGTCTCGAGCGTCATCCGGTCTTTGGCGCTGATGGCCTCGGCGCCGACCAGACGCACGATCTCGGCCAGTTGCGATTCCTGTTCCAGAATGCCCATCGCCTCCTGAACCATCCGGGCAAATTCCCTGCCTTTGGCCTTGTCTTCAAAGGTGTCCGGCAGGTACTGCTTATAGAACGAATAGCTCGTCAGCCAGTCAATCGCCGGAAAGTGCCGCTGCTGAGCCAGTCGCGACTGCAGCGACCAGAACACCTTGACCACATGCAGCGTCGCCTGCACCACCGAATCGGACAAGTCGCCGCCGGGCGGGCTGACCGCCCCGATGATCGACAGCGCCCCTTCACGCTTCGGCGAGCCGGTACACACCACGCGCCCGGCACGCTCATAAAACGACGCGATCCGAGCGCCCAGATAGGCCGGATAGCCTTCTTCGGCGGGCATCTCTTCCAGTCGCGTTGAAATCTCGCGCATCGCCTCGGCCCATCGGCTGGTGCTGTCGGCCATCAGCGCGACCGAATAGCCCATATCGCGATAGTACTCGGCAATCGTGATGCCGGTATAGACAGACGCCTCCCGCGCGGCCACCGGCATATCCGAGGTATTGGCGATCAGCACGACACGCCGCATCAACGGCTCGCCGCTGTGCGGATCTTTCAATTCCGGAAACTCCATCAGCACGTCGGTCATCTCATTGCCGCGTTCACCGCAACCAATATAAACCACCACATCCGCATCAATCCACTTGGCCAACTGGTGCTGCACGACCGTCTTGCCGGTACCGAACGGCCCCGGGACACACGCCGTGCCGCCTCGGGCAATCGGAAAAAACGCATCAACGACCCGCTGGCCGGTAATCAGCACGCTGTTGGGATTGAGCCGCTGCTGATTCAATCGCGGCCGACGGACGGGCCATTTCTGAAGCATCTTCAACTCGGTCTTTTGGCCGTCCGCCCCGACCACCGTCCCGATGACCTCATCAATGGTAAACTCGCCTTCGCGCAGACCGTCAAGCTTGCCCGATACCCCGGCCGGTATCATAATCTTATGCAGCACCAGCGACGATTCCTGCACCTGACCGATCACGTCGCCGGCCTTGACCTCCGCGCCGTTGTCCATCGTCGGCTCAAAGGCCCACCGGGTTTCACGCTTCAGACCCGGAATATCACTGCCGCGCTGAATGAAACTGCCCTGCTGCTCGACCAGAGTCTCCAGCGGACGCTGAATGCCGTCATAAATACTGGAGATCAGCCCCGGCCCCAGCTCCACGCTCAGCGGCGCGCCGGTATTGCGGACTTCTTCACCCGGCCCGATACCCGATGTGTCCTCGTACACCTGGATACTGGCGCGGTCGCCGTGCAGCTCCACGATCTCGCCAATCAGATTCTCTGCGCCCACACGCACCACGTCGTACATTCGGGCGCCGACCATCCCTTCGGCAACGACCACCGGGCCGGCAACCTTGATGATTTTGCCTGTTTTTGTTTCCGCCATCGTCAAACCTTTATGTCTAATCCCATCGTTATGAACATCTCGCGCACATCTGACATCTCAAATCTGAACTCTAAAATCCAAAATTTGAACTTTGAATTCTCAATTCTAAATTCTAAATTCTGAACTCTCCCCTCGTCACCCTTTCAAAATATTAATCCCCGTAGCCATCTTCAGCATCCGACCCAGCGACTCGGTGGCAATCCCCGACGGCGCTTCCGTAAACGGCACCACCACCACACACGGCGTGGGATGGCGCTGCACCTCCTCAAACACCGACTGCGCCGCACGGGCCACATTCTCCGAGACCACCACCAGCGCATACCGCTCTTTGAGAATCGTCCCGGCCGCCTCGACGACCTTGTCTGTCTGCGGTTCCGTCGCAAAGGTATCCAACCCCAGCGCCGCAAACGGTATCACAAAATCGCCGCTGCCCAATACCGCCACTTTGCCTTCCATATCAACGTCCTCAAAAAAACCTCAAAAATAAAAAATCAAAATAGCGGACAGCCCTTCGGGCCGGACTTCCTCAATTTTGAATTTTACATTTTTACTTTTTCATTATCGATCACATCCAGTGCCCCAGCCGATCCAGCATCAGCTTGCTGCTCAGGCTGTTCTTCTTGCCGACCAGCATCATCCGCACCGTTCGGATTTCCGCTTCTTTGATCAGCAGATATGCAATCACCGGCTGCGGCCCGGCCGTAATCTGACCGGTTGTTTTCAAAAAGCCCATCAGATAATCTTCACACTTCTGCTCCAGCCGCAAAAACGATCCCTCATTGCGAAGATAGCCAATCGACTCATCCAGCAGCTCCGCATACGGCGTCGCGTAAAACACCGCCGGGATCGCCTCATAAGCCGTATCCAGCCCCTGAACAAATTTACCCCGATCCACAAAACCGTGCGGCAAAAACAAATCTCGTTCCTCCCGCTCGGCGGCCTTCAGGCGAAGCATGGTCCGCAGATTATGCAGATCAATCTGGAGCCGCGCCAGCGACAAACCAAACGGACAGTCCTGCGGGCCGGCCCAGCGCACCCACCACTCGGCCTCGACGCGATCAATCGCATAGTCGATCTGACGAATGTCTTTATCTTCATAATATCCCAGCACCGCCGCCTCAACAGCTTCCTGAAGGTAATCCGGCAGCCGTGCATAATCTTCCTGCTCGAAAATCTCTTCAAATTCCTCCGCCGGCACGCACCCTTCATTGCTGTAATCCAGCCCCAGCGGACGTTCGGTCACCACACGCCGCACCGCCAGCCGCATATTGGCAAAATCCTCGCGTGAACGAATCAGCATCACGGTCGCCTTGTTCGGCATCAGATCGGCAAACAGCGAACGCACCGCCGACCGCCGCTCCAGCAGCATCGTCTCAATCGCCGCCGAGTCGGCCCGTCCGTCAATCGCATACTCGGTTCCCGACAGCAATTCCGCCGCCGCGGCAAACGATTCGGCGTTGGCCATATCCACGAATACGCCGCGCGGCAGCATCTGCGTCGCCAGCACACGCACCTGCGCACAGGCGTAGGCATACGCCCAGTTCTCGCCCCCCACAGGCGGATACCGGAAAAAGTCCAATCCCGTTAATTTCTGGTCATTCACTGCTGCTGTCATGGCTTACCGTTTCGCTGGTTGTTGTTTCGCAATGGATCATCCGAAAAGCCTGGCCGCCAGTTCCATTTCCATGGCCTCGCGAAGCCGTCCGACAAGCACTTCCACGGCCGCGTTGACCTGCACCCGGCCGCGCTTCAGAATAAAGCCGCCTTTGATGTCGGCGCGCTGGTCGCTGAGCCGCAGATTGCCCTTAAACCCCGTCCCCAACTGCCGGTTGACTTGTTTGATTAAATCCCCGGTAATCCGCTTTTCGTCTTTGCCGACAATCACTTCTTCATCGCCGGTCTCAACGGCTTGGGACATGAGTTTCGTGACCAGGGCCTTGTACGGCTCATCGGGCATCCTGGCGATGCGATCCTCGGCCCCGGCAAACACCTCGTCGAGCAGTTCCGTCTTGGCCTTGAGCATCGCCCGGGCGTTTTCCATCCGCGCCGTCGCCAGCATCCGCGAGCGCCGATCCTCGGCGGCCTCGACGGCCAGCCGTTCAGTCTCCTCGCGATACGCCGAAAGCTCATCCTCAAGCTGCCGCATCTTTTGATCGCGCTTCTCGGACGCTTCCTGAACAATCGCCTCGGCCTGCTGTCTGGCTTCCGCCAGAATCTTATTGATTACCTGTTCGGCATTCATAGCTATCCCGTTTGCTAAATGTCTTCGTGCCGGTTTTGCGGTCCGCGCTCGGTACTCAGTCGATGCCGATGAAAATCAGCAGGAACGACACCAAAAAGCCCAAAATCGCGTAAAATTCCACCAGCGCCGCATAGACCACGCCCGCCTTGACGCCCATCTCCGGCCGTTTGGCCGCCATCTGGATGCCGCCGGCACAGGTCTTGCCCTGATGAATCCCGCTGAACAAGCCCGCAATGCCCACCGGAAGCGACGCGCCGAAAATCATAATCCCCTGAGCCAGTGTCAAATCCGCAAGCCCGTCGCCGCCGAAGAGGTTGATCTTGATCATCACAAACAGCGAGATCACCAGTCCGTAAATCCCCTGCGTACTGGGCAGCACCACCAGCAGCGTCATCAAACCGTACTGGTCCGGTTTCTCGCTGAGGATACCCGTCGCGCTGCGAGCGCCGATACCCAACCCGATGGAAGAACCGATACCCGACAAAAACGTCGCAAACGCCGCGCCGGCAAACGCAAGTGCCAATCCGTATTCCATTGCTGTTACCTTTCCTTCGAAAAATTACTGTCTATTAGGGTTCTCGTTGTGTACGATGCTTACGTGTTCATAATCATTGCGCAGCGGCTTGAACTCCCGACCGCCGCCGACAAAGAATTTCGGAAAAAACTCCACAAACTGAAGCCGCAGACTATGCACAAACGCGCTGAGCAGCGACAGGGCAATATTGACCGTGTGGCCGCCTACAAACATCACCAGCCCCAGCAGAAATCCGATATACGGCACATCCATCACCAATTGAGTCAGAATGTTGACCGCCATCCCCAGCCCGGCCGTGACCATCCCCAGCGCCATAATCCGCACATAACTGAGCATATCGCCCAGATAAAACACCGTGCTGAACACCGCAAACGTGCCGCCGCCGATCCGACCGGCCAGACCGCTGTTTCGCTCGGTAAACCAGAAAATCAGCACCGCCATCACCAGCGCCGTATAGCCGGCAAGCGTGCCGAGTACCGCCGGCAGTACACCGTTTTTCGCCAGGGCAAACAGCAGCAGGCAATTAAGCAAAATCAGCCACGTCAGCTTTTCGAAGATCGCCGCGGCGTAATTCTTTTGCAGCAGATAATTGACAAACCCGATTCCCAGCCCGAACAGCACCTGGATATACCCCAGCGCCAGGGCAATCCCGATAAAGATCAGCGGCTGTTCCATCGGATCAAACAGCATTATCTTTTCGCG
>Ga0129302_1001379_pt1 | contig 18104 bp, 14 predicted proteins | sample BlaSprsedimmetaG_FD_94476 | JGI IMG/M metagenome (GOLD analysis project Ga0129302, IMG submission 94476) | Hot spring sediment bacterial and archeal communities from California, USA to study Microbial Dark Matter (Phase II) - Blank Spring... | ecosystem: Environmental > Aquatic > Thermal springs...
ACATGATACCTCTCGTATTAGAAAATAAGGTGTTCATCGACGGAGAATTACAGGAAGCGGCATAGGCAATAACCGGAGGGTACGGAACTCAATCCACAACATTTGACAATATCTCGACGTTGCATACTGATGGCTCAATAAGATGAATTAATAACGTGCTCTACAGAAAACCAATCGCGGATTCAGGGGAACGGTTTTGCGGGTTTCAGGTTTTTCCTGTCGCGGCGTTATCTTCTCTGGTACACTTTCGATCATTCGGCGACGGAACGCTGTACGGGTACCGCCGGAAAGGACGAACATCGCTGTATGACTGTTTTCTCGAAGAAAAGCGCAATTCTTGTTACCTGCGCCAGGAACACGGCGAACCTGCTCGCGGGCGAAATCAGGGCGCTCGGGTTTCCCGTCGCGGCCGAGCACAATTTCGGCGTCGAGACGGCGGGTACAATGGCGGACACGATGACACTGAATCTCTTCCTTCGAACCGGCCAGCGTGTTCTGTACAGAATAGCCGAAGCGGAAGCGTCCGATCCCCGCGGTTTGTACCGTTCGATTCGCGCGCTTCCCTGGGAACAACATATCGCCCCCGGGGAATACCTGACTGTTACGTCCGTCGTGAACACGCCTTCCATTCAGGATTCACGGTTCGCGAATCTCACCGTCAAGGATGCTGTCGTCGACCGGATGTCCGAGCATTTCGGGAAACGTCCCGATTCGGGACCGGAACGTACGGGAGTCGTCGTTCACTGTTACTGGAAACACGACCGCGCCGTTATGTATTTCGACACATCGGGAGAACCGCTGTCAAGGCGGGGATACCGCCTGGTTTCCGTCGCGGCGCCCCTGCAGGAATCACTCGCGGCATCGCTCATCAAGGCCTCGTCATGGGCGAAAGGCGAACATTTCATCAATCCCATGTGCGGAAGCGGAACCTTCGCGATCGAAGCGGCGTTCATGGCCCTCGACCGGGCGCCCGGCCTTACGAGAAACAACTATGGATTCATGCATATCAGGGGATACAGGGGCGCGACGTGGCGCGAATTAAGAAACGCGGCGAACCGTCGGTCAAAAAGCACTGCCGGCGTGCGCATTATCGCCACGGATATCGACGAATCGGCCGTCGACGCGGCCCGAAAAAACGCGGCGGCCGCGGGAGTGGACAAATATATTGAATTTGCCCGCTGTTCTTTCGAAGACACTTTCATCCCCGAAGGCGCCGGTTTTGTCATGATGAATCCGGAATACGGAAAACGACTTGGAGAACAGCGCAGTCTGGAATCGACCTACCGGCATATCGGCGATTTCCTGAAACAAAAATGCCCGGGGCGACGGGCGGCTGTTTTTACGGGAAATCCCGTCCTCATGAAACATATCGGTCTTCGGACGAAGAAACGCATGATTTTTTTCAACGGTCCTATCGAGTGCCGGTTGCTTCTGTACGATCTCTACGAGGGAAGCGAAAAAAAGGACCGGCGAGGCGGACGGAACGAGCCGCTTTCCCCACGGGCAAACTCAGGGGATATTCGCCGGGCATAAAGTGCATTTTTGCCTTGCAACTTCCATTCCCCGTCTTTACACTGCTTCAAGGATGTGCGCGAAGAATCACCGTCGCGAGCATCCGGTACAAAAACATGAGGGAGAACAAGCACACCCATGACTCCGACAACCGCCCACAGGTGGAAACACTCGCTTGTGACGCCGGAAGAAGCTCTACAAACGATTGAACCGGGAATGAAAATTTTTCTCGGGACGGGGTGCGCCGAGCCCAGGACGCTTATACAGGCCATAACGGCGTCGAACGCGAGAAATCTCCGCGATCTCGACTTCATTCAACTTCTGAGCCTGGGGGACGCCCTGCCCAAGGACCAGACATCTGAACATAAATATCGCCTGAAAACCTTTTTTTCCGGATACGTGGCAAGCGACGCGATCCAGCAGGGACGGATTGACTTTATTCCCACGGCCTCCTCGCAAGTCCCCCTGCTTGTCACCGCCGGCATCATCGACGTGGATGCCGCGCTCGTTCAGATCACGCCGCCCGACAGGCGAGGATTCGTCAGCCTGGGTCTCTCCGTGGACGCGGCCCGGCGTGCCATGGAACGGGCGACACTCGTCATCGGTGAAATCAACTACGATATCCCCTATACCATGGGCGACACCTTCGCTCACATCAGCAACTTCGATCTTCTGGTCGAATCAGACCAGCCGCCCCATTATTTTCCACGCTGGCCTGTTCCCGATGTTTACAGAAAGCTTGCCGAGAACGTGGCATCCATGGTGGAAGACGGCAGTTGCATCGCCTTTTCTTTCGGCCCCGTCTTTGAAGCACTTGTCGAACCGTTGTCCCGCAAACGCGATCTCAGTGTACACTCCATCATCATGACCGACGCGCTCATGGAAGTGATCAAGAGCGGCGCCGTGACGAACAGGAACAAGCGTTTTTTCAGAAACAAGAGCGTCGTGAGTTACGCCCAGGGAACGAAGGAACTTTATCGCTGGCTCGACAGGAATCCACTCGTCGAATTCCAGGGTATTGACACGGTCATGGATCCCCGGATCATGAGTATGAACGAGAAATATACCAAGATCCTGCCCGCCCGCCGGGTCGATCTTTCGGGGATCGTGGCGCTGCAGGTGGGAAGACAGAATGTAACGCTTGATCCCGGCGAAGTTCATTCGGTGTTCATGGGCGCCGCGCTCTCGCCGGGCGGCCGCACCATATTCGCGTTGCCGAGCCGGAATTATCACAACAAGCCCAACATTATTCTTTCGGCGAAAGATTACCCGAACCAGTTTACGAACCAGGAATCGCTGGATCTCATCATCACCGAATACGGCGTGGCCTCCATGCGAGGAAGAACCCAGCGGGAACGGGCGCTCGCGCTGATAGATATCGCGCATCCTGACGACCGGTGGAACCTGGTTCAGCAGGCAAAAGCCGCCAACATTCTCTACCAGGACCAGATGTACCTCACCGAGTCAGGCCATTGTTACCCCGACGACATCGCCCACCAGCACACGTTCAAAAACGGCCTGACCGTATGGTTCCGCGCCATCAAACCCTCAGACGAGGACGACATGCGCAAACTCTTCTACCGGTTCTCCGACAAGGCCGTTTATTACCGGTATTTCGCTCCCCTGAAAGCGATGCCCCATCAGCAGATGCAGGAATACGTCAATATCGACTACATCAACATCATGTCCATCGTGGGTATCATTCTGGAAGCCGGCGCGGAACACATCATCGCGGAAGCTCGATACGCCAACCTGCAGGACAGTTCCTATGCCGACGTGGCCTTCGTGGTTGATGAAAAGTACATCGGCGTGGGAATCGCGAAATACATGCTGGACTTACTCATCAATACGGCGAAAAAACGGGGTATCAGAGGTTTCACGGCGGATGTTCTCACAGTAAACAAACCCATGCTGAAAGTTTTTGAAAGTTCCCGGTATCCCATGCACGCCATCGTCAAATCAGGCGTTTACGAGGTCACCATCCCCTTCATCGACGAGCTGGAAGGCAAGAAAACATCCGCCGGCTGACTGGCCGGCAGCTCACATCGCCGGCGGAACATGGTGCGACACGTCTGTCCGGGCGGCAGCATACCTCAAGAAGGAACAATCTGTTATGGATATAGCGACATTCATCGGCCTGGCGGCGGCCGTCCTCAGTTCACTTGCGATGACGCCCCAGGTGATCAAAATTTACCGCACCCGGCAAACGGGCGACCTGTCGCTCCCCGCTTTTCTTTCTCTGGCGACAGGCCTTTTCCTCTGGCTTGTCTACGGTGTCATGATCGGGGCCATGCCGGTCATTGTCGGCAACGCCGTGGGCTTCTCGCTGGTGATGTACGTGGTTGTCATGAAGTTGAAACAGGGATGAACAATTGCACCCGGGCCTGCCAAAACCCGGCGGCCCGGGCGAACAGAAACGACCTCCCGGCCGGTCAGATGTCAGAGTACACTATTTTTCCCGCTTCCTGCACATCGTAACCCGGCATGTTTCCGGTAATGCGTGAAAGTGAAGACGGCTCGAGATAATTAAGAAAACGCCTCATCGGCGCCGTCGACATGAGTCCACCGGGAACAACGAGATCGAATCGCTCGTCTTTCAGGGGAATGAAGTCGAGCCCCAGGGGACGGGCCACGTATTCGATGCCGAGTCCACAGTCCGCTTCTTCGAAAAACACCTTCATGGCCGTTTCCATGTGCGAGTCGACAACAGCCACTTCGCGCGGATATTCCCCTTCGGTGAAACCCGCCTCCCGGAACAGATAATCGGCAAGCAGTTTAGTCCCCGATCCCCTGTTTCGCGCAACGAACCGGACATTACGTCCGGCCATGTCACGCACGCTTCGAATGCCCAGCGGATTTCCCCGCCTGACGATGATCCCCTGTTTCCGGTGCCAGAGAGTGATAACCGTTAACTGCCGGTCACCCAGGTGACTCTTCACGTAGGGAATGTTGTATTCCCCCGTTGCCAGGTCGAGAATATGCACGCAACACGCCTGGCACTTGCCGTGGAACAGGGCTTCAACGCCGCCCGCGCTTCCCACGGGCGCGTAAAACGCGATCGCCTCGGGCAGGTTTTCTCTTGAATAGAGGGCGAGCAGCCGTGAAAAGAGAACATCGTCGCTTCCCGCGAAGAAAATATCGCGCTCCCGCTCCACGTTTTCGTCGATCCACCGCATCACGTGGCTCCGGGGGAAAAGCCATTTCCCCGCTATGCGCACGCGCGGCACGTTCCCGTCACGAACAAGCTGGTATACCTTTTTTTCATTGAGCCTCAGAAGTTCTGAAAGCTCCCTGGTCGTCAACATCTCATTCATGACGGATCCTCCTCTTGCGTCGTGATGTGCGGAACTCCCGGGGACGGTCCCCCGGCGCCGTCCGCCGTATGGAATCCGAACATTCGGCCGATGTCCGCCCCGGGATCATCCAGTTTCGCCTTGAGAATGGCCGCGGCGCCTTCCGCTGCGACGCGGGGCGACTGCCCCACGCGGTAATCGATTGTCAATACATACAGCGTCCTGCTGTGGGCTACCCCGATCACCTTCAGCGAAAGGCTTTGTACAAGCGTGGCGGTTTTCAATCGTCCCGGGAATTCAACCGTTTTCACCCGACTTCCCGTTACGTTGCCCGTAATGACCGCCTGCGCCCCCGTACCGCTTACCGCCTTGACCAGCTCGGCCCGGTTCACTCCGTTTCCGTTGCTGGTTTGTACGGGCAGGTTGATCCGCTCGTAATCATAAATGGTATAGCCGCGGTTCATCAGTTCAACGGCCAGGTTGTCGGCAACGACGGCGCCCAGATCGCCGATTCTTCCGAAAGGAGGGGAATCACTCTCACCTCCCATCAAGAGGGCAATGCAGTTTATAGCTCCCGTTTCGTTCGCCTCGGCATCGGGATTAACGGCCACCGTTATATCGGCGCTTTCCAGTGAGCGGTACGCCACGGTTCCGAGATTTATCGCGGCGGCGGGAACGGCGACGAGCGAAAAGGCGGCGCACCCGGCAGCAAGCGCGACGGCGACGACCAGCAGGATCAACCGCGCACAGACCGGCACACGGAACAGAAAATCTTTCTTCACTGGAATGAACGCGCCGGGCAAAGGCATTATACTCCGCCGTTTCAGAAGATTACAAGCCGCGATTATCACATCCGCTCAGGTACTGCCTGTGCGCACCGCATCCTAAACATCGAGTTTGTTCATTCTCGCCAGGGTCTCCGACGCCTCATCCATGATCCGGTCCACCAGTTCCTGCGTGGTAGGAATGTCGGCGATTCCGCCGCAGCACTGTCCGGCGAAGAGAATACCGCCCTCCACGTCGCCTTCCATGATGGCCTTCATGTGCTTCATGTTGCCCACAGCCTGCCTGGCCAGCACCATCATAGGGTGGCCTTCCTCGGCCCTCATCATTTCAAAGGTAAGACCGACGAATTTCGACCATGACAGGTTCAACACCCGCTTCACCAGCATGGCGCCTTTTATCGCGTCTACAACGGGGAATCCCTTTTTCGTCATGGCTTCGGCTTCCTTCGTTTTCAGGACTCGGCCGTCCATACCGTCAAAAACGTTGTCGTACAGGGTATCCTGTTCCGTCGCCTCGATGCAGAGCTGCTTGAACCTCTCGTGCACCATGCTTTCCTGCACGATCATGAAGCGGCTCCCCATGGAAACGCCGTCGGCGCCGAGGGCCAGGGCCGCCGCGATGCCCCTGCCATCGTAAATGCCGCCCGCCGCGATGATCGGCACATCGACCTGTTTCGCCACGAGGGGGATTAACACCATTGACGTGGCGGCCGCGCCGTGGGCCGCCGCTTCGTGCCCCGTCACGACAAGGGCGTCACAACCCATGGAAACCGCCCGCGCCGCGTGTCTCGCCACGGCGATGGTGCCCATCACCTTGCCGCCGTAAGCGTGCACGTCATCGATGAACCAGGGTTTCCCCAGTGAATAATTGACAATCGGGACCTGTTCCTCTATCGCCACCTCGATATTTTCTTTCGCGCCGGGACCCACGAGAATCTGGTTAATGCCGAAAGGCTTGTCGGTCATATCCTTGATCTGCCTGATAAAGTCTTTCGTTTCCTGCGGGGTGCACCGCGCAACGGCGAGAACACCGAGACCCCCGGCATTACATACAGCCGATACCAGTTTCGGTTCCGTGATCCAGTTCATACCCGCCAGCATGATGGGTTTTTCGATTCCAAACAGTTCCGTCATTCGCGTCTTAAACATTATTTTTCCTCCAACATGTACGTTTTCGTAACTTGTAACTTATCGCGAGATTTCCCAGATCGCTCCGGCGCCTTCTTCGACAGCTTCGATAATTCTTCTCGGATCCAGGGCATCTCCCACCAGGGCGCAGGAAATGCCGAGATCATCGAGTGTTTTCTTCAGTTCGTTCCTGGGACGCAATCCAACAGCAATCACCACGTGATCGATGGGCGAAAGCGTTGATTTCTCTCCGGCCATCGCAATCTCGACGGATACGTCGCCGATGGACACCACCTCGGCACTGAAGAGCAACCGGCAGTTCCTGTCGCGGAGCCTTTTGTGCAGCATGTAGCCGTGAGAGGTGATCTTGAGAACCGGTGAACGCTTCAGCATTTCCGCCAGCGTCACTTCCAGTCCGCGCTCACTCAGGAAATCGGCTGTCTCCATGCCTATCAATCCGCCGCCGATGACAAGCACCCGCCCCTCGGGCTTGACCCTGCCGTCCAGAACATGCCAGGCGTCGGTGACACAGGGACGCTCGATACCGGGAATGGCCGGCATGACCGGCTCTCCTCCCGTGGCCAGAACGACGAAGTCCGGGTTCCCATCCCGAAGCATCTCACCGGTAACCTCCGTCTGTTTCTTGAAATCTACACCGGCCTTTTCCACCTGCCCGGCGAGCCAATCAATCCACTCGCCGTAAATTTCCTTGTGGGGCGGTCTGGAGGCGTAGCGTATCTGGCCGCCTGCCTCGGCGTTTCGTTCAAAAAGCGTGACCCGGTGACCGAGACGATGCGCTTCGGAAGCGGCCGTAAGACCAGCCGGACCCGATCCCACAACCCAGACGTTTTTCGGATGTTCCGCCGGCTGCGTCGGGTAGATTGTTTCCTGGCCGGTTTCAGGATTGATAGCGCAACGAATATCACCCTCGCCCAGAATTTCACGCTCGATACATCCCTGGTTACAGGCTATACAACGGCAGATATCCTCCGAACGGCCCTCCCGGGCCTTTATCAGAAAATCGGGATCCGCCAGGAACTGGCGACCGAATGCGACCAGGTCCGCGTCGCCCCGCCCGATCACCTCGTCCGCCTGCGCCGGGTCGTTGAAACGTCCCACCGCGATGACGGGAACATCGACCACGTCCTTCACTTTTCTCGCCAGCCAGGCGTTGAATCCCGGCTCGTATTCCGCCGGCGCCTGAGTAATGCCCGCCGGACTGCCATGTGTTCCAAATGAAGCGTGAATAATGTCGGCGCCTGCTTTTACCATGTCCGGAAGAATCGTCTGCATGTCATCGGCACTGTAGCCGCCCTTGATGAATTCCTCCGCGGATATTCTCACCGACACAGGAAAATCCGAACCGACTTCACGCCGGACCGCCTGGATCACTTCCATCGCAAACCGCGATCGCTCTTTCAGCGTTGTACCGCCGTATTCATCTGTACGTTCGTTCGCGAGCGCCGAGAGAAACTGTGTTAAAAGATAGCCGTGCGCGCAATGTATTTCCACGGCGTCGTACCCGGCTTCCCGGGCGCGGCGGGCCGCCGAACCGAACGAGGCAACGACTTCCTTTATTTCATCCAGGGTCATAGCCCGCGGCGTTCCCCGGAATACGATACTGGGCACGGCGGAAGGTCCTACCGCCTTTCCCTGGCCCAGAAGATACATGCTCTCCCTCCCGGCATGATGAAGTTGCAGGGCTATCTTGCCGCCCTTCTCGTGAACCGTCGACGCCAAACGGGCAAGCCCCGGTATAAACCGGTCGTCGTACGCGCCTATCTGCTTGGGACCGACTATCCCGCCTTCATGAATCGCCGTTATTTCGGTTATGATCAGTCCAGGTTCTCCCGCGGCGCGGCGCCTCATATAGGCGATATTGTTCTCACTGACCGTGCCGTCACTGTTGCCCAGGTTCGTTCCCATGGGAGGCATGACCACCCTGTTTTGAAGGATCAGGGACTTTACCTTGAGGGGTGATAGTACATGTTCCAATTGGCTCATGATCTACTCCTTTCACGCGATTCTGCGTCGTTGGTGTCTTCGAACAACGGGCGCGATTCGGGCGCGATTCCTGCTTCTTACGTTCGGGTTAACAGCCCTTCCCGCCACCTGCGGCGATTAACGCCGGCTGTGGAAAGCGTAAATTCAACCGTCGGCCCGTTTCCCTCCATGTTTTGTATACTAACTATTCAATCAACCTGTCCGTTATTGCTGCAAATCCTTTAAAAACCGCTTAAGCAGAATTCTTTCTTCCATTCCGAAAATATCGAGCACCCGGCTGTTGGCGTCGTCACTTTCCCGTTGCAGCACCTCGATTCCATCCCGCCCCTTCCCTGTCAGAAAGAGTTTCAGCGACCGTTTGTCCTCGTTTGACGATTGTTTTACGATCCATCCGCCGTCCACAAGCCGGTCGAGAATGCCCGACAACGTGGCGTTGTCGAGAATCAACCGACGACCGAGCTCCCCCGGGGAAATGCCTTCGTCGAGAGACAGGGACAATAGTACGAGATGCTGCACCGGCGTCAGTCCGTATGGTTGAAGACGCTTCTTGAAATTTCCGTACACCCGCTGGTATGCCTTGGCCAGAAGAAAAAGAATGCAATCGTCCAGTTCGTTCATGGTTTTTAATCCATTTTTATTTCGTATGCTAACTATCAAAACCTCTACGGCCTGTCAATGGGTATGGGAAACCAAAAATCCGCGATCGGTTTAGCCTGTTCATGATACAGACAGTTCAACATCCGTTAATTCGTCACGGCATGTGCTGTCCGATGCGCATTCAGACCGAACCATCACGGTTGCTGTAATGACAGAACAAGCTGAATCACCCATAACCCGTTCCGCCGCGAAAGTGGAACGTTTATTGTCCGGCTCATTCTCGCCCGGTCTATCCTTCGACGAAAGTCATTCATGCCCGGTCTATCCTTCGACAAGCTCAGGATGACCGGATTACATCAGGGGCTCAGGATGACCGGTGTGGGGGTTATACCGTGAGGCTCGGAATGACCGGTTGTCGACTCCACCGTTCGGCCTGAGCTTTGTCGAAGGCTCGGCCTCGTGTGCCCCAAGCCCTGTCGAAGACCGGGCATCTGCACTATCTCTTTTATATCCTTCGATTTTTCATACTGTGACACTGCATACGGATGACTCGATACCTTGCTCCACAGAAAATCAATCGCGGATTTTGGGAAAAATAGAAAACACCAATCGGGAAATCACCGCCCGGGAAAAGAGTTGCGACATGTTCGTCAGCGGTTGATGGTAAGCCGCTGACCCACGAGTATGCGATTACGCGAATTGAGGTCGTTGGCCGTCATCAGTGACTCCACCGAAGTATCGAACCGTTTTGCGATTCCTTCCAGCGTATCGCCCCGGCTTACAATGTATGTTTCGTTCACCGGTCCGACAGCGGGCCCTGAGTCCGCGTCACGGATCGGAACACGGAGCTTCTGTCCCACCCGGATCAGGTGGGCGGACTGCAATTCGTTGGCGTGAAGCATGTCGTCAACGGTAATGCCGTAGCACCGGGCAATCTTCTCCAGCGTGTCGCCCCGGCAGACAACATGCACCCGGGACGTCGAAGGCTCTGGCTGCTGCTCCGCGAGAACCAGGCGCTGGCCGACGTAAATCATGTTACGCGAAGAAATATTGTTGAGCCGGCTCAGCTCCTTCATGGAAACTTTGTAACGCCGTGATATACCTTCCAGCGTGTCGCCGCGGGCGACCACGTGCACAGTTGATTCCCGTGAAGAATCACTTTCTGTGTCCTTAAGATCCAGTTCCTGCCCCACGTAAATCCGGTCGCGCGAAGGAATATCGTTGAAACGCAGCAGGTCTTCCATCGGCACACCGTAGCGCCGGGCTATCTGTTCCAGGGTATCGCCCCGGTTGACAACGTGCACCGGGGATGTCGAAGACTCCGGCGGCTGCGGCTCAGCCGGCGGCGCTTCGGCAAGGACCAGACGCTGGCCGACATAGATCCTGTCACGGGAACGGATGTTGTTGAACCCTATCAGTTCGTTCACGGAAACGCCGTAACGATGGGATATGCCTTCGAGCGTGTCACCCCGTGAAACTACGTGCACGGCAGGTTCCTTTACGGCATCCGGGGCGGGCGGCTCCTTGAGATGCAGCTTCTGGCCCACGTAAATCCGGTCACGGGACTGAATGCTGTTAACCCGTGCCAGATCCGCCATGGAAACACCGTAGCGGCGTGCAACCTGTTCAAGAGTGTCACCCGCTTCGACAGTATAGACGGCGGGAGCCGGCGAATGTTTGTTGTCTGCCGGTGACGAGAACCCGGGAATGCGAATTTTCTGCCCGGCGTAGATCCGGTTTTTTGAACGAAAATTGTTTGTTTCCATCAGCGCGCGCACGGTAATGCCGTGATTCGCGGCAATCCGTTCCAGACAGTCTCCCCGCCTGACCGTGTAGACGGTTTCCTTTCCGGTCGTTACCAGCGACCTCGCCCCCGGTTTGTAACAATCGTCCTTGTCCCGGAAAGCAATGGCCCTGCGGGTCGGCAGGTATTCCGTAACAGCCGCGGCAATAGCCCAGGAGACATCTCTTTGAAAGGAGCTGCTCCTGAGCAGCAGCTCTTCCCGGGGATTCGACAAATAGGCCGTTTCGATCAGGATGGACGTTATATCGGGAAGCTTCAATACCCTGAATGGCGCCCCCTGGACCCTGGTGAATTTCAGGTCATTGACACGCCCGAGCATGTCCAGCGACACGGCGCCGAATGACCGGGACTGGTTGAGGGATTCCGTCTGCAGCATATTAAGTATGACGGGATCGGTTTCACCATTATTGCCGTTGCCGGGATCACCGCCCAGTATATCTGAAAGATTCTGGCTCGCCGCCAGCAGCCGCGCCGCCTCGTTGCTGGCTCCGATTGTCGAAAGGCAATAAACGGAGGACCCCCGGGCAGACCGCACCGGCGCCGCGTCGGCATGAATGCTTATGAAGAGATCCGCGTTGTACTGGCGCGCGATTTCCCCTCTCCGCATGAGGTTAACGTAATAATCGCCGTCCCGGGTAAGAAACACCTGGTACCCCCGATCGACGAGCAGATCGCGCGTTTCCCGGGCGATTTTCAGAACAATATCCTTTTCCTTTGTTCCGAGACGACCGACGGCTCCCGGATCTTCACCGCCGTGACCCGGATCGAGCACAATAATTTTTTTCTCTTCCTCCCTGCCGATCCGTATCCGTTCGTCCGTTTCACGTTGTTCCACTTCGGGCTGAGTTACGTCGATCACGATCCGGTGCGGTTTATCGAGAATTTTTCCGAGCTTGAAAACGGTGGGCGATACCTTCATCGAGAGCATCACTTCAACGCGGGTCGTGTCTCCCGGAAGGGGAACAACCAGCACCCGGCTCACCGCGGGGGCATCAAGTTGGTATTCCATCTGCAACCCGGACGACGGCCGCGAGTCGGGAATTTTTAGTACGTACTTCCCCTCCTCTTCCTGAATGGAGTAACGCGCCTCGGCGTCGGTATCAACAACGATTCTCGTATTATCGGGGGCCGTCCAGTAACGGATATTGAGAATACCGGCAAGCTCGGAGGCATTCGCCGCGTGAACGAGAAAACAGAATGGCAGAACGGTGAGCAGGAGACGGGTAATTCTTTTCATGCGCTGTCTACCTGTTTTTGAGGAGCGAGTGTAACAGCTTTACTCCGATATTACAATGCTTTTCGAAAAATGGTTTGACAATATTACGCCCAGGTGCCATGTACTGGTGCCGGTGCAAGGAGCAGAAATATGAAAATCAGTGACATACTCGCGTCGGACCGTTTCAGCCTTTCTTTCGAAGTGTTTCCTCCAAAAAGGGACGGAAATATAGACAATCTTTACAAAACAATCGAAGAACTGGAGACCGCGCATCCCGATTTCATTTCCGTAACCTACGGCGCCGGGGGCGGTACCAGGGACACCACCGTTGAAATCGCCTCGAAAATAAAAAATGTCCTGGGCGTTGAAACACTGGCGCACCTCACCTGCGTTCAGGCAACGTCGGCGGATATCGCTGATATTCTTGAAGAATTCAAGCGAAACAATCTGGAAAACATTCTCGCGCTCAGGGGCGACCCGCCGGCAAATACGGGAACTTTCATCAAAACGTCAGGCGGTTTCGGCTTCGCGAACGAACTTGTAAATTTCATCAGGTCACAGGGCGATTTCTGCATCGGCGTGGCCGGGTATCCCGAGGTCCATATAGAAGCCCCGTCGGCTGAAGCAGACATGGAAAACCTGAAAAGAAAAGTCGATGCCGGCGGTGAATTTATCATCACGCAGGTTTTCTTTGAGAATGACGCGTTCTACCGGTTCCGCGACCGCGCGCTGAAAGTCGGCATAAATGTACCCGTCATTCCGGGAATATTCCCCATTTTCAATACGAAGCAAATTCCAAAAATTACAGAGTTGAGCAACTCGAAGATCCCCTCGTCCCTTCTCGACAAGCTGGAAAAGGCGTCGGACTGGCCGGAGGAAGCGGAAAAGTATGGTGTGGAATTCGCCGTCAGGCAGGCGGCCGACCTCGTCAGAAACGACGCCGTGGGCCTTCATTTCTGCAGTATGAACCGGAGCAGCCACGTCCTCAAGATCCTGTCCGAGATGGAGCTGCCCCGGCGGCACCCGGCGCGGCAACAAAACGGTTGAATATAATCGAAAGCCGTAGTAATTGGTGGTCCGAATCCGGCTTGCCGGCCGAAAGGCTGAAATGCCACAGCTATTTCCCCAGGGCGATTAGCTCAGTTGGATAGAGCGTTGGCCTCCGGAGCCAAAGGTCGTGGGTTCGAATCCCACATCGCCCTCCATTCTGTTTCTGCCGTACGCGCGGAACTTTCGCAACATCCGTGAAACCGCATGTCGCGGCAGGTAAACCGTGAGGGTCGGGGAGTGAAATACCACCACATGACAACACCCAAAATCGGCCTGGTGCTTGGAAGCGGTTCGGCCCGCGGATGGTCTCACATCGGGGTGATCCGCGTGCTCAGTGAATGGGGGATCAAACCCGACATCGTCTGCGGCTGTTCCATCGGGGCGCTGGTGGGGGGTATCTATGCCGCCGGCGGCCTGGACGAGTTTGAATCCTGGCTCCTCAAGCTGAAAAAAATAGACGTCATAAGCTATTTTGACGTCACGCTTGCAAGCGGCGGTCTCATCTCGGGCGACCGCCTGATGGACTTTTTCGAAAAGCACCTGGGCAATCCAGACATAGAATCGCTCCCGCTTCCTTTCGCGGCCGTCGCCACGGACCTGGAACGGGGCCGTGAAGTGTGGCTTCGTTCGGGACCTCTCATTCACGGTATCCGCGCGTCCATTTCCATGCCCGGCATCTTCACGCCCGTCAGGCAGAACGACCGATGGCTCGTCGACGGCGGCCTGATCAATCCCGTCCCCGTATCGCTGTGCCGTGTCATGGGCGCCGACGTTGTTATAGCCGTCAATCTTAACGCCGGGCTTTCGGGAAAATACGGGCAGGCGCAACGTGAACGAAAACGAGCGGAGGACGAAAGCGATGATCACGAGAAACCGTCCAACTTCACCGGCCGACTGAAAAGCGGCTTCACCTCGCTCCTTTCACAGGTCAGGAGCGAAGAAACCGATGATGAGGATAGCGATAAACCCGGCATCTTCGACGTTCTGGCCCGTTCCCTGGATATCATGCAGGACCGGGTCACGAGAAGCCGCATGGTGGGGGAACCACCCGATCTCACCATAACACCCCGTCTCGATTACCTGGGACTGCTCGAATTCCACCGCGCTGCCGAAACTATCGAAGAAGGGGAAAAGCGGACCCGAAGCATGGAGCAGGAAATACGCGAATTATTGAACATGCCCTGAGCAACCTGTTTCCCCTATCCCGGAACCCGGTGAAAATAGTGTACGCCCCCACCGTTGTCGATTACGGCCGAGCGTTCAACAGGGCGATGCCCGTGTCAGAATCCTTTCCTGAGCAACCGCTCGTAATAACTCCGTGACGTGTACAGTGCCCCGAGGGGATTATGTCCCAGGACGCGGTCTTTCGCTGCGAGAACCGTGGTCGGGGCATCAGCGTACTTGAAAAAGAGCGAATCGTGACCCACGCACAAACCCAGGGCGATATTGAAGTGGGTCCCGGCGTCATTCAGGATTTTCGCCTGCCCGACGGGATTGCACATGGATTCGTAATCACCGATGTTTATTTTTTCGTCATCGGCAATACCGATGGTTTCTTTCGGCACCGATCCGACCTTGCAACATACTGATATGACTTCGAATCCCTGGGCGCTCAAGACGCGGTCCACGAGCAGGGCTTCCAGCGCGAGGCCGACACAGTATGCCAGTCCGAGTCGGTTGTAACCCATGCGCTGCGCGAACTCGCAGATTTCCTGAATGCGGGGTTTCGTAGGATGAAGCACGTAGGGTTTCTGTTCCCTTCCCGCGTAACATGACGATTCCTGTATCGATGCCTGCCTCGCAAATTCCCTGATGTCGCCAATCGCGTATTCCCTGTTCGCCTCCCTGGTGACATTCTTCCGCATCAGCGTCGGGCAGCCGGGCGCTCCCCTGCCTTTTGAATTGACGCAACTTCGCTCCTCTTCCGGCACGGTGCAGCGGCTGCATCTCGCCAATACTTTTTTGGGCATTGAATCCGCTCCTTTCCAATGCATGCTGAACATCCCGTTCTGTCCCGAAGCACAGACGCGCTTCCCCTGTCGGGCTCTTCGGGATGCGTTCCCGCCGTGTCCTATAAAACGTCGAGTCCATAATGGCAAGAATTCTTCCGAAATCACAAAAAACCTTTCCACCGTTGCGTTTTGCCCCTAAATATTCCGAGAAATATGCCGATATGTAGAGAAAAGAAGCGAGCCTATTTCATCCCGGACGGCCAAATAACAGGAACAACTTGTACAAAGGAGGGGGTTGTTTATGGTAAGAGCATCTATTGATTTCTTCATTCCCGCGGAAATCCGGAATGATGAAGATGAGTACCGTCGCACGTTCCAGTTGACCTGTTTCACGCAATTATCCCCCCTCTTTTTTATTCCCAACGTTATCAAGTGGTACCATGCCGGGCAAACGTCTCTCGCGGTGAGTATTTTCACTGTAATGATCATGGTTGCCTGTATCGGGCCATTTATTTTAAAAGCATCGCAATCATTAAAAATTATGGGGAATTTCGTCATCGCCGCCCTGGCGTGGCATTTTTCCATTCTGCCGGCCATAACCGGCGGCATTCATTCATCGTCTCTCGCCTGGAACATGGTGATCCCGGTTTTCGCCGTGACGTTTATCGGGTTTCGCAGTTTTATCTTCTGGTCGGTTTTCATGTTGCTGGAAATACTGTTGTTCACGCTCATTCATTACACCGGGTACTCGCTTCCCATGGTCGAACTGACCGAATCCCAGGTTGCCGGCAACCAGCTCGCCAATATCATCGGCCCTTTTCTGACCATGGTCATCGCCCTGAGTTTCGGCGACCGGGGGCTGAAAAAGGCGCTCATGGCCCACAAGGCCGCCGCTGAAGCGCACATAAGCGCGCAACGTGAGCAGGAAGCATTGCGAAAAAAATCCGACTCCCTGGCTGAAAAACTTGAGTCGATCTTCGCGCGGGTCAGTGAAAACACGGAACACCTTGTCGGAAAAGTAGTAAAAGGTATGGCCGAATTAACCGGCAAGTCGGCGGAAAGCGCAACAAACGCCAATATCCTGATAGGTGAAACGGGAAAGGTAGTGGAGGAAACGAACAAATCAATGAAGGAACTTGTTTCACGCATGACCGACATTTCCCGTACCGGTGAAGAAACGTCGAATATAATTAAAACCATCGATGAAATCGCCTTTCAGACCAACCTGCTCGCTCTGAACGCGGCTGTCGAGGCCGCGCGGGCCGGCGACGCGGGAACTGGATTCGCCGTGGTAGCGGAAGAGGTGAGAAACCTTGCCGCTCGTTCGGCCGAAGCAGCGAAAATAACGTCGGAACGCATAGAAGACATGATAAACAGAATCAGCCAGGGATCGGATCTCGCATTGCGCACCGACGACTCATTCGCCAGGGTGTTCGACAATGTCAGCCGCGCCATCGAGTTAATCGATGAAATCGCCCGTTCCTCGTCGACGCAAAGCAGGGGCATCGAGGATATCAACGATATAGCGGACCAGATAAACGCGCTGGTAAAAAACAGTTCTGATTCTTCCGCGCCGCCTGCTTTTTCCGGTCCTGAAATCGATGAACCCGCAATGCTCAAATAAAGTTTTGACTTTGGGCTTTTCCGCCCCTATACTCCCCCACTCGTGTTTCAGCCCGGGAGGCACGACACAAACATGGATTCTTCGCGGTAAAGCTGCGGCTCCCCCGCGGAAATACACACGTACCGGCACTTCTCTATGGAAGGCTCGGCGGAAAGGAAAACATTATTATGAACAAGGCGGATCTCATCAACGAAGTAGCAGAAATTACAGGAACAAAGGCAAAAGCACAGGAAGTCGTCGACTGTGTATTGTCGACCGTCACGGCAGCCCTGGGAAAAGGTGATTCCGTGTCCCTCGTCGGGTTCGGTACGTTTAAAGTAGCCGAACGGTCAGCGCGTACCGGCCGGAATCCCCAGACGGGCGCGTCCATCAACATACCAGCGTCCCGGGTTCCCCGGTTCGTTCCGGGCAAGGCACTGAAAGAAGCTGTCAAGTAAAACCGGTCCCCCGGCGGAAGAACAGGGAACGTCCGGGAACGATTCCGGAGAGGAAATGTTCACCGGATCGTAGACCCCCTTCCCGGGTTGATATCGAAGGCGTATCAAGGGGTTCGATACCCCTTGACATTCAAAAAGTACCTGTTCTAGAAAGAAAGAAAACCGGGCGTTCCCGTAAACGGGAATTCGGCTGATTTTCAATTTTGTAGTGCAACAAAGACCATCGTGCTCTGCAAAGTTCGATGGTCTTTTTTTATTCGCTTCGTGCTTCCTCGAAGTTCCGGAGCAGTGAAACAACGAAAGGAGTACAACACCATGTCCGAACCGATTAAAACAGGAGACACGATCAGCGTCAACTACACGGGCAAATACGATGACGGAACCGTCTTCGACACCTCGGAAGGAAGGGCTCCGCTTACATTTACAGTGGGGCAGGGTCAACTTATTCGCGGGTTTGACGAAGCCGTCGTCGGAATGACCGAAGGAGAAAAAAAACAGGTGACCGTTCCTCCTGACGAGGGATACGGAGAGCACAGTGACGAACTCGTATTCAGCATTCCTCGGGACCGCGTACCGGACCACATCGAGCTGGAACAGGGACTGCAGCTCACATTGACGGACCAGTCGGGCAATCAACTTCCCGCTGTCGTGGAAAAAGTCACCGACGATTCGGTCACAATGGATGCCAATCATCCCCTGTCG
>Ga0129302_1001386_pt1 | contig 18053 bp, 21 predicted proteins | sample BlaSprsedimmetaG_FD_94476 | JGI IMG/M metagenome (GOLD analysis project Ga0129302, IMG submission 94476) | Hot spring sediment bacterial and archeal communities from California, USA to study Microbial Dark Matter (Phase II) - Blank Spring... | ecosystem: Environmental > Aquatic > Thermal springs...
CGGCGATGGAATGCAGGATGCCGAAATAGACGAAGCTGGCCGGGAACATGACCCAGGTGCCAAGGCTGACCAGGCCCGCCGCCCCGGTGATCGTCAGGAGGCGGCGCAGGTAGGCGCGCCAGCGCAGCCCTTGCCCGTGGGCAAGTTGCAGGCTGACCCCGGCAAGGAACAGGAAGGACCCGGCGACGGCATAGGACAGGATGCGCCAGCCGCCGGTGACCGCGGTGCCGGGGGGCAGGTGGCCGAACATCTCGAGGTCATAGACCAGATGGAACAGCCCCATCCCGACCAGAGCCACTGTCCGGGCCAGGTCGATGGCGTCGATCCGACCGGCAGGGGGGGCAGGCGCGCTCAATCGGGCTGGAACCCGGCGATCAGGCGCTTTAGCCCCAGGAACGCGCCCGCATAGATCGCCATAAGCGTCACCGGCGCCGAATAGGCCAGCGTGGAGAAGCCGGTCGCGCCTTGGCCGATCGAGCAGCCCATCGCGACCACGCCGCCGATGCCCATCAGCGCCGCGCCGCCCACCTGGCGGCCAAGCTCGCGCGGGTCCTCGCAGGCCTCCCAACGGAAGCTGCCCTTATGCCATGACCCGAGCCAGGCGCCCAGCAGCACGCCCAGAACCGAGCCCACGGAGAAGGACAGCCCCCCCGCCGAAGCGGTCATCAGCCATATCAGCGTGCGCCCGAGCGGCGCGGTGAAGGTATGGCCCTCGACCTCGACCGCGCCGAAGCTGAGTTCGTTCAGATGGCTCATTCCCCAGAGCGCGCCTGCAATGGACAGCCCCACCGCCATGCCCCAGACGATCCGGCGCGGCTCGGCCCTGAGCGGGGCATGCACGACGCCCCAGGCGATGAAACCGGCCGCGATGGCCAGCGCGACGGCTAGCACCGGCAGGCCGAACAGCCCGCCCAGCAGATGCGCGATGCCCTGCATGCCCTCGGAGGGTTCCTGCGGGAAGGCCCAGTCGCGCAGGGGCGCAAGCGGCCCCGACAGCGTGACGAAACCCATGATCGAGATCACGACGACCACCACCAGCGAGCGCAGGTCGCCGCCGAAGCGCGCCAGCGCGCCGAAGCCGCAATTGCCTGCAAGTGCCATGCCATAACCGAAAAGCCCGCCGCCCAGGATCGAGGCCAGTGGGTTCCAGGCGATGGAATGATAGGGCGTCAGCGAGAGGTCGATCCGCCCCGTCCCGGCCAGCAGGAAGGTTGCCGCGATGCCCGTGCCCAGCACCACGCCCCACGTCCTGAGCCGCCGCTGGTCCTCGCCATAGACTGCGCTTTCCACCGCGCCCAGGGTGCAGAAATCACCCAGCCGGGCGGCAAGGCCCAGGATGCAGCCCGTGACAAGGCCGATCAGCGCCGCCCAGGCGCCTGCGGGAATGCTGTCCATCCGTCCTCCCCGCCCCGGGCCGTGATTGGTGCGGCCCCGGATCCTATCTTCTTACGTGTCCGCCGACCAGACGCGGCGGCGGGTTCTGTGCGTTGCAGAACATGTCGTGCATCAACTCCAGAACGCGCCGGGCGCGTTCGTCGGCCAGCGAATAATAGATCGCCTTGCCCTCGCGCCGGTAATTCACCAGCCCTTCGAGCCTGAGCCGGGCCAGTTGCTGGCTGACCGCGGCCTGGCGCGAAGCGAGGAGCGTTTCCAGTTCGGTCACCGATTTCTCGCCGGTGGTCAGGTGGCACAGGATCATCAGCCGTCCCTCATGCGAGAGCGCCTTCAGAAAGCTCGATGCGGTTTGTGCATGCTGGACCATGTCCTTGACCGGAAGGCCGCCTTCTTCCGGATCATGCGTGCCGCTATGGGCGATGTCTGCTGCCATTGGCCTCCTGCGGCTTCCTCAGAAGCCCATCGTTTCCTCGATCGTGGCGATGCCCTCTCGCGCGCAGGTGTCGTCGAGATCGGGGCTTGGGGCGCCCGAGACGCCGATCGCGCCGACAATGGCGCCTGCATGCTCGATCGTCACCCCGCCGCCAAGCGCCAGCGCCTGGTCGAGATCGCGGATTCCGGCATAGATCGTGCCCGGCGCGGTCAACTCGCCCAGCTCCAGCGTGCTGGTGCGAAAGCTGGCCGCCGTCCAGGCCTTGCGCCGGGCGGTCTCCTCGACATGGGCGCCCGCGAAGCGGTCGCGCACGAAAGCCTGCAGCGTGCCCGAGCGGTCCGTGACGGCCACGCCGACCTGATAGCCCTCGCCCCGGCAATGCTCCATCGCGGCCATCGCCGCCTGCATCGCCAGTTCCGGCTTGAGCGTCCGGAACTCGACAAAGGCATCCTCGGCCGCCAGCGCGCTCCCCGTCGGCAGCACCAGCGCCGCCGTCAAAATCAGCGTTCTCATCATCCCTCGACTCCTCCCTTTTCGTCGTTCTCGGCCCATTCTGGCTGTTTGCGCAGGATCTCCCCGATCAGCCCCCAGAAGAAATCCTCCCCTGGATAGCCTTCCAGACGCGCCACCTCCACCCCGTCGCGCAACAGCACGAAGGTCGGCGTGAAGACCGGGCGGCTGGCAAGCCGGATGTCGTCGGGCAGCCGCCGGTCCAGGTCGATCCGGCGCAGGGGCGCAATTGCGCCTTCGGCCGTCCGCGGCCAGATCGGTGCGATCTGGTCGTCCCAAATCCTGCAATAGATGCAGCCCGCCCGCTCGAACATTGCCAGCACAAGCTCGGCGCGCGCAACGCCCAGCGGCGCGGAAGCAAAAAGCCCCGCGCAAAGCAATGCGGGAAATACTCGTTTCATTTGCGGCCGCCCCGCTACATATAAAGATCGTAATGTGTTTTCGCATCCACGGCAAGGGAGGGCCTTGATGCTGGACATTTCCTTCGGCGGCGCCGCCATCGCGGGCATCCTGTCCTTCCTGTCGCCCTGCATCCTGCCGATCGTGCCCTTCTATCTGTGCTACATGGCCGGGATCTCGATGAGCGAGTTGCGCAGCGAGGATCATATCCCCGCGGGCGCGGTGCGCCGTCTGGTCGTCTCGGCGGTCTTCTTCGCGCTGGGGGTCACGACGATTTTCGTGCTGCTGGGGATGGGGGCGACGGCGCTGGGCAAGGGCTTTGCCGCCTGGCGGCAGGAACTGTCCTATGTCGCCGCCGCGATCCTGTTCCTGTTCGGGCTGCATTTCCTGGGCGTGCTGCGCATTCCGTTCCTCTATCGCGAGGCGCGGATCGAATCGAAGGCCGAACCCACGACGATCCTGGGCGCCTATCTGATGGGGCTGGCCTTCGGCTTCGGCTGGACGCCCTGCGTGGGCCCGGCGCTCGCCGCGATCCTGATGGTGGCCAGCGGCATGGGCGATGTGGTCAAGGGCGGCGCGCTGCTGCTGGTCTACGGGTTGGCGATGACGTTGCCCTTCGTGATCGCGGCGGCCTTTGCCCGGCCGTTCCTGCGCTGGATGCAGCGCAACCGGAAATATCTGGGCCATGTCGAGAAGGTCATGGGCGGCATGCTGATCCTGTTCGCTGTGCTGATCGCCACCAATTCCGTGGCCTATATCGCGCAGTTCATGATCGATCATGTGCCGTGGTTCTCGCGGATCGGCTGACACTCTGGAAAGGGAGGAAAGACATGAGACTGACCACGCTTCTTGCCGCCGGGTTCTTGGCGCTTGCGGCGCCCGTGCTGGCCGGGCCACCCCTTGGCGATGACGGTCTGCACAAGCCCGACTGGCTGCGCGACACGTTCAAGGACATGTCCGAGGATATCGCCGAGGCCAATGCCGAGGGCAAGCGCATGCTGGTCATCTGGGAACAGCGCGGCTGCATCTACTGCACCAAGATGCACGAGGAGGTGTTTTCAGATCCCGGGATCGAGGCGCTTATTCGCGAGAACTATTTCGTCGTGCAGATGAACCTGTTCGGGGATGTCCAGGTCACCGATCTGGACGGCACGACGCGCGCCGAAAAGGACATGGCCTCGCGCTGGGGCATCGTGTTCACGCCGACGCTGATGTTCATGCCGGAAAAGGCGCCCGAAAGCGGCACCGCGGGGCAGGCGGCGGTCGCAACGATGCCGGGCGCCTTCGGCAAGGGCACCACGCGGGCCTTGCTGCAATGGGTCCTGGAAAAGGGTTACGAAGGCGACGAGCATTTCCAGAAATACGTTGCGCGCGTTCTCGCCGAAGGTGAAAACTGACATCACCAATATGAGTTATTCTTCACGGAAGCGCCTGAAATCCCTGAGAATTTGCCATATGCAAAAAACCTAATTCGTTGTTGCATGCGATGGTGCACTTCCGTTACCTTTCTCGTCAGGGAGAAGATGCGGGAGGATTCTTTGAAATGAGAAAGGTGGCACTGGGCGTGTTCGGCTTTGCGGCGGGCCTGACGTCTGCGCATGCGGCAGAGGTGGCGCCTCTGGACGTCATGTTTGACGAGTCTGGCTATGTCGCGACGCCCCTGACCGATACGCCCGGCGACCCGGAGGCGGGGCGCAAGCTGATGTCGAACCGTACAAATGCCAATTGCGTTGCCTGCCATGCGGCGACGGATCTTGCTGATGTGCCGTTCCACGGCAACGTGGGACCAACCCTAGATGGTGTGGCCTCGCGCTATCCCGAGGCGATGATCCGCGGCATTCTGGTGAATGCCAAGAACGTGTTCGAGGGCACGGTCATGCCGTCCTTCTACAAGGTGGACGGGTTCAACCGTATCGCGGACGGTTTCACCACCAAGCCGCTTGAGGGCGAAGTAGGGCCGCTGCTGACCGCGCAGGAAATCGAGAATGCGGTGGCCTACCTGATGACGCTGACCGACTAGGTGTCCGACATGGGCGATCCGACAGCAGAAAGGAGTCGACATATGGAATTCACGAGACGAGGAGCAATCGCGATCAGCGCAGGCTTCGCCGCTGCTCTGATGCTGCCGACCCGGGCGGCCCGCGCGGCGATTGACGAGCAGATCGCAGCGTTCACGGGCGGTGCCGAGGTAGGGTCGGGCGGGATCACGCTGACCACACCCGAGATCGCCGAGAACGGCAACACCGTGCCGATCGAGGTCGACGCCCCCGGCGCCGAGGAAATCCTGGTATTGGCCTCGAACAACCCGACCCCGGAGGTGGCCACCTTCAGGTTCGGCCCGCTGGCCGGCAAGCAGAAGGCAGCGACGCGCGTCCGTCTGGCCGGTACGCAGGATGTCATCGCCATTGCCCGGATGGGCGACGGCAGCTTCGTTCAGGCGGCAAATGAAGTGAAGGTCACCATCGGCGGCTGCGGCGGCTGAGGATAAAGGAGGACACAGGACATGGCACAGGATGTCAAACCCCGCGTGCGGGTTCCGAAGACGGCGTCGGCGGGCGGGTCCGTGACAATCAAGACGCTGATCAGCCACCGGATGGAATCCGGTCAGCGCAAGGACAGCGATGGCAATCTGATCCCGCGGTCGATCATCAATCGCTTCACTGTCGAGTTCAACGGCCAGAACGTGATCGACGTGGATCTGGCGCCGGCGATCTCGACCAACCCGTATTTCGAGTTCGAGGCGATCGTTCCGGAAACGGGGGACATGAAGTTCACCTGGTACGACGACGACGGATCGGTCTACGAGGACGTCCAGTCGATCACGGTCGCCTGACGCGCATCGTCGTTTCAAGGGAGGGAAACGCATGAATACCGCGCCGATCAGGCTGACCACGTCATTTTCCGCGGGCCTGGCGATCCTCGCCGGGGCCGCGGCGGCGGACCCGGACGCGGAGCTGGTGATCAATGACGAGATCCAGATCATTACCCGCGCCGAAGCCCCTGCGCATCTTGAGGGTGCCTTGCCCGAAATCCGGTCTGGCTGGACCTTCCGCACGCGGGAAACCCAGGCGTTGCAGATGGATGATTTCGAGAATCCGGGCCTCAGCGCCGCTGAAATGGCCATCGAGACTTGGGAAACCGCCGAGGGCAGCGCAGGTAAATCATGCGCCGATTGCCACGGAACGGTCGAGGAAGGCATGCGGGGCGTGCGCGCGGTCTATCCGAAATGGGTGGAAAGCGCGGGCGAGGTGCGAACGATCGAGATGCAGATCAACGATTGCCGCACCAACCGGATGGGCGCCGAGGAGTGGAAATACATCGGCAGCGACATGGTCAACATGACCGCTCTGATCGCCTCCGTCTCGCGCGGCCTGCCGATGAACGTGGCGATCGACGGCCCGGCCCGCGAGATGTGGGAGAAGGGCAAGGAGATCTACTATACTCGCGTCGGGCAACTCGATCTGTCTTGCGCAAGTTGCCACGAAGAGAATTACGACAACTACATCCGGGCCGACCACCTCAGCATGGGGATGACCAACGGCTTCCCGACCTACCGGCTGAAGAACACCAGGCTCATCGCCGTGCATGACCGCTTCAAAGGCTGCATGCGCGACACCCGCGGCGTGCCCTTCGACATCGGCTTGCCCGAATTCGTGGCGCTGGAGCTTTACGTCGCCTCGCGCGGCAACGGTCTGTCGGTCGAGGGCCCCGCGGTCCGCAACTGAAACCGAAAACCCGCGCCGGTCGGCTGGCGCGGGTTTTTTTTCGGCCTGAAATATTCAGTTTCGCGCATGTGAGAATGTGTGGAACTTGCCAGAAAGGATGCTGAGACGATGATTTCACGCAGAGATTTCCTGCAGGCGGCGGTGGCGGCCTCGGCTGTCTACGGGGCTTCCGGTATCGGCAACTGGGCGAAACTCGTCGCGCAGCAGGCGCTGGGCCAGGACCAGTTGCTGCAATTCGACACCTTCGGCAATGTCACGCTGATCCACATCACCGACATCCATGGCCAGCTCAAGCCGATCTGGTTCCGCGAACCCGAGATCAACCTTGGCGTAGGCGCGGCGACCAGCAAGCCGCCGCATGTCACGGGCGAAGATTTCCTGAAGATGTTCGACATCACGCCCGGCACGCCCGAAGCCTATGCGCTGACCCATGTGGATTTCGTCTCGCTGGCCAGGGGCTATGGCCGGATGGGCGGGCTTGACCGGGTGGCGACGGTGCTTGACGCGATCCGCGCCGACCGGCCCGAGGCGCTGCTTCTGGATGGCGGCGACACCTGGCACGGGTCCTATACCTGCCTCAAGACGAATGCGCAGGACATGGTCAACGTGATGAACCGGCTCAAACCGGATGCGATGACCAGCCACTGGGAATTCACCCTTGGCGTCGACCGCGTGAACGAGATCGTCGAGGGGCTGGATTTCCCCTTCCTCGGCGCCAACATCTTCGATGCCGAATGGGACGAACCCGCCTACGAACCCTACCAGATGTTCGAGCGGGGCGGCGCGCAGATCGCGGTGATCGGCCAGGCCTTCCCCTACATGCCCATCGCCAACCCGGGCTGGATGTTCCCCGGCCTGTCCTTCGGCGTGCGCGAGGAACGCATGGCCGCCGTTGTCGCCGAGGTGCGCGAGGCCGGTGCCGATCTGGTCGTGGTGCTGTCGCATAACGGCTTCGACACGGATCGCCAGATGGCCGCCCGCGTGCCGGGCATCGACGTGATCCTGACCGGGCACACCCATGACGCCCTGCCCGAACCGGTGCTGGTCGGCCAGACCCTGCTGATCGCCTCGGGCTCGAACGGCAAGTTCGTCACGAGGCTGGACCTCGATGTGCAGGGCGGCCGGGTGCTGGGCTTCCGCCACAAGCTGATCCCGATCTTCTCGGACGTGATCGCCCCCGACCCGGAGGTCGCCGCGCTGATCGACGCGGAGCGCGCGCCCTACAAAGCGGACCTGGAAGAGGTGCTGGGCACCACCGACAGCCTGCTTTACCGGCGGGGGAATTTCAACGGCACCTGGGACGACCTTATCTGCAACGCGCTGATCGAGGAACGCGAGGCCGATATCGCGCTGAGCCCCGGCTTCCGCTGGGGGCCGAGCCTGGTCCCCGGCGATCCGATCACCCGCGAGGATGTCTTCAACGTCACCTCGATGAGCTATCCGAACGCCTACCGGTCCGAGATGAGCGGCGAGATGTTGCACGTCATCCTCGAGGACGTGGCCGACAACCTGTTCAACCCCGACCCCTACTACCAGCAGGGCGGCGACATGGTTCGGGTGGGTGGCATGGGCTATCATATCGACGTGTCCAAACCGCGGGGCAGCCGGATCACGAACATGACCCTGCTGAAGACCGGCGAGGCGATCGACCCGGCCAGGACCTATGTCGTCTCGGGCTGGGCCAGCGTCACTGAGGGCACCGAAGGTCCGCCGATCTGGGACGTGGTCGAAGCCTATATCCGACGCAAGGGAACGGTCAGTGTCGACCCGAACATGTCGGTCCAGGTGACCGGTGCCTGAGATGCGGGAGGACGAGATGAGCAGGATTTTCAGACCAGACCAGCAGGAGGGTGCAGCGATGACAGGTGCCGTGACACCCACGACCAGCCGCCGTGGCTTTCTCAAGGCGGGGCTTGCCACGGGGGGCGCGCTGGCCGCGGGCGGCGCGGCAGCGCAAGAACCCGATCCGCTGATCACCGAGGTTCAGCCCTGGGCTCAGGGCTTCGGCGAGGGGGTGGATGCCACGCCCTATGGGCTGCCCATCGACTACGAATCCGACGTGGTTCGGCGCAATGTCGAATGGCTGACGGCCGATGTGATCTCGTCGATCAACTTCACGCCAATCCACGCGCTGGACGGTACGATCACGCCGCAGGGCTGCGCCTTCGAGCGGCACCATTCGGGTGCCATCGACCTGCCCAAGGAAGACTACCGGCTGATGATCAACGGGCTGGTGCACACGCCGCTGGTCTTCACCTACTGGGATCTGGAACGCTTCCCGCGGGAAAACCACGTCTATTTCTGCGAGTGCGCGGCGAATACCGGCATGGAATGGGCGGGTGCGCAGCTCAACGGCGCGCAGTTCACCCATGGCATGATCCACAACATGGAATATACCGGCGTGCCGTTGCGCACCCTGCTCAACGAGGCGGGCATCAGGACCGAGGGCAAGTGGATCTTCGTCGAGGGGGCGGATGCCTCGTCGAACGGCCGCTCGATCCCGCTGGACAAGGCGCTGGACGATTGCCTTGTCGCCTTCAAGGCGAATGGCGAGGCGCTGCGCAAGGAGCATGGATATCCGGTGCGCCTTGTCGTGCCGGGCTGGGAGGGGAACCTCTGGGTCAAGTGGCTGCGCCGGATCGAGGTCACCGACGGCCCGGTCGAAAGCCGCGAGGAGACCTCGAAATATACTGATACGCTGGCCAATGGCGTCAGCCGCAAATGGACCTGGGTGATGGACGCCAAGTCGGTCGTCACCTCGCCCAGCCCGCAATCGCCGATCACCCACGGGCCCGGTCCGCTGGTCATCACTGGGCTTGCCTGGTCGGGGCGGGGCGCGATCCAGCGGGTGGATGTTTCGATCGACGGCGGAAAGAGCTGGCAGGTCGCGCGGCTGGCCCAACCCGGCCAGCCCATGGCGCTGACGCGGTTCTACCTGGATATCGAATGGGACGGCTCGGAGATGCTGCTGCAAAGCCGGGCGATGGACAGCACCGGCTATGTCCAGCCGACCAAGAACGAGTTGCGCGAGATCAGGGGGCTGAACTCGGTCTACCACAACAACTGTATCCAGACCTGGTGGGTCAAGGCGAACGGGGAGGCAGAAAATGTCGAGGTTTCGTGATCTGGCCATCGGCACGGTGCTGGCCGTGACGCTGGGCGCTGGCCCTGCGCTGGCCGAAAGGCTGGGCCTCGGCCGTCCCGCGCTGCCCGAAGAGATCGCCGCCTGGGACGTCAAGGCGATGCCCGACGGGCGCGGCCTGCCGGTCGGGTCCGGCACCGTGGCCGATGGCGAGGACCTGTTCTCGTTCCATTGCGCGGTCTGCCATGGCGAATTCGCTGAAGGTGTCGATAACTGGCCGCAGCTTGCGGGTGGCGAGGGTACGCTGGGCGATGCCGACCCGGTCAAGACGGTCGGATCCTACTGGCCATACCTCTCGACGGTCTGGAACTATATCTACCGCTCGATGCCCTTCGGCGGCGCGCAAGTGCTCGAACCCGACGAGGTCTATGCCATCGTCGCCTATATTCTCTATTCCAACTTCCTGGTGGACGACGATTTCGAGCTGTCGAACGAGAATTTCCTCGACGTCCAGATGCCCAATGCCGACGGTTTCATCCCGGATGACCGTGACGAGGTCGAACTGCCGCTTTTCGTGCGCGAGCCCTGCATGACCGACTGCAAGGACAGCGTGGAGATCACGATGCGGGCAACCATACTGAACGTCACGCCCGACATGTAGGCAAATCCGGCGCGCCCGGCCAGGCGTATCCGGCTGACCGGTCCCCCCTCCCGGACCGGCGTGCGGCCCCCTTCCTCCGGGGGCCGCTTTTTCTTGGCGCTGGACGGATAGCGTTTCCGCACTAGACTCCGTTGAAAGGGAAGACGACATGCCGACACGCCGCGATATCCTTGCGGGCGGGGCCGCCCTTGCGCTGGCCCATCCCGTGCGCGCCGTCACGCTGGGCGATGACGGGCTCTACAAGCAGCCGTGGTTTCTGGACAGTTTCCTTGAACTCGGCGACGATCTTGCCGAGGCCGCAGCAGGGGGCAGGGGGCTGATCGTCCTGTTCGAGCAGGCCGGCTGTCCCTATTGCCGCGAGTTGCATGCGGTAAACTTTGCGCGCCCAGAGCTCGCCGATTTCCTGACGGCGCATTTCGACGTCGTCCAGCTTGACCTCTGGGGCGCGCGAAGGCTTCTGGATTTCGACGGCGAGACGCTGGAGGAACGCGCGCTGGCTGCGAAATGGACGGTGAACTTCACCCCGACCACGGTGCTGTTTCCCGCCGAAGCGGCCGGGTCGGCCAGCCGGGCCGAGGCCGAGGCGTTCCGCCTGCCGGGTTATCTGAAGCCGTTCCACTACCTTTCTGCACTGGAATATGTCGCGACCGGGGAATACCGGGCACAGCCGTTCCCGCGTTATCTTCAGGACAAGTTCGCCACGCTGCGCGAGCGGGGAATCGATCCCGATGTCTGGTAGCGGCGCGGGCGCTGTGCTGCGGCAGGCCGGTCGGCTGCAACGAACTGGAACAGTTTGATTTTTTCGAACGATAAAAGGTCAGCGAAAGCCCGCTTTTGCGGAACGATTCGCTTGATCGGTCCCGTGATCTATCGCAGTATTTGAATATGAGGGAGGCTCTTTTTCTTGGTCTTGCACTGGCCTTGTCCGGGGTCGGTCAGGCGCATTCCCAGACGAGGGCAGAGGCGATCGGCGATGCCGGGCGCGGGGCCGAGATCTGGGTCTTCTGCAGCGGCTGCCACCAGATCGGCCCGGAGGCCGAGATCGGCATCGGCCCGCCGCTGAACGGCATCTTCGGCCGCCGCGCCGGGGCAATCTCCGATTTTCCCTATTCGCGCTCGATGACGAGGATGGGGCGCGGCGGGCTGACCTGGACGCTGGAAACGCTGGACGCCTATATCGAGAATCCGCGGGTCCTGGTGTCCGGCACCCGGATGAGCTTTGACGGGCTCGAGGATCCGCGCGAGCGCGCCGATCTGCTGGCCTTCCTGCGCGATTTCTCGGACCGGCCCTCGAACATCCCCGAGGCCGCGCCGACCGCGCGCGCCGATCTGCCCATGCTGTCGGAAGAGACGCTCGCCATCGTCGGCGACATGGCCTATGGCGAGTATCTCTCCAGCGAATGCACCACCTGCCATCAGCGCGACGGCTCCGATCAGGGAATCCCGTCCATCGTGCTCTGGCCGCAGCGGGATTTCGTGCTGGCCATGCATGCCTACAAGCAGAAGCTCCGGCCCCATCCGGTGATGCAGATGATGGCGGGCCGACTCTCCGACGAGGAGATCGCCGCGCTTGCCGCCTATTTCGGCTCGCTCACGCCCTAGCGGGCCTTCGCCATCGCGACAATGGAAACGCGCGATCATGTCCAGGGAGGAAAAGCGACATGACACTGAACAGACGGAGTTTTCTCGGCACGAGCCTCGCGCTCGGCGCTGCGTTGTCGGCCACGCCTCTGATCGGCCAGGCCCGGCCGCGCGTGGTGATCGTGGGCGGAGGGGCGGGCGGCGCGACCGCGGCGCGCTACATCGCCAAGGACAGCCAGGGTGCGATCGACGTTACCCTGATCGAGCCCACCCGCACCTATTACACCTGCTTCTTCTCGAACCTCTATATCGGCGGATTCCGCGACTTGGCCTCGATCGGGCACAGCTATGGCAAGCTGGCCTCGGATTACGGCATCAATGTCGTGCATGACTGGGCGGTCGGCGTCGACCGGGACACGAAGACCGTGACCACCGCGGGCGGCCATGCCTTCGCCTATGACAAGCTGATCGTCGCGCCGGGGATCGACTTCGTCGAAGGCTCGGTGCCCGGTTGGGACATCTCGGCCCAGAACCGGATGCCGCATTCCTGGAAGGCGGGCAGCCAGACCCAGCTTCTGAAGGCGCAGATCGAGGCGATGCCCGAGGGCGGCGTGTTCTGCATGATCGCCCCGCCTGACCCGTTCCGCTGTCCGCCCGGCCCCTACGAGCGGATCTCGATGGTGGCCCATGTGCTGCGCGAGCGGAACCCGACCGCCAAGATCCTGATCGTCGATCCCAAGGCGAGCTTCTCGAAACAGGCGCTGTTCGAGGAAGGGTGGCAGAAGTACTATCCGGGCATGATCCAGCGCATCGGCCCGGATTTCGGCGGCAGCAATTTCTCGGTCAATCCCGAGACGATGGAGGTCGATATCGACGGTCAGGTCGAAACCGTCGATGTGTGCAACGTGATCCCGGCGCAGAAGGCCGGCCGCATCGCCGAACTGGCGGGGCTGACGGGCGATAACGGCTATTGCCCCATCGTGCCCGCCACGATGCAAAGCCGGATGGACGAAGACATCCATGTGCTGGGCGATGCCGCCATCGCGGGCGACATGCCGAAATCGGGCTTCTCGGCCAACAGCCATGCCAAGGTGGCGGCGATGCAGGTGCGCGCGGCGCTGACCGGGTCCAACGCCTTCCCGGCGAAATACTCGAATACCTGCTGGTCGCTGATCGACACCGATGACGGGGTGAAGGTGGGGGCCTCCTATGCACCGACCGACGAGATGATCGCCAAGGTGGACGGCTTCATCAGCCAGACCGGCGAGGATGCCGACCTGCGCAAGCTGACCTACGAGGAAAGCCTGGGCTGGTATGCGGGGATCGCCGCAGACATGTTCGGCTGATCCGTTCACGCATCGGATTTGCGGGCCTCGCCCTCGGGTGGGGCCCGCGCTGCGCCGCGGCTAGGCGGCATCTTGCCACGCGTTCATCCCCGTCCACGCGGCGCATGCCGTCGGTGGGCCGGACTGTGGTATGGTTGGCCTCGTGGGGAATCCCGGATCAACCGGGAGAGAATCGTGATACAATCCCGCAGAGAGGGACTGGTTCGGGGAGAAGCGAGGAACGTGACCAAGACAAGCAAGCCAGGGGCACGGCCATTGTGCCGTGCTTGTCTCGACGATCATGCGCTGATTCTCGGCAAGCTGGGTCCGATGCCGGATGCGACCCTGCGTGCAATGACCGGCTATGGCCTCAGCGACCAGGAGATGGCGCGCTATTTCGGGATGACACCGTCCTCGTTGAGGCGTCTCAAGCGTAGCCTCAACGTGAACCGGCCGCGACCCGACTGACCGCTCGATCCGGCCCGGTTGCCGGGCCGGTCACCTCTCCCATGATGCCCGTCAATGCATTGCCCGGTCGTTCGCGCGAGCCTCTGAATACCCGGCGGGTCGGACATTCGTGCGGTGGGCCGGGACGTGGCCGCGGGGCCTGTCCCCGCGGGGAACGGGTGCGCTCCGGCCATGCCGGAGGAGTGGCGAACCATCATCGCGATTTCACGCGAACAATGGTCACGCAGACATGCCTGATCATGCACAAGGAACCACCGGCTGGACCAAGCTCAGCGGGCCCCAGGCCCTCCGGGATCCCAAGATCGGCATGGGAAAGTTCTACTTCACCACCTTCGAGAACAAGCGCGAGGAAACGCCCTAGATGAATGCCGAGAACTTCGCGCGGGTGATCGACATCCTGCGCAACGAGGATCCGGTCTATGGCAACTCGACCACCGGATCGGTGACCACCCAGCTCGAACCCGTGGGCGAAGCCGAAAGCTGAGAAAACGCGCAGAATAGCCTGACATGGCCTGGAAATGGTATGAAATCGAGACCTGCAAGGCGTCGGTCGGTGGACCGGCCTATTACGGTCTGATCCAGTTGAACGGCCCGGGCTTCCAAGCGGGGGGGCGTTCGCAAAAGCGGGCCTTTGCCCGATGCCTCGGCGCCGACCACCTATGGCCGGCGAGTCCACGGCTATCTGGACTTCCAGCAGATGCCGGTGATGCTGGACACCTGCGCAACGAGGCACCGGTCCGCTTCGGCTGGAACGACGCCAATCCGAACGACTTTCACCTGATGACCGGCAATGAACCGGTGGGCGAGGGGGATGGCGTCCTGGCTCGCGGCGGCTGACTGCCCGGTATGCGGCGCGGTTGACCGCGCCGCCCCTTACCCTGTGGGGCTGAAATCCCCATAGGCGCCGCCTGCGAAGATCAGCGGCGGGCCTTCCCGGCGGACGACCTCGTCGACCCGGCCGACCACGATGGCGTGATCGCCCGCCTCATGCACCGCAACGCGGGTGCACAGGAACCGTGCGATCCAGCCCTCCTCCAGTAGGGGTGGGCCGCTTTCGGCCCATTCCATCGCCAGTCCGTCGAACGCGTCGCCCGACCGGGCAAAGCGTTGCGCGACGGCGATCTCGCCCGCGCCCAGCACATGCACGGCAAAGCGGTCCGCCCCGGTCATCGCCCCGAACCGCGCCGAAGCGCGGGCGGGCGACCACAGGATCAGCGGCGGATCGAGCGAGACCGAGGAAAAGCTGTTCGCCGTGATGCCCACAGGCCCGGCCGGGGCCGCGACCGTCACCACGGTCACGCCGGTCGCGAAACAGCCCAGCGCATCGCGATATTGCCGTTCGGTCGTGGGGCCGGGGGTGAATCGGTCCATGGGGCGGCATCCTCTCGCCATTGATCAGGGCGCGAGCATGCGCCATCGAAGGGAAAGCGGCAACCGCCCGGGCACAGTCACAAATTGCGCGAAAGCCGGAAGGATCGCGTTGCGGCCGGACGGCCCTTCATCCCGAACCCTTGCCTCCAAACGGCCGCGGGAAATCAACGGGTCCGCTGGCGAGGGGCGCTTCAGCGGCGCGCCATCGTCCGGCATGAGGCCCCGATTGCTCGGCCGCGGCAGGATCCGCCCCGATGAAAGCCATCCTGAGCGCCGCACCGGACCATCCCTTTCCGAAAAAAGGGGACGGCCCGCAAGCCGTCCCCGAAACCGATCAAGAAACGGTCTTCAATGCACGGTTGCCTTGCGGCGAAATGTCAAAACCGATGTCACCACCGGCCCTTAGAATATGCCTGATGATAGATGCCAAATATGACGCAGGCGTAATCGGAAGACGACAAGATCGCGACTGCACGACCCTCGGGGCCTATTCCGCGGCCATACCAAGGCTATGATGCAGCCTGTTGGCGAGCCGGTGCGCAGCCTCGCCTGCAAGATAGGTCAGTCGCCCCCCCGCCACGGTCATTTCGACCGCGCGTGTCCTTGAATTGACGACGCAGAGATCGGCCCGGCGTCCCTGATCGAGCCGCCCGCGATCGGGCAGGCGCAGGATCGCGGCGGGCCGCTCCGAGATCAGCGCCCAGGCCCGGGGCAGGTCCATCAGGCCGCTGTCGACCAGCCGCCAGACCGCATGCGTCAGCGCGGGGTAATAGTAATCCGACACGAGCCCATCGCACAGCCCCTGCGCGATCAGGTCCAGCGCCGAGACATTGCCCGCCTGCGACCCGCCCCGCACGACATTCGGTGCGCCCAGCAGCACCGGATCGTTCATCGCCTTGGCCGCCGCGGCGGCGCGGCGGGTCAGCGGGAACTCGGCGATCCGCGCCCCGATCATCGAAAAGCGCTCGCGCGTTTCGCCATCGGGGTCGTCATGCGAACCGTAGAGAACGCCCATCTCGTCGAAGGCATCGGCCAGACGGCACAGGTGGCGCGGAACCTCGCCCGCCTGTTCATGCGCCGCGGCGATCCGTTCCCGGTAGGTCGTGGGGCGTTGCCCGGCTTGCGCAGCCCACAGCGCCAGCCGGTCGGGCCGGGTGCGCGCCGTTTCGGCGGCGTCGTCCACATGGTTTTTGAACACGACATAGCCGATACGGTGGCGGCGGATCGCGTCCAGCAGGCGTTGCCCGGTCTCGACCATATGCGTCTCGCAGAGGATTTGCAGGCGAAGATCGGTCAACATCTGGCCGCGATAGGCGTCCAGCGCCTCCATGAGGGCCTCGGCCCGGTCCGGGCTGCGATGCCCGCCCTCCCAGGACCAGCCCTGTGCAAGCCAGGCGGTGGTCACCCCGTTCGCCGCCGCCTCGCGGTCGGTCGCCGCCAGACCGACCGTTGGTGCGAAGGGCGCCATGGGCCGGGGCGCGATATGACGCTCGAAGGCGTCGCCATGCAGATCGACGATGCCGGGCAGGATCAGATAGCCCCTAAGGTCCACCTCGGGCAGCGGGCCACGGGTGATCCGGCCATCGGCAATGGACAGAGAGCGGCGCTGCATCTCTTCGTCGCGCAGGATGGTTGCGCCGGTGAACCGCAAGGGGGGCAGATAATGCGACATCGTCTGACTCGAAACAGCTGTGACTCCTGTGGATAATCCGTCTCTGTATCGCGGGTATGACATCGGGCCACGGAACATCGTCACGCAATCGGGCGGCGCGCAGGGCGCGGCGCGACGGGCCTATTCCTCGCCCCGTTCCGGCGTCGTGTCGATCAGCCAGCCCCCCGGGCCAGCGACGCTGTCGGGCAGCACGAGGATCATCCCCTCGCGCAGCAGGACGACCGTCAGCAAACTCAGCGCGATCTGGTCGAAGCTGATCGTGGCGATCCGGTCGAGCATGGCTGGCCTCCTTTGCCGATGCACCCACCATGTTCCCGGCGAATGCGGCATCACGATGACCAAAGCCGCCGCCCGCAACCTCGCCGGTCTCGCCCAACGGACAAAGCGGATGTCGGGCCGCACATCGTTGACGGCGCTGGCCGTCCCCGGTGATCTGGTGCGTTCGTCGGCCGCGAGGGGCCGATGCCGCATGGCGCGCGTCCCGGGCTGTGCAGGCCATCGCGGGCGTGCTGACGCCGGTTGATTCGTCGAAGCTGATCGACCCGCTGGGGAACGACATTTCGTAAACGTCGATCCCCTGCGCCCTTGCGAAGACTGGCGGCATTGCCGCGACGACGCATCCGGCCGGGGCGCGCGGGGATCCGGCCCCGCCGCCGCACCCACAATGCGCCGCCGGAAGGCGCGCATGCGCGCGGCCAGGGCAGTCCGGCCATGATCGCCGCGCCTCAGCCCGACAGGCTATAGCGGTGCAGGTTGTAGAAGCGCCCGTCCTCGGCCTCGCCGAACAGGCACAGGCTTGCGATCCTGAGCGGCCGGTCGATCAGCGGTTGCAAGACCGGCGAAAGCACCGCGCGGGTGCGGTCGGCCTCCGCGTCCTTGAGCGGGCCGGTCAGCGTCAGGTGGAAACGGAATTCCTCCATCAGGTAAGGATAGCCCCAGCGTTCCAGGATCCGCCTCTGGCGGACGCTCAGCCGGTCGGGGTCGCGGCGCGCGATCTCGTCGGGCAGGGGGGGCGCGCGGAACCCGTCCAGCGCCTCGACCACGCTGCCCGCCAGCGCCGACAGCGCGCGGCTGTCGCCCCGAACCGTAAGTGCCAGAAAGCCCGACAGACGCGAGATCCGAAGCCCGTCCAGAAGCACCGGCTTCAACTGTCCCGCCAGCGCCGCGGCCGAACGGTGCAGAAGCGCGATATCGCTGCTCTCGATCAGCCGGAAGGGCGGCTTGATCGTGGCATGGAACCCGTAGCGGCGGGGCGTTTCGGTCAGTTCGGTGATCTTGCAGGGCAGGCCCGGCAGCCGGAGCGGCGTCCGTGTCGTTCCCGCCAGCGGATCCCAGCCCAGCCACGCCGCGCCGAACTCTGCCAGCGGACCGGGTTCCGGCGCAAAATAGATCGCGTAGCGCTTGTAGCCTTCCATTGCGTGTTCCCCGCCC
>Ga0129302_1001387_pt1 | contig 18042 bp, 14 predicted proteins | sample BlaSprsedimmetaG_FD_94476 | JGI IMG/M metagenome (GOLD analysis project Ga0129302, IMG submission 94476) | Hot spring sediment bacterial and archeal communities from California, USA to study Microbial Dark Matter (Phase II) - Blank Spring... | ecosystem: Environmental > Aquatic > Thermal springs...
GCGTTACCGCGCCGGATTCGCCGGTGGGTTGGTAGAAGCGCGGGATGTAAAGCCCCGGCACGTTAAGCAGGGCGCGCAGTTGGGCCTCGCGCGGGAGATGGCGCGCCGCGCGCCACACGTCGATCAGTTCGAGGAAAACCGCCTCGGCCTCACCGATGACGAACACGTCGAAGAAATCCGCGACCGGCTCCGGGTTGAACGTCCCGTGCCCCCCGCCGACGATGAGCGGGTGCGTCGCGTCGCGGCCGGCGGCGCGCAGGGGGATACCGGCGAGGTCGAGCAGTTCCAGGATGTTGGTGTACAGTTGCTCGTAAGCCGTGCTGATCGCCAGAATGTCGAAGGCAGCGACCGGGCGGTAGCTTTCCAGCGCGTAGAGCGGCATAGCGGCTTGTCGCATCTGGGCGATCATATCGGGTGCGGGCAGGTAGGTGCGTTCTGCCAGGACGTCGGGCCGGGCATTGAGCAGCTCGTAGAAGATGGCGAGCGCGAAGTTGGACATTCCGAGATCGTAGACGTCGGGAAAGGCGAGGCAGATGCGGGTTCCGGTGGTTTCCCACGGTTTGTGCATACCGTTGCTCGCAACGGCGTTATACTCGCCGCCGACGTAGCGTCCCGGCTTTTGCACGCGGTGCAGCAGCGCCTCGATGGTTTCCCAGGCGATGGGGGAGTGTGCGTTGGTCACAGTGGTTCGTTAGCCGCTATCGGCGTCGCGCACGACTCTGAGCCAGACCGTTCGCCGTCGCGGGCCGTCGAATTCGGCGAGGAAAACGCCCTGCCACTGGCCCATGTGCAGGCGGCGCTCTCGCACGAAGATGAAGTGGTCGCTGCCGAGGAGCACGGATTTGATGTGTGCCGTGGAGTTGCCCTCCCTGTGGCGGTAGGGCAGCCCTTCCGGGACGATGCGTTCGAGGAGCATGGCGATGTCGTTCTCGACGCTGGGATCCCAGTTCTCGTTGAGCACGATACCTGCCGTGGTGTGCGGGCAGTAGATGAAGCACATCCCCTCGTCGATCTCTGCTTCCTGGACCACTCGTTGTATTTCGGCGGTGATGTCGATGAAATCGACCTTCGCGCGCGTCGCAATCTCTAGTTTTCTAAACATAGCACCTCTTCTCCCCCCCTTAATCCCCCCCGATGGGGGGGAGACTTCATATTCTCCTCCCGGTGGGGGGAGTTAGAGGGGGGAATTACCTTTCAAACGTTAAGTTAAAAAATCGCGCAGTTTGCGGCTGCGGCCTGGATGGCGGAGTTTGCGCAGGGCCTTCGATTCGATCTGCCGGATGCGCTCGCGGGTGACGTTGAACGCCTGTCCGACCTCTTCGAGCGTGTGCGGGCGCCCGTCCTTGAGGCCAAAGCGCATTTCGAGCACTTCGCGCTCGCGGCGGCCCAGTTCACCCAGGATGTGTTGGAGTTGCTCGCGGAGCATTTGCATCGAGGTGGCGTCCATTGGGCCGGGGAGGTTGTCGTCCTCGATGAAGTCGGAAAGCTCGCTGTTATCTTCCGTGCCCACCGGGCTTTCCAGCGACATCGGCTCCTGGGAGATACTGATGATGCGCCGCACTTTGGACATTGCCCGGCGCAGCTTGCGATCCAGGACGGGCGAGAGGGGCAGGTCGTCATCACGCGCCTGGGTGATGGCGGCGATGTCTTCCGGCTCGAGGACGTCCATTTCCAGGGCTAACTCGTCGAGGTTGGGATCGCGCCCAAGCTCTTGCATCATGCGCCGCTGGATACGCATCAGACGGTTGATAGTCTCGACCATGTGAACGGGGATGCGGATGGTGCGGGCCTGATCGGCGATGGCACGGCTGATGGCCTGGCGGATCCACCACGTCGCATACGTCGAGAACTTGTAGCCGCGCATGTAGTCGAACTTCTCGACGGCGCGCAGCAGGCCGATGTTGCCTTCCTGGATGAGATCGAGGAAGGAGACACCGCGCCCCACGTAGCGTTTGGCGATGTTGACCACCAGGCGCAGGTTGGCGCGGACCAACATTTGTTGTGCTTCGGCGGCCAACACTTCGACGCGCTCCCACCAGGCGAAGACCGAATCGGGATGAATGTGTGCGCGTATCTGGGTCGTTGTAGGCCAGCGGCGGGCGTTGCCCGTATCCGTGCCGCCGGACATCTTCTCGCGGATGAATTCGACCAGTTTGGGTGGCAGCAGGTACAGGTACATCGCCACGCGCAGCAGTTCCAGGATGACGGGCCGCCAGTGCGGGTCGTCGCCCCATTGGTTGGGCCCCATGTAGGTGTAGAGATTCGAGGCTTTCTCGGCGATAAGCACTTGTTGTTGCCGTAAGATTTCACCCAGAAATTCGGCGATTTCCGGTGTGTCGAGTTCGTTTTTTTGCGCGGCGCGTTGGCTCTCATTCCACGCGGTGCGGGCCTGTTTGTAGAGGTCTAGAACGCTGGCCTCCATAGCCTCGGGTTCATCTGCAGTGGCGACCGTGTGGCAGACGTGGCCTAATTGCGTGACGGCCTCGCGGATGATGCAAAGCCAGACTTCCTGGTAGGGTTCGAGGAGATCGACGCGCCCGATTTCGCGCAGATACATGCGCACCGGGTCATCGACCAAGTCTTCCACGATGGCGGGCTTGGCTAATTCCTCTTCTATTTCTTCGAGTTCGTCCGGCGAGGGTTCGTTCTCCCACGTTGGACTGTCGTCGTCGGCTGTACTGTCGCCGTCAAAGTCCTCGCCGTCTCCGTTGACTTCCACCTCGATGTCGCCGCTGTAAGCATCCACTTCTTCCCAGGCTTCATCATCGCGGAAGTGGCGTGCATCATCCGGATTGTTTAAGGTTGTTTCACCCGGTTTGTGATGGACGCGGACCTTGGGGACACGGGCATTGGTTGTTCGTTGCCTCGGTGACATTCCTCCTCCTTGCCTCAAACGGTATTATCGACTCAACGCCTGTTGAACCCGGCAGAGGGTCTCAGAGAGACCTTGCAGCGTGGCCAGATAACGCTCGGCCTTCAGGTCGCCTTCCCCCTGTGCTTCGGCGACCAGGCTTTGGGTGTGTTTGGAGATGTCGCGTAGTCGCTTTTCACGCAGGCGTAGCACGGTGCGGACGGCGTCGCGCGCCCATTGGTCCAACGGCATTTCGGGCAGCGGTGACGTGATCCACGTATGAACTTGCTCCAACAAGTCTGCGGGTAGCACATCGCTCAGTTCCAGTTCGGGATGCGCGCCCAATTCCAGCCAGGCCAGCCATATCAACCGGCTCGTGCCGGAAAAATCATCGTCGTTAATTCTTTCAAGTTGCGCCGCGTCGAGTTGGGTGTCGGCGAGCGTCAGGATTTCTGGATAGCGCATTAGTAAGGTGAGCGCATAGGCTTCCAGATCGCCGGCTGGCGTTGTCCGTCCCGGCGCGCCTGGCGCTTTGACAGCGGACTGCCGGCGCACGGCCTGGGCGCGCTCGCGCACGCGCAGCCGGTCGAGCAGCCCGCGCGCATCCAATCCGAGCCGCAGCGCGATCTCCTGGACGTAGGCTTCGCGCTCCACGCTATCGCCGATGTCGTTGAGCAGGGGCAGCATAGCATCTACGATGCGCGCTTTACCCTTCGGTTCGCGCGGGTCTTCCTGTTTCAGCAGTTGTTCGAAGAAGAAGCGCACGATGGGTTGCGAGTCGGCGATGAGTTGCTCCCAGCGAGCAGGGTCTTCCAGGATCAGTTCGTCGGGATCGCGCCCTTCCGGCAGGGTCACGACGCGAATATCGGCTTTGAGCCGTCCTTCAACGCCCACTAAGCCACGCGGGTCGAAGACGGCGTCCCACTCACGGTCGAGCGTTTTCCGCGCGGTCTCCAATCCTTGCAACGTGCCGTGGATGCCCGCCGCGTCGGGGTCCAGCGCCAGGATGAAGCGTTTGGTGAGGCGTTGCAGTTGTTGCAGGTGTCCCTCGGTGAGCGCCGTGCCCATCGGCGCGACGACGTTCTTGTAGCCGGCCTGGTGCGGGATCATCACGTCCATGTAACCTTCAACGATGATGGCGGCATCGGCCTGACGGATGGCCTGGTTGGCGAGGTGATAGCCGTAGAGGACGTTGCTCTTGTCGAAGAGTGTGGTTTGCGGCGAGTTCATATACTTGGGCTGATCGTCGGGATTGAGCACGCGCCCGCCGAACGCGATCACCCGCCCGCGCCGGTCGTGGATCGGGATCATCAGCCGGTTGCGGAAGCGGTCGTACGTGCCGCCGCTGTCGCGTTCGATGAGCATCCCCGCTTTGAGCTGTTCTTCGACGCTGAACCCTTTGCCGAAGAGGTAAGTGCGCGTCGCATCCCAATCGTTGAGGCTGTACCCAAGCTGGAAGATCTCGAGGGTCTCACGGGTAAAGCCGCGCTTTTCCACGTAGTCGCGGGCGTAGGCGGCCTGCGGCGCGGTGAGCAGCAGCGTGTGGTAGTAAGCGGCGGCGGCTTCCAACAGGGACCGCAGGCGCTCGGATTCGCTCTCGGCCTCGACCTGTTCGGGCGTGCGCGGTTGCAGTTCTACCCCGGCCCGGCGCGCGAGTTCCTCCAGGGCCGTGCGGAAGTCCAGCCCTTCGAAATCCATGACGAAGTTGAAGAGGTCGCCCCCTTTGTTGCAGCCGAAACAGTGCCACCCCTGGTTATCCGGGAAAACGTAGAACGAAGGGGTCTTTTCGGTGTGAAAGGGGCAGAGTCCTTTGAAGTAGCGTCCAGACTTCTGAAGGTGAACGTGCCGCCCGATGACCTCGACGATATCTAATCGATCCTTGACTTCATCCACAACGCTCATAGGCCAATATTGTACTCAGGTGGCGCGGAAAGGCAAGGGAAGGTAAAAACTACAAAAGTCTCAGCACACATCTGTACTTTGCGAATTCTTGTTCAGCGTAGGTGCTTGTTCAGCCCGTTAAATCGTAAGACTTTTGTAGTTTGATCTTTGACGGGATCGCGTTCCGCGTTATACTGGCGCTGAATTGAGGCAAAAAGGTATGACCCACAGGTTTATGACTTCAAAGAGTTGGCTTTTTGGATTACTCGGCATCTTTGTGATCCTGGGATTGGCCTACGGATTGACCATTCCGCTGTTCGAATCCTCCGATGAGTTTTCGCACCTGCAAGTGATCCGCTATTTTGCCAACGAAAGAGCACTTCCGCCGCCGGTGTTCCCCGAACGGCGCACCGATAGCGGCGCAGCGATGGCGTGGTTCTTGACGGTTCACGATCCACCCCTGTATTATGCGCCGCCGTTGTATCACGCGCTGGGCGCGGCGCTTACGTTCTGGTTGCCGATGGAGGATTTGCCCGCGCGTCTCATCCCCAATCCCGCGTGGGCGAAAGGTTGGTCGCCTGAATCGACGACCGATCCCTGGAACAAGAACATCTACGTACATCTACCCGACGAAACCGTGGCGCACAGCGCGACCGTGCGTGCCACGCTGTTTCTGCGTTTGATTTCACTGCTTCTGGCGTGCGTCCCGATTGTTTGTGCGTATTGGATGGCGCTGTTGCTCTGGCCGGAGAGACCGTCATTGGCATTGGCCGCGGCCGGATTCGTGGCTCTCAATCCGCAATACATCGCTACGGCGGCCTCTGTCACGAACGATCTGTTGCTGTGCGCGCTGTTTAGCCTGGCGGTGTTGGCGATGGTAAAGGCTATCGTGGGCCGGGGGTGGGAATGGCGGCAGTGGGCCTTGCTCGGCGTCGTCGTGGGCGTGGCTGCGTTGGTGAAGCAGAGCGCGTTGCTGCTGTTGCCCTTGGGCGGCGTGGCGATTCTGTGGCAGACGCCCGACGTCGCCTGGCGGCACCGGCGCAAGTGGCTGGTGGATGGGGCCGCCTTTGGGCTGGCGGCGCTGTGTGTGGGCGGCTGGTGGTACGCGATGAATGCTGTGCGCTACGGTGACCTATTGGGTACGGCGACGCATACCCAAAGTCAGGTAGCTCTGGCGGGTTTTGATCTCCAGGCGGCGGTGAGTTCTTTCCGCTCTTATTGGGCGGCGTTCGGCTGGGGCATCCCCGCGCCGGATTGGTTCTATTGGGTGATAGGCGGCATCGTGGTGGTGGCTTTGATGGGGATGGTGAAGTCGTGTGCGCCGTCAGGAGAAGTATGGCGGCTGCCGTCTCCGGCCCGGCGTGGTTTGACTTTCTCGGGTGGGGTTTTGCTCATCAACGGCATTGCCTTTGTCCGTTGGGCGGTTTCTACCGGCGCACCCTTTGGTCGCCTGCTCTTCCCTTCGATTGCGGCTGCGGGAGTGCTGTGGGCGTGGGGTGTCGGACAGTTATTCAACGGAAAATCCCGGCGATGGATTTTCCTGGGGTTGGGCGTGGGGATGGTCTGCTTTGCAGCCTGGGTCCCGTGGGGCTTGTTGCGCCCGGCGTATGCGTCTCCGCACCGCGAGCACCTGCCCGACGACGTGATCCTTCAGGACGTGGCTTTCGAGAACGGCCTGCACTTTGTTGGCTATACGGATGTCGATCAGGCTTTGTCTCCCGGCGACCGTTTGCGTGTCACGCTTTACTGGCGGGCGGAGCAGGCGCCTGGGGAGCTTTACAGCGTGTGGAGCCAGCTCGGCCCGCAAGACCCCACCCAATACGTCGTTGGGGACGACCGTTGGTTGGGGGGCACGCTTTATCCAAGTCATCTTTGGGAGGCGGGAGACCTTGTGCAGCACGCGCTGGAATTGCAGGTTCCAGAATGGACGCCGGCGCCCGCGCTCTATTGGCTGCGGTTGGGTCTGGTGGATGAACAGCAGCAACGACAACCTCTGTCCGACGGTGGCGACGTGATTGCGCTTGGCCCCTGGCGGGTGCGCAGTACCGTGAAGTCAGCCGCGCCTGCGTATAAGGCGAACTTCCGCCTGGGAGAAGCGATAGCCCTAGCCGGCTACGACGTGATGATTGCGGAGACCGTGTCTGTCACGTTGACCTGGCGCGCCACAGGGACGCCGAATGCGGATTATACCGTCTTTGTCCATTTGGTGGATGCGGACGGGGCTATGATCGCCCAGGATGATGGCTTCCCGGCGGCAGGCGCTTATCCCACTTCCTGGTGGCTGCCGGGCGATGTGGTTCAGGATCATCACACCCTCTCTCCGGCGGAAATGCCACAGACCTCACTGTATTTGAGGGTGGGGCTTTACGAGCGCGCAAGCGGCCACCGTTTACCCGCTTATGCGGTGGATGGGGAGCGTTTGCCGGATGACGTCATTACGCTCCTCGTGATCAGGTAGAAGCCGGGGTTTTATGGCTGAGATAAAAACTCGTCCAAAAGCAGTCTTGTGCATCGTCATCTTGCTTTTCGTGCTGCTCGGCGTCCTCAACAGTGTGATCACGCCGCTGTTCGAAGCGCCGGATGAACTCTGGCACTTTGCTTTCGTGCGCTATCTGGCGCTCAACAAATCGCTGCCGGTGCAGCCCAAAGAGGGCACGGATATCTGGTTGCGGGAATCGGGCCAGCCGCCGTTGTATTATCTGGCCACAGCTCCGATTGTGGCGGCTTTCGATACTTCGGACTTCCCCGATTTCGTGCGGTTCAACGTCGCGCACCCGGCGGTGACGGCGAATTCGCGTAGCGATGCGCCGAACATTTTCATCCACACGCCTTACGAGGCGTTCCCGTATCGCGGCAGCGTTTTGGTCATTCACCTCCTGCGCCTTTTTACGCTGGTGTGGGGCGTTGGCGCGGTTATCGGTGTGTACCTGGTGGCGCGCGAACTTATGCCGGATTCTCAATGGTTGCCCCTCGCGGCGGTGGGTCTCACGGCGTTCAACCCGCACTTCATCTACATCAGTAGCGTGGTCAACAACGACGCCGCCGTCGCCTGTCTGGCGACGTTGACGTTGTGGCTGTGCTTGCGTCTGTTGAAAAACCCGGCGTCCCGCAAATGCCAGATCGGTCTGGGAGCGGTCTTGGGGTTGGCCTTGCTCAGCAAGTTGAGCGCCCTGGCCTTGCTTGGGGTTGTGGGACTTGCTCTGGTGATGATCTGGCGGCGCGACCGGAACATCAGGGCGTTTTTCACCCGCGTTCTGACCGTGTTCGGCCTGTCCCTGCTTATTGCCGGATGGTGGTATGCCCGGAATTGGCAACTGTATGGCGATCCCCTGGGGTGGAGCGTGTGGCTGGCCCATGCCGGGATGGAGGAGCTGGGCATACTCGACCTGTTGCGGCAAATTCCCCAGGTCGCCGAGCTTTTCTGGTCGCCCTACGACGCGCTGTTTCCCGCGTGGTCGCTGTGGTTGTTGGCAGCGGCGACGCTCACAGCGGTGATCGGTTGGGTCAGAGTGCTGACGAGGCGAGAGTTGGTAGGCAGGTTCTTCGTTGAGGGCGTAATCTTGTCCGCCGTCTGGTTTGCTGTGCTCTGTATCAGCCTGTTGCGATTTATGAGCCTGACACCCGCAGCCAACGGGCGATTGCTCTTTCCGGGCATCGCGGCGTTTTCGACGCTTTGGGTGTTGGGATTCCGGTATGCGCTGCCGGAGAGACGGGGAGCGCAGGGACTTGGCGTCGTCGTTGCCGGGCTGTTGCTTTTGAGCCTGTACAGCCCACTGTTGGGCATCGCTCCGCGATATGCGCTGCCGCTGGTGAAGTCCCCCGCTGCTTTGGAGGGCGCAACGCTGTTCGACAACGCGGCGTTTGGTGCGGTGCGGCTGTTGGGCGCGCGCGTTTCTCCCGATACGCTCGGAGAGGGTGAAGACGTCCAGGTGACGCTCTATTGGGAGACGGTATCCACCCCGCCCACGGATTTGCGCGTCATTGTGCGCCTATGGACGGCAGGCGGGCGTTTGATCGCGCAACGCGATACTGCGCCCGCGGGTGAGGTCTATCCGCCCGATCTGTGGAATGCTGGCGATGTGATCCGGGACGTGCATCGTTTGCGCGTGGATGCATCTGGGCCGGCGATGGCGCGCGTTGCTGTCAGTGTGATGGATGGCGATGCGCCGTTAGGCGAGGTGTCTTCGCCGTTGCTACTGCGATTGGACGGGGAACACGCTTCGCGCGAATTGCTCCCCCTAGACTACCGGGTGAGCGATGCGCTGGTGATGCGGGGTTACACACTTGCGTATAAGGGTGGACGTGTCATCCTTGCGCTAAGCTGGGACGTTGTGGGCACACTGCCCATAGATTACACGGTGTTTGCTCACGTGTACGATGCAGACGGCAAGCTCATCGGCCAGGGCGACGGCCCGCCGTTGAGCGGCGACTACCCCTCTTCCTACTGGCAAATCGGGAAGCGTTTGATCGACACGCGCGAAATCGTACTCGAGAACCCTGCCCTGGAACCGGCCTATCTGCTGGTGGGCTTTTACCGGCTCGATGACGGCGCCCGCTTGCCGGTGTTCGGCGCTGACGGGCAGCGCGTCGCCGACGATGCTTTGCGGCTAGAATTCGATTAAACGTTTCAAAATCTGCTTAATCTGCTCAATCTGCTGACAAAAAAAGCATATCAGCGCAATTCGACGGCCCAGTCGAGCACTTCGACGCCGCGATACTCTCCCTCGATCCAGTGGACGACTTTTTCGAGCACGGCGTAGATGTGCCCCGTGTCGTTCGAGACGGCAACGACGGCAATGTCCGCCGACTGCCAGGTATCCTGGTTGCCTATCTCGGCGGCGGCGACCTCGAATTGGCGGCGCAGTTGGTTGAGCAGCGGCTTGAGCACCCCGCGTTTCTCTTTTAGCGAGAACACGCCGGGTAAATAGAGTTGAATAGTACATGCTCCGATAATCATAGAGTCCTCAGTCTGAAGTTTAAAGTCAAAAGCTAAACTTGGTGAATTTTCGGATAGATTCTTAGCCTCAATCTCCAATCCCCCAATCCTCAAATCTTTTCCGTCCACGCGGAATTGGTGTATTTCTCGGTCACGAGTTGGTCGATCAGGCGGCGCTCGGCAGGCAAGAGGGGGGCGGGGATGAGGGTGAGGTTGAGCGTTGCAGTGAAGCCTGCGACGAGTGCGTCCGCGATCTCGCGCCAGGCGACGGCGCGGCCCAGGGCGTCGTGCAGGGTGAGGGCGTGGGCGCGGATGCGGGCGGCGGGTGGACGGGCGGTGAGGTAGTCGCCGACGCGGGCGATGTCGCCGTTCAGGGGCAGCGTCCCGTGTTGGAGGATGCCACCTTTGATGCGCATCTGCGCGCTGCCGAACAGCTTGCGCGGTCCTAAGGTGATCTCGTAATCGGAGGGTAGCTCGAAACATACGGGTGAGCGCGGCCCGCCGCGATGTTCGGCGTGCGCGCTGGCTTCGGCGTTGCGCAGGCCAACCTTTGCCAGGGCGTAGAGCAGCGCGGCGCTCAATCCCCGGTAGCTCTCCGCAATGCCACCGGTCAGGCGTGGCTCATCGTGCGTCACGGCGACGGCGTAGGCGAGTTCATCCTCGTGGAAGACGGCAGTCCCTCCGGTCGCGCGCCGCAGCAGCGTGACGTTGTCCGCAGTGAGTCTTGCCACATCGGCATCGGCGAACGGTTGCCCGCGTCCCAACGTCAGCGCGGGCGGCGACCAGGCGTAGAGCCGCAGGGTGGGCGGCGAGCGCCGCGCCGCAACTTCGCGCAAGAGGGCCTCGTCGGTTGCCATGTTGAGCGCGCCGGGTTTGGGGTGCGGTTCGAAGATGAGCCGCCAGGTGGCGGGGGGGTAGTCTTTAGTCATAAGTCCGAAGTCGAAAGTCAAAAGTCCGATGTTGAATCGGCGAGTGAAGCGGGTTATAGCAGATCAATGAATTCTTCAACTGTCAATTCGGCCTTACGGAGCAGATCGCGCAATAATCCTGGTCCCAGAACGGGATGCAGAGGCACAGAAAGCGTGTAGATCGCGCCACTTTTCGTGAGCACGACATGGCTGCCGCGTTGGCGCGCGACATCCCAACCAACTTTTTGAAAGGCCCGCACGGCTTCCCGGCCTGAAACCCGTGGAAGTTTAGGCATATACCGGGACCTCGACTTCGAGGCTCTCAATCGTTAGCGGCAGTCCCTGCTCCTGACGCACTTCCAGACACAATTGTATGGCTTCCTGGATGTTTTGTAATGCCTCTGCCTGGGTTTTTCCCTGGCTCATACAACCTGGTATAACCGGACACTCGACGACGTACCATCCGTCTTCATCTTGATAAACTGTAATTGGCAACCGCATCTTTTTTTCTATAGGGTCTCTTCTCATATATCCAGAGTCCATTGTTACCCTCCACTTTCTCTACTTGCAGACAGCATGTTCTCTCAACAGTCTTACGTTATTATTGTAACACAAGTGCTTTGAATATCGTAGTTCACCTGATCACTGATGTTTTTGTAATGCCAATATTCTTCTCTGGTGACCCTGAAGGCATAACCGCCTTCTTCATCTACTCCCAGATACCTCATGCCAATCTTTTCCATAACACGCTTTGAAGCGATATTCTCCGGTGCGGCGCCACCGTGAACACTGGTCAAATTCATTGGCCCAAAAGCGTAGCCCAGCAAAGCCCTGGCGGCTTCAGTCGCCAATCCTTGTCCCCAATAGTTCGCTTTTAGCAAATAGAATAGCGCCGGATCGGGTTTGGACGTATCCAGGTGATCCAGCCCGCACCAGCCGATAAACTCATCTGTGTCCTTGAGAATGATCGCAAGACACAAGTGACGCAGTTTTCCCGGCGCATTTTGTGCGTGATTGCTGAGCATCCACTGCATTTGTTGTTCGGCTTCCGCGCGGGGAATTGGCCCTTCATCCAGTTTCCAACTGCGAGCTACATCGTCGACATCAGTGGTAGTGACCGTTCTGATGATCAGGCGGGCCGTCTCGATGCATATTTCGTGCTGCACTTCGACCTGTAGGCGCTTAACGGTTTGACTCAGGAGCGACTATAGGCAGAACTTCTTCGACTGCCTCAATCATCTGCGGCGGGACGGGGAGCATCCACGCTTCTTCGACCGGACCACGGACGCGGGCCGGCAGTTGGATTTCCACGTGCAGCCGGGTGGGTGCATCGCGGTGCAGGGTGACGCGGCGCACGTAGCTGGATTTGCCGTTGCCTTTGAAGTAGTTGCCGAGCGCGTAGACCTCGTCGCGGCCCAGGGCCACCTCGCCCGGTTGTGCTTGCTTGCGTGTCCGCAATGCTCCCAGGTGATTGCCGCCCGCCACCGCCGCGCCGATAATAGCGCCGAAAACGCCGCCACCCACCAGCCCAAGCACGCCGCCCACGATGGCCTCTCCTACGCCCTCATCCGCGCCGATGAGGATGCCCGTGATCAAACCTGTGATGGCGAACAGTACTGTCAGGCAGCCTAACTGGATTTTCCAATCCCCGCCTTCCTCTGTCCAGGCCGTCTCTTTGATGCGCTCCCACTCGGACGGCGAATACGTCCAGCGCACGAGCGGCCGGTCGCTAGCGAGGAACGCGGCGGCGCGGTGCATCTGTGTGTGGCCCCACACCCACACAGCGAGCGTGAGTATGCCGAACAGGGCGAAGAAACTCACGCCGAGAATGGGAAAGACGCTGCCGATCAACCCGGCGGCGGAGAGCCCCCAGGCCGCGAGGGTGGCGAGCAGCGCCAGCAGCGTGAGCCACAAGGGCGCTGTCAGACCGCGCCGGTAAGGATCATTGGTCGGAGGGTGGAAATCGTATTCGTCTGTCGTCATAGTGTATACCTCAATTCTCAGTAGATCGAAAAATGGTAGTCTGGCTCAAACGTGATGCGTGATACATGAGATTGTGTTCACGCATCACGAGTCACGCCTCACGCCGCGTGTTTTTCCTTGCGTTTCGGCACGATGACCCGCCTGTAGCCCAATTCTTGTAGTCCCTCGGCGAGATTCTGCGCGGGTTTGGGATCGCCGTGAACGACGAATGTCGTCTTGACGGTGTGCGCGTGCGGTGCGGCCCAGGTGAGCAGATCGTTGCGGTCGGCGTGGGCGCTGTAGCCGTAGAGCCGGTAGACTTCGGCGCGGCGCTCGAACTCTTCGCCGAAGATGCGCACGACGGGTTCTTCGTCGGCGATGCGGCGTCCTAACGTGTACGGCGCTTGCCAGCCGGCGATGAGTATTGCGTTTTTGGGGTCGCTAATCGCGTGTTTGAGGTGATGCTGCACGCGCCCGGCCTCCGCCATCCCGGAGGCGCTGATAATGATGAGGGGATTCACCATCCCGTTGAGTTCCTTGGACTCCTGGACGCTGCGGACGTAGTGTAGCCGGTGAAAGCCGAAGGGGTCGTCGCTGTCGCTCTCGGCGAGGAAGTCCCGTGTTTCCTGGTCGTAGCAATCCGGATGCATACGGAAGATTTCGGTGACGTTGACTGCCAACGGGCTATCGACGTAGATCGGTAGTTCGGGAATGCGCCCTTCGTGGGTCAGTTGGTGCAGGTCGTAGACGATGTCTTGCGTGCGTCCCACCGCGAAGGCGGGGATGATGATGCGCCCGCCGCGTTCCGCCACGGTGTTGACAATGTCCGCCAGTTGGCTCTGGGTGTCCTGGTCGGGGGGATGCTCGCGGTCGCCGTAGGTGCTTTCGATCATCAGGCAATCGACGGGCGGCATGGGTGCGGGATCGCGCACGATGGGGAGCTTGGGCTGGCCCAGGTCGCCCGTGAAGACCAGGCGTACCGTGCGGTCGCGTTCTTCGGATTCGAGAAGCACCATCGCCGATCCCAGGATATGCCCCGCATCGAGAAACGTGACGCGGATGCCGCGCCCGACGTCGATGGGCCGGTTATAGCCCACGCCGACGAAGTAGCGCAGCGTGCGCAGCGCGTCGTCTTCGGTGTAGAGCGGTTCCATTGGCGGCTCGCCTTTGCGTTTCCGCTTCTTGTTGACGTATTCCACGTCCCCTTCGTGGATGCGCCCGGAATCGGGCAGCATCGCGCCGCAAAGGTCGTAGGTGGCGTGCGTGGCGTAGATCGGGCCGTCGTAGCCCGATTTCACCAGGTTGGGCAGGTTGCCGGAGTGATCGATGTGCGCGTGTGAGAGGACGACGGCGTCCAGGCGGTGAATATCGACGGGGATTTTGTGATTGCGCGCGTAAGATTCATCGCGCTTGCCTTGATAGAGGCCACATTCCAGCAAAATGTTGCGCTTGTTGGTGCGGATGAGGTACATCGAGCCGGTGACAGTGCCAACGCCGCCGAGGAAAGTAATTTTCATCTCACAACCTCTCTATACTAGTCCAAAGTCAAAAGTTTTGACGTTGTGGCGGTAAAACTTTCATTTAGCGAAGATTCTGCGAATGCAGACATTCGCGCAATTCGCGGGTGAAAATCTGCTTAATCTGCTCAATCTGCTGACAGATTTTTCAATGCGGTATCTACTGCGATTAGCCCGAGCTTTTGACGATGCGGAGCAAATCCGGGCCGTAGGTCTTTTGCCGCCACGGGCCGATGCCGGGGATATCGCAAAGTTGTTCGAGCGCGCGCGGCGGACGATGTGCCAGTTCCCAGAGCACGGCGTTGGGCAGGATCACGTCGGAATCTACGCCCCGGCAGGCCGCCACGGTCTTGCGCCAGGATTTGAGCGCATTGAAGCGGTTGAGCACGTCCTGTGGCGGGCGCTCGTGATTGCACGGCGCAGGCGGTAGCTTGAGGGGAGGACTGTGTAGCGCCTTCAGAATGCCGTTGCCAAACCGTTTCGCCTGGTACGCCGTCAGCCCGGCGGAAGTGAGTTCCTTGTGGTTGCGCGGTTGCACCCGTGCCAACTGGATCAGGCGTTGATTGGAGACGACTTTGACGGTAGGCCGGTCCATTGCCCGCGCTTGCTTATCTCGCCAGAGATGTAACCGGTAGAGCACCTGCTGTTCTTTCGGGTGCAGGTCGTGCACGCCCTTGATACGCCAGAAGAAATCGTCGGGGTGCGGGTCGGGTGGGGGGTGAACGGTCTGGCAGAGATAGTCGAAGGTCTCTTGCGCTTCTTCCCAGCGCCCAGAAGCGACCAGTTCTTCTTTTTGGATTTCCCGCAGGTCGAGCAGATAGTAGCTGTCCATCCAGGCATAGGTCAGCGCCCTGTCGTCGAGAGGACGCTTACCCCAGTTGTAACGCTGGAAGTGCTTGTCCATATGAACGTTGAAGGTGCTGGCAAGGATGTCGCCCAGTCCCACGCGCGGCCAGCCCAGGATGCGCGCTGCCCACATCGTATCGAAAAGCGCGTTGCACGTGAACCCGAAGTCGCGCCGCAGCATAATCAAGTCGTAATCGGCGGCGTGGAAGACCTTCTCTATGTCCGGTGCGTTGAATAGCGGGCCTAATATGCTGAGATCATCCAATGCCAGCGGGTCAACCAGGTAATTTGCGCCCGGGACAGAAATCTGGATGAGGCATACGTGCTCGTGATAAGCGTAGAGGCTGTTGGCTTCCGTATCTACGGCGATGCGCGGCTCGTGGGACAGGCGCGTTGCCAACTCGCGCAGCGCGTCTGGCGTGGCGATGACTTCCGGTGGGGCGATGGTCGATGCCGTTTGTGGTTCTTTCTGTGCCATAGTGTGGGTATTATCGCTGTTCAGGGGAGTTTGTCAAACGAAATAAGGGATAGCGCATTTTTCCGTCAGCAGATTAAGCAGATTTAGCGGATTAAGAAAAAACAATCTGCTTAATCTGCTCAATCTGCTGACAAATTTCTCTCTGTGGCGCAAGTCGAAAACTTGTGTGCTACGCCAGCGTAAACGACGCCAGGGCGCGGATGTCTCTGGATGAACTGCCGAACGACACGGTGAACGCGCCCGGCTCGGCCACCCATTGCCCTCGATAGGGATCGTAGAACGAGAGCGCGCGCTCGTCCAGCGTGAACTCCACGACGGCGCTTTGCCCGGGTTCCAGATGCACTTTCTTGAAGCCCTTCAGTTCCTTCGGCGGGCGCACCAGCGACGAAACCGGGTCGCCGACGTACACCTGCACGACTTCCTGCCCGGCCACCGCGCCGGTGTTCGTCACCGTGACGGAGACGCGGACGGGTTCGCCGGCCTTGACCGTCTCCGGCGCTTGCACGTCGTCGTAGGCGAACGTGGTGTACGACAGCCCGTGCCCAAAGGGGAACAGCGGCTCGACGTCCTTCTTGTCGTAGTAGCGATAGCCGACGAAGATGCCCTCGCCGTACAGGACTTCCATTGAGCCGGGGTAGTTGATGAAGCTGGGGTTGTCCTCGTAGCGTTTGGGGAATGTGACCGGCAGCTTGCCGGAGGGGTTCACCGCGCCGCTGAGCACGTTGGCGACCGCGTGGCCGCCTTCCTGGCCCATGTAGTAGGCCAGCACAATCGCCGCGACGTCGTCCGCCCACGGCATTTCGACGGGCGAACCGACGTTGAGCACGACGACGGTGTTGGGGTTCGCCGCCGCGACTGCCGCAATGAGTATGTCTTGCTCGCCGGGCAGCTTCATGTCGGGGCGGTCGCGTCCCTCGCTCTCGAAGCCTTTGGGCATCCCGCCGAAGATGATGGCGACGTCGGACTGCTTCGCCAGCGCGACGGCGCGTTCCAGCCGGTCGTCGGGGTCGGGCGCGAACGCCCCTTGCAGGTAGAGCGCGGTGGATTCCACGTCCGCCAGTTTGACGTACTCGACCTTGAGCGCGTAGGCGCGTCCGGCTTCCAATGTCACTGACGCCTGCGCCACGCTGCTGAACCATCCGCCTTCCGTCCCGGGTGTGGCCTCCAACATCAGCGCGCCATCGAGGTAGAGGCGCGCGATGCTGGCGTTGCGCAGTTGCAGCGCGTAACGCCCGCTGCTCGGCACGGTCAGTGTGCCGGTCCAGCGCGCCGAGAACACTTTCGTGTCCACGCCCGGCGGCAATGGGATGCGCCAGTCTTCGACGTTGGGTTCGATGCGCGAGGCGACCGGCGCGCCGGAAAGGTCGTCGTTGTTGAAGAATTCGCACAGCAGCCCCTCGCCCAGGTAATCGGGCTTGATGGCGGGCAGTTCGACGAAGTTGTCGCAGCCCTGTTCGTAGTGGATGACAACCGTGTCGCCGAGTTTCACCTTCAGCCCTTCCAGCGGGCTGACGCGATAGGGCGGCTCCAGGTACGAGCTGCCGCCGCCGCCGATGCGACATTCCGCCGCGTTCGGGCCGATGACGGCAATGGACTGGACGCCCTCGAGCGGCAAGACGGCGCCGCCGTTGACGGCGGTGTCGTTCTTGAGCAGCGTGATGGAGGCTTCTTCCAGTTCGCGGGCGAGCGTTTGGTGTTCGGGTGTGTTCAGCGATCCGGCGGGCATCGCGCCGTCCATTTTGCCGGATTTGACGATCATCCGCAGCATCCGGCGCGCCGCCTCATCGATGACGTCCTCGTTCACCTGCCACGTGTTGACGGCGGCTTCGAGCAGCCGTCCGTAGTAAAGCGCCGGCCCGGGCATTTCGATGTCCAGCCCACCCGCGACGGATTCCACGGTGGTGTGGTTCGCGCCCCAGTCGGAGACGACGACGCCCTCGAAGCCCCACTCGCCCTTGAGGATTTGGTTCTGCAGGTAATCGTTTTCGCTGGCGTAGACGCCGTTGATGCGGTTGTAGGCGCACATCACCGTCCAGGGGTTGGCCTCTTTGACGACCATCTCGAACTGCGCCAGATAGATTTCGCGCAGCGTGCGCTCGTCCACCACGGAACTGCCGCGATGACGCTCGAATTCCTGGTTGTTGCAGGCGTAGTGCTTGAGCGACGCGCCCACGCCCTGGCGCTGCAAGCCGTTGACCCACGCCACGCCGGTGCGGCCCGCCAGGTAGGGGTCTTCGGCGTAAGCCTCGAAGTTGCGCCCGGCGAGCGGCGTGCGCACGATGTTGACGCACGGGCCGAGCAGGATGTCGCAGCCCAGGGCGCGGGTCTCTTCGGCCAGCGCCTCGGCGACGCGCTCGATGAGGGCCGGGTCCCAGCTCGCGGCCATCGAGACGCCGGTGGGAAACGAGGTGGCTGCGGCATGGATGCGCTTGCCGCCGGTACGGTTGGCGCGCACGCCGTGCGGGCCGTCGGTCATAATTAGCGCGGGGATGCCCAGACGCGGGATGGCGACCGTGTGCCAGTCGTCTTCGCCGGAGAGCAGCGAGACTTTCTCTCTGAGGGTCAGTTGGTTGAGCAGGGTTTCGACGCGCTGCTCGATGGGGGTATCATCGGTTTTGGTCATAGTTGCCTCCTATTGGATTATGGTTTGAGGTCCAGTATAC
>Ga0129302_1001388_pt1 | contig 18042 bp, 20 predicted proteins | sample BlaSprsedimmetaG_FD_94476 | JGI IMG/M metagenome (GOLD analysis project Ga0129302, IMG submission 94476) | Hot spring sediment bacterial and archeal communities from California, USA to study Microbial Dark Matter (Phase II) - Blank Spring... | ecosystem: Environmental > Aquatic > Thermal springs...
ACCATCCTCGCCCGCAAGCTCGCCCGTATCGCCTTCGCCATCCTCAAAAATGGATCCGACTATGTGCCAAGAAAACTTTGCCTTGCGACATAGAATCTCCTACCCTCTTCTAAATACCCTTCAGCTTCACCCCGCCATGCAGCCACGCCGCCCACTGGGCGTGCAGGGACACGTCCACGCCATCGGCCCTGGCGGCCTGCTGCAGGTGGCGTTGCAGGTCTTCGAGCAGTTCGGAATCCATCAATTCGGGGTTGGCGGGCAAGGCCTCGTGCAGCAGGCCATAGATGCGCTTGAGCTCGTCCAGGGGATAGTCGGAGAGCGTTTTCATGAGGGACTCCTGTGGGCTGGCAATACGGAGGAGAAACTTTAACAAGCGTGGCTAACCGCTTGCAAAATCATGGTTTTTGGTTAAGATCGACCCATCGACTGAACACCTTGCGAGGGGTACACCATGTCCAATGTCGCCTACCTGCTGCCCAAACGCCAGCGCCCGGTCTGGCCGGCCGAGCTCGAGGACGTCGGACTGGAGCTCGAGGCCCTGACCGAGGTCCCGCTGCTGGGCACCGTGACGGCGGGGCTACCCATCGACCTCTGCGAGCAGCAGGAGAGCGTCTCGGTCCCCAGCGACCTGGTACGCCGCAACACCTATGCCCTGCGCGTACGCGGCCACTCGATGATCGACGACAACATCGAGGACGGCGACATCATCGTGGTGGAGAAGCGCGAGAGCGCGGAGAACGGCCAGACCGTGGTCGCCATGATCAACGGCGAGCAGGTCACGCTGAAGAAGTTCTACGTGGAGCGCGACGGCATCCGGCTGCAGCCCGCCAACCCGGAGATGGAACCGATCATCCTGAAGAACGAGGACATCCAGATTCTCGGTATCGTCACCGGCGTCATCCGGCACAAGTAACACCCGCGACGATGGCGGCGCCCTGCCTCGCCGCTTTTCACCCCTCACTTCACGCCGATGTACAAGCGCAAGGCACAGGTTCTGTTCGTTAGCGCGCATGGCCGCGCGGCGGCCCCGATGGCGGCGGCGCTGGCCAACCGGCTGGGAGCCGACTGGCTGATCGGGCGGGCGGCCGCACTGTCACCCGCCGACCCGACGCCGGAACTCGCGGCGCGGCTGGTGGGAATCTCGCCGGCTCCGGTGGCCATCGAGGCCCTGAGCGAAGACCTCAAGGCCTGGGCCGACCTCATCGTGCACTTCGACGCCGCACTGCCCGAGCGCATGGGGGCGCTGCCACCGACTGCCCGCCGCAAGCACTGGCCGCTGGCGGCGGATGCGGGAACGCCGTCCGATGCCCTGGAGACCGAACTGCGTGCACGCATCCTCGGCATGGTCGGGGGCATGCGCATGCTGGCCCGGTCGTCGACCGAAGCCGACGACTGATCGGGTACGGTGTCGCCGCTGGCCCTGGATTGGCGGTATAGTGGCGCCGTCACAAAACAATAACGACGGAACACCATGACCACCCCACGGATCACCCTCGACCAGTGGCAGGCGCTCCAGGCGCTGGCCGACCACGGGAGCTTCTCGGCCGCCGCCCAGGATCTCGAACTCAGCGACTCCGCGGTGCGCTTCGCGCTGCACAAGCTGGAGGACAAGCTGCAGCTCAAGCTGCTGGAGCAGGGCGAGGACGGTCGCGTGCGGATAACCGATGCCGGTCATGTCCTGCTGGACCGCGCGCGCCAGCTCATGGCAGAGGCGCGCAAGCTGGAGGGGCTGGCCCGGGATCTGCGCGAGCACGACGACACCTGTATCAACCTGGTGGTCGATACCGGCTTCCCCACCAACCTGCTGCTGGAGGCTCTGCGGCGGTTCGAGGAGGCGGGCACACCGGCCCGCATCAACCTGCGCGAGGTGGCGCCACTGGGGGTGCAACGCGCGCTGCGCGCGGGCGAGGCCGACCTGGCGCTCGGTAGCGAGATTCCTGAGGGGTTCAAGGGGCAGCCGATCACGACCATCGAGTACGTGGCGGTGGCCCAGCCGCATCACCCGCTACACGACATCAAACGCAAGCTGCTGCCCAAGGACCTGACCCGCCATCTGCAGATCATCGTGCAGGGGGCGAGCGGTCAGTTCCAGAGTAGCGGGGCGTGGGTACGCTCGGAGCGCCAGTGGACGGTGGCGACGCTGCACACGGCGCTCACCCTGGTGAAGGCGGGGCTGGGGTTCAGCTGGCTGCCGTCCCACCTGGTGAAGCACGCCATCGAGCACGGCGAGATCAAGCCGCTCAAGTTCCAGGCCGGCGGGAGCTATCATGTCTCGATGTTCCTGGTGGTGCGGGATGCAATGGAGTGCGGGCCGGCGGCGGCGAAGCTCGCCAGCATCCTGCAGCAGATCAATGCCGACCCGAAACAATCCGCTCGCGCATGATGTGATCGATACGCTCACGCAGCATCATCAGGCTGCCGTCGATCCCGAGTCGCAGTTCGTGGTTGGCGAACTGCAGTAACGGATAGATCTTGTCCACCAGCAGGTGGGTCTGCTCGGCCAGCTTGGTGGTCTCGCCCGACTTCAGCAACACCAGCGCCTCCTCCACCGACAACAGGTTCTTCGGCCGCAGATGATCGCTGGTGATGCCGCCGGCGGCCGCCGGCTCCTCGAAGATCAGCTTGTTGCCACCGCTGGCCATCGCCTTGTTCAGACGGGTCTCGGCCACCTTCAGCATCTCGTCGAAGTCCAGGTCGGCCGATAGCGTCGGCGACACCAGGCCGGCGCTCATGGTCATGCGAAAGCGGGTATTACCGATCCGGTAGCCCGTCTTCTGCATGAGCTGGTGGATGCGATTGGCGATCTTGCGGGCGGTTAGCTCGTCGGCCCCCGGCATGAGCACGCCGAACTGCGCCAGCCCGATGCGGGCCACCGTGTCCTCCTGGCGTACCGAGTTGGCGATGATCCGGGCCACGTTGACCAGGATCTTCTCGGCGATCTCGCGTCCCTTCTTCTTGAACAGTACGTCGTACTTGTCCACCGACATGCGCAGGATGGACAGCGGCTTGTCGTGGCGCAGGGCGAAGGAGATGAGCTCCGAGCCATGCTGCTTGAAGTAGAGCTTGTTGGCCAGACGCGTGAGCGGGTCGATGGTCGACTGCGTCTCGATGATGTGCCGCGCATCGTCCAGCTTGCGCGTGGTCTCGTCGAACTTGACGCTGGCGCGGGCACGCGCCTTGAGCTGCATCGCGTCGAAGGGCTTGGTGATGAAGTCAGTGGCGCCGAGCATCATCGCCTGGCGGTGCATGCGCTCGTCGTCGTTGTGCCCGGTGATGATGACCACCGGTAACTGGTTGATACGGCTGTGGATGGATTCGCGGATCTGGCGCAGCAGCTCGAAGCCGTTCATCCTCGGCATGACCAGGTCGGAGAACACGGCCTGGATGTCCTGGTCCTCGGCGATGCGCTTCCACGCCTCCTTGCCGTCCTCGGCCTCGATCACGTCGAAGTCCTGCACCAGCAGGCGGCGCATGGCGCGCCGCATCGTCTTGGAATCGTCGACGATGAGGATGCGCTGCTTCTTGATCTCGACTTGTGCGTCGGCCTCCATCCAGCCTCCCTGGTCCTGCGCCGCGATTACCCCGGGGCGGGGCTAAGCAAAGAGCCTAGCCGCATGTTAGCACCCGTGAGCGGGGTTGGGGAGCTATGCCCCGGAACCCCGTCACAGATGCGCCATGGGCCTACTTGGGCTGACGCGAGGCGCGCTTGCGGTCGTTCTCGGAGAGCAGCTTCTTGCGCAGGCGGATGTGGTTGGGGGTCACCTCCACCAGCTCGTCGTCGTCGATGAACTCCAGCGCCTGTTCCAGGCTCATGCGAATCGGCGGCGTGAGGATCAGGTTCTCGTCGGTACCGGCGGCACGGATGTTGGTCAGCTGCTTGGCCTTGAGTGGGTTGACCACCAGGTCGTTGTCGCGCGAGTGGATGCCGATGACCATGCCCTCGTAGACCTCCTCGCCGGGACCGACGAACAGGCGGCCGCGCTCCTGCAGGTTGAACAGGGCGTAGGCCAGGACCTTGCCCGGGCCATTGGCGATCAGCACGCCGTTGATACGGTTGCCGAAGCTGCCCTTCTTCATCGGGCCGTAGTGATCGAACACCGAATAGATGAGGCCGGTACCCTGGGTGGCGGTCATGAATTCGGTGCGGAAACCGATCAGGCCGCGCGAGGGGATGATGTAGTCCAGGCGCACGCGGCCCTGGCCGTCCGGCACCATGTTCTTGAGGTCGCCACCGCGCACGCCGAGCTTTTCCATCACGCCGCCCTGGTGTTCCTCCTCCACGTCCACGGTGAGCTGCTCGTAGGGCTCCTCGCGCACGCCGTCCACCTCGCGCATGATGACCTCGGGACGTGACACGCCCAGCTCATAGCCCTCGCGGCGCATGTTCTCGATGAGAACCGACAGGTGTAGTTCGCCGCGACCGGAGACGCGGAACTTGTCCGGGTCGTCGGCCTGCTCGACGCGCAGGGCGACGTTGTGCAGCAGTTCACGGTCCAGGCGTTCCTTGATCTGGCGACTGGTGATGAACTTGCCGTCCTTGCCGGAGAAGGGCGAGGTGTTGACCTGGAAGGTCATGCTCACGGTCGGCTCGTCCACGGTCATCGGCGCCAGGGCCTCGACCGCGCCCGGATCGCAGAGGGTGTCGGAGATGAACAGCTCATCGATGCCGGTAAAGGCGATGATGTCGCCGGCGGTCGCCTCCTGGACCTCGATACGGTCCAGCCCGAGGAAGCCGAAGATCTGCAGCATGCGGCCGTTGCGGCGCTTGCCGTCACGGTCGACGATGGCCACCGAGCTGTTCGGCTTGATGCGTCCGCGGGTGATGCGGCCGATGCCGATGACGCCCACGTAGCTGTTGTAGTCGAGCTGCGAGACCTGCATCTGGAACGGACCCTCGATGTCGACCTGCGGCGGATGTACCTTGTCGACGATGGCCTGGAACAGGGGCGTCATGTCGCCCTCGCGCACGGTCTCGTCGAGGCCGGCGTAGCCGTTCAGGCCCGAGGCGTAGATCACGGGGAAATCGAGCTGCTCGTCGGTCGCCCCCAGGCGGTCGAACAGGTCGAAGGTCTGGTCCAGCACCCAGTCCGGGCGCGCACCCGGGCGGTCGATCTTGTTGATGACCACGATCGGCTTGAGGCCGCGGCCCAGCGCCTTCTGCGTGACGAAACGGGTCTGCGGCATGGGGCCGTCCACCGCGTCCACCAGCAGCAGCACCGAGTCGACCATCGACAGCACGCGCTCCACCTCGCCGCCGAAGTCGGCGTGGCCGGGGGTGTCGACGATGTTGATGTGGTAGTCGCCCCAGTTGATGGCCGTGTTCTTGGCCAGGATGGTGATGCCGCGCTCCTTCTCCAGGGCATTGGAGTCCATCGCGCGCTCCTCGAGCTGGGTGCGCTCGTCGAGGGTCTGCGACTGTTTCAGGAGCTGGTCGACCAGGGTGGTCTTGCCATGGTCAACGTGGGCGATGATGGCGATATTGCGGAGATTTTCGATCACGGGACGTTCCGGGGGGGCGTAGAATGAAGGTCGCGTATTATACTTGATCGACGGCGTCAACGTTTAAAAAAAATACCCCCATACGATCAAACCAACCCCGGGGACAGGGTCCATATGGCGCAGGAAGGCAGTCGGTCGATACGCAAGAATGGCCTGGGACCCTGGCTCCTGGGGCTGCTGCTGGCCGCGCTGGCCGGTACGGTGCTGGCGCAGGACCAGGCGGCCGAGTGGACCCGCGAGGCCGCGGAGAGCCTGCAGCAGATCGAGAACAGGCTCGCGCCGGTGGACCCGGAAACCGCCGACGCCGGCGCCATCGGCGCGGCGCTGCGCGAGGTGGGCAGCCTGCGCACCCGGGCCCAGCAGTGCGTGACCACTGCCGAGGAGGCGATCAAGAAGCTCGATGCCACCCTCGCATCGCTCGGGGAGGCGCAGCAGGGCGAACCCGCGGAGGTCACGCGCGAACGCCGCGACCTGGAACAACAACGCGCCGCGCAGGAACAGACACTGTCCACCTGCCGGCTGCTCGGGGTACAGGCCCAGCGGCTCTCCGAGGTCCTCGCGCAGGGCCAGCAGGCGATCCTCGCCAGCCGCCTGCTCGCGCGCGGCCCGGACGCGTGGACCGTCCTCAAGGCCAACCTGATCGCTCCGGGGCAGTGGCTGATCTCCCTCTGGCGCCTGCTCGAACTGGAGGAATCCAAGGGCCTGCCTGACCTCCGCCAATGGCTGTTGACGCTGGGCATGCTGATCCTCGGTGCCGCCGCCGGGTTCGGCCTGCGCAGGCTGCTGTTTCGACGCGACCTGGCCGCACGCGACCAGGCAGGGATCGCCGCGAACTTCGCACTGGCGCTGGCGGTTCAGACCCGGCGCGACCTGCCGGTGTGGGGCGCGCTGGCACTGCCGGCCATCTATCTGCTCATCGCCCTGCCCGTCAGTCCGCTGCCCCTGGTGACGGCCGCCGCGGTGGGCCTGGCGCTGTTCGCGCTACTGATATCGCTGATCAGCGTGCTGCTGGTCCCGCATGCCCCGGCCACCGACTGGCTGATGCGCCCGGCGGACGCGGCGCGGGCGCTGGGCCGACGCCTCAAGGCCCTGGCCGCCCTGGGCCTGGTCGGCTACCTGCTGTTCGTCACCAGCCTGCGCGACGCACTGAGTCCGGATCTCTACCTGCTCGCCCGCGGTATCTACGGCACCGTGCTCATCCTCAACCTGGTGGACATCGTCTGGCTCCTGCGTCGGGCGAGCTGGGCACTGGTCGGCCGCCTGCCACGCCTGGCGCTGATGGCGGCGCTGCTGGGCATGCTGCTGGCCGAGTACCTCGGCTACCGCAACCTGGCGAGTTACCTGCTCGGCGGGACCATGGGCAGCCTGTTCGCGCTCGCCATCGCCATGCTGGCGAGCCTACTGCTCACCGACCTTTACAACGGTATCGACGAGGGACGGCTCGGCTGGCAGCGGCGGCTGCGCGCGCGCCTGGGGCTGAAGAGCCACGAACTGGTCCCGGGTCTGACCTGGCTGCGGCTGTTCACGCTGGTGGTGATCTGGGGCGGGTTCCTGCTGTGGATCACCGCCATCTGGGGCTTCTCGCAACAGGGTCAGAGCCTGCTGGTGCCCTACCTCACCGGCGGCTTCACCATTGGCTCGCTCAACATCGTGCCCGCCTACCTGCTGGGCGGACTGGCCGCCTTCGCGCTGCTGCTTAACTTGTCTCGCTACATCAAGCAGCACCTGATCCCGCGCTGGCTGCGTCACACCCGCATGGACATGGGGGCGCGCGAGGCGGTGGCGTCGGTCACGGGCTATATCGGTATCGCGGTGGCGGCCCTGGTAGCGCTGTCCATCGCCGGCTTCGAGATGCAGAACCTCGCGATCATCGCCGGCGCACTGTCGGTGGGGATCGGCTTCGGCCTGCAGAACATCGTCAACAACTTCGTATCCGGCCTGATCCTGCTGTTCGAACGCCCCATCCGCCGGGGTGACTGGATCGTGGCCGGCGGCACCGAGGGTTACGTCAAGAGCATCAACATCCGCTCCACCCAGATCCAGACCTTCGACCGCGCTGACGTGATCGTGCCGAACTCCGAGCTGATCTCCCAGCAGGTCACCAACTGGATGCTGGCCGACAAGTACGGGCGCGTGGTGGTGCCGGTGGGCGTCTCCTACGACTCGGACCCCGAGCAGGTGCGCGACATCCTGACCGCGGTTGCCGAGGAACACCCGCTGGTGCTCAAGGGCCACCCGGAGCTGGCCGATCCCCGGGTGCTGTTCCGTCAGTTCGGCGACAGCTCGCTGGACTTCGAGTTGCGCTTCTTCATCACCGAGGTGGACCAGCGGCTGACGACCATCAGTGAGATCAACTTCGAGATCTTCCGCGCCTTCAAGCGCGAGGGCATCGAGATCCCGTACCCGCAGCGCGACCTGCACCTGCGGAGCTGGCCCGGGCGCGAGGGCGGCGAGGAGAATCCCACCCTGCCGCCACGCGCGCAGGACTGACGTTGGCGACGGTCGGGCCGCTCGGTATAGTAGTCGCCCGGCCCATGCAAACGATCACCATGACTCAGCAGCCCACCCCGGACAACGAGCCGACCCCCTACGAGCGCCTCGGCGGTGATGCCGCCGTGCGCCGCCTGGTGGACCGCTTCTACACGCTGATGGACACCCTGCCCGAGACGTATGAGATCCGCCGCCTGCACCCGCAGGACCTGTCGGGCTCGGCCGACAAGCTCTACAAGTTCCTCTCCGGCTGGCTGGGCGGTCCGCCGCTTTACTGGGACGAATACGGTCACCCCATGCTGCGTCGCCGGCACCTGCCCTTCCCCATCGGCGAGGCCGAGCGCGACCAGTGGCTGCTGTGCATGAACCAGGCACTGGACGAACAGGTGGACGACGCCGAACTGCGCGAGGCCCTCAAGCGCGCCTTCTTCGGCACCGCCGACCACATGCGCAACCGCGGCTGACGTGCCCCCCCTCGCCCGCGCCCTGCCGGGGCTGGCCCGCGCGCCCTTCCTCTTGCTGGCCCTGGTGGCCTGGGCCATCGGCGCGGCTGCCGCCTACTGGCTGCCTGGCCCCGTGCATTGGGACCAGGCCCTGCTCGCCCTGCTGGCCGCGGTGCTCGCCCATACGGCGGTCAACAGCCTCAACGAATACCATGACTTTCGCAGCGGGCTGGACCTGCACACCACCCGCACTCCCTTCAGCGGCGGCAGCGGGGTGCTTCCCCGGCACCCGGCGTGGGCACCCCCGGCCCTGGCGCTGGGACTCATCACGCTGCTGGCGAGCATCGCCCTGGGACTCCACCTGGTGCGGGCCGGCGGACCGGCCGCTCTGGTGCTGGGCCTCGTCGGTGTACTGCTGGTCACCACCTACACTCCCTGGCTCAACCGTACGCCCTGGCTTTGTCTCATCGCGCCCGGCATCGGCTTCGGACCGGTGATCGTCGCGGGCACCGGTGTCGTGCTCACCGGCGGCTTCGACCCCCGCCTGCTCGCCGCCTCGCTGCCCATGCTGTTTCTGGCCAGCAACCTGTTGCTGCTGAACCAGCTGCCGGACCGGGAGGCAGACGCCGGTGTGGGCCGGCGCCACCTGCCCATCGTCATCGGCCCCCGGGCAAGCCTGTACGTGTTCGGGGCGGGGCTGCTCGCGGGCTACGCGAGCCTGGTGCTCGGCTGGCTGGGCGGCCTGTTACCGGCCGGGGTACTGGCGGGGCTTGTCACCCTGCCGCTGGGAATCGTGGTATTACGCGGGGCCTGGCGCCACCACGCGGACAGCGCGCGGCTCACGCCTGTACTGGGACAGAACGTACTACTGGTACTGGGAACCGGCGGCCTGCAGGCCGCCGGGCTGTTTCTCTCGACCTGAAACGGCAGGCCCTCAGCGCACCTCGCCAATACGCTCGCGGGCGATGCGGAACAGCTCATCTTCCTCACCTTCCATGTTGTGGATCAGCCGCTTCCAGTGCGGGAAGAGGTTCTCCTCCTCGCGATACTCGTGCTTGGCGAGCTGCCCCGAGAGCATGGCGAAGAAGGGTGCCAGCATGCCGGCATCGCCCAGGCCCTCGTCGATCAACTCCTCCATCATCACCGTCTGTTCCAGGATCTGCTCGTGCTCGCGCACCATGATGGAGGTCGGGTCGTCGCCGGCGGGGCTGCGCGGCAGATCAAGGCGCGGCGCGAGGATCTCATCCTCCAGGCTCACGTGCCGACGCAGTGCCTCCGCGTACTCGCGAAAGTAAGGCAGCGCCTCCTCGATCTTGTTGGCGTTGGTGAGGTGCAGGGCGTTGGCAAAGAGCTTGTCGATGCGCAGGTGGTCGCGGGTCAGCAGGTCGATGAGATCGGCCGCCGCCACGTCGTCACGCCGCTTCACGCTCACTGTCCATACCGGCGGGCCCGCCTCGGTCACCTCCCAGTGGATACCGCGACGCAGCTGGATCTCCAGACTCTTCATCAGGATGGCGGGCTCCTCGGCGAGCCGGAGCGTCGCGTCCTCGCCGTGGCGCAGCTCACGCAGTTCATAAAAGGCGTAGCTGTGGGGGGCCATCCCCAGGTCGTCACCAGTCAGATCGATCACGCGTGTAGACATCTCAAACCTCGAAATCGCGAAACAGCGGGGCCCGCCCGCAGGACTACCCCATACCTCCGGCATGGGGTGAACGTAACGCGGGCATTAATGCCCATCCGCGCGCGGCGTGCAAGTAACCCCTGAGACAACACGGGCTCCGCCGGGTTGCGTGCAGGATAAAACATGCGCATGATATGCATCAAAGAAACAGATGACGCCGAGCTGCCACGTTATAATCGTACCCACGGATGTCGAACCCGAGCACAACATGCACAAGCGCAACCGCCTCTTCATCACCCTGGCCCTGGTCTACGCCCTGATCGGCGGCCTGGTCTCACTGACCTGGCTCGCTTGGCCGGGACTCCTCCCGGGCAACGTGCCGCGCCTGCACGGCCACATCATGCTGCTCGGTTTCATGGCCATGATGATCTATGGCGTGGGCCTGCACGTGCTGCCGCGCTTCTCCGGGCGGCCGCTGTTTTCCGAGCGCATGGCCAACTGGCAGCTGTGGGTGAGCAATATCGGCCTTTGGCTGATGGCCGCCGGCTGGCTCGTGCTGGACAACCGGCTGGTGGGGCTCGGCGGACTGGCGAGCTGGATCGGCATCGGCATGTTCGCCGGTAACATCCTGCTCACCGTGCGTCACTACGGGCCGAAGGGGGCATAGGCATGAGCAAGACCGAATACCGCGGCTGCGAGCTGCCGGACGACCTGCTCTACGACCTGGACTACGTCTGGGCGCGGCCGGAGAACGACGGCACCTTCACCCTGGGCATCACCGACCCCGCGCAGACCATGGCCGGGCGCGTGCAGTACTTTCGCTTTCGCAAGGAAGGCTCGCACCGCGAGGCCGGCAAGCCGGTGGCGCGACTCGAGTCCGGCAAGTGGGCCGGTGGCATCCCCACGCCCTTCGACGGCACCATCGTGCGCATCAACCCGGCGGTGGAAAAGGACCCGGGGCTGGTGAATGTCGCCCCCTACAGCGATGCGTGGCTGGTGGTGATGCGGCCCGACGATCCGCAGCAGGCCTACGAGCGCCTGACCACCGGCCCCGAGGCCATGGACGCCCTGCGCGCCTGGATCGACCGCTACGACCTGCAGTGCATGCGCTGCGCCGACTGAACGCGGGGGACAGACACACCATGAAGGTTGAACTGGTTGTTTCCGAGTGGTGCCAGACCTGTCACCAGGCGGAGAAGGTCTGGCGCGGCATCGCCGAGAAGAAGGCCATCGAGTTCGCAGTGGTGGACATGGGCCAGCCCGAGGGCCGCGAGCTGGCCACACGCCTGCGCATCCGCTCCATCCCCGCCATCGTGCTCGACGGCGAACTGGCCCAGATCGGCGTGCACCCGGAGGGTGAGTGCCTGAAGCTGGTGGCCGGGGCCCCCGACCGCAAGGGCGGCGGGGCGCGCCACGTCGGCCTTGGTCTGAGCACGGGGAGCCGCGCCGCGATCCTGGCGGCCATGGGCTATGTCTTTGTCGCCGGCGGCTTCCTGCCCCTTGGCGGCCTGTTCGGCGAGGGCCACCTGCGCCCGCTGCCGCTGCACCTGTTCACCGTCGGCTTCATGACGTTCCTGGTCTACGGGCTGGCCGAGCACATGCTGCCGCGCTTTACCGGCAATCCGATCCGTGGCGGGCTCTGGAGCTACGGCCAGCAGGCACTGGCGCACCTGGGGCTGTGGCTGCTGCTGACTGGCCTCGGCCTCGGCCAGCCCGGCATCGCCGTGACCGGCGCCGCCGGGCTCTGGATCTCGCTACTGGTCTTCACCCTGCGCCTGTGGCCCGTCCTGTGGCCGCCGGGCGGCGGGCGGGAGCGGTCCCGCATGCCGACCCAACCCGACAACCCGATCTGAGGACACCCCATGCCCCGCTACACGATTGTGCTGCTTGCCGTCACTCTGGCGTTCACCCCCGGCGTCCGCGCGGACGCCCCCGAGGCCCCGCACATGGCCGACGACCCCGACCGACGGGCCGTCATCCCGATGAATCCGGCCGGGCGCGACGTGGTGCTCGCCGAGATGCGCATGTTCCTGAAAGGCGTACAGCAGATTGCGGCCGGCCTCGCCGACGACGACATCGAGACCGCTGCCGCCGCCGCCCGCTCGCTGGGGCTCGGCATGGCCGAGACGGTACCGCCGGAGGTGGCGCAGCAGTTACCGATGGAGTTCCGCCAGCTCGGGCGCGCCACCCATGCCGATTTCGACCAGATCGCCATGGATCTGGAGGCCATGGGTGATTCGCGGCACGCCCTGCGCCAGCTCGGCGACACCCTCAACAAGTGCGTCGCCTGCCACGCCACGTGGCGCATCGAGACCGGGGATCTGGGGCGCGGACTACGCCCCTGAGGGAATCAGCTGTTGGCCAGCCGCGCCAGCAGCTCCTCGGCCGTGGGCTGGCCGGGGGCCGGGGGCATCTGCAGGTGGAAGCCCTGCGTCTTCAGGTTGTCCAGGACCTTCGCCGCGTCTTCCTGCGCCAGCTTCCGGTCCGGCGTCAAGTCAAACTCGAGCGAGAACTCCGGGGTGCCGAAGAGCTTCAGCAGGCCCTCGGGCAGGTCGTCGAAGGCGTCCTGCTCGGGGAGATAGAGATAGGTATCAGCCCGCAGGGAGCTGCGGTAGACATAGCATTGCATGATCGCTAGACCTGGTGGTTCGGGGTGATCACTCGTCCGCGGGAGCCGGGGGCGGCAGCACCACGGCCGTCGAGCCGGAGTCGTCCGCCGCTTCGCTCGGGGCCGGAGGCGGTGGCGTGCAGTTCAGCGACACTGGTACCGGCCCACGCTCGCGCTCGTAGACCTCGATGCGGTCGATGGCAGTGTAGCGATACTCGTAGTTGACGACGCCGCCCTGCACATACTGCTCGAGTCGCAGAGAGATATCGCCCGCCTGCGTGAGCTTGCCCTCCAGGACGCGGCCTTCCTTCAGCGACAGGCGCAGCGGCCTGCCCTCGCGCCCGGGCAGGTCCTGCGGGCAGACCGGGTACCAGAGGCGCGTGACCACCTCCGCCGGTCGGGACTGGGCTCCTTCCGGCGGCAGCGGCTGCACCGCGAAACCCTCGACGTAGTCGGACCGGTCGAGCACCGATTCGCTGGTGTCGATGCCGGCGGCCTCGACCTCGGCCTGGTTGGGCACCTCGACGTCGCGCGTGGCCTTGACCGGCATCTTGATGTCGGGCACCTCGACGCCGACCTCCCCACCCACCCGTTTGGCCGTCTGGCTCACGGCCTCGTCGGCCCCGCCGTAGAAGGCCACGGCCACGGCCAGCGCACCGGCCACCAGCAGCAGAAAGCCGTTGCGCGCCTTGTTCTCGGCCCAGGCGGTGGCGACGTAGTAGAAGTTGACCACCGGGACGAGGCCGATCACCCCCCAGACCAGGCCGCGCCGGTAGGCCGACGAGGCGATCATGAGGAGCCCGAGCACGAAGGCGGCAATGCCCGCCCAGGCGACGATATTGACCAGCGTGTCGTTCATTTCCCTATTCCTTGCGTTCGGCGCCCGTTTGAACCGGGTTGGTCATCAGGTAGGTAATACCAGAATCATGCCAGCCACACCACCCTTGGGGGCCTGCACTGTGCGGGACCGCAAGTCTCAGTCCTCGAGATAGGTGTAGCCCTCGAGTCCGGCCTTGAGCTCTTCCACCAGCCGTTGACGCTTGTCGGGGTCGATCTGCAGTGCGTCGACCTTGGCCTCGAGCGCGCCGAGCAGGGCGTCGGTGTCGAAATGCACGTAGCGCAGCAGCTCGTCCACGGTATCGCCATATTCGGGCTCGACCAGGCGGTAGCCGTCATCGGCGAGCGCCACGTTGATCGAGTCGGTGTCGCCGAACAGGTTGTGCAGGTCGCCCAGAATCTCCTGGTACGCGCCCACCAGAAAGATGCCGATGAGGTAGTCATCGCCGGGTGCCACAGCGTGCAGCGGGAGCGTCGGCTCGATACCGTCGTCCTCCACGTAGCGGTCGATACGCCCGTCCGAGTCGCAGGTCAGGTCCTGCAGCACGGCGCGGCGGGTAGGCGCCTCATTCAGCCGGTTGAGCGGCATGATGGGGAAGATCTGTCCGATGGCCCACACGTCCGGGATGGACTGGAACACGGAGAAGTTGCAGAAATACTTGTCGGCCAGCTTCTCGTTGAGTTCGTCGCGGGTCTCGCGCTGCACCCGGCTCTGCCCCTCCATGCCCTCAAGCAGGCGGCGGCAGATGGCGAAGTACAACTCCTCGGCACGGGCACGCTGCTCCAGCGTGAACACGCCATGGGCGTACATGGATTGCGCCTCGGTGAGCCAGTGCGCGGCGTCGTGGTAGACCTCGGTGGGCGAGACGCCATCGCGGTTCTCGAACAACGCCCACAGATCCTGCAGAATGGCCGGCTCGTCCGGCTCGGCTGGCGGCGCGGGCTCGTCCATGCCAAGGCGCTCGATGTCCGTCACGTTGGTGACGAGCACGGCGTGGTGCGCGGTCATGGCACGGCCGGACTCGGTAAAGACCTCGGGGTGCGGCAGGCCGTGCTCCTCGCAAGTCTCGTGCAGGGTGCGCACGATGTTGCGCGCGTATTCCTGCACGCTGTAGTTCATGGAGCAGTAGTGGCGCGAGCGCGTACCCTCGTAGTCGATGCCGAGTCCGCCACCCGCATCCACCACGCGGATATCCGCGCCCAGACGACGCAACTCCTGGTAGAAACGCGCGGCCTCGCGCATGCCGCGCTGGATGTCGCGGATGTTGGCGATCTGCGAGCCCATGTGGAAATGCAGCAGGCTCATGCAGTCGAGCATGTCCTCGTCACGCAGGCGGTTCAGCAGGCGCAGGGCCTGCGCGGCGGAGAGTCCGAACTTGGCCTTCTCCCCGCCCGTGTTCTGCCACTTGCCGGCGCCGATGGAGGCCAGGCGCACGCGCATGCCCAGCAGCGGGCGCACGCCCAGGTCGCGTGCCTCCTCGATGACGAGCTCCAGCTCGGAGGGTTTTTCCACCACGATGTAGATACGCTGGCCGAGCAGGCGGCCGAGCAGGGCCAGGCGCAGGTACTCACGGTCCTTGTAGCCGTTGCAGACGATCACCCCGCCGGGGCGCGACAGCGCCAGCACCGCCAGAAGCTCCGGCTTGCTGCCGGCCTCCAGGCCCACCCGGCTGCCGCCGTGGGCGAGGATCTGCTCCACCACACTGCGCTGCTGGTTGACCTTGATCGGGTAGATGGCGGTGTAGCCACCGCGGTAGTCCACCTCGTCCATCGCCTGGCCGAAGGCACTGCAGAGCGTGTCAACCCGATCGTGCAGCACGTCCTCGAAGCGCACCAGGGCGGGCAGGCGCAGGCCCTGCTCGCGCAGCTCGCCAGCCAGCCGGTAGAGATCCACCGCCGGGGCGGCATCACGCCGGGCGCGCATCGCCACGTGGCCCCGGTCGTTGACCGTAAAGTAGCCGCCGCTCCAGTTGTCGATACCGTAGAGCTGCCGGGCCTTGTCGAGGGTCCAGTCTGTCATCTATCTAACCTTGATCGGGGCGACGGTGGTCCGCCGCCGGAATGTCGTGCGTATAATACCGCTTTTGCCCACCGCCATAGGGGAGCATTTCGCATGTCGCTGGATGACCGCTGGTTCACCGAAATTCACGCCGCCGAGGGCTCGGCGTTTTCGCTGAAGATCAAGGCGAAGCTGCACGAGGAGCAGACGCCCTTCCAGAAGATCGAGATCTATGACACCGAGACCTACGGCAAGCTCATGATCATCGACGGCTGCACCATGGTCTCGACCTACGACAACTTCCTCTATCACGAGATGATGAGCCACCCCGTGCTGTTCAGCCACCCGAACCCGAAGCGCGTGGTCATCATCGGCGGCGGCGACTGCGGCACCCTGCGCGAGGTACTCAAGCACCCGGGCATCGAGTCAGCCGTACAGGTGGACATCGACGAGCGCGTCACGCGCCTCTCCGAACAGTACTTCCCCGAGCTCTGCGAGTCCAACGACGACCCGCGCGCCACGCTCATGTTCGACGACGGCATCAAGTACGTGAAGGACCTGGAACCCGGCTCGGTGGACGTGGTCATCGTCGACAGCACCGACCCGGTGGGCCCGGCCGAGGGCCTGTTCTCGCGCCCCTTCTTCGAGGACGTGCACCGGGCGCTGGCGCCGAACGGCCTGGTGGTGCAGCAGAGCGAGTCGCCGCTGTACCACACCGACCGCATCATCAAGCCCATGCACGACATGATGCGCGCGGCAGGCTTTCTCGACGTCATGACCATCACCTTCCCGCAGCCGCTGTACCCGAGCGGCTGGTGGAGCGCCACCCTAGCCTGCAAGGACATGCCGGTGATGTTCGCCCGCGAGGAGCAGGCCGAGGAACTGCCGTTTCCCACCGAGTACTACAACGCGGCGGTACACCGCGCCGCCTGCGCGTCGCCGAACTTCATGCTGAAGAAGCTGATGGGCTGAGGCAGCCGCCACTCGCCAATACGACAGGGCCCTGGGTGACCGGGGCCTTTTTCGTGCCCGCCGGCTTACGCCCGGGGCGTCAGGCCCGCGCCTTCAGGCGGTCCAGCCGCAGCCGCTGGCGCTCGTCGAACAGGCGCCGCGAGGCCAGCCACAGGGCGGCCAGCACACCGAAGCCCGTGCCCACTGCGATCAGGAACAGGATCATGATCTGGTACTTCACCGCCTCCACCGGCGGTGCGCCGGCCAGGATCTGGCCCGTCATCATCCCGGGCAGGCTCACCACGCCGGAGGCGGCCATGGCATTGATGATGGGCGTGAGCCCCGCCCGGGCGGCATCGCGCCGCGCCTCGGTGATCGCCTGCGCCCAGGTCATGCCCATCAACAGTCGCCCCTCGATCTCGCGCCGCTGTCGCCAGGCCGCGTCGGTGAGCCGTTCCATGGCCACCGCGATGCCGGTCATGGTGTTGCCGAGGATCATGCCGAGCAGCGGGATGGCGTACTGCGGTTCATACCAAGGGGTGGGCGCGACGATCACCGCGAGGGCCAGCAGGGTCACGCTGAAGGAGGAGACGAACATGGACACCGCGCCCACGCCGTAGCCCCAGACCCCGGCAAAGCGATGCTTCTGCCGCGCCAGCACCTCGTAGCCGGCCATGGCCAGCATGAACAGGCCGATCAGGAGCACCCAGCCCCAGTGGCCCACGTCGAAGACGAACTTCAGCACCAGGCCGACCAGCAACAGCTGCACCGTGGCACGGACGGCCGCCACCAGCAGGCTGCGCGCCTGACCGAGGCCGAGGGCGACGTTGAGCCCGGCGAGCAGCACCACCAGTGCGCCCGCAATGGCGAGCTCGACGACGGAGAGCTGTTCCATGTTCATGGGGTTACCCCGTTCATGGCGTGACCCCGTTCATGCCGCCTGCCCCTCGCCGCGTGCATCGAGCGCCAGCACCTGGTCGGCCATGCGCCGCACCTCCGCCGGATCGTGGCTCACCCATAGTGCGCAGGCGTCGTGCGCCTTCAGGTACTCGCGCACCAGCGTCTCCACGCGCGCGGCATTGTCGTCGTCCAGGTTCGCGGTAGGCTCGTCCAGCAGCAGCACGCGCGGGCGGTTGGCGAGCACCCGCAACAGGGCCAGGCGCTGGCGCTCACCGCTGGACAGCCGTGGGACCTCCCAGTCCATCACCGCCCCCTCGAAACCCAGGGCCGCCACGTCCACCGCCTGCGGGTCGGGGAAGTGCTCGCCCACGGTCTCGTACCACCAGGCCGCCTCCGCCGGCAGCAGACCCACCGCGCGCCGCCAGGCCGTGACCGGCATCGCCCGCCGCTCGACGCCCTCCAGCCACACCTCACCCTCACTGGGATCGAGATCCACCAGCGCCCGCAGGAGCTGCGACTTGCCCGAACCTGACGGCCCGCGCAGCACCAGGCACTCGCCCGCCGCGACCTCGAAACTCACGGGGCCGAACAGGGCGGTCTGCAGGTCGATGGCCTTGAACATGGGGGTGGTAGCGGCGACTCGTGGCGTAAGAACGGGCTAACGGTAGCGGGTTGGGGCTGGGGGATGCAACTG
>Ga0129302_1001389_pt1 | contig 18039 bp, 10 predicted proteins | sample BlaSprsedimmetaG_FD_94476 | JGI IMG/M metagenome (GOLD analysis project Ga0129302, IMG submission 94476) | Hot spring sediment bacterial and archeal communities from California, USA to study Microbial Dark Matter (Phase II) - Blank Spring... | ecosystem: Environmental > Aquatic > Thermal springs...
AGCAAGGCGGGGGATCTGCTGGATATGGCGGTGGAGCTGGACGTGGTGGAGAAACGCGGCTCCTACTATTACTACGAGGGAGAGAGCCTGGCCCAGGGCCGCGAGAACGCCAAACAGTTCCTGTGCGAGAATCCCGACGTCGCCGAGCGGGTCGAGACTGCCGTGCGTGCTCACCTCGATCTGGGGGGAACACCCCTGCCAACCGATGACTCGGAAGAGGATGCCGGGATGGGGGACGAAGAGTAATCGGCCACGTAAACCAGATTCCGATCCAGTAAATGACGACCGGGCGTTGAAAGGTACCTGGTCATTTTGATGTCTGGCGCCATTCCTAGTTGCGTAACGAGTGAAAGCGAGTATACTCAAGATCACCCTGGCATCGACAAACTATAGGAGGAAACAGCATGTCCGATGTGATGCACATCCAGCCGTTCGACCGCCTGCTCCATGGGATTCTGGACGAACTAGAGCAGAATCACTCCATCTTTGGCATTCACCGCTCCCTGTTCTTTATCCCTCAACCCGCCAGTCCCTATGCCACGGCAGATCTCTTTGGTCACTACCTGGCTACCCCCATCGGTCCCGCTGCCGGGCCCCACACCCAGTTGGCCCAGAACATTCTCTGCGCCTGGCTCTCGGGCGGCCGTTTCATCGAGCTCAAGACCGTGCAGATTATGGACGAGCTGGAAATCCCGCGCCCGTGCATAGATATGGAGGATGAGGGATACAACGTCGAGTGGTCGCAAGAGCTCAAACTGGAGGAATCCGTCCACGAGTACGTCAACGCCTGGGCGCTGATTCACATCCTGCGCCGAGCCCTGGGGTTCGAGCATCTCCCCGATGGCATAATTTTCAACATGAGCGTGGGGTATAACCTGGAAGGGATCCGGAGTGCACCGATGACCCGGTTTATGGACTGGCTGGCGGATGCGTCCGAGGAGATCAGGCGCATCCAGGGGCTGCTCGACGAACGATTCCCCCAGTTCGCCAATGTCGAGATCCCGTCCCGGCTCACCAACAACGTCACTCTCTCCACCATGCACGGCTGCCCCCCCGACGAGATCGAGCGCATCGCCCGCTACCTGTTGGAGGAACGGGGGTTGCACACCACTGTCAAGCTCAATCCCACCCTGTTGGGGCAGGAGGAAGTGATGCGTATCCTCCACGACGACCTGGGCTTTACCGATATTCACATTCCCGCCGCCGTGTTCGAGCACGACTTGCAATACGGTCGGGCAGTAGAGCTGATCGCTACGTTGAAGCAAGTCGCCGCTGCCCGCGGCCTCACCTTTGGCGTCAAGCTGAGCAACACCCTGGCGATGGCGAATCACAAGCGCATCCTGCCCGGTGACGAGATGTACATGTCGGGTCGGGCGCTCTACCCCATCACCATCAACCTGTTCCACAAACTGGCCCGCGAGTTCGATGGCGATCTGAACGTCTCCTACTCGGCCGGGGCGGATGCCCTCAACGTGACCACCATCCTATCGGCCGGCGCGCGGCCGGTCACCGTTGCCTCCGACCTCCTCAAGCCGGGGGGCTACTCCCGGTTCTTGCAGTACATCGAGAACCTGGAGGCGGAAATGAACCGGCGAGGTGTCAGCAGCCTGGACGAATTGGCCCGCGATAAACTGGTCAATCTAGAGCGGGCGGCCGCCAAAGCGCGCCAGCACCCTCGCTACAAAAAGTCGTACCATCCTTATCCCCTGCCCAAAGTCGAGACCGAGCTGGCGCTCTTTGACTGCATCACCGCCCCCTGCGTGGCTCAGTGCGCGGTCTGCCAGGACGTGCCCGAATATGCCTGGTTGATCGCCCAGGGAGAGGATGACCGGGCGCTGGAAGTCATTCTGGCCCGCAATCCCCTGCCCGGCGTGACGGGCTACGTCTGCACCTATCTGTGCCAGACCCGCTGCACCCGCAGCAATTACGACCAGCCGGTCGCTATCCGGGCGCTCAAGCGCTTTGCCGCCGAGCGGGGGCGCGCGGCTCCCCCCACAGCGGTGGAGCACCAAGCCCGCCCATCGAAGGTCGCCATCGTCGGCAGCGGCCCCTCCGGGTTGGCGGCCGCCTATTTCCTGGCCCTCAACGGCGTCCAGGCTACCATTTTCGAGGCTCAAGAAAGGCCTGGCGGGATGCTGGCTATCGCCCCCGCCTTCCGCCTGCCTCCGGAGATCGTCCAGGCCGATATTGCCCGCATCCTCGAGCTAGGAGTCGAAATCAAGCTCTCCCACCCCGTCACCGGACCGCCCGAAGCGCTGCTGGCGGAGGGGTTCGACGCTGTCTACGTCGCCTGTGGATTCCAACGGGATGCGCGGCTGACCATCGAGGGGATCGAGGGGCGCGGGGTGTTCAGCGCCCTCGAATTTCTGGCGCAGGTCGCGCGCGGCGAGAGGCCAGACCTGGGCGAGCGAGTGCTGGTCGTCGGCGGGGGCAACACCGCTATGGACGCCGCCCGCACTGCCCAGCGGTTGATCGGACGACCGGTGACCGTCGTCTATCGGCGCACGCGAGCCGAGATGCCGGCCGAGGAGGAAGAGCTGGTCGGGCTGTTGGCCGAGGGCAACTGCCTGATCGAACTGGTCACCCCCGTCCGAGTGATGCTGCGAGATGGACGGGTGACCGGGTTGGAGGGCGTGCGGAACGAACTGGGCGATCCCGGCGCTGACGGCCGCCGGAGGCCGCTCCCCATCGCCGGCAGCGAGTTCGAGATTCCCGCCGATGCACTCATCGTCGCCATCGGCCAGGCCCCGGATGTGGCCTTTTTGGATGGCAGTGCCGTCTCGTTACGCCCCAACGGATCCATCGCCGTGGATCCAGAGACCGGGCAGGCTGGTCCGAGCTGTGTGTACGCCGGCGGGGACGCGGTCCGGGGGCCAGACATCATCATTGCGGCCTGCGCCGACGGTCGCAGAGCGGCCGAGGCGATCTGCCGGCAGCTCGACCTGCCCTTTGCATCGCTGCCCGTCGCCCTGCCAGCGCTGACGGAGGAAGAGATCCTCCGCGTCAAGCGGGTGCGGGCCAGGAAGCAGCCGCAGCACGAGCCAGAGCTGCTCCCGGTCGCCCGGCGGGCCGGGTTCGACCTGATCGAGCAAACGCTGGCGGAGGAGGCCGCCCGCGGCGAGGCCGCCCGTTGTATGCAGTGCACGACGGTGTGCGACAAGTGCGTCGATGTCTGCCCCAACCGGGCCAATTACACGTACCTCGTCGCACCGGCGCGCTGGACGCTGCCCCAACTGGCCTGCCGGGGCGAAGAACTGGTCGTCGTCGGGCAGGAACGGTTTGCCGTGGAACAGGCCCGTCAGATCCTCCATGTGGATGATTTCTGCAACGAGTGCGGCAACTGTGCCACCTTTTGTGTCCACCAGGGCAGGCCCTACACCGACAAGCCCCGCCTGTTCCTGCGGCGGGAGGATTTCGAGCGCGAGGAGAATAACGCCTTTTTCATCGTACCAGGACTCGTCCGACGGCGGGAAGGTGGTCAGGAGTCGCAGCTTTTTTCCAGTGATGGTATACTCACGTTCGAGAACGCATGCCTCCGCGTGAACTTTACCCCGGATTTGCAAATCCGGGATATGGAGTTGAAACACGCCTTCGAGGGGGTCGTTTCCCTGAAGGTCGCCGCCGAGATGGCCTTGGTTCTCGATGGGGTGACACGATCCCTGTCGTTTTTGATTGGTTGACGTGATCTCTCTCTGGCTTGCGCAGGTAGGGAGAGTGCAGGATGAAACTGACGGTCAATAATGTAGAATACGATCTCCCGGTCACGTCCGACACCCGGCTGGCCGATCTGCTACGTCGCGACCTGGGCTTGACCGGCACCAAAATTGGATGCGGGGAGGGGCAGTGTGGGACCTGCGTGGTGCTGCTCGACGGTCGCCCGGTGCGAGCCTGCATCTTCCCGGCCCACCGGGCGGAGGGAAAACACGTCCTGACCATCGAGGGGCTGGCGGCCAGTTGGGGAGCATCGGACGAACTGCACCCCTTGCAACGCGCCTTTATCGAGCACGGCGCCGTCCAGTGCGGCTACTGCACGCCAGGGATGCTGATGGCGGCCGCTGCCCTGTGGCACAAGTGGGTCGTGGATGGTCAAGATACCGCCGCTCTCACCGCCGACGACATCAAGCGCGCGCTGGGCCGGAACGCCTGCCGCTGCACTGGGTACGCCAGCCTGGTGCGCGCGGTCAAGTCCGCCTTCCACGAACACCGGACCGGTCAGCCTCTGCCCCCGCTCGAGCCGGACACGCTACCCCCGCTACGGGTCATCGGCCGCTCCTATCCCCGCCCCGACGTCGTGGACAAGGTGACCGGCGCGGCCTGCTTCACAGACGATTACAGCTTCCCCGGCATGCTGTACGGCGCGACTCTGCGCGCTGCTCACCCCCACGCTCGCATTCTCTCGCTAGACACTGCCCGGGCCGCTATTCTGCCCGGCGTCCATGCCGTCCTGACTCACGCGGATGTGCCGGGAGTGAACCGGCACGGACTGGTCTACCCCGACTGGCCCGTGCTGTGCGACGACAAAGTGCGCTACCTGGGGGACGCCGTCGCCATCGTGGCGGCCGACAGCCTCGCCATCGCCGCTCAGGCCCTCGAATTGATCGCTGTGGAGTACGAACCCCTCCCCCCGGTGACCGGCCCGGAACAGGCCCGCCGGCCGGATGCCCCGCTGGTTCACGAGGAATGGCCAGGCGGCAACCTGCTGGAACACATCAAGGTCCGCCACGGGGACGTGACCCAGGGCTTTGCCGAGGCCGACGTCATCGTCGAGCGAGAGTACCGTACCCCCACCTACGAGCACATGTTTATGGAGCCGGAATGCAGCATCGGCGTGCCGGCCGGCTACGACCAGCATCCCAAGCTCACCGTCTACGTCGGCTCCCAGATCCCCTACGCCGACCGAGATCAGATCGCGGTGGCTTTGGACTTGCCCCCGGAAGAGGTGCGGGTGATTGGCGCGCTCATGGGTGGCGGATTTGGCGGCAAAGAGGACATCATGGGGCAGATCCACGCCGCGCTGCTGGCTCAGGCCACTGGCAAGCCGGTCAAAATCCTCTACTCGCGGGCCGAGTCCATGCTGGTCCATCCCAAGCGGCACGCCACCATCATCCGCCTCAAGACCGGGGTCAGGCGGGACGGCGCGCTGACCGCCGTGCAAGCCGAGATGCTGGGCGACGCCGGCGCTTATGCCAGCCTCTCCACCAAGGTCCTGACCCGCACCACCACCCACGCCACCGGCCCGTACCAGGTCCCCCACGCCAGGATAGACTGCTACGCCATGTACACCAACAATCCGCCCTCAGGGGCGTTCCGGGGGTTTGGCGTCACCCAGTCCGCCTTTGCCGTGGAGCAAAACATGGACGTCCTGGCTCACGAGTTGGGGGTGGACCCCTTTGAACTACGGCGCAAAAACGGGCTGCGCGTCGGTGCCACCACGGCCACCGGGCAGATTCTGACAGAGAGCGTCGGCCTGCTGGACTGCCTCGATTGGGTCGAGAGGCGTGTCCGGGAATCTCCTCCCCCATCCTCTTACCGGGGAGCGGCCCTGCTCATCCTGGACGAACCCACCGCCGTCCTGACTCCCCAAGAGGTGGACGAGTTCTTTGTCACCATCCGCCAGATGGTGCGGGATGGTCACGCCATCATCTTTATCTCCCACAAGCTGCCCGAAGTGCTCGCCATCAGCAACCGCATCACTGTGCTGCGAGATGGCAGATGGATTGATAGCTGTCCTATCGAAGGGTGTACCAAAGAGAGCCTCGCCCAGATGATGGTCGGCCGAGAGGTCACGATGAAACCGGAACGGGCCGAAATAGAATGGGGCGAGGTTCGTCTGGCGCTAAAGGGCCTGCACGCCGAGGGCGACCGTGGCATGCCCGCGCTGAGGGGCGTTGACCTGGACGTGCGGTCGGGCGAGATTCTGGGGCTGGCCGGGGTATCGGGCAACGGGCAGCGGGAATTGGCCGAGGTCATCACCGGCCTGCGGACGGCCACCCAGGGACGGGTGTTCCTGGAAAACGAGGACGTGACCGGGGCCTCGCCCAGAGAGTTGACCAAAAAAATGTTGGCCTACATCCCCGAAGAGCGGATGAGGGATGGCATGATCCAAGAGTTCACCGTATCCGAAAACATGATCCTGCGGGAACACGATCACCCCCCGTTCTCCAGATCCGGGTTCCTCAATCTGCGCGTTATTGCTCAGCACGCCGATGAATTGATCCGCAGATTCCAGGTGAAAACACCCTCGCGAGAGACCCCGGCCAAGAGCCTGTCTGGTGGCAACATCCAAAAAGTCGTCCTGGCGCGGGAAATATCCCGTCAGCCCCGGGTGCTGATCGCCGCCCAACCAGTGCGCGGCCTGGATATCGGCGCCACCGAGTACGTCCACGCCCAGCTCTTGGAGCAGCGACAGAAAGGGACTGCTATCCTCCTCATCTCGGAGGACCTGGACGAGATTCTGGCTCTCTCGGACCGCATCGCAGTGATCTATGAGGGACGAATTATGGGCGTGGTGGACGGCGAGGAAGCCACGCCAGAACGCCTCGGCCTGCTGATGGCTGGCGTAAAAGAGGAATAGGAGAGCAAGATGGAGAAAAGCGCGCAACAGCTCATCACGCACGCCCGGTTAGCCACCCTGGGCGACAAACCGGATCTGATCGAGGACGGCGCCCTGCTCGTCGAGGGGGCCCGCATCTCTGCCCTCGGTACGACCGCCGAACTGACCGCCCGATACCCCACCGCTCCGCAGTGGAATGCGGAGGGCCAACTGCTGCTCCCGGCCTCGATCTGCGGACACACCCACTTTTACGGAGCTTTTGCCCGGGGCATGGCCATTCCCGGCGAGCCAGCGACCGACTTTACCCAGGTCTTGGAGCGGCTGTGGTGGCGGCTGGACAAGGTGCTCACGTTGGAGGATGTGCGCTACTCGGCGCTGGTCTGCCTGGTGGACGCGATTCGGCACGGCACGACCACGTTGATGGACCATCACGCCAGCCCCAACGCCATTACCGGCTCGCTGGACGTGATCGCCGAAGCGGTGCAGGAGGCCGGGCTGCGGGCCAGCCTGTGCTACGAGGTCACCGACCGGGACGGCCCCGAGCGCGCCCGGGCTGGCGTCGCCGAAAACGTGCGCTTTGCCCGCTCTCTGCTCGCCGATCCCCGCCCGCAACTCGCGGCCTCCTTCGGCCTGCACGCCTCGCTGACCCTCTCCGATGAGACGCTGGCCCGCTGTGTTGCTGAGGCTGCCTCACTGGAGCTGGGCTGTCACATCCACGTTGCTGAGGGGGTCGCTGACCAGGAGGATTCGGTGCGCAAGTCGAGGAAACGGGTCGTTCACCGGCTGCACGAGGCGGGCGTGCTCGGCCCGCGCTCCATCGCCGTTCACTGTGTCCACGTGGACGAGGGCGAGATCGAGGTGCTGGCCGAGAGCGGGACGTGGGTCACGCACCAACCGCGTTCCAATATGAACAATGGCGTGGGAGTGGCTCCTGTCGAGGCGATGCTGCAAGCCGGGGTGCACATGGGGTTGGGAAACGACGGCTTTTCCAATCTCATGTTTGCCGAGATGAAGGCCGCCTATTTGGTGCACAAGCTGGACCAGTGCGACCCCCGTGCTATGCCCGGCGGCGTGGTGATGGAGCTGGCCTATGCCAATAACGCCCGCCTGGCACGCGTCTTTTGGCCCGACACGAAACTGGGGGAACTGGCTGTGGGAGCGGCCGCCGATTTGGTCCTGCTGGATTACCATCCCACGACGCCATTGACGGCGGGAAACTTGCCCTGGCATCTGCTCTTTGGGATCGAGGCCTCCGCCATCACAGCCACCGTCTGCGCGGGGCAGGTTTTGATGCGCGACCGCCAACTCCTGACGCTGGATGAGGCGGCCATCACCGCTCGCTCGCGGGAACTGGCGGTCGAGGCCTGGAGACGGCTGTAAGCGGGCCTTACAGGTCGAATTCGGCCACCAGGAACGTGTGATCGGACGGCCGTTCAGCCCGCCGTGCTTCCACGTCCACCCAGGCGCGGGTGGACGTATCGGCCAGCGGCGCGGTAGCCCAGATGTGATCTACTCGCCAGCCCACGCCGCGCTCGATGGGGTCCCGCGCTCGATAGTCCCAGTACGTGTATTGCCCTGGCTCGTTGGGGTGATGGCGGCGGAACACGTCCACAAAGCCCCATTCCCGCACCCGCTCCAGCGCGGCGCGAGCTTGCGGGTGAAAGTCTACGTGTTCTTTCAACCCCTGGGGATCGTGCACGTCTATCGGCTCCGGCGCGACGTTAAAGTCGCCCATCCATAGGAGCGGTTGATCTGGGTCATAATGCCGCTCGAACAGCGCCCGCAGCCGTTCGAACCACGCCAGCTTGTACTGAAAGTGCTCCGAGGCCGGATCCCGGCCCTGGGGGACGTAGGTATTCACGATCGGGATGCCGCCGATCACCGCCCGGATCAAGCGAGGTTCGTCCCGCTGCTGGCCGTCATCGAAACCGTACGTCACATCACGTGGCTCCTCCCGGCTCACGAGGGCCACGCCAGCATGGGACTTTTGGCCTCGAAAGATGACGTGATAACCGGCCTCCTGGAATGGATCGGCCGGGAAATCCTTATCCTGCACCTTGGTCTCTTGCACGCACAGGACGTCCGCCTCCTCCTGGCGCAGCCACGCCACGATCTGTTCCTGTCGAACCCGGATGGAATTGGCGTTGTAGGTCGCTACTTTCCACATGGTTGTTCTTTTCCTCCCGTCAACCTGGTCTGTCGGCCCATTTGGTAGGCCGCTGTGACCACGTCTCGAAATGCCTGGGAACGGATATAGGCGTGCTGTTCACCGGCTACCTCCAGCAGCCAGACCAGGGCATCCCGGTCCATCTGGTCTATACTATGCTCCCAATCGTCCCCCGCGAATGTTTGGACGAGCTCTGTCGCTCGCGCCAATTCATCCGCTATTTTCACTGTCCCGTCCTCTCTCCCATCGGCTTGCCAGGTCGTGCGCTATTGAAAGTGGCGTACTAGGTCGGGCAGTACCCAGAAGCGGATTTCTGCCAGTCCTTGAGCGTCCTGGAGGATCGTCTCAAAGATCATCAGGTCATCGCTTCCCTCTCCCGCCGACGCCGCCAGCACGTCTAGGATGGAGCCCAACATATCCACCATCACTGCCGGCGGTGAGGGCCGCATCGGCCGGCCCGTCAACACGGCCATCGCGTTGAGAAAGTAGGCAACCATCAGGTGTCCAGCCTCCGCCAGCGCCGACTGTTCCAGCTCTGCTAACTCGGTGGACGATCCCAGAGGCTGATCCATCAGCAGGTCGGTCAGGTGCAGCGCATCCTCCAGGGACAGGATCAACATCGCCTGGCCTGCCAGGTCCCCCTTCATCTGCAAATAGAGGCCTGTCATCGCTGACTCTGGATGCCCGATTCCGGTCCAGAGTTCGCTAAAGTGGACCACCCTGGCCTGGACAGTGCCCATAGTGATGGGACGTTCCAACAGGTCCGACAGGCCGCGCGCTGCGTTCAACAACGCCGCCGAGACCATAATCTCGACGCGGGATACAGACCCCACGTCGTACCAGTCTACCTTTTGCTCGCTCGTATAGATTTTCTCCTTGCATCCATCTGAATGGGCGACCGCCGCGGCATCTCGATCTCCGCGTTCTGCTCCCCACGTCTCGACTCGATCCCGCCATACCGGTAGTATACTCCTCTCCTAATTATGTGCAAATAATTGCCCACCCAAGTTTGACATCATCCCTTGACCGATGTATACTCAACGCATCAATGCTGCTTTGCCTCGACTCGCTGCTATCTGTCCTCGGCAATCTCGAGGCATTCACTATCCCTTGCTTTACATCAGAATTGGTCCGTTTCACATCATGATTTATCCACCCAAGCGTGTCTCTGTCAGAGCTGATGACTGTGAAGGGGGGCCAATGGTAGCCAACAGCCTCGAGTCCACAACCCAACTGCCCGGTACAAGCGATCTGGCCCGACCGCGTCATCGGGCAGCTGGATTAGAGACCGTCGAGTCCAATCAGGAACCAGGAGGGGAGCCTCCGCTGGAACGAGAAGGGTTATACCAGGTCATCGCCGACAACATCCAGGATGGCTTGACCATTGTTGAGCACGATCGGGTGGTTTACGTCAACGATCGAGTCTGCGAAATATTGGGCCAGCCCAGGGAAAAGCTCTTGGAGTTGAGTGGACTGGCGATAGCGGCTCCCGAAGAACGGCCGCCCCTGAAAAAGGTGCTCCAAAAGATCAAACAGGGTGTCACTCCCTCGGAGCAAATCGAATTCTGGATCGTCTGCCAGGACGGAACCCGGCGCTGTGTCCAGAATCGTTATTCCATCATCCGCGAGGGGGCCCAGGTGAGCGGCTACCTCATCGTTACCACGGATATAACCGAACGCAAGCAGGCCGAGCGAACGTTGAATGAACGGGTCAAAGAACTGGCCTGTCTCTATGCCATACACCGTGATGTGCAGGAGCAACGCACCACTGACGAGCTTTGTCATCGCTTGATCGGGCACATCAGCTCCGCGATGCAGTTTCCAGACATTGCTGTCCCGGTGATCGAATTACACGGCCTTCGGTTCTCCCACGCTCAATATGCCGAGAGGCTGACCTATGGTCTCCACGCGCCGATCAAGGTCGGCGGACAGGTATGCGGGCGCATTTCGGTCTATTACCTGGAGCCGCGCCCCTTTCTCGACCCAGAGGAACAGGACTTTATCAACGTCGTCGCTGAGGCATTGGGCCTGCGGCTCGAGCGCCAATTGGCGGAGGAGGCTTTGCGGAAGAGCGAGAAACAACTGCGCGCCCAATACCGGAATATACCGATCCTCACCTGCACCTGGCAGAAAACCTGGGACGACCTGGTGCTGGTGGATTGCAACGACAGCATGTTGGCATTCTCTCAATGTGAGCTGTTTGATCTCGTGGGGACGCAAGCCTGCGAGATGTATCGGGATACGCCAGAGATATTGGACGTGCTGCACCAATGCTTCCAGGACAAGACGTCGGTCGAACGGGAAATCTCTCGCCAAGAGGGCAGCAACAACCAGTATTTGGCAGTCAAGTGTGCTTACGTCCCGCCCGACATGGTCTCCATCTATATCGAGGACATCACTGAACGGAAGCGGATGGCGCACTATATGCTCCAGGCCGAGCGGTTGTCGGCGATGGGGTATATGGCGACGACCCTGGCCCACGAGATTCAGAACCCTCTGCAGGCGATTCAAAATCACCTGGAATTGATCCTGGACTTTGACCTGACGCCGGAGGCCCGCGAGGAGTACCTCCGTTTCTGTTGTCAAGAGATCGAACATCTGACCAGGATCACCGATAGTGTGTTGGACTTTGCCCGATCCTCCAAGAGCGTGCTGCACCAGACTTTTGTGACCGACGTGATCCAGCGGGTCCTGTCCCTGATGAGGAAACAATTGGAACACGCACACGTCTGTGTGACCACTGACATTCCCCCAGACTTGCCCCCCGTCCTCGTCGTACCGGACCAAATCGTGCAGGTGTTGATGAATCTGCTCATCAATGCTATCGAAGCGATGCCCGATGGAGGACACGTAGCAATTGTGGCTCGCGCTATCAGGGATGGTCTGACCCTGACCCTCACCAATGATGGTCCCTCCATCCCGCCTGATCAACTTGCTCACATCTTTGACCCTTTCTACACGACGAAACCGAGAGGCACCGGGCTGGGTCTGTTCGTCAGTCACAACATCATCCAGCAGCACGGGGGGACCATCAGCGTGGAAAACCTGCCTGATGGCGGAGGCGTCGCGTTTAGCATCACGCTGTTCACTGCGCCGGAAGCTAGGTAGGCCTTGCTATGCATATCTCGATTATCGCATCCGATTTCGACGGCACGATTTCCCAGGGAGAACGCCTGGCTCCCAAGGTCAGGCGTGCGCTCCACCATTGGCGTCAGCGGGGACAGTTCACCGTCCTGGTATCGGGACGCCCGTTCGACTTTTTGCACGCTCTCCAAGAACGGGAGCAGGTGTTCGATCTGATCGTCGCCGAGAACGGGGCCGTGCTGTACAACCCTGTCAACGATGCCATGGCTTTGCCCTTTGGTCATGTGCCCGAAGAATTACTCCACACACTGGCTCAGGTGGGCGTCCCGTTGTGGAAGGGTACCGCCATCGCCGGCACGCAGATGCCCTACGATGACGCGGTGTGGGTAGCCAGCCGTGAACTGGGCCTGCCGGTCCACGTCGAGGTCAACCGAAACGAGGTGATGGTACTGCCTCCGGGAGTCAGTAAGGGGGCGGGACTGCTCAACCTGCTGAAGAGTGAAGGGCTTTCGGTCCGCAATCTGGTCGCCTTTGGTGATGCGGAGAACGATCACAGCTTGTTGGAAATAGCAGAGGTCAAGGTGGCCGTGGCCAACGCCATCGACGCCCTCAAAAACTTGGCCGATTACGTCATACCGGAGGAGGGACCAGGGGGCGTAGCGGCCTTCATTGACCATTACCTGTTGGGTGAAGCGGGATTCGATTTTCCGGTGCGTGGCGCTCATCACTTTACCATAGATGCTGCTGCCGAGATCGAGGTGAACGCCTACCAGATGGTAGATCGCAACTTGCTCATCGTTGGCGGGAGTGGCTATGGCAAATCCTGGCTGGCCAGCCGTTTGGCTGGCGGACTGATTGACGGGGGATACCAACTGCTGGGCCTCGATCCAGTTGGGGATTTGAACGCCCTGCGACGACACGCGACCTGTCTATGTCTGGGACGTGAGGAGCTTCCGCCCACCAGCCTGGTTGTAGAACTGCTGGCCGAAACCGATATGAGTCTGGTCGTGGACCTATCTCAAGCGCCGACGCCGGAGGAGAGCGTGCTCTACACCGCCGGTCTGCTGCGGCGTGTGTTGGAGGTGCACCGGCGCTATGGCAAACCCCATTGGCTGGTGATTGACGAGGCTCAGGACCTGCTCGGCGGTCCCCACAATCCGGCCTGGCTGTCTCTACTGCGCGCTTCCCAAGCGCCTGGCGTTTGTCTGGTGACGTGGCAGCCCAGCCGCCTGGATATGACCATCCTCGATGCAATGGACGGTTTCCTCCTGACCCGTCACCAACTGACTCCCGAAGTGGATTGTCTGGCGGATGTGCTGTCCAAGCGCGGCATCGGTGTGACTGGCCTGGGTGAAGAGTTGGGCACGCTGGGTGAGGGGCGGGCCGTGATGTGGGGGGGGGTGGATTCCTCTCAGGACAGTGACCTCCTCGTGCCCTTCAAGTTCAGTATCGGCCCCCGCACCTTTCCAGAAATGCACCGTTTGCATCGCTATCTGGAGGAAAAGGTCGCTCCATCTCGACAATTCTACTTTCACGACGAGGTCGGCCGCACCCCTCCGGCTGGCAACCTGCGTGAAATGATAGACCGCATCCACACCCTGGATCTGCAAGTCATCCAGTTTCATTTCCAGCGCGGTGATTTCGCCCGCTGGGTTCGCGGGGTTCTCCGTGACGAGACGCTGGCTCGCTGGCTGGATCGGCTGCACGCCACCGACCTGACCGGTGAATCGCTGCGCCAGGCCCTGTTGGAGGCCCTGGAACAGCGTCATCACGTGCTGGAGCGCGTATTCTGACCCTCTGCCACAGGGATATTGAGCGGTTAAGGTTCGCAAATGGAAAACGTGAACGAGGACAGGACCCAGAGTCAACTGGTCGAGGAGTTGGCGGAACTGCGCCAACGGATCGCCGAACTGGAGGAGGCAGAGACCCAACGCCACCAGGCAGAGTTGGCCCTGCAACGCCGCAATCGTGAACTGGCTCTGCTCAATTTGGCGGCCCAGGCTATCAATTCCACCCTGGCCCTCGACCAGGTGCTGAGTACTCTTCTGGAAGAGATCCGTCACCTCATGAACGTCGTCGCTTGCTCGGTCTGGCTGATCGTTCCAGAGACGGACGAGTTGGTCTGCTGCCAGGCTGCGGGGCCCCGGAGCGACGTCGTCCGGGGATGGCGGCTCTCCCCTGGACAGGGAATCGCCGGCTGGACGGTGTGCAGCGGGCGGAGCATTGTCGTATCAGACACCCATGCCGACGAGCATTACTTTGCTGGGGTGGATCACGCGACGGGTTTTGCGCTGCGCTCCATCCTCAGTGTTCCACTGCGAGCCAAAGAGACCGCCATCGGTGTGATCCAGGCCGTGGACACGCGAGTAGATTGGTTTGGCCAAGAGGATCTGAATCTGTTGCAAGCCTTGGCGTCCGCTGCTGCTATCGCCATCGAAAATGCCCGGCTCCACGAACAGACCAGGGAATTGGCAGCCTTTAGTGAGAACATTATACAGAGTATGCAGGAGGGCATTCTCCTGGAGGATGCCAGTGGAGAGATTATCTTTGTCAATCCCAGTGGGGCCGCCATATTGGGCTATGCTCCCGACGAGTTGATCGGCCGGCATTGGAGCATCGCAGTGGCTCCCGAATGCGTTGGACAGGTCGAGCAAGAAAGCCGTCAACGGCCGCATGGCGTCCTCAGCCGCTACGAGACGGTTCTGCTCACCCGCACCGGACAGCGTCTGCCCGTCATCGTCAGCGCCCGCCCTCTGTTCGATGGCGACGATTTCAGCGGTGTGTTATCCTTATTCATAGACATCACCGAGTTAAAACGAGCGAAACAGGCGTTGCGAGAGAGCGAGGAAAAGTATCGCCTGCTCGTCGAAAATGCCAGTGAGGCGATCACGCTGGTCAATACCGATGGCTGCTTTTTGATTATGAATAACGCCGCCGCCCAGCGATTGGGTGGAAGGCCCCAGGACTATATCGGCCAAACGATCTGGGACGTCATGCCCCCAGATGCCGCCGAGGAACAGATGACGGCTATCCGCACCACCGTCCAGACGGGGGAGGGCAGTGTCTCCGAATTGAAAATTCCCTTTCAAGATGGCACTCGCTGGTTTCAATCCAGCACCCAGCCGATCAAAAATAGTGCGGGGCAGGTGGTCGCGGTGTTGAACCTCAGCACAGACATCACGGAACACAAGCGGATGGAGCAATACCTGCTCCACACCGAACGATTGGCGGTGATGGGGCGTATCTCGGCGATATTGGCTCACGAGATCAAAAATCCATTGCAGACCATTGGCAGCCACTTGGAGTTGGTGCTGGACTTTGCCCTATCACCCCAGCAGCGCGAGGAATATCTGCGCTTTTGTCAGCAAGAAGTCGAGCACTTGACCGAAATCACCGCCCGGATGCTGGACTCGTCTCGCCCCGTCGAGAGCGAGCCTACCCCCACCCCCATCGCCCAGGTCGTGCAACGTGCCCTCGCTCTGGCCCGTCAACCGCTGCGAGCGGCCCGCGTGCAGGTAGCGACCGAGTTGCCGTATAACTTGCCCCCGGCGCTGATTCTGCCCGACCGGACCGCCCAGGTGCTGCTCAACCTGTTCATCAACGCAGCCGAGGCTATGCCCGATGGAGGAAACGTCCATCTCACCGCTCATGCTGAACAGGAGGACCTGGTGCTCACCTTGACCAACGACGGTCCGGCAATCTCTCCCGATCACGTCGAGCACATTTTCGATCCCTTCTTCACCACCAAGCCGGATAGCGCCGGCTTGGGGTTGTTCATCAGCCATGCCATCATCGAACAGCAGGGAGGGAGCATCCATATGGAAAATTGCGCTGATGGCACAGGTGTCGTTTTTACCATCACGCTGCCCATCGCCTGATTAGACTCCAGCACAAGGGAGAAAATGAGCCAGGAGCACATTCTCATCGTAGAAGATTCGCTCGGCGTGGCGCGGGCGTTGAACCAGGCCCTGAGCCTCACCCAGGGCGGCGGTTATCACGTAGAAGTGTCCGAGTCTGGCGAGGCCGCTCTGGAACGACTGCGTGATACCCCTTTCGACTTGTTGATCTCTGACCTGCGCCTGCCGGGCATCAGCGGCCTGGAATTGTGTGAACAAGCCTGTCAGATTCGTCCCCAGATGCGCCGCGTGCTCATCACGGCTTTCGGTTCCCCCCAGGTTGAAGAGCGCGCTCGCCAGCTCACCGACGCTTACCTGCCCAAGCCATTCCGATTGCACGAGATCATCCGCATCGTGCAGCGCATCCTCGGCGAGTCTGACGAACCGGGACGGGCTGTTGCAACACGGGCTAAAGAGCAACAGATGGAGAAAAAGCCCCCCCAAACGGTGAGCCAGGGCAGAGCCTTGCACACTCACCTCACCATCCTCGCCTGTGGCATTGAGGGGACGTTGAGCAAGGATGGAGTCGTGGATGACGAGACGTGGAAGATGCTCCATCAGGCGAAAGCGGCCGGCCTATCCATCATCCTGGTCACCGGTCAGACGTTGGATGTGCTCACCGCCACTACAGAATATACTCGACTGTGCGAGGCTATCGTGGCGGAGGATGGGGCTGTCGTCTACTTTCCCCGGCGGGACGCGATCGCCCTGCCCTTTGGGCGACTTGCGCCTTCGGTGATCCACCACCTGGAATCCCTGACCATCCCCCTGCAACGTGGCAAGGCGATCATCACCACCCACGTGCCCCACGACATGGCCATTTTGAACGCCCTGCGACAAATCGGAGGGGGAGCGACCGTCGAGTACAACCGGGGCGCCGTGATGGTGCTCCCTCCTGGAGCGACCAAAGGGACCGGGTTATGCTATGCCCTGCAAGAGATGGGATACTCCCCTCACAACGTCGTGGCCTGTGGAGACGCCGAGAACGATCACAGCCTGCTCGAAATGGCGGAACTGGCGGTCGCTGTCTCCAATGCGCACCCCGATATCCAGGCCAGAGCGGACGTGCAGCTTTCCCATCCTGATGGAATGGGCATACGCCTGTTCATCCACGATCTATTGAACGGGCATATCCCGCTTTACCGCTCCCGTCCCAGCCGCCGCCTGTCCTTGGGTCACAGGTTGGATGGGGCCCCGGTCCATGTGGACCCGATTGCCCTGCTGAACAGCAACCTGGGCATCTTTGGCAGCAGCGGCAGTGGCAAATCCTGGCTCTCCGGGCTGTTGGCCGAAGAACTGCTCAAGCAGGGCTACCAAATTTGCATCATAGATCCGGAGGGTGACTACCGCGCGCTGGGCGCCGGACCACACAGTTTGCTGCTGGGAGGGCCAGAGAGACTGCTCCCCCCGGTAGAAGACGTGCTCGGTTTCTTCGAGTGTGGGGATGCCAGCCTGGTGCTGGACCTTTCGATTTACGGTCAAGAGGAGCGGATCGCCTACGCGGCGAGCTTGCTGCGGGCGCTGCATCGGCTGCGCACTCGCCGCGGGCGCCCGCACTGGTTTCTGATTGACGAGGTCCAGAACCTGTGCACCGGGGAAGAGAGTGAACTGCTGGCTCTCCTGCTGACGGCGATGCAATCAGGGGGCCTGGGCCTCGTCAGTTACCGGCCCAGCCTGGTGGCCCCCGCCATCTTGGAAGCGTTGGACCACTGGATGCTGACGAGCTTGCACCTCTCGGAGGACGTGGCAGCGCTGGGCCCCCATCTCTGCAAACAGACTGGCGGTTCCGCAGCCCTCTCCCAACTATCCACCCTGCCGATTGGACAGGCCTATCTCTCCTTCAGCGATGCCAAGCAGCCCCCGGCCTCCACCAGTGGATTCGTGCAATTTCGCGTCGGTTCCCGCACCGTCCCTCACATTCGACATTTGCGCAAATATCTGCAAGCTATCCTGCCGGAACACAAGCGATTCCACTTTCACGATGCATCGGGCTGCTACCTGCATTGCACGGCGGCTAACCTGTGGGAATTCCGTCACAGACTGGAGGATCTGCCCCTCGATTCCGTCCAGTACCATCTGCACCGGGCGGACTTTGAACGCTGGCTGCGGGAGGTGCTCCACGACGACGAGTTAGCCCGCCGCGTGCACAGAGTCAGCCAGTGCGACCTGGCAGGAGCGCCGCTGCGCCAGGCCTTGCTGGATGTCGTGATCGAGCGGTACGAGGAACTCGACACCCTGGCCTAGAGAGCCAGGTGTCCAGTCCCTCGATATCCACGTTGTGCGCTTCGAACCGCGCCAATAGGCGTTTCAATTCCTCGCTCTGTTGGTGGGCTTCCGCG
>Ga0129302_1001391_pt1 | contig 18008 bp, 18 predicted proteins | sample BlaSprsedimmetaG_FD_94476 | JGI IMG/M metagenome (GOLD analysis project Ga0129302, IMG submission 94476) | Hot spring sediment bacterial and archeal communities from California, USA to study Microbial Dark Matter (Phase II) - Blank Spring... | ecosystem: Environmental > Aquatic > Thermal springs...
AGTGACTACAAAAAGAGCATACGGTTTTCGAAGCTATGATCTTTTGGAACTTGCACTATATCAGACCCTTGGCGATCTTCCAGAACCAAAAAGCACCCACAAATTCTGCTGAGGAACCATAAAAGCTTGTCTTCTGGTTCGCCGGATAATTCTTTTCCTAATTTTATTCCGGCCAGTCTTTCATCCTTATCAAGATCACCTACTGCAGCAACCCTGTGTTGGAGTGTTTCTGACTGGAATACCGCAGCACCTGCAGGACAACCTTTATACGACAGACAATCATTAGTGATTATACCAATAGCCGAACCGCCAATTATCGGGACCTTATCCCCCACAACAGACCGCAGTCCTCCAAAAAATCTATCATGATCAAGTGTTCCATGGCAAAAGGCAAACACAAAATCAGGTCTATGGATGTCGCCATTTTTTATTGCATTTTCCGCTACTGTCCTACCCGACTTTCATTTTGCTCCCCTCAGAACAAGCACAAGGGCTCGTTTTTATTGTCAAATCCGTTTTGAGGCATGGTTTAACCGGATAATTCCCTGTAGCTTGCTGCCGGGTAGTTCATTTGTATATTAAAGTGACAGGATTCGGTTTTGGCTGGAGAGTATAGGGATAAGGATGTTTATATGTCAATGAAAAATGTATCGCAAAAAGTAGGCATAGACATAGGTACTAGTTAGTCCCCACCCGGAAATTCCCCTCCCCTGGCGGGGGGTATGAAGGGGAGGGGGAATTTGTTACCTTGACGAGGCATTGGGGCTTCTTTTTACCAAAGTATTCCGTTGAAAAGTGGTATTCAACAACGTTACTTAATTTCCCTTAAACTCTTAACAAAAAAAGCTTCCTATGAAAAGTGTAGGCCTGACACCTTCTTCAATTGTTTGACAAACTATTTCAATCCGGCCAAGTAAATTAGTTCCTGACAAACAGCTCGAAAATCTGGAATCAGTTTATCTATATCTTCTCTATGTGCGTTATATCTGCGACTATGAGCTGATTGATTTCCCACTGTTTTGAGGTTAAGTAGGGCTTTTTTACTATTCCTTCCTAAGTTCCACGAAGTCTCTTGTAGGGTCTTCGTTATGAGATCAGATAAGTAATAGAAATCTCCTGTCACCGGGTCTTTGATCTTGTTTGCATTATGATGTGTTTCAAAGCATTCGATTATCAACGTTTCTATCAGGCGGCGCATCATTACTGCACAGGCATCAAACCACCCCTTTTCATAAGAGCCATTTATCTGAAAAACAACTCTTTCAATGTATCCCCTTGTACCTGCGACAAGGGCATGAGGGAGAATGTTTTGACTGAGAGGCTTAGTTCCTTCGGAGGACGGAACATAGCGGATAGGTGCTTCAGCCTGGATGTTTTTCGCTATTTCTAATGCTTGATGTGCAACTAACTTCATTGTTCATCATTTCTTATAGATATGTTTTGCCATGCTCTCAAAGATTTTGTCTATTTGATCTGGTGTAGCATCGGACGAAATGTGTATTTCCAAGTTAATATTCACGCTTGGGATATTTGGGTGATCCGTAGTCATTGAGGGGGAGAGAAATTCGGTGTGTTTTACTTCTTTTTCTCCCCCTGCTCTCTTCTTTGGGAGCTGTTTCTGCTTCTTAGGGACCTGCTCTTTTATTGCTTTCTTTTCAGGCTTCCCAGAAACGTCGGCTTCGGACAATATGATATAAAACGCCGCCATTCGCCTTACTGCGCTCGTACCACTTCCCGTGTGATTTGCAAACCATCTTTCAACTGCTTCTCTGTCCCCAGATGGATTAGGAACTGCTGCGATCAAATCGTCTGGATAAAGTCTTTCTTTTATCTTTTTGCATACGTCAGCGTACTGAGCATCATCTCTCCAGGTCTTTGCCAAGTCTTGAGTTTTACCTTCTTCGTCGATGAGGCCGATCGTTTTCAAGTAAGGCAGGATATTTGCTCGAGCCGACTTTGGTTGGGTATTTAAGGCTGTGGCCAGCATGGTCTGTTTGAATTTTTCCCGGAGTCCCCACCAGTTGGCCACAGGAAGCATGGGGTAGGACACTTTTTTCCCTTCTGCCATTGTTAAAATCTCCTTATTGAACAGTTAATTGCGTTAAGTAGATTATAACTTACCCGTTCAATCTTGTTTAAATCTTCTCCTGAGGTTTTCCCTTCGAGTCCTCCTTCCCTGTAGATGACTATGTTGCCAGATCAAAAGGCAAATCGCTGATGTCACGTAAACGCCGACCCTCTATCAGTATCATCAGCATATCCATCTGATCCTCGTTTCCTATTTCTGCAATAGACTCCTGCAGTTCAGGTAAGGCAAAATGGTAAACACAATCCAAATCGCCTGTGCCCAAGGCAAGAGAAGAGATACGCGTTGGGAGAGGCTCAGCGGTGACAGCCATGACATGAGGCAAATGCCCCTTTCGATTGCGAATCAGATTCAGAGCTTCAGTTCGGGCATTCTGCCCTCTGTCGCTTCTGAGCGTCCATTTGCATGAGATACTGGCGTGGATGATGGGGCAAGGTCGTTCGAAGTTCGCTTTTCGGAGAGGTGTAAACTTGGCAAGGGGATCTCCTGCCGTCAGTACAATTCTATCCTGGTTAACTTCCTCATCTGAGGCCGGCCATCGACCAATAACAATATCGGGCGTAATAATGTAATCTGTACCCAGCGCAGACGCCAATAGGTTGTCCTGTTCGACTATCTTTTCCAGATTTGCCAGATGCTCGTACTGGTCAAACTCGGAAATTGGCGATTGAGTGGAGTAATACCATTCTCCGGGGCGCAGATGTCCCAGAAGCGCGAAAGCCTGCTCAAGAAAGTCTTTGGTGATTGTCTCGAAAAGTCCTCCCGCCGTTTGCCCCGAAAGCTTTTCGTAGTTTGGAGAACAGCCAAGACGGTTTACGATGCCGTGAGCAATTGCCCTGCTGGCTCTGTTCCCCCTGTCTGCAAAGTTAGGATACCCGGTCTCTCCGTCTCTCTGAAGCCTTATGATTTCTTCACAAACACGCTGATGATACTCTCTGCGTAGCTGCGCAATGCTCATTTTTTCCTCTCCAAATGGGACAACTGGCTCAGGCTTCAGGTTTGCAGAAGCCAATCACATATTCCTCATGCATTCTCTGCTGAATTTGCGACTCCAAGTCGAGTTCAGAGCCGGCCGGCATCATGCGACGATTGCGGTCAAGGTTGCGCACGCCGATCTTAGGAACTCGAAAACCGGTTTGCTGGCCAATTTCAGCCAGACAAGTATGGGTTTCGGTATCCCTGCTTCGCATTACGGAGCTCCCTATAACAACTATTGCCGCTTTGCCAGGCTTTAACACCCGAAACATCTCTTGCAGAGTCCGCGTCATTTCTGAGAAATAGCGGTGTAACACGCGACCCTTCTTCTCGTCTCGATCAGCAATGTCGGCAACTACTTGCCTGGTTCTGGCGGGCAAATCCTCAAAATCAAAATCTGTCACTGCTTCACCGCCAATGTACTCATTTCTCTTCTGTCCAAGCTCATCAATGGGATAACCCATCCACACCAGAGAGAACTTGTGTGCTCGCATATAGTCAATAGCATTGGAAACATAAGGTGGGGAAGTCACAATCAGGTCAACAGATTTATCATCTAGAGGCAAACCCTGCGCATTTCCAGGTGCAATGTACGGCTCGATTCGCTCCGGCTCGGGTTCCAGCAATCCTTTCAAATATGGCTGGATTCGATCTGATTCAGATTCCGGCAATCCACCTAAATTCTGTTCGACTCGCTTCCCAAACTCCCTAAAAGGCGAACGTAATGTTTTAGTTAGAAGTTTGATGCGGCGCGATGAACTGTCAGTAAGTTCACCCCTCAATACGACCTCACCTGTCCTTCCAATTACAACCTTTGCTCGATGGGGTCGGGTGTGCGCCAGATCGAACGCCAAAGAGACCCCACCAGACTTGGTGATAATGATGGCAGAAAAGGCAAGTTCAAAGAAAGCTCTTATTTTCACATCTTCTATTTGCTCTATCTCAGTTATGAGAGCCAATAAGTCTATCTGCGTTTCAGGTGTAAACCAATAATCAATGAAGTCCCGCGTTTTGGGGTCCCAACGGCTCTCCAGCACTTTCTCTAACTCGTTTCGCCGCTCCCTGACCGCGAATTCTGCCCGCTCCGAAATCTCATTGCCGATCTGGGCAACCAGCCTCCCATTCAAAGGTGTAACTTTGGCCCTGGTGAGTATCAAAGCAAGCGGGTCAATATCAAAACCCACCCCATGTCTGCCTGACAAATAGGCTTCAAGCACTGTAGTTCCAGATCCCATCATAGGGTCAAGAACCACATCGCCAGGAGCAGTCAGACCTTCGATGAACTTACGTGGCAACTGCGGAGGAAACTTCGCAGGGAATGAATGGAAGTTATGTGATGCGTACCCACTATCTTGGCTGTGGAAATCCAAGTCCTGAGAAAGAAGGGTGTCCAACTTCTCAAAATAAGACCCGTCGGTCTCCTCAACACCCCGAATTAACCTTTGAGGCTGGTGAATATTCATAGATAATGCACCTTAATTATTCAAACACGACCTTCTGCGACAAGCCCCAGAAAACAATCACCATTTTACCCCACACAAGCACCACGGGCAAGCTGCTCTGCCTAACGTATAGTATACAGATTGTAAGACAGTAAATATAAGCCCATTATTTAATGGACAATAATACCTTATTCTATTTAGTACAATAAAATCTATCCATCCTCTCTCATCCAAGGCGACTGAGTAATAAAGCCCGGAGCCGTTTCCATATTGAACAGTTAACTGCGTTAAATGGGTTATAACTTACCCGTTTCCAATCTTTTTTAGATCTTCTTCTGAAGTTTTCCCTTCGAGTCCTCCTTCCCTGCCTACCGCCGCCCAGGTCATCCGCCTGAGGCAGACACGAAAACGCCGATTTTGCCTGCGGCGGGCCGTGGGCTGGCGGGCAGGCTGTGGTTTGGCGGGGGGGCGTTAAGCGTGCGTACACCCCCACCCCGGCCCTCCCCCTCTGTCCTCGGCCCGCCAGAGGCGGGCGAGGGAGGGGGGATTCCGGGGGTTGGCATTACTTTTTCTTGGCCTTGGGCTTAGCAGCGCTTTTGGCTTTGGTTGTACTTTTAGCCTTGGTTGTTGTCTTTTTAGCGGTTGTTTTAGTAGCCATGCCTTTTCCTCCTTATTTATTGGTGTTATGGGGCTGGCGGCCCCGGCCTTCTAAGGTTAGGGCTAAAGCGTTACCGTTTCCCAAATTGTCATTGCGAACAAAGTAATCTGAGGACGCGATTGCTTCGTCCGCCAGAGACGGACTCGCAATGACAGCTTGGATACTATGCAAAGCCCTCCACTATGCCTGAAGGCGGACCTCCAGGCCACGGCCTGCCACTGCCAGTGGCAGGCCGGAGAGGGATACTATATTTTGAGACCTTCGCTGTAATTCACAGAAGGTCGTATAGTCGTAAGGGGATTCGTCCTGAAAAGAGCGATCGAGGGTACGGCCGGGGTTGAAGTTCTGAAGCTTATAGTCCATAGCCCCACGCAGTTGCTCCGCTAAGCGCAGGATATCTTCAATGGAGTGCAGTCTTGGTAAAATGGTCGTGCGCAACTGGTAAGGTATATTTCCCTTCATGAGGATATGGATACTTTTCCGGATATTTTCCAGACGCGGGATAACACCTGTACACTGCGCATAGGCAAACCTGTTGAGAGGGGCCTTGACATCCATGGCCACATAGTCCACCAGGCCCTCATCCATAAGCCCCTCCAGCATTTCAGGATTCGAGCCGTTGGTATCAAGTTTGGTCTTAAGGCCTTGATTTTTCAGGAGGGCAAAAATCTCCGGAAGATAGGACTGAAGGGTGGGTTCCCCTCCGCTTATACAGACACCATCTACCCAGCCCCGAAGCTGCTTGAGACGCTCCAATATGGATGATAAGTGCCAGGTAGGAAGCCCGTGACCGCCCAACACCAGGTCAGCGTTATGGCAATAAGGACACCTGAAATTACAGCCCGGGAGAAAGAGGACGGCGGTCAGCCGGCCCGGCCAATCGATAAACGAGGTTTCAATAAATCCCTTGATCTTATACGAACAGGTTGACGCAAGCAATTCCGGTTCTCTGGGCCTCCTGAGCAAGGTGATTGCGAATTTCGTTATAGTTAGTCACCGAAGAACAATCATCGAGGACAAGTATCGGGAGATGCTTTCGGGCGGCTTCTACCAGTCCGTGCCAGGCCAGGTGCGACAGGGCCTCGGCATTATCAGGATCTAATTTCTCGATCTCAATGCCCAGGGCCTTCAGGTCGAACGTATTTTTTAATTCCATACAGCGGGTACAATCTGACTTGGTAAAGAGAGTCATACTGAATACCTCCGTTATCCAAATTAGTTATTCGTTATCGGTTATCCGTTATTCGTTTTTGAGCTTTCAGCTTTGAGCTTGCTTGCCTTGAGATTCGAGCTCTCTCGCCTTCAGCTTTCAGCTATCTTACTCCGGTAACGGTCTTTAAGTTCTCCCAGCTTGCCCTTGTTCCAACTGGATACCTTGGTGAAATAACCAGTGATGCGCGTGATACCATCCACGTTCTTTGACCGACAGTAAGGACACGCCTCCTTGAGGCCGCGGCTGGTCTTCCCGCAGTCACGGCAGGAAGTAAACTCAGGAGAAAACGTGATCTGATCATTCTGTGTCCAGCGGAAGACCTTTATGACGAAATCAGCCAGAGCCTTGGGATCAGGATTGGATTCGCCTAGCCAGATATGGGTGAGTGACCCGGCCTCGATGAGCGGATGGAAAAGTCCTTCCGCCCGGACGCGTTCTATTGGATTCATAGGATGGGAGACGTTGAACAGAGTAGAGTTAGTATAGTAAATCTCGCCGTAGGCAAGGTTTCCCTTGATTACCTTCGGTGCAGCCGAAGCATAATAACGCTGATCCAGCTTGGCGAAACGGTAGGCCGTACTCTCAGCCGGTGTCTGCTCCAGAACAAACCGCATATTGTGTTGTTTTGATAGCTTGTCTGCCAGGAGCTTCATATGGGCGATGACTTTGAGGCCGAACCTCGTGGCCGCGGGTGACTGATGGAGCTCTTCGCCCGTATGATACTGGACCATCTCATTGAGTCCCACCATGCCCAGAAGATAGGTGGCCCGCGGCAGACGGAGGTATGGGGAACCGTCCTGATCCATCATCAAAAGGGCCAGGGGGCCGTTTTCACCGTATGCGAGGAGCTTTTCAATAAATGCCTTTTTCTGGCAATGGGCATTTACTGCGAGCTTCATTTTATCGTTGAGAAGCGTGAAGAATTTGGTATCGTCACCGTTCGCCTCATAGGCGATGCGCGGCAGGTTAATGGTCACATTTTGCAGGGCGCAATAACGCATGCGCCACGGCTCACGGGCATCCTCAAGGTCCGTGGCTTCCAGTTTGAAGCTGAGGCGGCAACACTCTGAGATTTTGGCCGTATCGCCCCGGTCGAAGACAAAATACGTATTCCCCATACTTGAGGCCACGTCACAGATATGATGCAGAAACTCCATGTGACCGGGGGTCTGGAAGAATTTCTCCGTAATATGTACCAGAGGTTTGGGGAAGAAAAACGGCCGACCGGCCCCATCACCTTCTTTATAGACGTCAAATATCGTCCAGACAAAACGCTGGGCTGCTTGTTCGTATTCTCCATAGGTCTTACCGGTATATTTCCCCTCCGGACCGATGGCCGGTACGTCCGCAAAGTGCTTGGGGACTTCCCAGTAGAGGTTGATATCCGAGAATATAGCCTGGCCCCCGCGGGCGACAGCCTGCTGAGAAAACTCAAAAACCAGCATCTGGGCTATCTGTTTGACTTCTCTGTCGCTCAGGCCTTCCAGGTAAGGGGCAAAAAAGAGGTTAACCGCATCCCAGCCTATGGCCCCGGCAAAATGGCTCTGGAGAGCGGCGGCAAATTTTACCATGTGCGCCAGGAGTACCTCCGGATGTTTGGCCGGCTTGGCCATAGCCAGGGAGTGGGGCAGGTTCAAGCCGAATTTCTTAATGTATTCCAGCGATTGCCCAGAACAATAAGGGCGGTCGATAAAACCAAGGTCATGCAAATGGATATCACCCTTGAGGTGGGCATCGCTTACTTCAGGGGTAAAGACATGCAGGAGGGCGTACTCTTTCTTAATCCACTCAGCCAGGGTCAAATTGGTGGCCTCTGGACCATGCGGCACGTTGGCATTTTCCTTATTCGGGTGGACGAGGAGCTGGTCAACATCATAAAGCGGGGCCCCAAGGCGGGTGTGCATCCGCCGGGTATCCTCCAGGTTGAGTTCCAGAAGTTTGGCATTTACCAGCTCACGAATAAGAGGCCCGGTCACCATCTTTACATTGGATGAACGAATAAATTCTTCGACCTGGCAACTGATGTTTTCCGCCGTATCTCTATCGATGAACGTCTCCCGGAGAAGGGCATCTACGATGCGTTTGCGGTCCCAGCCCATGATATCTTCCTGGGAGGTACGGACGAAAAGCGCCATATCTGTGGTTTCGTTTACAGCCTCCCTCTCCCGGCTGGTTGAGGCCGATGCGGGTGCCATCTTATTTATCTCTGCGAGAGTGCCCATTTTCCCTTCCCATCTTTTATTTAGTATGTGGGAGATGATAAACGTACCATATATTGTATGTCAACCAAAAAATTTACCTGAGTCATAATTTGCTAATTTCTCGAACATAAAATAAAAGGCCTTCTCTGCACGGCCGGGGTTTGGAATGGAGGCGGGATGCCCACCTCTTTAAAGAATAGTCAATTATTTTATATAGTTATGAGTAAAAGGGGCTGATTATGCTAAAAAACCATAGGACGGGACGCAAGAAAATGCTAAGAAGATGAGAAAGTTTCGGATATAATGGCTACAACCTGTCAGCTTTCAGTTTTCAGCAGACTACGGAGATATATAATCCATGTCCAAAGAGACTAATGCTAAAGAGTTCCCATCACTAATACAAAGGAATGGCTTTTCGAAGATGTCCGCCGCAGGCGGATGTCTTATTGCCTTTGAAGGGATTGACGGTGCTGGTAAAACGACTCAGGCGAAGTTACTTTACGACTATCTTAAAGACCAAGGTCAAAACGTCCTTCTAACCCGGGAACCCACAGATGGTCCTTATGGGCAGAAAATCCGTGAACTCTTTGTGAGCAGACAAAAGGTTACCCCTCAAGAAGAGCTGGATTTATTTATCAATGACCGCAGGCAGCATGTGGAGGAGATCATAAAACCGGCCTTGCATGAGGGCTGGATTGTCATTACCGACCGTTATTATTTTTCTACCATGGCCTACCAGGGGGCGATGGGCTTGTCCGTGCCGGACATTAGACAAAGAAATGAGGAGTTCGCGCCCGTTCCCGACCTGGTCATCCTGCTCATAGCCCGGCCAGGTGAAACCGTCGAACGTATCAAGAATAATCGCAGGGAAAAGCCTAATAATTTCGAAAATAAGGATTACCTGAGGCGAGTACAGGATATATTCTTGAGCCTTAAAGATAGCTTCATATACCGGATTGATGGACATGATGTCATCGATGCCGTCCAGGCCGAGATACAGAAAACGATAAATCAGCTTATCACTGTCCGCACCGCCAAGGGCGGATCTTCGGCCCGCTCTGCTTAAAAAATTGTTGAACTGTCCTCTTGAGGTATAGTAGAAGAACAATTTAGGTAAAAAATCTTCTGTTCCGATGTACTGATTACTATGCGCAGATTTCTCTTTACTATTGGTTACAAAACACTCTCCGCCATTAATCAGATGGGTGACATGGCCATTATGCTTATAAGCGCCCTAAGCTGGGCATTTATACCACCCTTGCGCATACGTAATATCTTCAAGCAAATGGAGTTCATAGGCGTTAAATCAATTTTTATCGTTATACTTACAGGCCTCTTTACCGGTGGGGTTCTGGCCTTACAGAGTTATTATGCCTTCCGCAAATTCGGCGGCGAGTCGCTCCTCGGGGCTACTGTCGCCCTTTCCATGACACGGGAACTGGGTCCGGTTTTAACCGCACTCATGGTTACCGGACGGGCGGGGTCGGCCATAGCCGCGGAGCTAGGGACCATGCGGGTTACGGAACAGATCGATGCCCTGGCGGTTATGGCCATAAATCCGGTCAAATATCTGGTTGTGCCGCGTATCATTGCCGGGATATTGGTCGTCCCGATTCTGACCGTTATCGACGACTTTGTCGGCATTGTGGGGGGATATATAATTGGTGTGGGCCTGCTTAAGATCAACCCCGGCATCTTCATGGCTAAGATGATCGAAATGGTCGAATTATCAGATATCTTTAACGGGCTTTTTAAGTCCGTATGTTTCGGGCTGCTTCTTACGTTAATCGGTTGTTACAAGGGTTACCATACCAGAGGCGGCGCGGAAGGGGTGGGGCGGGCTACCACGGAGGCCGTGGTCGTGTCCTCTGTCAGCATACTGGTTGGAGACTACATACTGACCTCACTGCTCTTCTAAGAAGGCGTCCAAATGATTAAGCTGGTGGATTTACATAAGTCATTCAATAAGCTTAAGGTGCTCGACGGGATCAACCTGGAGATAAATAAGGGAGAGATAATAGTTATTATCGGACGGAGCGGCGGGGGCAAGAGCGTCCTCTTAAAGCATATTATTGGCCTTATCCGGCCGGATGCCGGGCATGTCTTCATCGATGATGTCGATATTACGCAGTTGAAGGAAAAAGATATCTATAAAATCCGGCGCCGTTTTGGTATGCTGTTTCAGGACGCGGCGCTCTTTGACTCCATGACCGTGGGTCAAAATATAGCTTTCCCCCTGGCTGAGCATACCGATCTGAGCAAAAAAGAAATAGCCCAAATAGTTGCCGGCAAGCTGGCCGATGTAGGATTGTCCGGAATTGAGGACAAATATCCTTCAGAGCTTTCCGGGGGTATGAAAAAGCGGGTGGGGTTGGCCCGGGCTATAGCCATGGATCCGGAGATAATTTTGTTTGACGAACCGACTACCGGTCTGGATCCCATAATGACCGCAGCTATAGACGAGCTTATTCTGGGCATACAGAGAAGACTTAACCTGACCTGTGTAGTTATCAGTCACGATATTCAGAGTACGTTTAAGATAGCAAACAAGATAGCCATGCTCTACAAGGGGAAGATTATAGAGACCGGGGACCCGGAGAGCTTCCGTAATTCTGAGAACCCCATCGTCCAGGGATTCCTGCAGGGGATTCCCGAGGACAAAATTATTAGCTCCTGACAAGGAGGACTGCTTATGGATAAAAAAGGTTTTGGTCCAGAGATTAAGGTTGGCATCTTTGTGCTGATAGGTCTGGTAATTTTGGCTTACATGAGCATACGCCTCGGCAAGATTGATCTGGGCAGAGAGAAGGGCTACCATGTATCCGCGGTCTTTGATTCCGTCTCCGGGTTAGTAAAGGACAGTCCGGTGGAAATGGCCGGGATAGAGATCGGGCGGGTTAAAGACGTTACCCTGAAAGATGGTCAGGCCAGGGTGGACATGGTGATTTCGCCCCGAGTAAAGATCAGAAAAGATGCCCAGGCCATGGTCCGCACCAAGGGAGTCCTGGGCGATAAATTCATTGAAATAATGCAAGGGAGAGAAGAGGCTTATATCCCCCCTGAAGGCGCTATTGCCAAAACCGTTTCTGCCGCAGACCTTGACCAGCTTTTGGTCAAGGTGGAACCAGCCCTGGACGATATCCAGTCCGTGGCTGCCGGCCTTAATAAATTTGTGGGTGATAAAGAAAACCAGACAAATTTTAAGGGCCTTATGGCGGATCTGCGCGATGCCTCGGCCTCTTTTAAAAACATATCCGGTGACGTAGAAGCCGGCAAGGGTACGCTAGGCAAGCTGGTCAAAGATGAGACCTTGTATAACAAGGCGGAAAAAACAGTCAGTACTTTAGAAGAGACGGTGGGGACCCTGAGCGAGGTAGCCCAGAAGGTGGAGAGAGGAGAGGGCACACTGGGTAAATTAGTCAACGATGAAACTCTCTATAACAAGGCCAAAGATACCGTGGATACACTGCATAATGTGGCTCAGAAGGTGGATAAAGGCGAAGGCACTCTCGGCAAACTGGTCAATGATCCCAGCCTTTATGATGAGACTAAGAAGGCCGTTAAAAGCGTGACCAAGGCCACTACCGGCATACAGGAGCAGGTGCCTGTAACCGTCCTCGGGACTGTGGTGGGAACGGTGTTGCGTTAGTGGAGTGGGGCAAGGGATTTTTCTTACCTATAGTGCTCATATTCAGCTTGCTTGGCACGGGCTGTGCCGCTTTCAACGGGCAAGGCCGGCGTGACAATTTTTCTCCCCTTTTTTTTAACCAGGCAGGCCAGAAAGAGACAAAACAAGAGGTAGATGCTATTGGCCCTTTCTATAGCGCCTATTCCAATCCAAAGGAAGAAGGGTGGGCCGTAAGACCCCTTCTCTCTTATCATCACGATCGTGAAAAAGAGACTAAAGAGTGGCAATTTCTCTACCCCCTTGGCAAGTACAGGCTCACCCCGGAGGAAAAGTACACCCAGTTCATACCGATTATTTCCGGCCATAAGAACCTCAAGGAAACGCCGGAAGACGGACAAAAAAAAGACTTTGGCTTCTTTCCGGTCTTCTGGGGCAAGACAAAAACGGGTGAGCCCTACGCCGGGCTTTTTCCTATCTACGGCCGGTTCAAAGAGCGGTTTGGAAGGGATGAGATAACCTTTTTCCTCTGGCCTCTCTACTCAACAGCCAGATGGGAGGGCAACAAAAAGACGACCATCCTCTGGCCGATACTTTCCTGGACCAAAGGTGACGAAGAACAGGCCTTCCGCTTGTGGCCGCTTTACGGTTATGAGAAAAAAAGGGGTGAATATGACCGCTCCTTTGTCCTCTGGCCGTTTTTCTTTCACTACAGGGAAGATATGGATACCGATGCGCCAAAGACGAAGTGGATGCTATTCCCGCTTTATATCTCAGAAACATCGGATATAGAAAATAAGAAGATAATCCTCTGGCCATTCTTCAATTATTACCATGACCGGCGTAATGATTACACGCAATGGGATATGCCCTGGCCGCTTATCCAGTACGCAAAGAGCGAAGATTATAATGTCAAAAAATTCTGGCCCATTTTCTCGGAGAAACAAAAGCCGGACAGCTACGAGTTTTCTCTCCTATGGCCGGTTTATGAATACTCTAAGGAGAATATGGAGGAGGACAAGGCAGAAAAGACTACTTATCGTTTTTTAATCATCAACAAGTCGGAAACCACGGTCTGGCCGGAGAAAAAAGAAGAAGAAAGCGTTACAAGGGTCTGGCCGCTCTTTTATCTCAAAAGCCGGCGGGATGGTTCAGCCTTTCTCCATTTTCCGGCCATCATTCCGCTTGAAGACGAGGGATTTGAACGCAATTACGGGCCGATTCTCAGGCTTTATGAGTATGAAAAGGATAAAGAAGGGGGAGAGAAGTCCAAACTCCTTTGGGGAATTTATCGCCATGAGATTAAAGGAGACTGGTCATTGGTGGAGCTCTCGTGCCTCCTTTCCTGGGAATCCGGGGCGAATATGACCAGGGTTACACTGGCCGAGGGCCTGTTTGAGTATCTACGCAAGAAAGCGCATAAGGCCATTAAGCTTTTCTATGTGCCGGATGTGATAACTTGGGGTGAGAAAGAGGTAACGTTGCCGGATTGAAGATGATGCGGTTGTAAAATAAAATCCCTGAGATTTTTAAGTCTCAGGGATTTTATGGTCTTTGGTGCCGAAGGCGGGACTCGAACCCGCACAGGCATGGCCTACCACCCCCTCAAGATGGCGTGTCTACCAAGTTCCACCACTTCGGCAAAGCTCGCATATAACCTTTTATTTAGTCTGGGGCTGTGCTGGCACAGGCAGCTTGGGAACAGCCGGCTGTGTCTGTAACGGCGCCGGGGCCATCGGCGCCGGAGGCGCAGGCGCCGACTGCACACCCTTCATAACCGAGGCGGTTTCGCGATGACTGATTAGATAAGCCAACCCTAGGGAAGTCACCATGAAAATAACTGCCGCTATGGCTGTAAGTTTGCTAAGAAATGTGCCTGGACCGGCGCTCCCAAAAAGCGTCTGGCTTGACCCGCCGAAAACAGCCCCGATATCTGCACCCTTGCCCGTCTGCAAGAGCACGATGGCAATCAGAAACAAACATACCAGGACATGCAACACAACGACTAGCGTGTACATTTTAGACCCTAACGCTCAAATTTAATGATGCGTAAAAAAGAATCGGCCTCAAGTGAAGCTCCCCCAACCAACACACCATCAATATCTGGTTGGGCCATGAGACCGTCCACATTCCCTGCTTTAACGCTCCCACCATACAATATTCTCAAATCTGACGCAATATTTTTCTCAAATAGCCCTTCCAGCAGCGTGCGAATGAAGGAATGCGACTCCTGGGCCTGCTCATTGGTCGCTGTTTTTCCCGTGCCGATAGCCCACACGGGTTCATAGGCAATGACTACCCTGCCCATGTCCGCGCCTCGTATCAGTTTAAGTCCTTCCTTGACCTGCCTTCTGAGGACGGCCAGGGTTTCCCCGGTTTCTCTCTCTTCCAAGGTTTCTCCGATACAGAAAATAGGCTGAAGACTGGCATCCAGGGCAGCCCTTATTTTCCGGGCAATCGTCTCATCCCTCTCCCCAAAAATATGGCGGCGCTCGGAATGCCCGATGATAACATACCGACAGCCGACATCCTTCAACATTGTAGGAGAGACCTCTCCCGTGTAGGCCCCCTCATTCTCCCAGCAGGTATTCTGGGCGGAAAGGGAGATTCCACTGCCATCGAGCGCCCTGGCTGCAGCCGCAAGGGCGGTAAAGGGTGGGGCCACGACTATTTCCCGATCCGAAATCCCGGATGCCCCGGATCTTAGCGCATTAATCAGGGCCATGGCCTCCGGGATGGTTTTATACATCTTCCAGTTACCGGCAACTATGGGTTTACGGGGCATCTGTCAGTCCTCCATATTACGGTTGAAACGCTCCAATGCGGCTACCCCCGGCAGTTTTTTCCCTTCCAGGAGTTCCAGAAAGGCCCCGCCGCCGGTGGATATATAAGAGATATTACTTGTCTCACCGGCCCTGTGCACTGCTACGTCCGTATCCCCACCGCCGACAATGGTCAGGGCATAGGAATTGGCGATAGCCCGCACCATGGACATGGTGCCGCGGCTAAAGGCATCCATCTCAAAAGCCCCCATAGGCCCGTTCCAAATAATGGTTTTGGCATTTTGCAAGGCCTCAGAAAAGAGAGTCCCGGTTGCCGGTCCGATGTCCATTACATACCAGTCAGAGGGTATTTCCTGAACGGTGGTAATTTTCGTCTCTGCCTTGGGATCAGGGCGGTCGGCCACTACGCAGTCAACCGGGAGATAAAGCTTAATCCCTTTTTCTTTGGCCAGCATGAGCAAATGCTTGGCGGTATCCAGGAGGTCGTCTTCTACCTTTGATTTTCCGACATCCCAGTTAATACTTTTCAGGAATGTATTGGCCATGGCCCCGCCGATGATCATCTTATCTACTTTACAGAGTAAATTTTCCAGAGCGGTTAGTTTACCGGATACCTTAGCCCCGCCAATGACCGCTACAAGGGGCCTGGCCGGATCCTCCATGGAACGATGGAAATAGTCCATCTCCGTTTTCATAAGAAAACCGGCCACACATTCCTTGAAATAATCCGTAACACCGACTACCGAGGCATGGGCCCGATGGGTCACGGCAAAGGCATCGTTTACATAGATGTCTGCCAGTTCAGCCAATTGTTTTGCGAATTCAGGATCGTTTTTTTCTTCACCCGGGTGAAATCGTAAGTTTTCGAGAAGTATTATGTCTCCAGGCTGCATTTTGGCAATAAGCGCCTTCACTTTTTCACCTATACAGTCTGGCGCCATGGTTACATCCTTGTGTAATAATCTGGAAAGCCGCTTGGCAACCGGTGTAAGTCGATGCTTTTCTACCACCTGCCCCCCGGGCCGATCCATATGTGAGGTAAGGATGATTTTGGCATGTTCATCTAAGGCGTGATTGATTGTTGGTAAGACACTTCGAATGCGAACGTCATCGGTTATATTACCATGCTCATCTAAGGGGACATTGAAATCCACGCGGATTAAAAGGCGTTTTTCCCGGATATCGACCTCATTTATGTATTTCACGCAAATCTCCTTTTTTATAGTGAATGTCATTTGTCAATAGTCATTTGTCACTGGTAAAAGTGACCAATCTTCCACTCTTAACCAATGACCGATGACTAATGACCAGTGACGTTGCCTATAGTTTATATCGTAGCCTAAAAGGTACTCCCAATGATGGCCACCAGAATTTCATGCCTGGCTACCCGAGATACTTGCCCATGTAAAGGACAAGATCAACCATGCGATAGGAAAAGCCGCTTTCATTATCATACCAGGCGATGACTTTGACCATCCGCCCACCAATAACATTGGTTAAGGGGGCATCCACGATGGCGGAGTAAGGACTACTGGCATAATCTACAGAAACTAAGGGTTCAGTGTTATATGCTAAGATCCCTTTCAGCTTACCCTGTGCTGCTTCTTTAAGGGCACTGTTGATATCTTCTTTTGTAACCTCTTTGGACATCTCGGCGACCAGATCAACCAATGAGACGTCAGGAGTGGGGACCCGTACGGACAGTCCATCCAGCTTTCCTTCAAGTTCTGGAATGACTTTGGCTACAGCTGCGGCCGCACCTGTGGTAGTCGGCACTATAGACATTCCGGCAGCACGGGCCCGGCGTAGATCTTTATGGGAGCCATCGAGAATGCGCTGATCCATGGTATAAGAATGAACCGTAGTCATTAGACCATGTTCAATACCAAAGGCATCGTGGAGTACCTTGGCCACTGGTGCCAGGCAATTGGTGGTACAGGAGGCGTTAGAGATAATGTGGTGTTTGTCCGGTTGATATATTTCTTCATTTACACCCATGACTATTGTTGCATCTACGTTTTTGCCCGGCGCGCCAATTATGACCTTCTGTGCCCCGGCCTGTAAGTGTTTTAGGTTCGATTCCTTATCTCTAAATTTACCCGTAGATTCAAGGACGATATCCACTCCAAGATCACGCCATGGCAGACGGGACAGGTCATCGGTAATACCGGTAATAGCAACCTCTTTGCCGTTGACAGTCAAGGTATGGGCCTTTGCCTCCACAGTGCCACTAAACGGGCCATGTACCGAGTCGTATCTTAGCAGATGGGCCAGGACTGAAGAATCAGCCCGGCTGTTTATAGCTACCACCTCTATGTCTTTCTCTTGCCGTTGGGCAATGACACGCAATAAGAATCGGCCTATTCTACCAAATCCGTTAATGGCTACTTTAATAGGCATATTTTACCCCTTTCGATGTTTACGTGTTGTCAAAAGATTAACCACAGATTCACCCTGTTAAATTTCCCTAAGGAACCCCTATTTAGTTTCCATCCGGAAACTACCCCTAAATTCCCCTCCCCCTCGATGGAGGAGGGACCGGGTGGGGGTGAAAAGCCAAGAATTTCAGTTAATTAAAATTATCGTCCCTCTCACCCCGACCCTCTCCCACCAAGGGAGGGTGATTCGGACGGGAACTATTTAACAGGAGAACCACAGAAAACATAAGAATATCAATAAAAATATTAGAAAACCTGGCTAGTTAAGTCAACACATATCTTCCGTATCCGTTACCTTTTTAAGAAAGTCATACTCCATAATAATTGCGTCTTCCTTGCTATCCGAATAATATCCCGGCCTTCTGCCTACCGGAATGAATCCCGCATCTTTATAAAGAGTTATAGCTGCAATATTGGATGGTCTGACCTCCAGGGTGGCGAACCGTGTACCCGCCGTCCTTCCCATCTTAACCCAAGTTTACCACAAAAATTGATTTTTACCTCAAAATTATCCTAGATTTGACCCGATTGGTTTGATAACCTATTGATATTATTGGATGCGAGTTTTGGAAAGTCATTTGTAGTGA
>Ga0129302_1001398_pt1 | contig 17961 bp, 19 predicted proteins | sample BlaSprsedimmetaG_FD_94476 | JGI IMG/M metagenome (GOLD analysis project Ga0129302, IMG submission 94476) | Hot spring sediment bacterial and archeal communities from California, USA to study Microbial Dark Matter (Phase II) - Blank Spring... | ecosystem: Environmental > Aquatic > Thermal springs...
ATGAGATGGGTCGGGTTCGCGCCCAGCGGCCAGAAGTCCATCATGTCCGTGTTGTGCGCCGCGTCACGCGTCAGGAATGCGGCGCTCAGGCCGTCGGCTAGCAGAACGGTGTCGTCGGCCGTGGCGACCGCGCTGCGCGGCACGTGCCCGTCGTAGGAATCGGTCAGCGGCGCGACAATGCCGAACAGACTGGCCGAATTCGCGGCCAGCACCTCGTCCGTCAACACACCGTAGTCGGCCATGGTGCCAACGGCGCCGGTGCCACTGGAATTGCCGCCGTTACAGCCGGCCAGCCCGAGGCTGGCCGCAAGCACGGCGAGCGACGAAAACGCGAGCAGGCGTTTTCGACCAAATGCATTAAAGCCCATGTGTTCCCCCTGAGGAATTAGCAATAAAGAGAGTGCCGGCAGTCCAGCCGGCCGCAAGCATCCCTGAAGCCGGCTCGACGATAGGGGGAATTTGTTACGCGTAGACGACGGGGAGATTAAATCTTGTTGATGTTTTCATGACGGCGTGACCGGCGCCGCAGTTTCGCGCACCAGTCACGCACCCATGTTCAGATAAGGTGCAGGATCGCGTCCATTTCCACGCCCGCGCCCTTGGGCAGGCTGGCCACGCCGATGGCAGCGCGCGCCGGGTAGGGTTCGGTGAAATACTCGGCCATCACCTGGTTCACCAGCGGGAAGTGGTCGAGGTTGGTGAGGAAGATGTTGAGCTTGGCGATGTCGGCCAGGCTGCCGCCGGCCGCCTCGGCCACGGCCGCGAGGTTGTCGAACACGCGGCGGATCTGGGCGTCCATGTCACCCTCGACCAGTTCCATGGTCTCGGGTATGAGCGGGATCTGACCAGAGAGGTAGACGGTGTTGTCGACCTTGACGGCCTGGGAGTAGGTGCCGATGGCCCTGGGGGCCTTGTCCGTGGAGATGATTTCGCGCGCCATGGGGGCTCCTTGAAAGCGGTCGGGAACAAAGGGCCCGAGGATACCGAATTCGGCCGGTGCTGTAAGCGTCTAGCCGCGCATGCGCCAGATCTTCATCACTGCCGGCGTGTTGCGGATGCTGCGGATGATGCGCGCGAGGTGGCGGCGGTCACGTACCGAGAGCAGAAAGGTGATGGTGGTGGTGGTGGAGTCGCGCTCCTCGAAGGCGACGTTCTCGATGTTGGCGTCCATGCTCGCGATCTTGCTGGCCAGCGTCGCCAGCACGCCGCGCTGGTTTTCCGACTGCACGCGCACCGAAGCGGGAAACTCGCGATCCACCTCGGCGGACCATTCCAGCGGCACCCACTTGTCCGGCTGGCCGCGAAACTCGGCGACGTTGCGGCAGCCCTCGCGGTGGATGACCATGCCGCGGCCGGTGCTCATCACGCCGACGATGGGGTCGCCCGGGATGGGATAGCAGCACTTGGCGAAGCTCACCACCATGCCCTCGGTGCCGCGGATGGCGAGCGGCGTGCGCTTGCCGCCCGCGGCAGGCTCCTCGTCGCCGACCAGGCGGCGCGCGATCAGCGGGGCCATACGGGTACCGAGACCGATGTCCTCGAACAGCCGTTCGACATCGGCGATACCGAACTCCGCCAACAGGGCCTGCACCTGGGCCTCGGGGACCGTATCCAGCGACTGGCCGAGCGGGATCAGGGCCTTCTCCAGCAGGCGGCGCCCCAGTGCCACGGCCTCGTCCTCCTTCATGCTCTTGAGGTGATGGCGGATGTTGGCCCGTGCCTTGCCGGTGACGACGAAACCGAGCCAGGCCGGGTTGGGCCGGGCGTTGGGCGCGGTGATCACCTCCACCGCCTGGCCGCTCTCGAGCTGGGTGGACAGCGGCGCCAGCTGGCGGTCGATCTTGGCGGCCACACAGGAGTTGCCGACGTCCGAATGCACGGCGTAGGCGAAGTCCACCGGCGTGGCGCCGCGCGGCAGCTCCATGATGTCACCCTTGGGCGTAAACACGTAGACCTCGTCGGGGAACAGGTCGACCTTGATGTTCTCGAGAAATTCGATGCTGTCGCCCGCGCTCTGCTGCATCTCCAGCACGGTCTTCATCCACTCGCGGGCGCGGGCCTGGGCGGTGGCGGAGTGGCGGTCGCCGCTCTTGTACAACCAGTGGGCGGCGATGCCGGATTCGGCGACGTGGTCCATCTCCGCGGTGCGGATCTGGATCTCCAGCGGGATGCCATGCGGGCCGAACAGTGTGGTGTGCAGCGACTGGTAGCCGTTGGCCTTGGGGATGGCGATATAGTCCTTGAAGCGCCCGGGCACCGGCTTGTAGAGGTTGTGCATGATGCCGAGGCAGCGGTAGCAGGTATCGACGTCCTCGACGATCATGCGGATGGCGTAGACATCGAACACGTCGGCAAACGCCACCCCCTTCTCGCGCATCTTCTTGTAGATACTGTAGAGGTTCTTTTCGCGGCCGATGACGCGCGCGACCACGCCGGCCTCCTCCAGCCGGTTGACCACCGAGGCCTCGATGCGGTGCAGGACTTCCTTGCGGTGACCGCGGGCGCGCTGTACTGCGAGCTCCAGGATGGCGTAGCGCAGCGGCCAGTAGGCACGAAAGCCAAGTAGCTCCAGCTCGCGGCGCATGGCATTCATGCCCAGGCGCTGGGCGATAGGCGCGTAGATCTCCAAGGTCTCGCGTGCGATGCGACGGCGCTTGTCGGGCCGCAGGGCGCCGACCGTGCGCATGTTGTGCAGGCGGTCGGCGAGCTTGACCATCATGACGCGCACGTCGCGCACCATGGCCAGCATCATCTTGCGGAAGTTCTCGGCCTGGGCCTCGGCCTTGGACTCGAAGTGCAGGTGGGTCAGCTTGCTGACACCGTCCACCAGCTCGGCGACCTCAGCGCCGAACTCGCGCTCGAGCTGTTCCTTGGCAGTAGCCGTGTCCTCGATGACGTCGTGCAGGATCGCCGCCATGAGGCTGTGGTGATCCATGCGCATCTCGGCCAGGGTCTTGGCCACGGCGATGGGATGATAGATGTAGGGCTCGCCGGACTGGCGCATCTGCCCTTCGTGGGCCTCGGCGCCGAACAGGTAGGCGCGATAGACCTCACTGATCTGGTCGGGATCGAGGTAGGTCTCGAGTATCGAGCACAGGTCGCTGACCAGAAACCGCGTGGTGTCCTTGGGGTTCTGGGGACTCAGGAAACCGCTGGGCGCGCTCTCGGCCATGGAGGAACGGGCGGGCCTTTAGATCTCGGCCCGCACCTCGTCTTCGCTCACGCCGTGCTCGACGGGCACGTGCTCACGGGCATCGACCTCGTCCAGTACACTCTTGCCGATCAGCCCCTCGGCGATCTCGCGCAGGGCGATGACGGTGGGCTTGTCGTTTTCCAGTTCCACGTGCGGCTGGTGCCCCATGGCGACCTGGCGGGCGCGCTTGCTGGCGATCAGCACGAGCTCGAAACGGTTTTCGACGTTCTCGAGGCAGTCTTCGACGGTAATACGGGCCATTGGCTTACTCCTGAAATACGGGCCGTTTCAATACGGCGAACCTTTGATTCTATAGGATGCGGGCGGGTTCAGGCCAGCAATCCCCGCAGCAGGGCCTCGTGCTCCGCCTGCTGGCGCGCGAGCCGCTGACGGTTGGCGACGAAGATCGCCTGCAACTCGCCCAGCGCCTCCTCGAAGACCTCATTAATGACGAGGTAATCGAACTCGGGATAGTGCGACATCTCGTTGACGGCATCGCGCATGCGCCGGGCGATCACCTCGTCACCGTCCTGCCCGCGCCCGCGCAGGCGGCGCTCCAGCTCCTCGCGCGAGGGCGGGAGGATAAAGATGCTCTCGCAGGCTGGCATCAGGCGGCGTACCTGTTGCGCGCCCTGCCAGTCGATCTCGAGGATCACGTCCTGGCCGGCCCGAAGCTGGTCCTCGACGGCCTGCTGCGAGGTGCCGTAGAAGTTGTCGAACACCTGGGCGTGTTCCAGGAAGTCGCCGGCCTCGACCATCGCCATGAAGCGCTCGCGGCTGACGAAGTGGTAGTGCACCCCGTCCGCCTCGCCCGGGCGCATGGCGCGCGTGGTGTGCGAGACCGAGGCGGCGACCCCGTCGAGCCGCTCGACGAGCGCCCGCACGAGGCTGGTCTTGCCCGCCCCGGACGGCGCGGAGATCACGTAAAGCGTACCCTTACTCACGGCTAACTCACTGATTTTTGGGAATGCTTCCGAGTCTACCCCGGATTGACCCCGGGGAAAACCGGCGGTGAAAATGACAAAGGCCACCCGCTGGGTGGCCTTTGGAATTGGTCGGGCATGCAGGATTTGAACCTGCGACCCCTTCGTCCCGAACGAAGTGCGCTACCAGGCTGCGCTAATGCCCGTGATCAGTGGCTGCGGCTGACGGAAAACTCCGCCAGGGCGACCAGGGCCTCCCTGAAGGGTGAATCCGGCAGGGAAGCCAGTCGCGAGATGGCCTGATCGGCCTCGACTCGCGCAGACGCGGCAGTGTACTCGATTGCCCCCGTCGATTCAATGGCCGCCATGACCTCGCCGATGCGCTCGCGCCCGCCCTGCTCGATGGCCTCGCGCACCACGCGGGCCTGCTCCGGGGTGCCCTGGCGCATGGCGTAGATCAGCGGCAGGGTCGGCTTGCCCTCGGCCAGATCATCGCCCACGTTCTTGCCCATCTCCTCGGCCGACGCCGAATAATCGAGCACGTCGTCGATGAGCTGGAAGGCCGTGCCCAGATGCATGCCATAGGCCGCCACGTCGTCCTCCACGGCTTCCGGCTGGCCGGCGAGCACGGCCCCGAGGCGGCAGGCCGCCTCGAACAGCTTGGCGGTCTTGGAGTGAATGACCTCCAGGTAACGCGCCTCGGTAGTGTCGGCATCGTGGCAATTGAGCAGCTGCAGCACCTCGCCCTCGGCAATGGTGCAGGTCGTGCTCGACATGATCTCCATGACGCGCATGGAATCGACGGCCACCATCATCTCGAAGGAACGCGAGTAGAGAAAGTCGCCCACCAGCACGGCCGCAGCATTGCCCCACACGGCGTTTGCGGTATCCTTGCCGCGTCGCAGGTCGGACTCGTCGACCACGTCGTCGTGCAGCAGCGTGGCGGTGTGTATGAACTCGACGATGGCGGCGATATCCACGTGACGATCGCCGTCGTAGCCGCAGGCGCGCGCGGCCAGCAGCGCGAGCTGCGGACGCAGGCGTTTGCCACCGCTATTAATAATGTATTGGCCGAGCTGGTTGATCAGGACGACGTCGGACTGCAATCGCCGCTCGATCAGCGCGTTGACCGCCTGCATGTCGTCGGCGATCAGGGCCTGGATCTGGCTCAGTTCCATCGGGGCTGCCGGTTTCAAGGTCTGCGCATGCTAGGAAGCGCCCCGCGGGGTGTCAAGGGCTGTGTCGGGTCCCGTGCCGGGCCCGGATGCTGGCGGCTCCCCGCGCGGGGTCACACAGGGTTTGACGTCGGGCCCGTCTACCGTTAGAATTCCGCCTCTTTTTCAAGCACCGTTTCCGGAGTAGTACCATGTACGCCGTTATCGCCACGGGTGGTAAGCAGTATCGAGTCGCTGAAGGCGACGTGATCCGCGTTGAAAAGCTCAGCGCCGAAGCCGGTTCGTCGGTTGATTTCGACAAGGTCCTCCTGGTCGGCGAAGGCGACAGCGTCAAGGTTGGCGCGCCGTTCGTCGATGGCGGCAAGGTCTCCGCGACCATCAAGGCGCACGGCCGCGGCAAGAAGGTCGAAATCGTCAAGTTCCGTCGCCGCAAGCATCACCGCAAGCAGATGGGACATCGTCAGGATTACACCGAAGTGCAGATCACCGGCATTTCGGGCTAAGAACGCAGTCGAGGTAGTACACAATGGCTCACAAAAAGGCAGGCGGCTCTACACGTAACGGTCGCGATTCCATTTCCAAGCGCCTCGGCGTGAAGCGCTTCGGTGGCCAGCTCGTCAGCGCCGGCAGCATCATCGTGCGCCAGCGCGGCACCAAGGTTCACCCGGGCGTGAACGTGGGCTGCGGCAAGGACCACACCCTGTTCGCCAAGGCCGACGGCAAGGTCGTCTTCGAGGTGAAGGGTCCGCTGAAACGCAAGTTCGTCAGCATTCAGCCGGTCTGAGCGCGGTCTCGGCCCCGCCAGCGAAAAGCCCCGCGATGCGGGGCTTTTTTCGTTGGCCCGCGGTAAACTCACGGTTTCAAGCACTCAAACCCATTGCCACCGAAGCATTGCCATGAAATTCGTCGATGAAGCAGTCATCAAGGTCAAGGCCGGCGACGGCGGCAACGGCTGCGTCAGCTTCCGTCGCGAGAAGTACATCCCCTTCGGCGGCCCCGACGGCGGCGATGGCGGTGACGGCGGCAGCGTCTACCTGGTTGGCGACTCCGACCTCAACACCCTGATCGATTTCCGCCACGAGCGCTACTACGAGGCCGAGCGCGGCCAGAACGGCCAGGGCCGCAACATGACCGGCAAGGCCGGCAACGACAAGTTCGTGCCCGTGCCGCTTGGCACCCTGGTCTACGATCGCGACACCGACGAGCTCATCGGCGACATCACCGAGGCCGGTCAGCGCCTGCTGGTGGCCCAGGGCGGCTTCCATGGCCTGGGCAACACGCGCTACAAGAGCTCCACCAACCGCGCTCCGCGCCAATCCAAGCCCGGCACCCCGGGCGAGCGCCGCGAGCTGCGCTTGGAGCTGAAGCTGCTGGCCGACGTCGGCCTGCTGGGTATGCCCAACGCCGGCAAGTCCACCTTCATCAGCGCGGTCTCCGCGGCCCGGCCCAAGATCGCCGACTACCCCTTCACCACGCTCTATCCCAACCTCGGCGTGGTGAAGCTCGGCGCGGGCGAGAGCTTCGTCATCGCCGACGTGCCCGGGCTCATCGAGGGTGCGGCCGAGGGCCTGGGCCTGGGCATCCAGTTCCTCAAGCACCTGCAGCGCACCCGCCTGCTGCTGCACCTGGTCGACATCGCCCCGCTGGACCCGGATGCCGACCCGGCCGAGGAGGTCCGCATCATCGCCGACGAGCTGGTCAAGTTCAGCCCCGAGCTGGCGGGCCGCGAGCGCTGGCTGGTGATCAACAAGATCGACCTGCTGCCCGAGGACGAGCGTGATGCGCGCTGCCAGGCGCTCGTCGACGCACTGGCCTGGGACGGCCCGGTGTTCCGCGTCTCGGCGGCCACGCACGAGGGCACGCAGGATCTCGTCAACCACATCCACCGGTACCTGAAGGCGCATGACGAAGAACAGGACAACGCTGGGTAGCGCGCAGCGCTGGGTGATCAAGATCGGCAGCTCGCTGATCACCAACGATGGCCGCGGGCTGGACCATGCCGCCATCGCCACCTGGGCCGAGCAGATCGCGCGCCTGCGCGAGGCTGGCAAGCAGATCGTGCTGGTCTCCTCCGGCGCCGTGGCCGAGGGCATGAGCCGCATGGGCTGGAAGCGCCGCCCCCATGCGCTGCACGAGCTGCAGGCCGCCGCGGCCATCGGCCAGATGGGCCTGGTGCAGGCCTACGAACACCACTTCAAGGGCCACGGCCTGCACGCCGCCCAGGTGCTGCTCACCCACGAGGACCTGGCGGACCGGCGCCGCTACCTCAACGCCCGCAGCACCCTGCAGACCCTGCTGGGGCTGGGCGTGATCCCGGTGGTGAACGAGAACGATACGGTGGCCACCGACGAGATCCGCTTCGGTGACAATGACACGCTGGGCGCGCTGGTGGCCAACCTGGTGGTGGCCGACGTGCTGGTGATCCTCACCGACCAGCAGGGCGTCTACGACCGCGATCCGCGCCAGCACAGCGATGCCGAACTCATCCACGAGGCCGCCGCGGAAGACCCGCGCCTGCTGGAGGTGGCCGGCCCCTCCGGTACGCTGATCGGCAGCGGCGGCATGACCACCAAGATCACCGCCGCCCGCCGCGCCGCCCGCTCGGGCGCCGCTACCCTCATCGCCTCCGGCCGCGAGCCCGGCGTGCTCATGCGCCTGGCCGAGGGCGAACGCCTGGGCACCCTGCTCACCCCCGGCCAGGAGCCCCTGGCCGCCCGCAAGCAGTGGCTCGCCAGCCACATGCGCGCCAAGGGGCGCCTGCAGCTCGACGCGGGGGCCAGCCGCGTCATCCGCGAGTCGGGCCGCTCCCTGCTGCCCGTGGGCGTGAAGTCCGTGGACGGGCAGTTCGCCCGCGGAGACGTCGTCGGCCTGATCGACGACCAGGGCCACGAGATCGCGCGTGGCCTGGTGAACTACTCGGCCGACGAGGCCCGCAAGATCATCGGCAGACCCAGCGAGGCCATCGAGGTGCTACTGGGCTACGTGGACGAACCGGAACTGGTGCACCGGGACAACCTGGTGCTGGTGTAGGGGGATGAGGGATGAGGTGTGAGGTGGATTTTGCGTCTAACGCCTGACGCCCCCCTCGCGCGCACAAAAAAGCCGGCCCTGGGCCGGCTTTTTTCGCGCGCTGCAGACGGGGACTCAGTCCATCGCCTTGATGGCAGCGTTCATGCGGCTCTTGTGACGCGCGGCCTTGTTCTTGTGCATCAGGCCCTTGGTCACGCCGGCATCCATCATCGGCACGGCTTCCTTGTAGGCGGCCTGCGCGTTGGTCTTGTCACCCGCGGCAATCGCGTTGACGACCTTCTTCATGTAGGTGCGCATGCGCGAGCGCAGGGCCACGTTGTGTTCGCGACGCTTTTCGGCCTGACGGGCGCGCTTGCGGGCGGAAGCTGAATTGGCCAAGGTACTCTCCTGAAAAATTCGGTGTAAAGCCTGAAGGCCGCGTAGTCTGCCCGTTTCGACCACGGATGTCAACGCCCGGTCGACTACCGACACGCGGCTTTGCGGGGCGCCCCGGATTCCGGTAAAACCCCCCTGAACCGGCCATATTATGCCACGGAGACCACCCTGAGCAGCAAACTCTTCCGTTCCGGCGCGATCGTGAGCGCCATGACCCTGATCTCGCGCCTGTTCGGCTACCTGCGCGATGCGGTGATCGCGGTCATCTTCGGCGCCTCGGGGGCCACGGACGCCTTCGTCGTGGCCTTTCGCATCCCCAACCTGCTGCGGCGCCTGTTCGCCGAAGGCGCCTTCTCGCTCGCCTTCGTGCCCGTGCTCTCCGAATACAAGGAGCGCCGTAGCCGGGAGGACATGCAGGCGCTGATCGACCATGTCGCCGGGGCCCTGACGCTGATCCTGTTCCTGGTCACGGCCGTGGGCATCCTGGCCGCCCCCTGGATCATCAACGTCTTCGCCGCGGGCTTTCACTTCGAGGACAAGCCCGAACAGCATGCGCTGGCCACCGAGATGCTGCGCATCACCTTCCCCTACATCCTCTTCATCTCGCTGACAGCCTTTGCCGGCGGGATACTCAACAGCTTCGGTCGCTTCGCCATACCAGCCTTTACGCCGGTATTCCTCAACCTGGCACTGATCGCCTGTGCCCTGTGGCTGGCCCCGCTCATGGCCGACCCCATCACGGCGCTGGCCTGGGGGGTGTTCATCGCGGGGGTGCTGCAACTGGCCTTCCAGCTCCCGTTCCTCTGGCGCCTGGGGCTGGCCCCCCGCCCGCGGGTCGACTTCCGTTTCGAGGGGGTGCGGCGCATCCTCCGGCTGATGCTGCCCACCCTGTTTGGCTCCTCGGTGGCGCAGGTGAATCTGCTCATCAATACCACCATCGCCTCGTTCTTCGTCACCGGCAGCCTCACCTGGCTGTACCTGTCGGACCGCTTCGTGGAGCTGCCCCTGGCCCTGATCGGCGTGGCCATCGGCACCGTGATCCTGCCCAGGCTCTCCCAGCAGCACGCGGCGGAGAGCGCGGACGGCTTCAACGGCACCCTGGACTGGGCCCTGCGCCTGGGCGTGCTGGTCTGCATCCCGGCCATGGCGGGCCTGATCGTGCTGGCCGCCCCCATCCTGTTCACACTCATCCAGTATGGCCAGTTCACGCGCCTGGATGTGGACATGGCGGCGCTCAGCCTCATGACCTACGCCGCCGGCCTGCCGGCGTTCATCCTGGTCAAGCTCCTGGCGCCCGGCTTTTATTCGCGCCAGGACACGGCCACGCCGGTGAAGATCGGCATCACGGCGATGTTCGCCAACATGGCCTTCAATGCCCTGATCCTCACGCCCTGGCTGCTCACGGACACGCCGGCGCCGCACGCCGGCCTGGCCCTGGCGACGGCCCTGGCGGGCTTCGTCAACGCCGGGCTGCTGTACGTCAATCTGCGCCGGCACGGCATCTACCGGCCGCGGCCCGGCTGGCTCGCCACCTGGTCGCGCACGCTGGCCGCCACGGCGGCGATGGCGGCGGTACTGCTCGCGCTCAACCCGGCAGCCGACCAGTGGGAGCACATGGGCGGGGCCTTGCGCGCGGCCTGGCTCGCCGGCCTGATCGCCGCCGGTGCGCTCAGCTACGCCGCGGTGCTGGTGGCACTCGGCCTGCGCCCGGCGGACCTGACCCGCGACTGACGGCGCAAAGCCACGTATAATCGGCCTTTTTCCGCGCTGGCCACTGGCCGCGCCCAGCCTGACTGCCCATGGAACTGATACGCGGCCTGCACAATCTGCGCGAGCGTCATCGCGGTTGCGTCGCCACCATCGGCAACTTCGACGGCGTGCACCTCGGCCACCAGGCCGTGCTCGGACAACTGGCGGAAAAGGCCGACGCGCTCGGCCTGCCGTCCACGGTGATCACCTTCGAGCCGCTACCGCACGAGTATTTCCTGGGCGATCAGGCCCCGGCGCGGCTGACGCGGTTTCGCGAAAAGGTGCAGGCGCTGCGGCGTTTCTCGGTAGACCGGCTGATGTGCCTGCGCTTTGACGCCGCCCTCGCCGCGATGCCGGCGCAGGACTTCATCGAGCGGGTGCTGGTCGACGGCCTGGGCGTGAAGTACCTGGTGGTGGGCGACGATTTCCGCTTCGGCCAGGGCCGCGCGGGCGACTTCGCCATGCTCCAGGCCGCTGGACAGGCGCGCGGCTTTCAGGTGGTGAACATGCACACCTTCCGCATCGGCGCGGCGCGGGTGAGCAGCACGCGCATCCGCGAGGCCCTGGAGGCGGGCGACATGGCCGCGGCCGAGCAGCTGCTCGGCCGCCCCTTCCGCCTCTGCGGGCGGGTGGCGCACGGCGACAAGCGCGGTCGCAGCATCGGCTTTCCGACCGCGAACCTGAAGCTCGAGCGCCAGATCTCGCCGGTGCGCGGCGTGTTCGCGGTGGAGCTGTTCGGTGTGGCGGGCGAGCCGCTGCCCGGCGTGGCCAACGTGGGCCGGCGGCCGACCGTGGAGGGGGTGGAGAACCGCCTGGAGGTGCACCTGCTGGATTTCGACGGCGACCTCTACGGCCGCCACGTGCAGGTCGACCTGTTACACCGGCTGCGCGACGAACAGCGCTTCGCGTCGCTGGACGCCCTGATCGAACAGATCGGCCGCGACGCCGAGGCCGCGCGCGCCTTTTTCGCCAACAAGTATTCCGACCAGGCCTAACGCTTAAAAACGGGATTTGATGTGACCGACTACAAGCACACGCTCAACCTGCCCGACACCGAATTTCCCATGCGCGGCAACCTGGCCAAGCGCGAGCCCGACATGCTCGCGGCCTGGGATGAGGCGAAACGCTACCAGCAGATCCGCGAGATCAGCGCCGGGCGGCCGAAGTTCATCCTGCACGACGGCCCGCCCTACGCCAATGGCGACATCCACATCGGCCACGCGGTGAACAAGGTCCTGAAGGACATCATCGTCAAGAGCAAGACGCTGGCCGGCTTCGACGCCCCCTACGTGCCGGGCTGGGACTGCCACGGCCTGCCCATCGAGCTGCAGGTGGAGAAGGGCATCGGCAAGGCCGGCGTCAAGGTCGACGCGAAGGCCTTCCGCGACAACTGCCGTGCCTATGCCGCCGAGCAGGTGGCCGGCCAGAAGCGCGACTTTCGCCGGCTGGGTGTGCTGGGCGACTGGGAGCGCCCGTACCTCACCATGGACTACGCCTTCGAGGCGAACATCATCCGCACCCTGGGGCGCATCATCGACAACGGCCACCTGCACAAGGGCGAGAAGCCCGTGCACTGGTGCGTGGACTGCGGTTCGGCCCTGGCCGAGGCGGAAGTGGAGTACGAGGACAAGACCTCCTTCCAGATCGACGTGCGCTTCGAGGCCGTCGATCCCGATGCCATTGCTGCCCGCTTCCAGGATGCGAAGGGCACGGGCCCGGTCTCCATCGTCATCTGGACCACCACCCCCTGGACCCTGCCGGCCAACCAGGCCGTGGCCCTGCATCCGGAACTCGAGTACCTGCTGCTGCAGGCCGGTGACGAGCGCCTGGTGCTGGCCGCCGAACTGAAGGATGCCGCGCTCGCGCGCTTCGGCCTCGAAGTGGACGTCACCGAGCTCGGCCGCTGCCGCGGCGCGGACCTCGAACACCTGCCGCTCAAGCACCCCTTCTACGACCGCCAGGTGCCGGTGATCCTCGGCGAGCACGTCACCACCGAGAGTGGTACCGGCGCCGTGCACACTGCGCCCGGCCACGGCCAGGACGACTACATCGTCGGCCGCCGCTACGGCCTGCCGGTGGAGAACCCGGTGGGCGGCGACGGCTGCTTCCTGCCGGACACGCCGCTGTTTGCCGGCGAATCGGTGCACAAGGTCAACGGGCATGTCATCGAGGTGCTGCGCGAACACGGCACGCTGGTGGCCGACGGCAAGCTGCGCCACAGCTACCCGCACTGCTGGCGCCACAAGACCCCGATCATCTTCCGCGCCACGCCGCAGTGGTTCATCAGCATGAACCAGAACGGCCTGCGCGACGGCGCCGTCGAGGCCATCGGCAACGTCGCGTGGATGCCGGACTGGGGCCAGGCCCGCATCCGCGGCATGGTGGAGAACCGTCCCGACTGGTGCATCTCGCGTCAGCGCACCTGGGGCGTGCCCATCGCCCTGTTCGTGCACAGGCAGACGGGCGAGCTGCACCCCAACACCCACGAACTCATCGAGGAAGTCGCCCGTCGCGTGGAGACGGCCGGCATCGACGCCTGGTTCGCGCTGGAGCCCGAGGAGCTGCTCGGCGCCGAGGCCGGCGACTACGACAAGGTCACCGACACCCTGGACGTGTGGTTCGACTCCGGCGTGACACACGCCTGCGTGCTCGACCCGCGCGAGGAGCTGCAAAGCCCCGCCGACCTGTACCTGGAAGGCTCCGACCAGCACCGCGGCTGGTTCCAGTCCTCCCTGCTCACCTCGGTGGCCGTGCACGGCCGTGCGCCCTACCGGCAGGTGCTCACCCACGGCTTCACGGTGGACGCCAAGGGCCAGAAGATGTCCAAGTCAAAGGGCAACGTGGTGGCCCCGCAGAAGGTGGTCAACAGCCTGGGCGCCGACATCCTGCGCCTGTGGGTGTCGAGCTGTGACTACTCGCGCGAGATGACCGTCTCCGACGAGATCCTCAAGCGCACCGCCGACGCCTACCGCCGCATCCGCAATACCGCGCGCTTCCTGCTGGCCAACCTCAACGGCTTCGAGCCGTCCGAACACATGGTGGCACCCGAGGACATGCTGGCGCTGGATCGCTGGGCAGTGGATCAGGCCCATCGGCTGCAGGCGACGCTCGCCCGCGCCTACGAGGAATACGCCTTCCACACGATCTACCAGGAGATCCACAACTTCTGCTCGGTGGAACTCGGCAGCTTCTACCTCGACATCATCAAGGACCGCCAGTACACCACGCAAAAGGACAGCATTGCGCGGCGTTCGGCGCAGACCGCGATGTACCACGTGATCGAGGCGCTCACCCGCTGGATCGCCCCGGTGCTGAGCTTCACCGCCGAGGAGATCTGGCCACTGATCCCGGGCGAGCACGGCGAGTCCGTGTTCTTCGAGACCTGGTATGACGGCCTGTTCGCTCTGGACGCCGATGAGCCCATGAACGCCGACTACTGGGCGCAGGTGATCGAACTGCGCGAGGGCATCAACCGGGAGCTGGAGCGGGTGCGCGCCGACGGTGGCATCGGCTCGGCCCTCGAGGCAGAGATCGACCTCTATGTCGACGATGACGCAACCATCGCGGGCCTGCTGGCGATGCTCGAAGATGAACTGCGCTTCGTGTTCATCACCTCCTACGCCCGCCGCCACGCGGCTGCCGAACGCCCGGTGGACGCCGTGGGGGTGAAGCTCAGGAACGGCGAGACCGTATGGGTGACGGTGGCCAAGAGCGCGCACGCCAAGTGCAGCCGCTGCTGGCACCACCGCGAGGACGTGGGCGCGAACGCCGAACACCCCGAGCTCTGCGGCCGCTGTGTGAGCAACGTCGCCGGCGGCGGCGAACAGCGCAGCTTCGCCTGAGGGACCGATGATGCTTCGCTGGCTCTGGCTGTCGGTAGCGGTGATCGTGGTCGACCAGTCGACCAAGCTCTATGCCGAAAACGCACTCACACAGTACGCACCCAAGTCGGTGCTGCCGTTCTTCAATTTCAGCCTCGCCTACAACGAGGGCGCGGCCTTCAGCTTCCTGGCGGATGCCGGCGGCTGGCAGCGCTGGTTCTTCGTCGCGCTGGCCCTGGGGATCGGCGCGCTCATCGTCCACTGGCTGTGGCGCCTGCCGCGGGACGAGAAGATGGTCGCGGCAGGACTGTCGCTGATCCTCGGCGGGGCGATCGGCAACCTGATCGACCGGCTGTGGCACGGTCACGTCATCGACTTCATCGACCTCTACTACGGCCGCTACCACTGGCCGGCCTTCAACATCGCCGACTCGGCCATCACCATCGGCGCTGGCCTGCTCATCGCCCAGGCGCTGTTCTTCTCGCGAGAAAGGCGCGACTGAACCCGTAGCCGGCCTTGTACGCAGGCTGCAGTCGCGGCTGAGGGCGGCGGGTCGCACGGCCCGGTCCACGGCGCCCGCAGGATGACCCCAGCGGGCGCATCCCGCCCGGCCAGCGCGTGGTCGAGCGCTTCCCGGTACTGGACCTCGGGCACCGGCCCAAGATCAGTCCGGCCGGCTGGCGGCTCACGCTCAAGGGCGCGGTGGAACGTCCGCAACGCATCGACCGGACGCAGCTCAACACGCTGCCCATGGTGGACATCACCTGCGACATCCACTGCGTCACCCGCTGGACGCGGCTCGACGTGCCCTGGCGGGGCGTGCGCCTGCGCGACGTGCTGGCCCTGGCCGGGCCGAGACCGGAGGCCCGCCACGCCCTGCTGCACGGCATGGACGGCTACAGCGCCAACCTGCCGCTGGAGCTGCTGATGGCGGACGATACCCTGCTCGCCATCGCCGCGGACGGCAAACCGCTCGGCACCGAGCACGGCGGCCCGGTGCGCGCCCTGGTGCCGAGCCGCTATTTCTGGAAGAGTAGCAAGTGGCTGGTCGCGATCAGCCTGCATGCAGATGACGAGCCCGGGTTCTGGGAGACCCGCGGCTATCACAACGAAGGTGACCCCTTCAGGGAACAGCGCTATGCCGGATCCAAGACCTGAGATCGGCCCGGGCAGCCGGGTCACCCTGCACTACACCGTCATGCTGGAGACCGGCCTGGTGGTGGACAGCACCGACGGCGACGCCCCGCTCGAATTCACCCTGGGCGACGGCACCTTCATCCAGGGCCTCGAGCTCGCCCTCATGGGCCTGCGGGCCGGCGACACCCAGACCCTGCGCATCGGCCCCGAGAGCGCCTTCGGCTTTCACGACCCGGAAGGCATCCAGGAACTCACCCGCACAGACTTCCCCGGTGACATGACCCCAGAGGTCGGGCAGATCATCGGCTTCACCACGCCGGCCGGCGATGAGATCCTGGCCGCCGTGAAGGAGGTCGACGGCGAGCGCATCGTCATGGACTTCAACCACCCGCTGGCCGGCCACGAGATCACCTTCAGCGTAAAGATCCTTGACGTGCTGCCGGGGGCGTAGGTCCCTGGCCACAGGGTAAAAATGGCACCGTAGGAGCGCTGCAAGGCGCGATCAAGGGGTATCAATCATTGCCAATCGCGCCTTGCAGCGCTCCTACGGCACCATGGCCGGCGAATCCCACTTGCCGAATACCCATGAATCCAACCCGGGAACAGTTGCCCACCCCCGACAAACCCCCTAAGCTTCCGCCCATGCAGGTACTCCTCGCCAATCCCCGCGGCTTCTGCGCCGGCGTCGACCGCGCCATCGACATCGTCGAACGCGCGCTCGAGCTGTTCGGCGCGCCGATCTACGTGCGCCACGAGGTGGTGCACAACAAGTTCGTCGTGGAGGGCCTGCGCGCGAAGGGCGCCGTCTTCGTCGAGGAACTCGACGAGGTGCCGGACGGCGCCACCGTGATCTTCAGCGCCCACGGCGTCTCCCAGGCCGTACGCCGCGAGGCCGAGGCCCGCAGCCTGCGCGTCTTCGATGCCACCTGTCCGCTGGTGACCAAGGTGCACATGGAGGTGGTGCGCTACAGCCGCGAGGGCCGGGAGACCATCCTCATCGGCCATGCCGGCCACCCCGAGGTCGAGGGGACGCTCGGCCAGTACGACGCATCCCAGGGTGGCAGTATCTACCTGGTGGAGTCGCCGGCCGATGTGGCCACGCTTCAGGTCGACGATCCCGAGCACCTCGCCTTCGTCAGCCAGACCACGCTCTCGGTGGACGATACCGCCGAGGTCATCGATGCCCTGCGCGCCCGCTTCCCGGCCATCACCGGCCCGCGCAAGGACGACATCTGCTACGCCACCCAGAACCGCCAGGATGCCGTGAAGAAACTCGCCGAGCAGTGCGACCTGGTGCTGGTGGTGGGCTCGCCCAACAGCTCCAATTCCAACCGCCTGCGCGAGATCGCCGAGAAGAACGGCATCGAGGCCCACCTCATCGACAACGCCGGCGAGATCCAGGACGCATGGCTCACCGGCAAGACCGCCATCGGCGTCACCGCCGGCGCGTCGGCGCCCGAGATCCTGGTGAAGGAAGTCATCGACAGCCTCAAGGCACGTGGCATCGCCACCGTCAGCGAGACACAGGGGCTGGAGGAGAACGTGGTCTTCGCTCTGCCCCGGGAACTGCGGACGGCCTGACCGGCCGAAGCGACTCAGAATGCCCCAACGAAAAGCGGCGCCACAGGCGCCGCTTTTCGTTTCTACAGTCCAGCACGAGAGAAGACTACCACTTGTCTGCCGGCAGCTTCTGTCCACGCGAATCGTAGGTCAGGTTGCCATCCACCACCTGCACGCCCTGCGCCGTCGCCGTCAGGATCACGCAACTGGTCAGGGCCGTGGCACCGCCATCGCACTGTGCCGCACTCACCTGATAAAACCCTTCGTCAGACTCCAGGGGATCAGCCGGGAAGTTGAGGTCCCCGGCGAGGTCGGTGCTGTAGGTCCCGGTGCGGGTGAAATAGCGTTCCTGGGCCTGCATCACCCGCATCAACGCCGCCTGACCGTCCGTGCGGCGCGTCTCCTGCACATAGCGCTGGTAGGAGGGGTAGGCGAAGGCCGCCAGGATACCGATGATCATCACCACGATCATCAGCTCGATCAAGGAGAAACCCCTCTGCCCTGCAGGGCACATATATTCCTGTTTCATCATGCGCATATCGATCCTGTCTTATTCTTCTATCCAGAGTTTGTTGATCACCGGCACACCCTGTACGCCGCGCCCCAGTTCATAACCTACCATCCGTCCCTGGAGGTCTTCATACTTGAGATCCTTGAAGGGTTTGATCTCACCGGTTGGCAGGTAAATCACCGTATTCTCACCGAGCCGATAGCGCGTACTGCCGAAGTAGATGGATTTTGCCGGCAGATCGACACGTGACACTGTCGCCACCAGTTCGTAGGTTCTCGGCGAGGCACCAACAAGCGGCGGCACGACACCTGCCAGCAGGAGCACACCAACGAGGATCAGTCGACTCATTCCAGAATGCTTCATGACTCTTACTCCTGAAAGCTACTGCAGCTGACGCCAGGACTGACGTCCATATGCGGAGCCACCACCGGCCTCGTCAGTCACAACGATGTTGCCATCCGAGGTACTGGTGTACTTGTATTCGACC